>Ga0180218_1000380_pt1 | contig 46919 bp, 47 predicted proteins | sample eDN3rd37CKraftBY_FD_151334 | JGI IMG/M metagenome (GOLD analysis project Ga0180218, IMG submission 151334) | Enriched backyard soil microbial communities from Emeryville, California, USA - eDNA 3rd pass 37_C Kraft BY (version 2) (version 2) | ecosystem: Environmental > Terrestrial > Soil >... | reverse complement strand
GCCTACGAGCAGCTGCCGCCGCCGCTGCGCGCGCTGGTCGAGAACCTCTGGGCGGTGCACAACAACCAGTACGACTACGCGACCCTGCACGACGAGCCCGGCGCCACCCCGACCGACGAGCAGAAGGCCTACCGCGACGAGTTCGTCTCCGACTACTACGAGGTCGAACACCCCGTGGTGCGGGTGCATCCGGAGACCGGGAAGCGGGTGCTGCTGCTGGGCCACTTCATCAGGCGGTTCGTCGGCCTGAAGAAGGCCGAGTCCGAGGCGCTGTTCCGGCTGCTGCAGGACCGGGTCACCAAGCTGGAGAACACGATTCGCTGGACCTGGCAGGACGGTGACGTCGCGGTGTGGGACAACCGCGCCACCCAGCACTACGCGGTGGCCGACTACGACGACCACTACCGGCGGCTCAACCGCATCACGCTGGCCGGTGACATCCCGGTCGACATCTACGGCCGGTCCAGCCGCGTCGTCGCCGGGGACGCGTCGTCGTACTCGGAGGTGGTCCGCCCGGTCGCGCTGGCCAGCTGACTACAGCCGGTCCATCTCCCGCGCCATCGCGGCGTGCTCGATGAACGTGTGCCGCTTCGGGTAGTGCGGCCGCGACGGCTGGTTCAGCCGGACCAGCGCGGTGCGCACCGCGGTGAACGGACTGAACAGCGCCCGGCGCCACCGGGGGGTGGGCGCCAGGTTGGCCGCGGTACCGAGGCGCACCTGCTGTTCGGTGATCAACACCGGCTCCCGAGTGGGTGCGTCCGCAGCGGTGGTCTCCAGATTGGTGGCGTTCAGCTCGGACATCGAATTCTCCCGCCTGTGGGCCCGGGGTTTCGGGCCTGATGGGCCGACGCTATGGCCGCGGGACTACGCCGCACACGCGTAGCCGACTACCTGTGTTCCCGGTCACCCCGAGGCGATTACGCAGGTAGCGGGGGCGCGGGCGTACCGTGAACACATGGCCAGGACCCGCGATCAGGACGCCTGCCCGGGTGCGTTGCAGGTGCACCGGGCCGCCGACGGCGCGCTCGCCCGGATGCGGCTGCCGGGCGGCATGATCACCGCCCGCCAACTCGAGGCGCTGGCCCACGCCGCGACCGAATGGGGCAACGGCACCATGGAACTCACCTCGCGCGGCAACCTGCAGATCCGAGGCATCAGCGACACCGCCGCCGTCGCCGACGCGGTCGCGGCCGCCGGTCTGCTGCCGTCGCCGACGCATGAGCGGGTCCGCAACATCGTCGCCTCCCCGCTGTCCGGGCGCACCGGCGCGACACCCGATGTGCGCGGTCTGGTCACCGCCCTCGACGACGCGATCCGCGCCGACGCCGCGCTGGCCGACCTGCCGGGCCGGTTCCTGTTCGGCATCGACGACGGTCGCGGCGACATCTCGGGCCTGCGCGCCGACGCCGGCGCCCACGTTGACGGTGACACGGCGGCGCTGCTGCTGGCCGGCCGCGACACCGGGGTGCGCATCGGGCTGGCCGACGTGGTGCCCACGCTGATCGCGGTGGCCCGGCGCTTCCTCGAACGGCGCGGAAAGGCCTGGCGTGTCGGCGAACTCGACGACCCGGCGAGCCTGCTCGACGGCTGGGACGTCACCGCGCCGCCCGGTGCGACGTGGCCGAAAGCCACCCGGGGGCCGGTCGGGTGGATCGAGCAGCACGACGGGCGCATCACGCTCGGCGCCGCCGTCCCGCTCGGGGTGCTGCCCGCCCGCACCGCCGAGTTCCTGGCCGCGATCGACGCGCCGATCGTCGTCACCCCGTGGCGCTCGGTGCTGGTGTGCGACCTCGACGAGGGCGTCGCCGACACCGCGCTGCGGGTGCTGGCCCCGATGAACCTGATCTTCGACGAGAACTCGCCGTGGCTGGCGGTCAGCGCCTGTACCGGCCTGCCCGGCTGCGACAAGTCGGCCGCCGACGTGCGCGCCGACGCCGCCGCGGCGGTGCACGAACCGGCAGACCAGCACCGGCACTTCGTCGGCTGCGAACGGGCCTGCGGCAGCCCCGGCGTCGGGCAGGTGCTGGTGGCAACCGGAGACGGCTACCGGCCCCGGGAGGCGCCCCCTCTAGGGTGAGCACGTGCTCGACTACATCCGTGACGCCGCGGAGATCTACCGGCAGTCGTTCGCGACCATCCGCGCCGAGGCCGATCTCGCCCGGTTTCCCGACGATGTGGCCCGGGTGGTCGTCCGGCTGATCCACACCTGCGGTCAGGTCGACGTGGCCGATCACGTGGCGTACTCGGACGGGGTCGTCGCCGCGACGCACGCCGCGCTGGCCGCAGGCGCGCCGATCCTGTGCGACTCGTCGATGGTGGCCGCGGGCATCACCCGCAAGCGGCTGCCCGCCGACAACGAGGTGGTGTCGCTGGTCGCCGATCCGCGCGCCCCCGAGCTGGCCGCCAAGATGGGCACCACCCGCTCGGCGGCGGCGGTCGACCTGTGGGCCGACCGGCTCGGCGGTGCGGTGCTGGCCATCGGCAACGCGCCGACGGCGCTGTTCCGGCTGCTGGAGCTGATCGACGAGGGCGCCCCGGTGCCCGCGGCGGTGCTCGGCGGGCCGGTCGGGTTCGTCGGCTCGGCCCAGTCCAAGGAGGAGCTCATCGAACGTCCGCGCGGTATGGGGTATCTGGTGGTGTCCGGGCGGCGCGGCGGCAGCGCGATGGCCGCCGCCGCGGTGAACGCGATTGCGAGCGAACAGGAATGAGCAGGGGCACGCTCTACGGCGTCGGGCTGGGCCCCGGTGACCCGGAACTGGTGACGGTGAAGGCGGCGCGGGTGATTGGCGAGGCCGACGTCGTCGCCTACCACAGCGCCCGGCACGGCAACAGCATCGCGCGCGGCATCGCCGAACCGTATCTGCGGCCCGGCCAGATCGAGGAGCACCTGGTCTACCCGGTGACCACCGAGACGACCAACCACCCCGGCGGCTACGCAGGCGCGATGGAGGACTTCTACCGCGAGGGCGCCGAACGCATCGCCGCCCACCTGGAGGCCGGCCGCGACGTCGCGCTGCTCGCCGAGGGTGACCCGCTGTTCTACAGCTCCTACATGCACATGCACACCCGGCTCACCGAGCGGTTCGACGCGGTGATCGTGCCCGGGGTGACGTCGGTGAGCGCCGCGTCGGCCGCGGTGGCCACCCCCCTGGTCCAGGGCGACGAGGTGCTCACGATCCTGCCCGGCACGCTGCCCAGCGCCGAGCTCAAGCGCCGGCTCGCCGACACCGACGCCGCCGTGCTGCTCAAGCTCGGCCGCTCGTATCCGAGGGTGCGCGAGGCGCTTTCGGAGGCCGGCCGGCTCGACGAGGCCTTCTACGTGGAGCGGGCGAGCACGCCCCGGCAGCGGGTGCTGCCCGCCGCCGAGGTCGACGAGACCACCGTGCCGTACTTCTCGCTGGCCATGCTGCCGGGCCGGCCCCGCCGCGAGCGGACCACCGGCAGCGTCGCCGTCGTCGGGCTGGGACCCGGTGACCCGGACTGGATGACGCCGCAGAGCCGCCGCGAACTGGCCGCGGCCACCGACCTCATCGGCTACGGGCCCTACCTGGACCGGGTGCCCACCCGCGAAGGGCAGCGCCGCCACCCCAGCGACAACACCGACGAACCGGCCCGCGCCCGGCTGGCCTGCTCGCTGGCCGAGCAGGGCCGCACCGTCGTGGTGGTGTCGTCCGGCGATCCGGGTGTGTTCGCGATGGCGACCGCGGTGCTCGAGGAGGCCGAGCGGTGGCCCGACGTCGAGGTGCGGGTGATCCCGGCGATGACGGCCGCCCAGGCGGTGGCCAGCCGGGTCGGCGCGCCGCTGGGACACGACTACGCGGTGATCTCGCTGTCGGACCGGCTCAAGCCGTGGGATGTGATCGCCAAGCGGCTGACCGCCGCCGCAGCCGCGGATCTGGTGCTGGCGATCTACAACCCGGCGTCGAAGACCCGCACCTGGCAGGTGGGCGCGATGCGCGATCTGCTGCTCGAGCACCGCGACTCGGGCACCCCGGTGGTGATCGGCCGCGACGTGTCGGGTCCCCGCGAGGAGGTCACGGTGGTGCGGCTGGCCGACCTCGACCCCGCCGACGTGGACATGCGCTGCCTGCTGATCGTCGGGTCGTCGCAGACCCGCTGGCTCCCGGGGCCAGCCGGCGACCGGGTGTTCACCCCGCGCCGCTACCCCTCCTGAAAGCCGCCTCCGGCAGGGGTTTCGGTGTTAGTGTCCGCCCCGTGACGTCCGTTCTCAACATTCCACGTGGGCCCGAAGATGTAACGTCGGCGTGGCTGGGCTCGGTGCTACGCGCCGACGTCGACAGCGTCGAGGTGACCCCGATCGGGACCGGCCAGACCGGGGCGACGTACCGGGTGTCGGCGACCTACGCCGGCCCCACCGACCTGCCCGCTTCCTTCGCGGTCAAGCTGTCCGCCCAGGACGACGCGGTGCGCGAGCGGGTGGCGCTGGGCTACCGCTCCGAGGTGGAGTTCTACTCGCTGATCGCCGACCGGATGCGCATCCCGGTGCCGCGCGCCTTCCACCACGACATCTCCGACGACGGCGCCGACGTGGTGCTGGTGCTGGCCGACATGGCGCCGGCCGAGCAGGGCGACCAGATCGCCGGCTGCAGCCCGGCCGAGGCCGCGCTGGCCGTCGAGGCGCTGGCCGGGCTGCACGGGCCGAGCTGGTGTGACCCGCAGTGGCTGGCGCTGTCGGCGATCGTCATGCCCAAACCCGGTGACGCCGACGCCGCCAAGGGTCTCGGCGACGTCTGCAAGATGGCCTCCGACATCGTCATCGAGCGGCTCGGCTCGTCGATCAGCCCGCAGGATCAGCAGACCCTGGCCGCGTCGATGGCGGCGGTGACCGACTGGCTGCTGGCGGTGCCGGACCGCTACGCGCTGATGCACGGCGACTACCGGCTCGACAACATGCTGTTCGACCCGGACCGCACCCGCATCACCGTGGTCGACTGGCAGACCATCGGCGTCGGGCTGCCCACCCGCGATCTGGCCTATTTCACCGCGACCAGCCTCGACCCGGCCGTGCGCGCCGAGATCGAACGCGACCTCGTCGAGCGCTACCATCGCGCGCTGGTCGGCCACGGGGTGACCGGCTACGACCTGCAGACCTGCTGGGAGGACTACCGGCTCGGGCTGGTCCAGGTGCCGCTGCTGGTCGCGCTGGGCACCGCGTTCGCGTCCACCACCGACCGCGGCGACGAGATGATGCTGGTGATGCTGGCCCGCGGCTGCCAGGCCATCCGCGAACTCGGCACGCTGGAGCTGATCAGCTCCTACCGCTGACCCTGGCTTTCCACCCAGCCAACCGCCTCGTCGACGGTGCCGACCGCGCTCACCCCGGCGGGCAGCGGCGGGCGGTCCACCATCACCACCGGGACCCCGAGCTCGGTGGCGGCGTCGATCTTGGCGCGGGTCATCGCACCGCCGCTGTTCTTGGTGACCAGCGCGTCGATGCGGTGCTCGCGCAGCAGCGCCAGCTCGTCTTCGAACCGGTACGGCCCGCGCGACAGCAGGATCGTGTGCCGCCTGGGCAGATCCTGGTCCTCGGGCGGGGTGACGGCGCGGATCAGAAACCACGCGTCGACGTCGGCGAAGGCCGCCGCGCCGGAGCGGCCCGTGGTCAGAAACACCCGTTGAAACCCGCGGGCGGCAACGGTTTCCGCGGCCTCGGTGTCGCTGGCGACGACGATCGCGTCGCCGTGTGGCCAGGCCGGGCGGGCCAGCACCAGATGCGGCACGCCGAGGTCGGCGCACACCGTGGCGGCGGTGGCCGTCATCGTCGCGGCGAACGGGTGGGTGGCGTCGACGACCGCGTCGACCGGGTGCTCACGCAGCCACCGCCGGAACCCCTCGACGCCGCCGAACCCGCCGATGCGCACCTCCCCCACCGGCAGCGCCGGGTCGGGTACCCGGCCGGCCAGCGAGCTGAGCACCTCGACGTCGGGATGCAGTCGCGCGGCCAGCGCCCTGGCCTCGGATGTGCCGCCCAGCAACAGGATCCGCATCAGTGCCGCGCCCCCGGCCTGCGCAGCCGGCCCGCCGAGTACAGGTAGCTGTCGGCGAAGCCCTCGGCGGCCAGCACATCGCCGACGACGATCACCGCGGTGCGGGTGATGCCCGCCGCCGTGGTCTGCTCGGCCAGCTCCGCCAGCGGGCAGCGCACCACCTGCTGCTGCGGCCACGACGCGAACGCCACCACCGCGCAGGGGGTTTCGGGTGTGTACCCGCCCTCGAGCAGCTGCGGGACGATCGCGTCGATCTGCGCGGCGGCCAGGTGCAGCACCAGCGTCGCCCCCGGCTTGGACAGCGTGACCAGATCCTCGCCGTCGGGCATCGCCGTCGACAACGTCGCCACCCGCGTCAGCGTGACCGTCTGCGCCACCCCGGGCACCGTCAGCTCGCGGCCCAGCGCGGCGGCGGCCGCGGCGAAAGCCGGTACCCCGGGCACGATCTCGTAGTCCACGCCCAGTGCATCGAGGCGGCGGCACTGCTCGGCCAGCGCGCTGTAGATCGACGGGTCACCGGAGTGCAGCCGGGCCACGTCCAGACCGGCGTCGTGGGCGGCCTTGAGTTCGCCGATGATCTGGTCCAGTGTCAGCGGGCCGGTGTCGACGATCCGTGCGTCCGGCGGGCACAGCGTCAGCAGGTCCTCGGGCATGATCGACCCGGCGTACAGGCACACCGGGCAGCGCTGCAGCAGCCGCTGTCCGCGCACCGTGATGAGGTCGGCCGCGCCCGGTCCGGCGCCGATGAAATAGACCGTCACTTCGTCACCACCCACTGTGTCACCGGCATCGCGGGCCGCCACCCGGTGAACCCGCCGAGCGCGTCACCGCGGTAGTGCGCGAACCGCGACAGGTCCCCGCCGTGTTTCGAATACCATTGGGCCAGAAGCGCTTCGGACTCGACGGTGACGGCGTTGGCGACCAGCCGTCCGCCGTCGGGTAGCCGCTCCCAACAGGCCTCCAGCAGCCCAGGGCGGGTCAGCCCGCCGCCGACGAAGACCGTGTCCGGGTCGGGTGCCTCGTCGAACGACTCCGGGGCGCCCCCGGCGACCGTGACCGGCACGCCGAACGCCCGCGCGTTGTCGGCGATCCGGCCGCGGCGTTTCTCGTCACGCTCGAACGCCACAGCGCGGCAACCGGATCCGCTGCGGCACCAGTCGATCGCGATGCTGCCCGAACCGGCGCCCACATCCCACAGCAGCTGACCGGGCCGCGGGGCGAGCGCCGCCAGCGTGATCGCGCGCATCGGCTGCTTGGTGATCTGCCCGTCGTGGGCGTAGCTGTCGTCGGGCAGGATGCCGAGCCGTCGTTCGTCGGGCAGGTAGCGCACCGCGATGACGTTGAGGTCGTCGACGTCGCCGGGTGGGCGGGCGGCCCACTCGCGCGCGGTCGCGGTGCGGCGCCGTTCGGCGGGGCCGCCGAGTTGTTCGAGCACGGTGATCTCGGAGTCGCCGCGGCCGGTGTCGGTGAGCAGCCGCGCCAGCACCGCCGGGGTGCCCGCGTCCCGCGACAGCACCACCGCCTGACCGCCGCGCCGGACCGCGGTCTGCGGATCCGCGGTCACCAGGCTGATCACCTCGGTGTCCTGCACCGCCCAGCCGACCCGCGAACACGCCAGCGTCGCCGACGACACGTGCGGCAGCACTGCGACGTTCTCGGCGCCGTGGATGCGGATCAGCGAGCTGCCGACGCCGTGCAGCAGCGGATCTCCGCTGGCCACCACGTGGACGTCGCCGTCGGCGCCGTCGAGCAGGGTGCGCAGTGCGGGCAGCATCGGCGACGGCCACGGCCTGCGCACGGCGGTGACGGTGTCATCGAGCAGGTCGAGTTGCCGGCGCGAACCGTAAACCACGGTGGCCCTGGCGAGTTCGGCCCGCGACGCGGGCGGCAGCCCCGCCATGCCGTCCGCCCCGATACCGACGACGATGATCATCTGGGTCCCTCTGCTCTTCGCGCGAGCGCTCATCTGGGTCCCTCTGCTCTTCGCGCGAGCGCTCATCGCGGCAGCCTCCGCCACACGAACCGCGGCGTCATCCGGAACGCCAGCGCCAGCACCGCCAGCGGGGCGGGCACCCACACGGTGCGCCTGCGGCGGCGCAGCGCCCGCACGGTCGCCTCGGCCACCTGCGCCGGGGTGCTCGACAGCGGCGCCGGCGACATCCCCGCGGTCATCCGCCCGATCACGAACCCGGGCCGCACCACCAGCAGGTGCACCCCCGAACCGTGCAGGGCGTCGGCCAGCCCGCTGCAGAACCCGTCGAGCCCGGCCTTGGCCGAGCCGTACACGTAGTTGGCGCGGCGCACCCGGGTGCCCGCGATCGACGAGAACGCGACGATCGACCCGCGGCCGGCGGCCCGCATCGTCGTCGCCAGCACGGTGAGCAGGCTGACCTGCGCGACGAAGTCGGTGTGCACGATCGCCGCCGCGTGCGCCGGATCCCGTTCGGCGCGCTGCTGATCGCCCAGGATCCCGAACGCCAGCACCGCGGTGCCGATCGGGCCGTACTCGGCGACGATCGACTCGACCAGCGGGGTGTGTCCGGCGAGGTCGTCGGCGTCGAACTCGCGCACGTGCACGGCGGCGGCGCCGGCCGCACGGACCGCCGCCACCTCGGCCGCCAGGTCGTCGGCGCGGCGGGCGGCCAGCAGCACCGTGGCACCGGGCGCCAGCCGTCTGGCCACCTCCAGGCCGATCTCGCTGCGACCGCCGAACACCACCACCAGATTCGGGTCGGCGCCCGCCGTGTCTGTCATGGCAGCGATTATGTCCTGCGCTACCGTGAAGGCCGATGGCACAGCCCAGCCGCCGGGCCAAGACCCGGCTCACCGACGACGCCCTAGCGTTCCTGTCCGAACGTCATCTGGCGATGCTGACCACGCTGCGGTCGGACAACTCGCCGCACGTCGTCGCGGTCGGGTTCACGTTCGACCCCGTCACCCACATCGCGCGGGTGATCACCAGCGGCGGCTCGCAGAAGGCGCTCAACGCCGAGCGGCAGGGCGTGGCGGTGCTCAGCCAGGTCGACGGCGCCCGCTGGCTGTCGCTGGAGGGCAAGGCCTCCGTCAACACCGATCCCGACGCCGTCCGCGACGCCGAACTGCGCTACGCGCAGCGCTACCGCACGCCGCGGCCCAACCCGAAGCGGGTGGTCATCGAGGTGCTGGTGCAACGGGTGCTGGGGTCGTCGAACCTGCTGGACCGGGTCACCGACTAGCGCGGGTCAGGCCGGCACCACGATCAGCTCGTGCGGGCGGTGGTTGACCGGCTCGGCGCCGTCGGCGGTGACGATCACGATGTCCTCGATGCGCGCGCCCCACTCCCCGGTGAAGTAGATGCCGGGCTCGACGGAGAACGCCATGCCGGGCTGCAACGTCAGCGTGTTGCCCGCCACGATGTAAGGCTCCTCGTGCACCGACAGCCCGATGCCGTGGCCGGTGCGGTGCACGAACGCCTCGGCCAGCCCCTCGGCCGCCAGCACGTCGCGTGCGGCGGCGTCCACCTGTTCGGCGGTGACCCCCGGCCGCACCGCCGCCACCGCCGCCTGCTGGGCGCGCTGCAGCACCGCGTAACGGCGCGCCACCTCCGGATCGGGTTCGCCGATGCTGTAGGTGCGGGTGCAGTCGGAGTTGTAGCCGGGCTCATACGGGCCGCCGATGTCGACGACGACGATGTCACCGACCCGCAACTCGCGGTCGGAGCACTCGTGGTGCGGGTCGGCGCCGTGCGGACCGGATCCGACGATGATGAACGCCACCTCCGAATGACCTTCGGCGACAATGGCTTCGGCGATGTCGGCGGCGACGTCGGCTTCGGTGCGGCCCGGTTTGAGGAACTCCGGAACCCGCGCGTGCACCCGGTCGATCGCGGCGCCGGCCTTGCGCAGCGCGTCGATCTCGGCGGCATCCTTGATCATCCGCAGCCGGCGCAGCACGTCGGTGGCCAGCACCGGCACCGCGCCGAGCACGCCCGCCAGCGGCAGCAGGTGCAGCGCCGGCATCGAGTCGGTCACCGCGACCGTGGCGGTGCCGCCGAGCACCTCGGCCACCAGCGCGTACGGATCGTCCCCGTCCACCCAGTCACGCACCCGCAGCCCCAGCTCGGGGATCGCCGACTCCTTCAGCGACGCCAACTCCAGCCGCGGCACCACCACGGTCGGCTCACCGTCGGCGGGCAGCACCAGCGCGGTGAGCCGCTCGAACGTCTGGGCCCGCGAACCCACCAGATACCGCAGGTCGTAGCCCGGGGTGATGACCAGGCCCGCCAGCCCGGCGTCCCCCGCGGCGGAGGCGGCGGCGCGCAGGCGGCGGTCATAGACGTCGGTGCTGAAGCGGCTGGCGGTCATGGGTTTCAGGCTAATCGGTTGGCGGCGGTCCGCCCTGGCAGGATGTCGGGCATGCCTGCTCCCCTCGTCCTGCTCGACGGCGCCAGCATGTGGTTCCGGTCCTACTTCGGGGTGCCCAGTTCGATCACCGCCCCCGACGGCAGGCCGGTCAACGCGCTGCGCGGCTTCCTCGACGCCGTCGCCACCGTCATCACCCGCGAGCGGCCCGCCCGGCTGGTGGTGTGCCGCGACGACGACTGGCGTCCGCAGTGGCGCGTGGACCTGGTGCCGTCCTACAAGACGCACCGCGTGCTCGAGGAGACCGCCGGCGACGACCCGGACGTGGAGGAGGTGCCCGACGACCTCACCCCGCAGGTCGACATGATCTTCGAGATCCTCGACGCGTTCGGTATCCCCACCGCGGGCGCGGCCGGGCATGAGGCCGACGACGTGCTGGGCACCCTGGCCGCCCGGGAGACCCGCGACCCCGTCGTCGTGGTCAGCGGGGACCGCGACCTGCTGCAGCTGGTGCGCGACGAGCCGGTCCCGGTGCGGGTGCTCTACCTGGGCAGCGGGCTGGCCAAGGCGGTCAAGTGGGGTCCCGAGGAGGTCGCCGAGAAGTACGGCGTGCCGGTCGAACGCGCCGGGGCGGCCTACGCCGAACTCGCGCTGCTGCGCGGCGATCCCAGCGACGGACTGCCCGGGGTGCCCGGTATCGGCGAGAAGACCGCCGCGACGCTGCTGGCCCGCTACGGGTCCCTGGAGAACATCCTGGCCGCCGCCGGCGACCCGAAGTCGTCGATGAGCAAGAGCCACCGCACCAAGCTGCTGGCCGCAGCCGAGTACATCAAGAAGGCGCTGCCGGTGGTCAAGGTCGCCACCGACGCCGAGCTGTCATGGTCGACGGAGTCCGACGCCCTGCCACTGGCCGCCGAGAACCCGGGCAGGGTCGCCGAACTCGCCGAGACCTACGGGGTGATGTCCTCGATCGGCCGGCTGCAGAAGGCGCTCGACGGCCTGTGACCGGCTACTTCGGCCTGCCGACCTCGTAGGTGCCCTCGTCGTCCTGGAACGTCACGGTGACCTGGCGCTTGGTGCCGTCGATGCTGACCTCGCAGTTGAACGAGGCGCCCTTCTCGACGACGGGATCCTCGCCGTTGTTGCACTTGACGTCCTTGACGTTCTTGGCGCCGTAGCCGTTGGCCTCGTCGGTCAGGATCCGCTGCACACCGGTCTGGGCGGCGTCGATGTCGAGCTTGGTGGTCACGAACCAACCGGGAGTGAAGAACCCGAGCACCACCACCACGATGAGGATGACCGCCAGCAGGCCGCCGACCACCGCGCCGATGGCCGCCAGCGACTTCTTCGAGCCCTCCTCGGTGCCGGGCGGGGTGTACTGCGGGTACTGACCGAACTGGCCCGGCTGCCCCGGCTGACCGGGCTGCCCCGGCTGACCGGGCTGGCCCGGCTGCGGGTAGCCCGGGTACTGCTGGCCCGGCTGCGGGTAACCCGGGTACTGCTGGCCGTAGGCCGGCTGTCCGTACTGCGGGTAGGCCTGCTGGCCGTACTGGTCGGCCGGCGGGTACTGCTGCGGCTGGTAGGCCGGCGGCTGGTACTGCGGCGCGTACTGCGTCTGCTGCGGGTCGTAGGCGGGCGGCTGCCAGGTGGGCGCCGCCTGCGTCGGTTCGCTGCCGCCGGTCTGCGGTTGCCAGGGCTGGTTGGCCGACGGGTCGCTGGACGGCTGGCCCGTCGGCTGCTCCGGCTGCTGGCCGGGGTACGGCGGCGTCGGATCAGATCCCTGCGGTCCGCTCATCTCACTCCTTGTTCGTCCGCGGTGGGCCGCGGCGTCGTTTTCTGCTGGCATCACACTACCGGTGGATCCGGCCGTGCTCCGGTATTCACACCGGTCGCAGGAGTTAACCGCTGTCGACGGCGACCACACCCCTGCGTATGTCGTCGATCGCGCGTTTGGCGGTGGCCCGCATCGCCGGGCTGGGCGCGGCGTTGCGCACCTGGTCGAGCAGGTCGAGCACCTGACGGCACCACCGCACGAAATCGCCTGCGGACAGCGGGAATCCGCTGCCGCTGACGTCGGAGGCGGCCAGCGCCCGGGTCAGATCGCCGGTGGTGGCCCACCGGAAGATCGCGGCGACGAACCCCTCGTCGGGCTCGCGGCTGGGGCTGATGCGGTGCCGCTGCTCGTCGGCGCGCAGCTCGGCCGACAGGCGGCGCGTCTGGTTCAGCGCCCGCCGCAGTTTGCCGGTCGGGATCTCCACCCCGTCGTGCCCGCCCGGTGCGTCCCCGCGGGACTCGAACAACACCGCCGACAGCACCCCGGCCAGTTCGGGGGCGTCCAGGCCCTCCCAGATCCCGGTGCGCAGCGCCTCGGCGACCAGCAGGTCGCTCTCGCTGTAGATCCGGGCCAGCAGCCGGCCGTCGTCGGTGACCTTCGGGTCCTTCGCGGGCCCGGAGATGTACCCGCGCTCGGTCAGCAGCACCACGATCCGGTCGAACGTGCGGGCCAGCGAGTTCGTCGCGGCCGCGACCTTCTGCCGGGTCTGCTCGTTGTCGCGTTCGATGCGCAGGTACCGCTCGGCGAGCCGGACCTTCTGCTCGCGGTCGGGTATGTGGTGGACGGGGTGCGCACGCATCCGGCTGCGCAGCCCGGCGAGTTCGGGATCGATGTCCGGTTCGCGGCCGGCGCCCCGGGTGCGCTGGCGCCGCGCCGAGGGCACCTCCAGCCCGGCCGCGGCCGACAGCAGCGCCGAGGCCAGGTCGCGGCGGACCCGCGGATTGCGGTGCTCGACCCGCTTGGGCAGCGCCATCCGGCCCAGCGGCACGCCGCCGGTGTAGTCGGCCGACGAGATGCGGCCCGCCCAGCGGTGTTCGGTCAGCACCAGCGGCCGCGGATCCTCGTCGTCGCGGTCGGGTTCCAGCACGACGGCCAGCCCGCCGCGCCGCCCGCTGGTGATCGAGATGATGTCGCCGCGCCGCAGCGACGCCAGGGCCTCGGAGGCGGCCCGGCGGCGCTGCAGCCGCGACGCCCGCGACTGCGACCGCTCCCGGTCCGAGATCTGCTGACGCAGCCGGGCGTACTCCAGCACCGGTTTGGCGTCGTCGCCGAGCTCGGCGGCGATCTCGGCGAGCATCCGCTCCCCGCGTTCGATTCCGCGGCGCAGCCCGACCACCGACCGGTCGGCCTGGTACTGCGCGAACGACGCCTCCAGCAGCCTGTGCGCCTGCTCCGGGCCCATCTGCTGCACCAGGTTGATCGTCATGTTGTACGACGGCGCGAACGAGCTGCGCAGCGGGAACGTCCGCGTCGACGCCAGCCCGGCCACCTCCGCGGGGTCCACCTCGGGTGTCCACAGCACCACGGCGTGGCCCTCGACGTCGATGCCGCGCCGGCCCGCCCGGCCCGTCAACTGGGTGTACTCCCCCGGCGTCAGCGGCATGTGCTGTTCGCCGTTGAACTTCACCAACCGCTCCAGCACCACCGTGCGGGCAGGCATGTTGATACCCAAAGCCAAAGTCTCGGTGGCGAATACGGCCTTCACCAGGCCGGCGGAGAACAGCTCCTCGACGGTGTGGCGGAACACCGGCAGCATGCCCGCGTGGTGGGCGGCCAGCCCGCGCAGCAGCCCCTCGCGCCACTCGTGGTAGTCGAGCACGATCAGGTCGCGCTCGGGCAGTTCGCCGCAGCGGCGGTCGATCACCTCGGCGATGCGGGCGCGTTCCTCGTCGGTGGTCAGCCGCAGCGGGGAGCGCAGGCACTGTTTGACCGCGGCGTCGCAGCCGGCGCGCGAGAAGATGAACGTGATCGCGGGCAGCAGCCCCTCCCGGTCCAGGGTGGCGATCACCTCGGGGCGAGTCGGCGGCCGGTACATGCTGGGGCGGCCGCGGTTACGGCCCCGCCCGCGCGGCTGCCAGTCCATCAGCCGGTCCGCCTCGCGGCGGTGCGCGATGTGGCGCGACAACTCCGGGTCGACGCGCAGTTCGCCCTTGCCGCCGGCGGCGGCGCGCGCGGCCCGGTAGTCGAACAGGTCGAACAGCCGCCTGCCCACCAGCACGTGCTGCCACAGCGGCACCGGGCGGTGCTCGTCGACGACGACGGTGGTGTCGCCGCGCACGGTCTGAATCCAGCCGCCGAACTCCTCGGCGTTGCTCACCGTCGCCGACAGGCTGACCAGCCGCACCTCCTCGGGCAGGTGCAGGATCACCTCCTCCCACACCGCACCGCGCATCCGGTCGGCGAGGAAGTGCACCTCGTCCATCACCACGTACGAAAGGCCCTGCAGTGCCGGCGAATTCGCATACAGCATGTTGCGGAGCACCTCGGTGGTCATCACCACCACGTCGGCGTCGCCGTTGATCGACTGGTCGCCGGTGAGCAGGCCGATCTTCTCCGGCCCGTAGCGCTGCACCAGGTCGTTGTGCTTCTGGTTGCTCAGCGCCTTGATCGGCGTGGTGTAGAAGCACTTGCCGCCGGACGCCAGCGCCAGGTGCACGGCGAACTCACCGACCACGGTCTTGCCCGCACCGGTCGGGGCGCACACCAACACCCCGTGACCGTTCTCCAGCGCCTCGCAGGCGCGCCGCTGGAAGTCGTCGAGGGTGAACGACAACTGCCGGGTGAAGTCGGCGAGCTGGCTAGGTGGCATCGTCGTCCACGTACCGCGCCGTGGGCACGGTGCTGGGCGGCTCGACGGGCTCGGCCTCGCCGATCGGGGCGGCCTGGTCGTCGGGGACCGCCTCGAGGGCCTCCCGCTTGGCCTTGCGCCTGTCGTTGAGGCGCGCGATCTGGATGGCGAACTCCAGCAGCAGGGTCAGCGCCAACGCCAGCGCCAGCATCGAGAACGGGTCCGAGCCGGGGGTGAACAGCGCGGCGAACACGAACAGCGCGAAGATCAGCCCCCGCCGCCAGGCCTTGAGCCGCTCATAGGTGAGCACCCCGACGAGGTTGAGCATGACGATCAGCAGCGGGAACTCGAAGCTGAACCCGAACACCAGCAGCAGGTTGATCAGGAAGCCGAAGTACTGGTCACCGGAGAGCGCGGTGATCTGCACGTCGCTGCCGACGGTCAGCAGGAAGCCCAGCGCGGTGGACAGCACGAAGTAGGCCAGCAGCGCGCCCGCGATGAACAGGCTGGCGCCCACGACGACGAACGCGATCGCGAACCGGCGCTCCTTGCGGTACAAGCCTGGGGTGATGAACGCCCAGATCTGGTACAGCCACATCGGGCAGGCCAGCACGATGCCCGCGGTCAGCGCGACCTTCAACCGCAGCATGAACTGGTCGAACGGCGCCGTCGCGAGCAGGCGGCACTCCCCGTCCGGGGCGATGGTCGCGCGCGCCGACTCCGGCAGATCGCAGTACGGTCCGCGCAGCCAGTCGCCCAGGCTGGGCAGGCCGAACACGCCGTGGGTGTACCAGAGGAACCCGAGGATCGTGGTGACCACGACCGCCGCCAGCGAGATCAGCAGCCGGTTGCGCAACTCCGTGAGGTGCTCGACCAGCGACATCGTGCCGTCGGGATTGGTCCGCGACCGGCGACGACGAGGATCGAGTTTCTTCAGTATTCCTGGGGTCCGCACGGCATGCCTACTGACGCGGCGCACACGCCGCGGTCACAGTTCGCGTTCGTGTCAGGCCGGCCGCTTATCCGACGGCTGGTCGGTCGGGGCCGGATTGTCGACCCGCTCCGAGGCGATCGGCGTCGGCCCGGGCGACTCCTCGGGCTTCGACTCTGCCTGCATCTCCTTGATCTCCGACTTGAAGATCCGCATCGACCTGCCGAGTGAGCGCGCCGCATCCGGGAGCTTCTTGGCACCGAAGAGCAGCACGAACACCGCGATAACGATCACCCAGTGCCAGGGTTGCAAACCGCCCATTGAGGTCACCTCCAAATTCCGGGCCAGTCTACCGCTCTCCGGGGTCGACCCCGTAGGCGCGCAGCGCGGCCTCGGCAGAGGCGCGGACGCGGTCGGCCAGACCGGCGGGCTCGACCACCTTGACCGCCGACCCGAAACCGAGCACGAACCGGGCCATCCAGTCCTCGGAGGCGTAGGTCATCGCGGCCTCGCAGCCGCCGTCGGGCAGCTCGCGCAGCACCCGCAGCGGGTAGTAGTCGAACATCCACGACGCCGAGCTGTCGATCAGCAGCGTCGCCGACGGCAGCGACGGGTCCGCGTCGAACAGTGAGGTGTCCGGTTCGGCCTGCACCGCGGGTTCCGGCGGCGCGGCGGGTTCGTCGAGCACCCGGGCATCGACGATGCGGTCGAACCGGAACAGCCGCACCCCCTCCGCGGAGCGGCACCAGGCCTCCAGGTAGCTGTGGTCGCCGACGAGCACGACGCGGATCGGGTCGACGGTGCGGCTGGTCAGCGAATCATGGGAGGCCGAGTAGTACTCCAGCGACAGCGCCCGCCCGTCGCGCACCGCCGCGCGCACCGCGGCGGCGGCCTCGCTCTCCACCGGGGCGGGTTCGTCGACGGCGGCGGTCAGCGCACCGCTGTGGCTGACGGCACCCGCGGCGGCCTCGATCTTGGCGATCGCGCTGCGCGCCGCCTCCGGGTCGACCATCCCGGGCACGTCGGCCAGCGCGCGCAGCGCCACCAGCACCCCCGTCGCCTCCGGGGAGGTCAGCCGCAGCGGATGGTCCATGCCCGCGGTGAACGTGACTTCGATTGTGTCGCCGGAGAATTCGAAGTCGATCAGGTCGCCGGGGCCGTATCCGGGCAGACCGCACAACCACAGCTGGTTGAGGTCGTCGCGCAGCTGCTTCTCGCTGACCCCGAGCTCGGCGGCCGCCTCGGCGTAGGTGATCTTCGGGTTGGCCCGGAAGTACGGCACCATGTTCAGCAGCCGCACCAGCCGGGTCGAGGTGTTGCTCATGCCGGCACTCCCGCCTGTGCCTTCAGCCGCGCGATGACGTCCTCGCGCAGCGACTCCGGTTCCAGCGCGACGGCGTCGGGGCCGTAGCTGGCGATCTCGCGGGCCAGCCGGTCGACCATCCCGATGTCGATGGTGATCACGTCGCCGGCGCGGCCGTCGAGTTCCTGCGGCTGCGACGCGGTGGCCTGGCGGCGCAGCGCGGTGGCGCGGCCCTCGGCCAGCCAGACCCGCGCCTGGCCGGCGGAGGGCCATTCGCTGACCACGCGTTCGACGATGGCGCGCAGGTCCACGCCCTCGGGCCGGGTGACCGCACCCGCCGGGCCGATCGGGGTGACCTCCGCGCCGATGCGCGACAGCCGGAAGGTGCGAACGTCGTTGCGGTCCCGGTCGTGTCCGACCAGATACCAGCGGCCGCGGTGGGTGAGCACACCCCACGGCTCCACGGTGCGCGTCGTGTACGGCGCGGTGCGCGCGGGCCGGTGCGGGAACTGCACGACACGTCCGGAATCGATGGCGGACAACAGAATTCCCAACACGTCCTCGGATCCGCGCAGCCCGGGTAGCGCGCCGGTCGAGGTGATGGCCGGTGCGGCGTCGACGGGTTCGATGTCGATGCCCGCGGCGCGCAGCTTGAGCAGGGCGCTCTGGGTGGCGGTGATCAGCTCCGGGGACTCCCACAGCTGGGTGGCCACCGCGACGGCGGCGGCCTCGTCGGGGGTGAGCTCGACGGGCGGCAGCGCGTAGGCCTCCCGGTTGATCCGGTAGCCCTCGGTCGGGTCGGTCGACGACACCCGGCCCGTCTCCAGCGGAATCCCCAGGTCACGCAGTTCGTTCTTGTCGCGTTCGAACATGCGGGAGAACGCCTCGTCGCTGGCGTCCTCGGGGTAGCCGTAGACCGTCTGACGGATCCGCTCGGCGGTGATGAAGCTGCGGGTCGACAGCAACGCGATGACGAGGTTCATCAGTCGTTCGACTTTGGAGATCGCCACTCGAAACAGCTTAGGGTGTCCGACCGCCAACCTCCGTCTGCCGAGCGCTCAGTGCGGTACGCGTTTCGCGAAGAAAAGCTACATGCTGGCGATCAGGCGCTTGACCCGCTCGTCGACCGACCGGAACGGGTCCTTGCACAGCACCGTGCGCTGCGCCTGGTCGTTGAGCTTGAGGTGCACCCAGTCGACGGTGAAGTCACGCCCGGCCTCCTGGGCGGCCGCGATGAACTCGCCGCGCAGCTTCGCCCGGGTGGTCTGCGGCGGGGTGTTGACGGCGGCGTCGATCTCCTCGTCGGTGGTGATACGCGCCGCCAGACCCTTGCGCTGCAGCAGGTCGAACACGCCGCGGCCCCGCTTGATGTCGTGATAGGCCAGGTCGAGCTGGCTGATCTTCGGGTCGGACAGCTCCATGTTGTAGCGGTCCTGGTAGCGCTGGAACAGCTTGCGCTTGATCACCCAGTCGATCTCGGTGTCGACCTTGGCGAAGTCCTGGCTCTCCACCGCGTCCAGCTGGCGGCCCCACAGGTCGACGACCTGCTGGATCTGGGTGTCGGGTTCGCGGTCGCGTAGGTACTCCACGGCGCGGCCGTAGTACTCGCGCTGAATGTCGAGTGCGCTGGCCTGACGCCCGCCGGCGAGCCGCACCGGACGACGACCGGTCAGGTCATGGCTGACCTCGCGGATCGCGCGGATCGGATTGTCCAGCGAGAAGTCGCGGAACGCGATGCCGGCCTCGATCATCTCCAGCACCAGCGCCGCCGAGCCCACCTTGAGCATGGTGGTGGTCTCGGACATGTTCGAGTCGCCCACGATGACGTGCAGCCGGCGGTACTTCTCGGCGTCGGCGTGCGGCTCGTCGCGGGTGTTGATGATGGGCCGCGACCGCGTCGTCGCCGAGGACACGCCCTCCCAGATGTGCTCGGCCCGCTGGGACAGGCAGAACGTCGCCGCCTTCGGGGTCTGCAGCACCTTGCCCGCACCGCAGATCAACTGGCGGGTGACCAGGAACGGCAGCAGCACATCGGAGATCCGGGAGAACTCGCCGGCCCGCACGATCAGGTAGTTCTCGTGGCAGCCGTAGGAGTTGCCCGCCGAGTCGGTGTTGTTCTTGAACAGGTAGATGTCGCCGCCGATACCCTCGTCGGCCAGCCGCTGCTCGGCGTCGATCAGCAGGTCCTCGAGCACCCGCTCCCCGGCGCGGTCATGGGTGACCAGCTGTGTGAGGTTGTCACACTCGGCGGTCGCGTACTCGGGGTGAGAACCCACGTCCAGATACAACCTGGCGCCGTTCCGGAGGAACACGTTCGAACTGCGGCCCCACGACACCACCCGGCGGAACAGGTAGCGGGCCACCTCATCGGGGCTCAGCCGGCGATGCCCGTGGAACGTGCAGGTGACACCGAATTCCGTCTCGATGCCCATGATTCGTCGCTGCACCTCATCGAGACTACTTGCTGCTCGGCGCACGCGGTGGTCAAGCGGGAACGAAACGCCGGGCGAGCCCTCCCGGGGCCTGTGGATAACCGCAGCGGGACGACGTCGGATCCTGCCACCATGAGGCATGGGCGAAATGCTGGAGATCGACATCCGGCAGCTGCGGGTCGTGGCGGGCCGGGTACGTGACGCCGCCGACGAGATCGCCGGATTACCCTGGCCCGCACTGGACTCCGGGGCGCTCCCAGGATCGGCGGTGGCCGCCGTGACGACGGCTGCGCTGGCCACCCGGCTCGCCGACGTGGCGGCTGACATGCGGATGTGGGCGAAGACCGCCCGCACCGCCGCCGACGGGTACGACCACGCCGAGCGCCGCGCCGGCGACCGGCTGGGCCGATGACCCGCCCGACCGTCGCCCAGGCCGAAGCCTGGCGGCCCAGCGCACTCGAACGGCTCGGCGACGCCTGGGAGATCACCGCCCGCAAGATCACCGCACACGCCGACACGCTGGCCGGACAGTTCACGTTCTGGACCGGTGCCGCCGCCGACGCCGCGCAGCGGCGCGCACACGCCATCGCCGCCGAGGCCGAACGGGTCGCGGCCGCGCTGCTGCTGGCCGCCTGCGCCGCCCGCGACGGCGCCGACCAGATCGGCAGGGCCCGCACCACCGTGCTGGAGGTGCTCACCACGGCCCGCTCGGAGGGGTTCACCGTCACCGGTGCCGGGCAGGTGCTCCCCCACGGCGATCCGTCCCCGCTGCTGGTCGCGCTGGCCGGCGGGGTGCCTTCGCTGGCCGCGGAGCTGCGGGACCAGCGGGCGGCGACGCTGACGCGGCAGCTGGGCGCCGCGCTGGACCGGCTCGGCGCCGCCGACGACGACGCCGCGGCCGACATCGCCGAGGCACTGGCGCTGCCGCCGGTCGGCACCCGGGACTTCGGCGACGGCATCGTCGCCGGCTGGCCCACCACCAGCCAGGACGGTATCGCCGCCCAGATCGCCGCGCTCACCGACGAGCAGCGCGCCGGCCTGGTCGCCACCCACCCGGCGCAGGTCGGCAACACCGACGGGGTCCCGTGGGAGCTGCGGGCCCAGGCCAACCGCACCAACATCGCCACCGCGGCGCTGCGCGAGGCCGATCCCGACCGTCTCGCGCTGTACCGGGAGCTGCTGTCCGAGGTCGACGATCTCGACGGAAACCGGGTGGACCGGCAGATCCTGGGTTTCGACCCGGGCCGCTCCTCGTTGATCGAACTGCACGGCGACCTGACCCGGGCCTCCGGCGTCGCAGTCATGGTGCCCGGCCTGAACACCACGTTCGAGGGCTCCCGGGCCAACACCGCGACCGCGCGCCGGTTCGTCACGGGCAGCGGCGGCGACGTCGCCGCCATCACCTACCTCGGCGGACCGTTCCCGCACGGCGACACCACCGTGTCCGGGCTGCTGGAGGCCGCCGACCCGCGCTACGCGGTCGACATGGCGCCGCGGCTGGTCGCGTTCACCGAGGACGTCGACCGCCGCGCCGACGCCACCGGGCGCGAGCTGCCGGTCACCGTCATCGGCCACTCCTACGGCGGTTCCATCGTAGGCACCGCCGAGACCCGCGGGCTGACCGCCGACCGGGTGCTGTACCTGGCGGCCGCCGGTGCCGGTGTCGGCGTCGACGACCCGGGCGACTGGCACAACCGCAACCCGGACGTGGTGCGCTACTCGATGACCCCGCCGCGGGACTGGATCACCCTGGTGCAGGGCATCCCGTTCGGCCCGCACGGCGCCGACCCCGACGAGATGCCCGGCGTCGTCCGGCTGGACACCGGCCGCTACGACGACGGCCGGCCGATGGCCGGACCCGACGCCCACTCCGACGTCATCAACGCGCCCTCGGACTCGTGGCGCACCATCCTCGGGGTGATCACCGGTGAGGTGACCCCGGATCGGGCAAGACTGCCCAAAGCCGGGTGAGGTCTGGACAGAATGGGCCGATGTGGTGCCGCAGTGCTCCCGTCGACGGGTTCCGGCTGGCCTACGACCGCTTCGGGGTGCCCGGCGCGCCGCCGGTGGTGCTGCTGCACGGCTGGCCGGGCAACCGACACGACTACCGGCATGTGGTGCCGCTGATCGACGACGCCACCGACGTGGTGGTGCCGGACCTGCGCGGCTTCGGCGGCTCGGACAAACACGAGGTCGCCGTCGGGCACTTCTACAGCGCGTCGGCGCAGGCGGCCAGCGTCATCGGCCTGATCCGCGAACTCGAGCTGGGGCCGGTGGTGCTGGCCGGCTACGACGTCGGCAGCCGCGTCGCGCAGAGCGTCGCGCGGATGCAGCCGGACCTGGTGCGCGCGCTGGTGCTGTCCCCGCCGCTGCCCGGCGCCGGGGACCGGGTGCTCAGCGCCACCGCGCAGGGCGAGTTCTGGTACCAGGCCTTCCACCAGCTGCCGCTGGCCGCCATCCTGATCGACGGCAATCCCGACGCGGTGCGCGAGTATTTGCGCCACTTCTGGACGCACTGGTCGGGGCCGGGCTTCACGCTGCCCGACGAGGATCTGGACCGGCTGGTGTCCGACTACGCGCTGCCCGGTGCGTTCGCCGCGTCGATCGCCTGGTACCGCGCCGGGGCCGGCCTGGTCGCCCAGTCGCTGAGCGAACTACCGCCGGAGCACGCCATCAAGATCCACGCCCCCACCGACGTGATCTGGCCGCAGCACGACCCGATGTACCCGGTGACGTGGGCGGACCGGCTCGAGCACTACTTCACCGACGTCGCGCTGCACATCGCCTACGACGCGGGCCATTTCACGCCGCTGGAGTGCCCGCGGCAGTTCGCCGAGCTTGTGCTGATCCGCTCCTGAGCGGGGTCAGCCGTCGGCCTGGTCGGTCTTGTCGCCCTCGTCCGATGCGGGCGGCTCGGGCAGCAGGGCCTCCAGCGCCGCGCCGGTGATCCGGCGGAACGCCCGCCGCGGCCGGTTGACGTCGAGGATCGCCACCTCCAGCGTCGACGGGCCCAGCACGCGCGGCTCCCCGCCGCCGTTGGCGCCGACCTGCAGCGCGTCCACGGCGATCTTCACCGCGTCCTTGAGGCCGGCGTTCTCGGTGTAGGACTCGTTGAGCTTGGTGATGATCGGGTCGGTGGTGCCGCCCATCACGACGAAGTGCGGTTCGTCGGCGATCGACCCGTCGTAGGTGATGCGGTACAGCTCCGGCGGTTTGGACTCGCCGTAGTGCGCCACCTCGGCGACGCACAGCTCGACCTCGTACGGCTTGGCCTGCTCGGTGAAGATGGTGCCGAGCGTCTGGGCGTAGACGTTGGCCAGCTGGCGGCCGGTCACGTCGCGCCGGGCGTAGGCATAGCCGCGGGTGTCGGCGTACTGGATGCCGCCGCGGCGCAGGTTGTCGAACTCGTTGAACCGGCCGACGGCCGCGAACCCGACCCGGTCGTAGAGCTCGCTGACCTTCTGCAGCGAACGCGACGGGTTCTCGGCGACGAACAGCACCCCGTCGGCGTAGGCCAGCACGACCACGCTGCGGCCGCGGGAAATGCCCTTGCGCGCGAGCTCGGAGCGCTCGCGCATCGCCTGTTCAGGCGAGATGAAATACGGAAAGCTCACGAATCTCCCCGCGCGTCGGTGGGACGGTGGACCGCGTCCGGGCCGAAAGTGTCGGACCGCGAACGGCTTTCGATCACCTGCTGGGCCAGTTCGGCGATGCGCGACTCCGGCACCTCCACCGCGCCATCGGCGCTGATGTTCACCGCGGTCGGATAGATGCCGCGCACCAGGTCGGGCCCGCCGGTCGCCGAGTCGTCGTCGGCGGCGTCGTAGAGCGCCTCGATGGCCACCCGCAGCGCCGAATCCCCGTCGGTCACCTGCGAATAGAGCTTCTTCATCGAGGACTTGGCGAAGATCGAGCCCGAGCCCACCGACTGGTAGCCCTCCTCCTCGAAGTTCCAGCCGCCCGCCGCGTCGAACGACACGATGCGCCCGGCCTTCTGCGGGTCCGGATCATCGAGGTCGTAACCGGCCAGCAGCGGCAGCGCGACGAAACCCTGCAGCGCCGCACCGAGATTGCCGCGCACCATGGTCGCCAGCCGGTTCACCTTGCCGTGGAACGTCAGCGGGACACCCTCGAGCTTCTCGTAGTGCTCCAGCTCGACGGCGTACAGGCGGGCGAACTCGACGGCGATGGCCGCCGTGCCTGCGATGCCGGTGGCGGTGTAGTCGTCGGTGATGTACACCTTCTGCACGTCGCGGCTGGCGATCATGTGGCCCTGGGTGGCGCGCCGGTCACCGGCCATCACCACGCCGCCGGGGTACTTCAGCGCGACGATCGTGGTGCCGTGCGGCGCGAAATCGCCCACCGGCTCGGCGGCCACCCGGTTCACGGGCAGAAGTTCGGGCGCCTGACGGCGCAGCAGTTCAGTGAAGGACGACAAGTCCACGGGGACAGAAGGTGCTCCGGGTAGCGCGGACGGGAAGGACAACTGGTCGCGATTCGGCCAGGTCACTGTCCGCCCTTCTGGACGTAGGCGCGCACGAAGTCCTCAGCGTTCTCCTCGAGCACGTCGTCGATCTCGTCCAGCAGGTCGTCGGTCTCCTCGGCCAGCTTCTCGCGACGCTCCTGCCCGGCGGCCGTGCTGCCGGTGAGGTCGTCGTCCTCGCCGCCGCCACCGCCGCGCTTGGTCTGCTCCTGAGCCATCGCTGCCTCCTGCTCAAAAAATCGTTGAGCGGGCTCACCGCTGCCCGCCTTGTCTCCACATTACCGGTCTGCGCGCCGATTGCCGGGGATAGCGCGCAGGCCCGATGCGAAACCGATGCCTCAGGTGGTGAGCTGTTCGACCAGCTCGGCGGCGCTGTCCACCGAGTCCAGCAGGGCTCCGACGTGGGCTTTGCTGCCCCGGAGCGGCTCCAGCGTCGGGATCCGCACCAGCGAGTCACCACCGAGATCGAAAATCACCGAATCCCAGCTGGCGGCCGCGATGTCGGCGCCGAACCGGCGCAGGCACTCGCCGCGGAAGTACGCGCGGGTGTCGGTGGGCGGGTTGTCGACGGCGTCGAGCACCTGCTGCTCGGTGACCAGCCGGCGCATCGACCCGCGCGCCACCAGCCGGTTGTACAGGCCCTTGTCCAGGCGCACATCGGAGTACTGCAGGTCGATCAGCTGCAGCCGCGGCGCCGACCAGGCCAGGTTCTCGCGCTGCCGGAACCCCTCCAACAGCCGCAGTTTCGCCGGCCAGTCCAGGATCTCGGCACACTCCATCGGGTCGCGCTCGAGCAGGTCGAGCACCTCGGCCCAGGTCTCCAGAATGTGGGTGGCACGCGGATCGGGATCGCGGCTGTCCACCAGCTTGGCCACCCGGTCCAGGTAGATGCGCTGCAGCGCCAGACCGGTCAGCTCGCGGCCGTCGGCCAGGGCGACGGTGGCGCGCAGCGACGGGTCGCGGCTGATCACGTGCACGGCGTGCACCGGCCGGGCCAGCGCGAGGTCGCTGAGGTCGACCCCCTCCTCGATGAGGTCCAACACCAGCGCGGTGGTGCCCAGCTTGAGGTAGGTCGACGTCTCCGCCAGGTTGGCGTCGCCGATGATGACATGCAGCCGGCGGTACTTGTCGGCGTCGGCGTGCGGCTCGTCGCGGGTGTTGATGATGCCGCGTTTGAGCGTGGTCTCCAGGCCGACCTCGACCTCGATGTAGTCGGCGCGCTGGGACAGCTGGAAGCCGGCCTCATCGCCGGAGGGGCCGATGCCGACGCGCCCGGAGCCGGTGACCACCTGCCGCGACACCAGGAACGGTGTCAGCCCGGCGATCACCGCGGAGAACGGCGTCTGCCGCGACATCAGGTAGTTCTCGTGCGACCCGTAGGAGGCACCCTTGCCGTCGACGTTGTTCTTGTAGAGCTGCAGCTTCACCGCGCCGGGCACGCTGGCCACGTGCCGGGCGGCGGCCTCCATCACCCGTTCGCCGGCCTTGTCCCAGATCACCGCGTCCAGCGGGTCGGTGGTCTCGGGGGCGGAGTACTCCGGGTGGGCGTGGTCGACGTAGAGCCGGGCGCCGTTGGTCAGGATCATGTTGGCCGCGCCGACCTCGTCGGCGTCCACCACCGGCGGCGGTCCGGACGACCGGCTCAGGTCGAATCCGCGGGCGTCACGCAGCGGCGACTCCACCTCGTAGTCCCAGCGGGTGCGCTTGGCGCGCTGGATCCCGGCGGCCGCGGCGTACGCGAGGACCGCCTGGGTGGACGTCAGGATCGGATTCGCGGTCGGATCGGACGGTGACGAGATCCCGTATTCGACCTCGGTTCCGATAATCCGTTGCATAGCGCCAAGCCTAGGTGACGTCGCATCACGGTCTGCGCGGTGGCGGCGCTCACAGTCGCTCACAATGGGCGAATGGCGAAATCAGGGCCGATCACCCCCGCCGTGCGGCAGGCCGCCGACAGGTGGTTTCTGTCGCACGGGCTGCCCGCGGTGCTGCGGCCGGGCCGACTGGTGCGACGGTTGTGGCCGCGCTCGTCGCCGGCGCTGGCCGCATTCGCGGTGCTGATGGCCAACACGATCGGCGTCGTGCTGATCACCGGCAAGCACGCGATCGACATCGACGGCCAGCCCACCCGCGGCGAGTGGTTCGTGCTGGCGATGCTGGTGCTGGTGCTGCCGGTGGCCTGCCTGGTCGGCTGGTGGGTGTCGCGCCTGGGCGCACCGGGCCGCCACATCGCGGCGGGCGTGTCGGTCGTCGTCGCGCTGCTGGGCGCGTTCTTCGGCGGACCGAGCCCGCACCTGGTGACCAATCTGGTCATCGTGGTGGTGGCGATCGCGATCATGTTGGGGCTCACCGCATCCGGGATCGGATCGATCCTCGGCTGGGCGGCGCGCACGACGCTGTCGCATCTGTCCGATGCCGGGTCACTGCTGCTGCGGGCGCTGCCGGTGCTGCTGCTGACGTTCCTGGTGTTCTTCAACTCGCCGGTGTGGCTGATGGCGGCGACGATCTCGCGGCCCCGGCTGTGGCTGGCGCTGTGCTTTCTCGGGCTGATCGCCGCGGCGTTCGTCGCGTCGGTGACCGTGGACCGGATGCGGCCGATGGTGGACACCGGCGAGCCCGACGCGCGCCATGTCGCCGGCCTGGAGGGCACCCCGTTCGCGGCGATCCCCGATCCGCCCGACGTCAAACCGCTCAGCCGCGCCGAGCGGGCGAACGTGTACTTCGTGCTGGCCGTCTCCCAGCTCGCGCACATCCTGGTGGTCGCGGTGGTGACGGCGATGCTGTTCCTGGTGCTGGGGCTGATCCTGCTGTCCCCGGAGCTGCTGGCGGCGTGGACGCGCAACGGCGCCCCCGACGGGCAGTTCCTCGGGATGACGCTTCCGGTGCCCGACGCGCTGATCCAGGTGACGTTGTTCCTCGGCGGGCTGACGTTCATGTACGTCAGCGCCAAGGCGGTCGGCGACAGCACCTATCGCGAGCAGTTCACCGCCCCGCTGATCGATGATCTGCGGTTCACGCTGACCGCGCGCAACCGCTACCGGGCCGCGGTACCCGCCCGGTGAGCGCGCAGATGCAGCAGGTGCACGAGTGGTTCCTGCACCGCGGGCTGCCGCTGGTGCTGACCCGCCGGGTGCGCTCCGGTTCACTGATCGAGCGGTCCGCCCCGATGGTCAGCGCGCTGGGCGCGATCGTCGCGCTGACCATGCTGCTGGCGAACCTCACCGGCGGCGACGTCGATGTCCGGTACGTGCTGCGGCTGGTGGTGCTGACCGCGCTGCTGGTGGCGGCGCCGTTCGGGCTGCACCTGCTGCACCGGATCGGCACCACGCTCAGCGAGGCGGGCAGGCGGACCTCGGCGCTGATCGTCATGGCGCTGTTCGTGTTCGGGCTGCCGTTCGCCGACAGCGGGTTCTCCGGTATCGCGGCGGCCGAGGCGGCGGCGTTCGCGCTCGTCGCGCTGCTGGCGGTGTGGCTGACCTACCTGGGAATCGGGTCGATCGTTCTGTGGGCGTTCCGGTTCGCGTGGGTGCAGCTCGGCGCGCTGGGCAACCTGATGAGCCGCGCGCTGCCGCTGCTGATGCTCACGGTGGTGGTGTACTTCACCGGCGAGCTGTGGCAGCTGGCGGCCCGGATGACGCGGCAACGACTCTGGGAGACAATCGGTTTCCTAGCCGCGGTGGCGTTGCTGTTCATGGTGTCGACGGTGCGCGACGAGATCAGGGCGGTGCGGGAGGACCGCGCCGAACGTCACGACCCCGCCAGGCTGCTGGCCGGCACTCCCCTGGCCCCGGCGGCGCGCGACGACGTGCCGCGCACCCCGCTGTCGGTGGCTGAGCAGATCAATGTCGTTGCCGTGATCGTGGTTTCGCAGGCGATTCAGGTGGTGTTCTTCACCACGGGCCTGTTCGTGTTCTTCCTCGCGCTGGGCATCGTGGCGATCCCCGACGACGTCGCGGTGCTGTGGTCATCGGAGACCTCCTGCACAGACGGTGAACCCCCTTGTCCGGGAACGTGGTTCGGCGTGCACGTGCCGGTTCCGCAGACGATTGTGCACGTGTCGCTGTTCGTGGCGGTGCTGTCGGGGCTGTACTTCACCGTCAGCACCAGCGTGGACCCGATGTACCGGGAGCGGTTCTTCGACCCGCTGATCGCCGACGTCGCGGTCAGCCTGGCCGGCCGGGACGCCTATCTGGCGCTCGAATCCCGCCACTGATTGCGACAGCCAATTCCGCCGTCCGTGGTGCGAAATCCGCAGAACACGCCGCGGCCAGCGCGAGAGTAGTGACCAGATCGCCAGCGCGGCACCGAATCCAGGTTAATGAGACAATGTCGGTTACAACCTCGCGCGCGATCAGGGACAGGAGCTGAGGCCCCAAGTGACGACACAGGCGGAGCGCACTGCGACGACGAAGGCGGCGCTCATGAAGGCGGCGCTGACGATCGCCGCCACCGAGGGCATCAGGAATGTCACGCACCGCAAAGTCGCTACCACCGCCAAGGTCTCGCTGGGTACCGCGAGCTATCACTATGAGAGTCTCGACGACCTGCTGCTGGAGGCCTTCGACCGCTACATCGACGACTCCCGCGACCGCTACGAGCACGGCGTCAGCAGCGCCCGCAGCCCCGAGGAGCTCGCCGACGCGTTGATCGAGATGGTCAACCGGCATCACGCCAACGCGCTCGACGCGGTGCTGATGTACGAGCTCTACGCGCAGGGGTTCCGCGACCCGCGCTACCGGGCGCTGATCCAGCGGTGGTCGCGGGCCACCAAGACCGCGGTCGAACACCTCTACTCCCCCGACATGGCGGTGCGGCTGGAGGCCGTCGTCGAGGGTGTCCTCTTCCAGCGTCTGCTCGGCGATTCCTCGATGTCGGACCGGCAGTTCCGCGATCTGCTGCTGTGCATCCTCAAAGAGGAGACCCCGCGGCCGCAGTAAACCGCGACCGCGGGGTCTGCCCCGTCGATCCGTCAGAGCTTCGCGCCCAGGCCCATCACCCCGTCGACGAGCCGTCGCGCCAGCCGCGCCCCGGCGGCCACGTCGCCACCCAGTGCGTTGGAGCGCAGTGTGAACGACTCGAATTCGACGGCCATCGCCCCGGCGTAGCCGATCTCGTCGAGGGCCCGCAAGATCCCGGACCAGTCGGCGCGGCCCTCACCCGGCAGCAGGAAGCAGAACTCCTGCCCGTCCATCCCCGGTGTTCCGAACGCGTCCTTGAGATGGATGTGCCCGATCCGCGACGCCCACGCCCGGATCATGGCCGGCACGTCATCACCGGTCATCACGAAGTGGCTGGGATCAATCGTCACCGCGAGTTCGTCGCCGAGTCGGGCCAGCGCGTACTCGGCCCAGTACCGGTCGGCGGCCAGGGTGCCCCAGCACGGCTCCAGGCACAGCCTGACGCCGACACGGTTCGCGGTCAGCAGCGCCCGGTCCAGCGCCTTGATCGCCAGATCCCAACAGCCGGACTCCGACAGCGTCTCCCCCGGCCGCTCCCAGCCGGGCACCCACCGGTTCGGCCCGGTCACCACACCGGCGGTCGGAATGCCCGCCGCCGCAGCGGCTTCCAGCGCCCGTTCGGTGATCTGGACCCGCTCCTCCCAGAGCTCGGGGTCGGAGGTCACGTAGTCCTGGTGGATCATCAGCTGCGGGCAGGCCAGCCCGGCCGTCTCGGCCAGGCCGACCAGCTCCCGCAGCGCACCGGGTGCCTCGTTCAGCGGGTCGAACTGCTCGAGTGTCCAGTCGATTCCGGTGTACCCGGCGTCGGCCAGCGTCTCGACCAGCTGCTGCGGGTCCATACCCTCCACATCGGCGGCGATGTAGCTGATGACGCGGTTCATCCGGCGTACGCCATCTCGATGAGCTCGACCACGCGCTTACCGTCCTCCAGCGACACCAGCGGTTGGGTGCCGGCGCGGATGGCGTCGACGAACGCCTGGATCGACGTGGCCACCGAGTCCGCCCAGTCCCCACCCGGAACCCGCACGTCGCGCCAGGCCCCGTCGTAGTGCCGCAGCGCGGGCCCGGTGCGGTAGCTCTCGAAGTCGGCTTCGACACCCGAGATGTACAGCGCTCCTTCGGTTCCCACGATCTCGACGGCGTCGTCGAACATCTTGGCGGGGCCGTGGTAGTTGGCGTCGATGACGCCGAGGGCGCCGTTGGCGAAGCGCAGCGAGACCACCGCCTGGTCCTCGCCCTCGTTGCGGGGCTTGTCGGTGATCGCCGAGACCTCGGCGATCTCCCCGAACAGGTGGCGGGCCAGGTAGAACCGGTGCACCCCGGCGTCGAACAGGATGCCGCCGCCGGCGACCGCCGGGTCGGTCCGCCAGCCCGGGTACTTGCCGCCGATGGCCAGCCGCAGCCGCAACTGCACCGGGCGGCCGATGGCACCGGAGTCGATCATCTCCTTGGCCCGGACGTGGGCAGGGAAGAACAGCTGGTTGTGCTGCACCCCCACCACGACCGATGACGACTGCGCTGCCGCCTGGATCTCATCGCACTCGGCGGTGGTGATGGCCAGCGGCTTCTCGATCAGGACATGCTTGCCGGCGTTGATGGCGTCCAGGGCGACTTTCTTGTGCAGCGAGTGCGGCAGGCAGACGCTGACGATCTCGACCTGCGGATCGGCGAGCAGGTCGTGGTAGTCGCCGTACCCCCGTGCGCCGTACTCGGCACTCGAGGACGACACGAGTTCCGGATTGAGGTCGGCCACCGCGACAGGGCGGGCCCCACCCGCGCGGGCGAACCCGCGCAGGTGGAACTGCCCGATCTCACCGAGACCGATGACGCCGACCCCGATTTCGTCACGCACGGGCCGACACCTCTTCGGTCACCTCGGTCACCGGCACCTTCGCCTTGCCTGACTTCAGCGCCCACCACGCGTAGCCGGTGAGTGCCGCGCCCATCCCCAGGGCGATCGCGAAATATCCGATGATGTAGTGGTTTTCGGCCGGGGTCAGATACAGGGTGACCACGGCCATCGCCCACAGGAAGCCGATGCTGGCCACCGGCACCAGGGCCTTGCCCAGGCCGAAGTAGCCGGCGCCCTTCGGGGGCTCCGGGATCCGGCCCATCTTGTGGCCGACGATCACGCCGAGCATCGTCAGCGCGTACGTCAGGTAGTACGCGATGACCGCCATCGAGGTGATGCGGAAGATGTTGCCCGCGCCGACGACCTGCACGGCCAGGCACATCAGCCACAGCGCGATGCTGGCGTTGACCGGCGTCTGCCAGCGGGGGCTGACCTTGCCGAACTTCTCGCTGAACGGCAGCAGACCGTCGCGCGAGACCGAGTAGACGAGCCGGGTCGCCACCGCGACGTTGGCGACGATGCAGCCCAGCAGCGAGGCGTAGGCGATGAGTTCGAGGATCACCGCGGTGACGCGCCCGAAGTGCGACTCGACGATCCAGAACATCATGTTCGGGTGCTCGAGGGCGTCGGGCACCGAGGTCGGGATGGCGGCGATGAAGATGGCCATCACGATCAGGCCGGCCGCGGCGCAGACGGCGACGGCGCGGAACATCGCGCGCGGGGCGGACCGCCGCGGATCCTTGGTCTCCTCGGCGAGGTCGGCCGAGGCCTCCCAGCCCATCAGTGAGAAGATCGGCGCGGTGGCGGCGAACACGTAGTTCTGCCACGGGATCGCGATGCTGTTGTCACCGTTGACGCCGTGGTTGTCGACCAGCAGGCCGAATCCGCCGCTCTTGAAGAAGAACAGCACGCCGCCGAGCAGGAGCAGCGCGACCGCGGCGGTGAAGACGATCTCGACGATCGCCACGCCGCGACGGGATGGCCGATCTCGGTGAAGCCGTACTCCCAGGCGGCCAGCTGGCTGAACTGTTCGTTGGCCAGCACCCCCGACATCGGGAAGCCGCCGCCGAAGGCCTTGCCCAGCACGATGATGTCGGGCTCCACGCCGTAGTGCTGCACGGCGAAGAACTCACCGCAGCGGCCCCATGCGGTCTGCACCTCATCGACGATCATCGCCGCGCCCTGGCGGGTGCAGATCTCGCGGATCTCCTGCAGGTAGCCCTCCGGTGAGGGCACCATGCCACCGTTGGCCTGGTAGGCCTCGACGATGACGCCGGCGACGCCGCCCTCGGAGCCTTCGACGATCATCCTCTCGACGAATCGGGCGCAGAACAGGTCACAGCTGTCGGGGGTGCGCTCGAACGGGCAGCGGTAGCAGTTGTAGTTGGGCACGCGGATCTGGCGCGTGGTGTAGCGCTCGAGGCCCTTCTTGGCGCCCTCGTACATGCTCGGATAGGTGTAGGACAACGCCAGGGTCGCGAAGGTGCGTCCGTGATAGGCCTGGAACAGGCAGACGAACTCGTCCTTGCCGGTCGAGCGCATGGCCAGGTGCATCGCGCCCTCGACGGCGTCGGATCCGGAGAGGCCGAACAGCAACTTGCTCATGCCGGGCGCCATCTCGACGACCTTCTCCGCCAGCAGCGCCCGCGGTTCGGCGTTGTACATCGGGGCGATAAAGTCCGAGCGCATGATCTGCGCGATCGCGGCCTCGGCGACCTCGGGGTTGCGGTAGCCGAGGTTGACGACCCACTCCCCGGAGATGCCGTCCAGGTACTCCTTGCCGGCCGCATCGGTGACCCGGAAGCCCTGTGCATCGGCGATGACCATGGGCTCGTCGCCCATCGGCTTGATCTGATACTTATCAGTTACAGCGTTCAGTTTTTCTTGCGAATCAGCTGACTGGCTCGATATTTCCTGCATGAACTTTTTCTACAACTGTTCAGGTTACGGTCAGCTGCAGTCGTGTTTCGGCGGCGTTAATACCGCCCGGATGCGTCGCGGATCACCCTGACGGGCCGGCGTTCTCCGGCAACACAAACCTGTCCCACAACACAACTCGGCCGCCCGACGGATGGTCGGACGGCCGAGTTGGGTTTTCCGGAGGTTACAGGTACTGGCCGAGATTGCTCTCGGTGTCGATCGCCCGTGAGGCGCTCGACGTCTTGCCGGTGACGAGCGTGCGGATGTAGACGATCCGCTCGCCCTTCTTGCCCGAGATCCGCGCCCAGTCATCCGGATTGGTGGTGTTGGGCAGGTCCTCGTTCTCGGCGAACTCGTCGACGATCGAGTCCAGCAGGTGCTGGATGCGCAGCCCGGGCTGCCCGGTCTCCAGCACCGACTTGATCGCGTACTTCTTGGCCCGGTCGACGACGTTCTGGATCATCGCGCCGGAGTTGAAGTCCTTGAAGTACATGACCTCTTTGTCGCCGTTGGCGTAGGTCACCTCGAGGAAGCGGTTTTCGTCGATCTCGGCGTACATCCGCTCGACGACCTTCTGGATCATGCCCTTGATGCAGGCCTCGCGGTCGCCGTTGAACTCGGCGAGATCGTCGGCGTGCACCGGCAGGTCCGGCGTCAGGTACTTGCTGAAGATGTCCTGCGCCGCCTCGGCGTCCGGCCGCTCGATCTTGATCTTGACGTCCAAACGGCCGGGCCGCAGGATCGCCGGGTCGATCATGTCCTCGCGGTTGGAGGCGCCGATGACGATGACGTTCTCCAGGCCCTCGACACCGTCGATCTCACTGAGCAGCTGCGGCACGACCGTGGTCTCCACGTCCGAGCTCACCCCGGTGCCGCGGGTGCGGAAGATCGAGTCCATCTCGTCGAAGAACACGATCACCGGGGTGCCCTCGGAGGCCTTCTCGCGGGCCCGCTGGAAGATCAGCCGGATGTGACGCTCGGTCTCACCGACGAACTTGTTCAGCAGCTCCGGGCCCTTGATGTTGAGGAAGTAGCTCTTGGCCTCCTTGGCGTCGTCGCCGCGCACCTCGGCCATCTTCTTGGCCAGCGAGTTGGCCACCGCCTTGGCGATCAGCGTCTTACCGCAGCCGGGCGGACCGTAGAGCAGCACGCCCTTGGGCGGCCGCAGCGAGTACTCCCGGTAGAGCTCCTTGTGCAGGAACGGCAGCTCGACGGCGTCGCGGATCTGCTCGATCTGCCGGCCGAGGCCACCGATGTCGTTGTAGCTGACGTCGGGCACCTCTTCGAGGACCAGGTCCTCGACCTCGGCCTTGGGGATCCGCTCGAACGCGTACCCGGCCTTGGTGTCGACCAGCAGCGAGTCGCCGGGCCGCAGCTTGCGCGGCCGCTTGTCGCCGAGGTCGTCGTCGTAGCCCTCGGGCAGGTCCTCGGCGGCCACCAGTGGTTCGGCCAGCCAGACGATGCGTTCCTCGTCGGCGTGCCCGACCACCAGGGCCCGCTGGCCGTCGGCGAGGATCTCGCGCAGCGTGCTGATCTCGCCGACCGCCTCGAACTTGCCGGCCTCCACAACCGTCAGCGCCTCGTTGAGGCGGACCGTCTGCCCCTGCTTGAGGGTCTTGGTGTCGATGTTCGGCGACACCGTCAACCGCATCTTGCGGCCGGAGGTGAACACGTCGACGGTGTCGTCGTCGTGCACCTCGAGCAGCACGCCGTACCCGCTCGGCGGCTGACCGAGCCGGTCGACCTCCTCGCGGAGCGCGAGCAACTGCTGACGGGCTTCCTTGAGCGTCTCCATCAGCTTGGCGTTGCGCGCGGCCAGCGAATCGATGCGGGCCTCGAGTTGATGCACATCCCGGGCGCTTCGCATACCGCTGTTCGGACCGACAGCATTCTCCAGCTGTTCGCGGAGCCGGGCCGCCTCGCGGCGCAGCTCCTCGAGTTCGGTCGCGTCGTCGTCGGACATACCGGACCCAGTAGTGTCGAAGCCCTCCGAGAAGGCTCCGGAACGCTCTGACTCACTCATATTGCGCCCCTCCCCGCACCGAGAGTTGGTGCAGTAACAACTTCAACGCTACCGGCGATTCAGGGTTTGTGTGCGGTCTAGCAATTCGACACACCCGCACCGCTGTTAACCTCTCTGCTGAGCTGGTCCGATCGAAAGGAAAATCGTGACCCTGAAATCCCTCGTTACCGGCGTGGCGGCACTGGCTGTCGCCGGCGGTGCCGCGGCAGGTGTGACGTATCTTGCATCGCCCACGTCCACGATGAGCCAGGCCCCCGAGATCGTTCCGGTGGTCTGGGACGTCCCGATGCCGGCGGCGCCGGCTCCGGAGCTCGAAGGGCCGCTGCTGCAGACGCTGCAGGCGCTGGGCGGGCCGGGTCTGTCGGCGAGCAAGGCACCTTACGTGCAGGGCGGCATCGGCCGGTTCGAGAGCAAACTCGCCGACAGCAAGCTGCGCGCGGCGCAGGCCGAAGGCAAGTTCCCGCTGTCGTTCACCGTGGCCAACATCGACGCCAACGGTCCGATCGTCACCGCAGATGTGACCGCGACGGCCGCCACCGGCGGTACCGCCAGCCAGAACATCCAGTTCGTCGCGGGCCCGAGCCCGACCGGCTGGCAGATGTCCAAGGCGTCGCTGATGGCGCTGCTGTCCGCCGTCGGTTAGGAGACCGGTGCACCGCACCACTCGTGTCGCACTCCTGGGCGCCGTCGCGATCGCGACGGCGCTCGGGTTATGCGCATGCGGTGACGACTCCCCCTCGGGAGCACCGGGTTCGGTGGCCACACCGCCGCCGATCACCCCGCCGCCGACCGTGCCGCCCAGCGAGACCACGGCCCCGGTCGCGCCGCTGCCGCCGCCGGAGGCACTGACCGACGTGCTGGCCCGGCTCACCGACCCCGTGGTCCCGGGCACCGACAAACTCGACGTCATCGAGGACGCCACCCCGTCCGACGCCGCGTCGATGGACCGGTTCGTCGCCGCCCTGCGCGACGGCCACTACGCCCCGCTGACGTTCGAGGCCAAGGATCTGACCTGGGCCGACGGCCAGCCGGGCGTCGTCCTCGCCGTCGTGACGATCAGGACCGCCAATCCGCAGGCCGGCGACTTCACGTTCCCGATGGAGTTCCGCTTCGACGACGGCCACTGGCAGCTGGGCCGTCGCACCTCCGACTCCCTGCTGCAGATCGGCGAGACCGCCACCCCCACGCCGACACCCTGACCGGCCGTGTGGATCGGCTGGCTGGAGTTCGACCTGCTGCTCGGCGACGTGCGCTCGCTCAAGCAGAAGCGTTCCGTGATCCGTCCGGTGATCGCCGAGCTGCAGCGCCGGTTCGCGGTGTCGGCGGCCGAGACCGGCGCCCAGGACCTGTACCGGCGCGCGCACATCGGGGTGGGTCTGGTGGCCGCCGACCGTGCCCACGTGGTCGACGTGCTCGACGCGGCCGAACGGCTGGTGGCCGCCCGCCCGGAGCTGGAGCTGCTGTCGGTGCGGCGGGGTCTGCGCCGCAGCGACGACGAGTAGGCCCCGTCAGATCCCGGAGCCGAGCTGGCGTTTGCGCCGCGCGGGGATCGGCGCCACGGCCCCCGGGGCGAGCTTGCGGGCGCTGATCAGGAACGCCGTGTGGCCACGCATGGTGTGCTGCGGGCGCACCGCCAGGCCGACGACGTGCCAGCCGCGCTGCATGCTCTCCCAGGCCCGCGGCTCGGTCCAGCACTGCTGTTCGCGCAGCGCCTCGACCGCGCGGGACATCTGGGTGACGGTGGCGACGTAGATCATCAGCACACCACCGGCGACCAGCGCCTTGGCCACGGTGTCGAGGACCTCCCACGGCGCGAGCATGTCCAGCACGACGCGGTCGACCTCCGGGCCGTCGTAGTCGTTGAGGTCGGCGATCACCAGATCCCAGTTGGGCGGGCGCCCGCCGAAGAACGTGTCGACGTTGCGCTCGGCGTGCACCGCGTGGTCGTCGCGGATCTCGTAGGAGATCACCCTGCCCTCCGGGCCGACGGCGCGCAGCAGCGAGCATGTCAGCGCCCCGGAGCCGGCGCCGGCCTCCAGCACCCGCGCACCCGGGAAGATGTCGCCCTCGTGCACGATCTGGGCGGCGTCCTTGGGATAGATCACCTGGGCGCCGCGCGGCATCGACATCACGAAGTCGACCAGCAGTGGGCGCAGCACCAGGAACTGGTCGCCGCTGGTGGACTTGACGACGCTGCCCTCGGGCAGCCCGATCACCGTGTCGAGCGAGATGACGCCGCGGTGGGTGTGGAACTCCCCGCCAGGGGTCAGCACCATCGTGTAATGGCGGCCCTTGGCGTCGGTGAGCTGCACACGATCGCCGACGGCGAATGGACCGGTTCTTGGCACGGTCCACATCCTGCCCGTTGACGCGCCGCAACCGGTGCGCGGGGTTGTCGGAGGACGGTCATAGGGTTGTCCTGTGAGCAGCGAGCGCGACGCGGAACCGGCCCGGCGGCCGGCGCTGTCGCCGTCGCGGGCCGCCGACTTCAAGCAGTGTCCGCTGCTCTACCGGTTCCGCGCGATCGACCGGCTGCCCGAGCCGCCGTCGGTGGCGCAGGTGCGCGGTTCGGTGGTGCACGCCGCGCTCGAACAGCTCTACTCCCTGCCCTCCGCCGAGCGCGGGCACGACACCGCGCTGACGCTGATCACCCCGGCCTGGGAGCGGGTGCTCGCCGAACAGCCGCAACTGGAGAGCGAGTTCGCCCCGGAGGTGCGGGCGGCGCTGCTGTCGGAGGCGCGGGCCCTGCTGTCCGGGTACTACCGGCTGGAGGATCCCACCCGCTTCGATCCGCACAGCTGCGAGCAGCGGGTGGAGGTCGAGCTCGCCGACGGGACGCTGCTGCGCGGGTTCGTCGACCGGATCGACGTGGCACCCACCGGGGAGCTGCGGGTGGTGGACTACAAGACCGGCAAGGCGCCGCCGCAGGCCCGCGCGGTCGCCGAGCTCAAGGCCCTGTTCCAGATGAAGTTCTACGCGGTGGCGCTGCTGCGCACCCGCGGGGTGGCACCGGCGCGGCTGCGGCTGCTGTATCTGGCCGACAGCCAGATCCTCGACTACGCCCCCGACCTCGACGAGTTGCTGCGCTTCGAGAAGACGCTGATGGCGATCTGGCGGGCCATCCAGAGCGCCGGGGCCACCGGCGATTTCCGGCCCAACCCGTCGGCGCTGTGCGACTGGTGCGCACACCGGGTGCACTGTCCGGTGTACGGCGGGACCCCGCCGCCGTATCCGGGGTGGCCGCAGGCGTCGCTGAAGGCGGAGCCCGCGGCGTGATCGACTGCCTGTACCGCCGTGTCGGCGTCGAGGGCGACTATCAGGTGTTCGACTCGACCGACGGCACCCGCAGCAACTGGGATTCCGAGATCCAGCACGGCTCACCGCCGTTGGCGTTGATGACCCGGCTGATCGAGGACCTCGCCGCCGGCACCGGGCTGCGGGTCGGCCGGTTGACGCTGGACATCCTCGGGGCGATCCCCGTGACGCGGGTGCGGGCGCGGGCGTGGGTGCAGCGGCCGGGCCGGCGGATCTCGCTGATGGTCGCGGAGATGTCGGCGGGTGAGCGTGTGGTCGCGCGGGTGTCGGCGTGGCTGCTGGCGCCCAGCGACACCGCCGACGTGGCGCTGGACCGCTATCCCCCGCTGGTCGAGGGCGCGGCGGTGCCGTCGCCGCACCGCTGGCCGAGTTCGACGGGCTACCTGGACGCCGTGAGCTGGCGCTGGCAGCCCGACACCGGCGACACCGGTTCCGTGGTGTGGATGAGTCCGCTTGTGCCGCTGATCGATTCGGAGCCGACGACGGCGCTGCAACGGCTGGCGATGGTGGTCGACAGCGCGAACGGGGCGGGTGCGGCGCTGGACGCCGAGCGGTTCGTGTTCATGAACACCGACACGGCGGTGCATCTGCACCGACTGCCCGAGGGCGACGACTTCGCGCTGCGGGCGCGGGGGTCAATCGGGCCCGACGGCATCGGGGTGACCACCGCCGAACTGTTCGACCGGCGCGGTTTCATCGGCACGTCCGCGCAGACGCTTCTGGTACAAAGACGCTCATGACCGCCGACCTCCGCTGGCAGTTACTCCGGGCGGCGCGCGCTGCGTAGGGTTCCGATGGGACGCGACGAGTACGAGTTCACGACCGCTGCCCTGCGCGACGCGGGATATCTACGGGCGCTGAAGATCGTGATCGCCGTGCTCTGTCTGGCGATGGCGGTCCTAGGCTGGTTGATGCAGCTGCACCCGCTGGGCCCGCAGGGGCCCGTCGCCAGGGTGATTCACGGTGCCGTATCCACATCCGCTGTCGCCGTCGGCGTCGCGTGGCTGGTCGGGCGGTGGCCGTCCTACCGCACCGCGGTGCTGTTCGTCGCGTGGGCCGACATCGGCCTGGCCGTGGCGGCCTGGGTCTCGGGGGCACCCGCGTCGCAGATCAGCGCCACCACCCACATGACGCTGATCGGGGTGTTCGCCGCCTTCCTGATGGGCTGGCGGGTCCTGGTGTGCCACTGCCTGTTCGCGTTCGGCCTGATCCTGGCCCTGGTGGTGCGCGCCGCCGTCGTCGATCACGACCACTGGTTCGACCTGTACATCTACTACGCCCCGGCGCTCTCGACGGTGGTCGGTTTGCCCGTGCTCATTCAGGCCATCGTCGACGGCAGCAGGAGCGCCGTGCGCAGGGCCGCCAGGGATGCGCTGAGCGACCCGGCCACCGGGCTGCGCAACCGGCGCGGCATGTACGCCGCAGCGCGGGCCTCCACCCGCAGGCACCCGGCGGGAACCGTGGTGGCGGCGGTGATCGATCTGGACAACTTCAAGGAGATCAACGACAGCGCGGGCCACCACGCCGGGGACGCGGCACTGCAGGCCGTCGCCGACGAGTTGCGGGCCCGGATTCGCCGCCCCCACGACGTCGCGGCCCGCACCGGCGGCGACGAGTTCGTCGTCATCGCGGTGTTGGAGTCGGCCGACGGGATCGACAGCTTCGTCGAACGCATCGACGCGGCGATGCGCGCGGCGTCGTCGCACGTCACCGCCAGCGTCGGCGTCGCGCACGGGACGTGCGACGCCCACAACCTCGACACCGTCGATGAGGTGCTGCGGCGCGCCGACCGGGCGATGTACCAGGCCAAACGCCAGGGCGGCAACCAGCTGGTGCGCGCCTGACGGTCAGCCGGCCTTGCGCTTGCGGGCCTTCGGCTTCGGCCGGTCGACGTCGAGGATCTCGGCGAGGAAGTGCCCGGTGTAGCTGTCCGGATTGGCCGCGACGTCCTCCGGGGTGCCGCAGGCCACCACGGTGCCGCCGCCGGCGCCGCCCTCCGGACCCATGTCGACGATCCAGTCCGAGGTCTTGATGACGTCGAGGTTGTGCTCGATGACGATCACCGTGTTGCCCTTGTCGACCAGGCCGTTGATCACCTTGAGCAGCTTGCGGATGTCCTCGAAGTGCAGGCCGGTGGTGGGCTCGTCGAGGATGTAGATCGTCCGGCCCGTGGACCGCTTCTGCAGTTCGGAGGCCAGCTTCACGCGCTGCGCCTCACCGCCGGACAGCGTCGGCGCCGGCTGGCCCAGGCGCACGTAGCCCAGGCCGACATCCACCAGCGTCTTGAGGTAGCGGTGAATCGAGGAGATCGGCTCGAAGAACTCCGTGGCCTCCTCGATCGACATGTCGAGCACCTCGGCGATGGTCTTGCCCTTGTAGTGCACCTCGAGGGTCTCGCGGTTGTAGCGGGCGCCGTGGCACACCTCGCACGGCACGTACACGTCGGGCAGGAAGTTCATCTCGATCTTGAGGGTGCCGTCGCCCGAACACGCCTCGCAGCGGCCGCCTTTGACGTTGAACGAGAACCGGCCCGGCTGGTAGCCGCGCACCTTGGCCTCGGTGGTGGCCGCGAACAGGGTGCGGATCTTGTCGAACACGCCGGTGTAGGTGGCCGGGTTGGACCGCGGGGTGCGGCCGATCGGCGACTGGTCGACGCGCACCAGCTTGTCGAGCTGGTCGAGCCCGTTGACCCGGGTGTGCCGGCCCGGCACCTGGCGGGCGCCGTTGAGCTTGTTGGCCAGCACCGCCGCCAGGATGTCGTTGACCAGCGTCGACTTACCCGAGCCCGACACCCCGGTCACCGAGGTCAGCACGCCGAGCGGGAAGCTCACGTCGATGTTCTTGAGGTTGTGCTCGCGGGCGCCGACGACGGTGATCTGCCGCTTCTTGTCGACCGGGCGCCGGATCGCCGGGATCTCGATCTGCTGCTTTCCCGAAAGGTAGGCCCCGGTCAGCGATTCCGGGTTCTTCAGCAGCTCGTCGTAGGGGCCGCTGTGCACGATCTGGCCGCCGTGCTCCCCCGCCGCCGGGCCGATGTCGACGATCCAGTCGGCGTGCGCGATGGTGTCCAGGTCGTGCTCGACCACGATCAGCGTGTTACCCAGGTCGCGCAGCCGCACCAGCGTGTCGATGAGGCGGCGGTTGTCGCGCTGGTGCAGGCCGATCGACGGCTCGTCGAGCACGTACAGCACGCCCACCAGGCCGGAGCCGATCTGGGTGGCCAGCCGGATGCGCTGTGCCTCACCGCCGGACAGCGTGGCGGCGGCGCGGGACAGCGTCAGGTAGTCCAGCCCGACGTCGAGCAGGAAGCCCAGCCGCGACTGGATCTCCTTGAGCACCTGCCCGGCGATGGCCTGCTCGCGCTTGCCGAGGGTCAGCGCGTTGAGGAACTGCGAGCAGTCGGCGATCGACAGGTCGGCGACCTCGGCGATCGACTTCGCGCCAAAGCCCACGGCCTCCAGCGTCACCGCCAGGATCTCCGGCTTCAGCCGGGTGCCGTCGCACTCCGGGCACGGCACGTCGCGCATGAAGCCCTCGAGCCGCTCCTTCATCTGCTCGGAGTCGGTCTGCTCCATGCGACGCTGCAGGTAGGCCATCACGCCTTCGAAATCGGCGTAGTACGAACGAGTTCGGCCGTAGCGGTTCTTGTACCGCACGTGCACCTGGTGGTCGGAGCCCTCCAGGATCGCGCGACGGGCCTTGGCGGGCAGCTTCTTCCACGGGGTGTTGACGTCGAAGCCCATCTGCTCGCCGAGCCCGGCCAGCATCCGGGTGAAGTACTCGGCGGACTGCCCGATCGACCACGGCGCGATGGCGCCCTCGGCCAGAGTCAGTTCGGGGTCGGGGACGACGAGCTCGGGGTCGACCTCCTTGCGGATACCCAGGCCGGTGCACTCCGGGCAGGCGCCGTAGGGCGAGTTGAACGAGAACGACCGGGGTTCGAGGTCGTCGACGGCCAGCGGGTGGCCGTTGGGGCAGGCCAGCTTCTCGGAGAACCGCTGCTCGCGGTGCGGGTGGTCCTCCTCGCGGTCGACGAACTCCAGCACCACGATGCCGTCGGCGAGGTTCAGCGCGGTCTCGATCGAGTCGGTCAGCCGCTGTTTGGCGCTGGCCTTCACGGTGAGCCGGTCGACGACCACCTCGATGTCGTGTTTCTCCTGCTTCTTCAGCTTCGGCGGGTCGGTCAGCGGATACACCACACCGTCGACCCGCACACGGCTGTAGCCCTGGGTGTTGAGCTTGTCGAACAGGTCGACGAACTCGCCCTTGCGGGTGCGCACCACCGGCGCGAGCACCTGGAAGCGCAGCCCCTCGTCCATCGCGAGGACCTGGTCGACGATCTGCTGCGGGGTCTGGCGGGCGATCCGCTCCCCGCAGGTCGGGCAGTGCGGGGTGCCGGCGCGGGCGTAGAGCAGACGCAGGTAGTCGTAGACCTCGGTGATGGTGCCGACGGTTGAGCGGGGGTTGCGGTTGGTGGACTTCTGGTCGATCGACACCGCGGGTGAGAGGCCCTCGATGAAGTCGACGTCGGGTTTGTCCATCTGGCCGAGGAACTGGCGGGCGTACGCCGACAGCGACTCCACGTAGCGGCGCTGACCCTCGGCGAAGATCGTGTCGAACGCCAGCGACGACTTGCCCGAGCCGGACAGCCCGGTGAAGACGATCAGCGCGTCACGTGGTAAATCAAGATCAACGCTTCGCAGGTTGTGTTCGCGCGCACCCTTGACGACAAGGCGGTCAGCCAACTGTGTCTTCCCCGTCCATCCCGAAGCTGAAGAGAGTTCAAAGCCACTCTAGGTGGACCCACCGACAAGCCCCAGACGAGCCGGATACGGTGGGCATATGACCGTCGTCGACGACAACTACACCGGCCACGTCGATCCCGGCACCGCGGCCCGCCGGACCCTTCCCGGCGCGACCATCGTCAAAGCCTCGGTGGGCCCGATGGACAACAACGCCTACCTGATCACGTGCGCCCGCACCGGGGAGACACTGCTGATCGACGCCGCCAACGACGCGCCGGTGCTGCTGGAGCTGATCGAGAAGTACGCGCCGAAGCTGTCGCTGATCGTCACCAGCCACCAGCACTTCGACCACTGGCAGGCGCTCCAGGAGGTGGCCGAGAAGACCGGTGCGCCGACGGCCGCGCACCGGTTGGACGCCGATCCCCTGCCGGTCAAGCCGGACCGGCTGCTCGCCCACGGCGACACCGTCGAGATCGGTGAGCTCAAGTTCGACGTCATCCACCTGCAGGGGCACACCCCCGGCTCGGTGGCGCTGGCGCTGGGCAACGCCGACGAGGCCACCCACCTCTTCACCGGTGACTGCCTGTTCCCGGGCGGGGTCGGCAAGACGTGGGAGGAGGGCGCGTTCGAGCAGCTGCTCGGCGACGTCACCACCCGCGTGTTCGACGTCTACGGCGACTCGACCGTCGTCTACCCCGGCCACGGCGACGACACCACGCTCGGCACCGAGCGGCCGCACCTGGCCGAGTGGAAAGAACGGGGTTGGTAGACGCGCCGGTCGCCGTCGTCACCGGGGCGAGCCGCGGCGCGGGACTGGGCATCGCGCGGGCGCTGGGCAGCCACGGCTGCACGGTGTACATGACGGCGCGCTCGGAGACGATCCGCGACGCCGCCGACCAGGTGACCGCGGCGGGCGGAACCGGGATCCCGGTGGTGACCGACCACGCCGACGATGCGCAGACCAAGGCGCTGTTCGACCGCATCGGCGCTGATCACGGGCGCGTCGACATCCTGGTGAACAACGCCGCGGTGATCCGCGACGAGCTGATGGGGCCCGCCCCGTTCTGGGCGAAGCCCCTCGAGATCGTCGACGTCCTCGACGTGGGGCTGCGCAGCGCGTACGTGGCGACGGTGTACGCCGCCCCGCTGATGGTGCCGCAGCGGCGCGGGCTGGTGGCGTTCACGTCGGCGCCGGGCGCGGCGCACTACATGATCAGCCCGGTGTACGGGGTGCACAAGGCCGGCATCGACAAGATGGCCGCGGACATGGCGGTCGACTTCGCGGACGTCGGCGTCGCGACGGTGTCGATCTGGATGGGCGTGCTGCTGACCGAGCGATTCCGGGCGCTGGTGGACTCGGCGCCGGACAAGCTCGGCCATCTGCTGGACAACACCGAGACCCCGGAGTTCACCGGACACCTGATCTGGGCGCTGTACACCGATCCGGCGGTGATGGAGCGCAGCGGGCGCACGTTCATCGGCGCCGAGCTGGGCGCCGAGTACGGCATCACCGACGCCGGGGGCCGCCGGCCGGCGTCCTACCGGGACCTGCACGGGGTGTACCCGATCCCGCAATTCGACCGGATCCTGCGGTAGCCCCCGGTAACTTCGGAAAGCCGCTGGCCTAGGGTGATCGCTGAAGTCGGGAGGAGACAAGGATGAATGACGAACAGTTGAAGAAGGCGCAGAGCGGCGCTGGGTTCATCGCTGCACTCGACCAGAGCGGCGGCAGCACGCCCAAGGCGCTGAAGCTCTACGGGATCGAAGAGGACGCGTACTCGAACGAGGATGAGATGTTCAACCTCATCCACGAGATGCGGACCCGCATCATCACCAGTCCGGCGTTCGACGGTGACCGGATCATGGGCGCGATCCTGTTCGAGCAGACCATGGACCGCCAGATCGAGGGCCGCCCCACCGCGGACTACCTGTGGAACGTCAAGAAGATCGTGCCGTTCCTCAAGATCGACAAGGGCCTGGCCGAGGAGAAGGACGGCGCCCAGACCATGAAGCCGATGCCCGGCCTCGACGAGCTGCTGGACCGCGCCGTCGCCAACGGCATCTTCGGCACCAAGGAGCGTTCGGTCATCAAGCTGCCGGGCGCCGGTCTGCAGGCCGTCGTCGACCAGCAGTTCGAGGTCGCCAAGCAGGTGCTGGCCAAGGGCCTGGTGCCGATCATCGAGCCCGAGGTCGACATCAAGAGCCCGAAGAAGGCCGAGGCCGAGGAGCAGCTGAAGGCCGCCCTGCTGGCGGGCCTGGACGCGCTGGGCGACGACCAGAAGGTCATGCTCAAGCTGACGCTGCCCGACGTCGACAACCTGTACAAGGAGCTCGTCGACCATCCGAAGGTGCTGCGGGTGGTGGCGCTGTCCGGCGGGTACACCCGTGAGGAGGCCAACGAGCGGCTGGCCCGCAACAACGGTGTGATCGCCAGCTTCTCGCGGGCGCTGACCGAGGGCCTGACCGCGCAGCAGAGCGACGAGGAGTTCAACAAGACCCTCGACGAGGCCATCGCCAGCATCGCCAAGGCCTCCGCGACCTAGACCGTCTGTAACGAAAAACCACCGTCTACCTGCTGGTAGACGGTGGTTTTCTCGTTATGGGCCTACTGGGTGGTGTGCACGATCAGCACGTCGACCTTGGAGCGGCGGGCGACGTTGGCGGGCACCGACCCGAGCAGACGGCCCGCGATGGTCGACAGGCCGACGTTGCCGACGACCAGCAGGTCGGCCTTGACCTCCTCGGCCAGGTCGACGAGCGCGTCGACGGGAGCGCCGACGATGGCCTTCTCCTCGACGTTCGCGGCGCCGGCCGCGTGGGCGCGCTCCCGGGCCTCGCGCAGGATCGCGTAGATGGGGGCGTTGCCCGACATCTTGTAGCCCTCGTCCTTGAGCACGTCAGCGGCGCGCTGGTCTTCGGACTGGGGGAAGTAGGCCGTTGCGACGATCAGCTTGGCGTCGGCTCCGGCGATCTGACCGGCCCTCTCCACCGCGCGCAGCGACGAGTCCGATCCGTCCGTGCCAACCAAGACGGTCTGATAGGCGCCCATCCATGTCCTCCCAGTGTCAGTTGTTCGCTTCCGAACAGTAGCCGCTGGAGAGTCGTTTGCCCGCAATTTCGTGGCAGATTGGCCGGTACGTCACGATGACGTACCCGACGTGACGACGCCTACAGATCGGCGGGCCGACCGCGAAGCCGATGTCTGCGTGGGCGTTTGGTTGTACCGCCTAGCCAACCACCGACCGACAGCGTCGTCAATTCAAGCGGCGCCCCGGATGGGGCGTGTTCGCCGCCGGCGCGGGTATCCCTTCGCGGTGTCTGAACGGGCCACCGCCGCGCAGTTCGTACCGGACAGCGACGATCTCACCGTGCTCGCCTACGCCGCGCAGGGCTGCAGGGGATGCGATCTGCACCGCGGTGCGACACAGGTCGTGTTCGGGGACGGGCCGCGGCGTGCGGACCTGATGCTCGTCGGGGAGCAACCCGGCGATCAGGAGGACCGCGCCGGAACGCCGTTCGTCGGCCCGGCGGGCCGGCTGCTGGACCGAGCGCTCGAAGAGGCCGGTGTCGACCGCGCGGGCCTGTACGTCACGACCGTGGCTGATCGCGGAACTCGCCGCGGTGCAGCCGGAGGTGCTGGTTCTGATGGGCGCGACGGCGGCGCAGTCCTTGCTGGGCAGCGGATTTCGACTCACCCAGCATCGCGGTGAGTTACTTCGACTGCCCGGCAACGACTTTGACGGGGCGGTCGTCGTCAGTCCCCACCCGTCGTCGATTCTGCGGGGCCGCCCCGCCGACCGCGACCGCGCCTTCCATGCGCTGGTGGCCGATCTCCGGTTCGCCGCCGATCAGCGGGGCCGCTAGAAGGGTGGGGGTTGGTTGCGTTTGGCGATGCGGGCGGCGTTGACGGCCGCATTGGCTCGGCGTTCGGTGTCGATGTCTTTGTGGCGCGCCGCCTGGCGGGTGAGTTTGCGCCTCGGCATCGCC
>Ga0180218_1000379_pt1 | contig 46996 bp, 40 predicted proteins | sample eDN3rd37CKraftBY_FD_151334 | JGI IMG/M metagenome (GOLD analysis project Ga0180218, IMG submission 151334) | Enriched backyard soil microbial communities from Emeryville, California, USA - eDNA 3rd pass 37_C Kraft BY (version 2) (version 2) | ecosystem: Environmental > Terrestrial > Soil >... | reverse complement strand
GCCGGCTCCGACGGCATCTCGACGCACTGTCCGTCAGCCGCGAATTTCCAGCCATGATAGACGCAGCGTATGCCGCCCTCTTCGTTACGGCCGTAGAAGAGCGAGGCGCAGCGATGCGCGCACTGATGATCGACAATGCCGACCGAGCCGCCGGGCGAACGGAAGGCGAGGAAATTCTCGCCCAGCAGCCGCAGCCGAACCGGCGCGCCGCCCGCCTCCAGCTCGGAGGATTTGAGCGCAGGCAACCAATATTGACGGATGAGCTTCCCCATCGGCGCCGCTGGCCCTACCCGGGTCAGAAGTTCATTTTCATCGGCACGCATCGTTTCGGCCACTCTCGAAATTAATATAAGTATATTACAATTCTGCGCAAAAGCGGTGCGCTGTCAAGCCAGCTGGTGCTTGCCGGAATGATAAACAGGATCAATCGCTTCTACGGCTGCACCAGCCTCCGTCATCCCGGCAAAAGCCGGCCCATAGACTCGGCTCGCTTACCTGTACTCGCCGCTCATGGATTCCGGCTTCCGCCGGAATGACGAGCGAGCGGAAAGACGCACGGGTCGCCACGACACATGGGGGTCGACCGGCCCTAAGCCGGCTCGGACGTCCAGGCCGGCTCGCGACGGCGAGTGAGCCTTTCGATCTGCCGCGCCTGCCCCGCGCTCCACTCGGCCCGGTAGCGATTATATTCAGCCAGCCAGTCCACGGCCTTGGGCAGGACAATGTGGCCCGCACGGGTGTAGCGATAGACATCTTCATCCTCGACGCCGGGCGGAATCGTGCCGTGCTCGGTCAGCGCCAGCGCGGCGCGCATCAGGCGGCGGCGCGTCAGCATGATCATGCGATCGCTTGTGCCCAGATGCTCCTTGGTGCGATCGACGATCGGCCCCATGCTTTCGGTGATCGCCTGGTCCTGTGTCGGAATGCCCTGAATGCCGGTATAGTTGCCCGAACGCTGCATCCCCCGATCGATCAGATGGTCGTTGCGCGGATTGTTGGCGAGGCGGAAGCGGCCATACCAATCGGTCGTGTTGGGCAGGAACTGCAACGGCGTGGCGAGGCCGGGAATCGGCTCGCCCTTATCGTCCTTGCCGGTGAATGTCGGGCGGCGCCCCATGATGACTACCAGCATCGCATGCTCATCATCGACCGGTACCCAGCAGCGTGCGCGGATATAACCGAGCGGATCGGAGGGCGACATCGTCCAGGACGGCAGCGCGAAATGGCCGATGCGATGATAGCTGTTCTCGGGCCCGGCATGGCGGGTGGCGACGTAAGTGGTGCCATACGGCGTCTCCAGCGCCTCGTAGCGCGGCGCGAGATTTTCGGGCAGTTGCCGATAATAATTGAGCGAGCCGGGATTGAAGCGATCGGAGCCGACATTACCCATATGAAGGAAGCCGACGTGGCAGGTGTCGATGTCGCCTTCCAGCGCCTGTAGCCAATTGCATTCACGGAACAGGAACATCGTGCTGAGTTCGTCGGCGGGCACCAGATCGAGATCGAAATGCGGCAATTCGGGCGGCACCTCGCGCTCGCCGAGATAGGCCCAGACGACGCCATATTTCTCGACGACGCGCGCCGCCTTGATCTTCACCCGTTCCTTATAGTCAGTCTCCGCCGGCTCCGACGGCATCTCGACGCACTGTCCGTCAGCCGCGAATTTCCAGCCATGATAGACGCAGCGTATGCCGCCCTCTTCGTTACGGCCGTAGAAGAGCGAGGCGCAGCGATGCGCGCACTGATGATCGACAATGCCGACCGAGCCGCCGGGCGAACGGAAGGCGAGGAAATTCTCGCCCAGCAGCCGCAGCCGAACCGGCGCGCCGCCCGCCTCCAACTCGGAGGATTTGAGCGCAGGCAACCAATATTGACGGAAGAGTTTGCCCATCGGCGCCGCCGGCCCGACCCGGGTCAGAAGCTCATTCTCGTCAGCGCGCATCCGCCGTCTCCCATAACGCGGCCTTGCGATCCGGCCGATACCGCTTATTGTAAGATAGTTAGTTCGATCTGCCAATGCCTCTGGTTGGTGGAAGCAAGACTGATCGGCCGGTGGAGGCAGAATGGACCGTTACGATATCAGACCCGACGAGAAAGGTTGGACCGTGTGCGACCGGGCCGGCGTGCGGAGCATATGCGATGCACGCCCGATCGTCTCAGGCCTGCGCGTCGAGGACGCCGACGAACTCGCCTACGAATTGTCGCATGATCCGGAGGCGATATCCCCGACGGGAAAATGAAGCCCGGCAGACGGGCGCTTCCGTCCGTAGAAGGGATCGGCGCTCGGCGTCACCCGGCGAAAGCCGGGGCCCATGGACTCGGTTTGCTTCCTTATCGATCGGCTCGCTTCCATGGATTCCGGCGTTCGCCGGAATGACGAGATGAAAATGTCAAACGATCGATCCTAGCGGATATGGCCACCGCCATCCGCCGCGACGCCGTTGATGCGCGTGCCGCCATAGATTGCCCCCGGGCCGCGATTCACTAAATCAAGTGGGTAGCGCAGCGCGGGGCGCGATACGGCATCGAGCGTAGCCAGTTCCTCCGCGTCGAGTGTGATGCCCGACGTCGCACCATTTTCTTCCAGTTCCGCCATCGAGTCAGCGCCCAGCAGGATACTCGCGACGCAGGGCTGCTGACGAAGCCAAGCTAACGCAACCTGCGCCGATGTCGAGCCTCGTATGCGCGCGATTCCGATCACCGTATCGACGATGGCAAAACCGCGCTCGTCGAGGCTCCGCCGTGCCAGCGCCGCGCGGCCGCCGCTCGCGCCGGCGATCGTCTCGCGGGTGAAGCGCGCGCTGAGCGCGCCGCTCTTGAGCGGCGACCACGGGCAAATGCCGATGCCGTAGGCCTGCGCCATCGGCACCAGTTCGGCCTCTATATTACGTTCGAGCAATGAATATTGAAGCTGCAACGCCACCACCGGCGAATAGCCGCGAAAGGCCGCGAGACAGTGGGCCTCCGTCACCTTCCATGCCGGGACATTGGAAAAGCCGATGTGCAGCACCTTCCCCTGGCTGACCAGATCATCGAGCGCGCGCAGGCTTTCCTCGATCGGCGTCGCCTTGTCCCACATGTGCATCCAGAAAAGATCGATATAGTCCGTCCGAAGCCGCCGCAGCGATCGTTCGCAGGCGCGCACGATCGACTTGCGATGGGCGCCCCCGCCATTGGGGTCTCCCGGCTGCACATTGTTCGTGAACTTGGTGGCGATCACCATCGAGTCCCGCGCCGAAGAGGCCGCGAAATGATCACCGATTATGCCCTCCGCCTCGCCCGAACCGTAGATATTCGCGCTGTCGATGAAATTGCCCCCCAGCGCGCGATAGCGGTCGATAATCGCATGGGCATCGGCCGGCGCCAGTTCCCAGTCATGTCCGCCGCCGAAGTTGAAGCTGCCCAGCGCCATGCGACTGACACGCAGGCCGGATCGGCCGAGTGTGATATAATCGTCGAACATGAAGGCCTCCCCGATCCGATCCGTGGGGCCGTCGCATTGCCCGCTCAAGAGCCATGCCGCAAGCCGAATTTGATAATATTATTATATGTTATCACTGGCGCTGGGCCGATGCGCTGCTATGCTCGCTCCGAGAGATGGGAGAGGAGACGGCGATGGCCACATTGCTGCAGAGCGGGCCCAGCGCGATCGATCTGACGAGCGGCCCCTGGATGCACCTGATCAACGGCGAACTGGTCGATTCGGCCGCAAATTTCGGCGTGACCGACCCCGCGACCGGCGCCATCTTCGCACAATGCCCCTCAGCGGACGGCGCGACTCTCGACCGCGCCGTCGCCGCCGCGCGCAGGGCCTTTCCCGTATGGAGCCGCACGCCGATCGGGGAACGCCGCGCGCTGCTCCGCACGCTCGCCGGGCGCATCCGTGACAATGCCGAGGCGCTTCACCCCCTTCTCACGCGCGAGCAGGGCAAGCCGCTCGCGGACGCACGCCTCGAATTGCAGCGCACCGCCGACCATATTGAAGGCATGGCCTCGCTACCGCTCGATCCGGTATTGCTGAGCGAAGGACCGGCCGAACGGATCGAGATGCGCTGGCGCCCGATCGGGGTGGTGGGTGCGATCGCCCCCTGGAACGTGCCGGTCGCGCTCGGCATGCACAAGGTCGCGCATGCGCTTTACACCGGCAACACGATCGTCCTGAAACCGTCGCCCTATACGCCCCTCACGACACTCGCGATCGGCGCATTGGCAGCGGATATTTTCCCGCGCGGCGTGCTCAACATTCTCGCCGGCGGAAACGAGCTTGGTGCGATAATGACCAGCCATCCGGATATCGAGAAGGTGAGCTTCACCGGATCGGTCGCCACCGGCAAGAAGGTTGCCGCCAGTTCGGCCCAAAGCCTCAAGCGCGTGACGCTCGAACTGGGCGGAAACGATCCGGCGCTCGTCCTCGCCGATGCCGATGTCGAGGCGGCGGCGGACGGCATCGCGCGCAGTGCCTTTTCCAACTGCGGCCAGATCTGCATGGCGGTGAAGCGCGTCTATGTCGCAGCGCCGCTTTATGACGCGATGGTGGCGGCGCTGTCCGAACGCGCCCGCGCGATTTCCTATGGGCCGGGCACCGCGGAAGGCGTGCGCATGGGTCCGATTCAGAATGCGATGCAATATGACAAGGTGAAGAGCGTGATCGAGCGGACCCGCGCCGATCCCGCCGCGCATTTCGAAACCGGCGGTACGGTGCCCGAAGGCGCCGGCTATTTTCTCCCCCCGACCATCGTCACCGGCCTCGGCGACGACGCACCGCTCGTGACCGAGGAACAGTTCGGTCCGGTGCTGCCGATCCTGCGCTTCGAGAAGGAAGAAGAGGCAATTGCACGCGCCAACGACACCCGCTTCGGCCTGGGCGCCTCGGTGTGGAGCCGCGACAAGGCGCATGCCGTTGCCATCGGCCAGCAGCTTGAGGCAGGCCAGGTGTGGATCAATCGCCATGGCGGCAACCCGGTTCATGCGCCCTTCGGCGGCGCCAAGGAATCGGGACTGGGCCGTGAGCACGGTGTGGAAGGCCTGCGCTCCTACATGGAGATGCAGGTCGTCACCGTGCCGCTCGCCTGAGGACGACCTGATGACCGAACAAGCCCAGATCGAACAGACCACGCGCGTCACCGCGGGCGAAGCGTTCCTGCGCCGCCTTGCCGACAATGGCGTCGAATTTTTCTTCGCCAATGCGGGCACCGACTTCGCCCCGATCGTCGAGGCGATCGCGCGGGCCGGTCATGCCGGCTTCGCCATTCCGCAGACGTTGGTCGTTCCGCACGAGAATGCCGCGCTCGGCATGGCGCACGGCTATTATCTGGCGACCGGACGGCCGCAGGCGGCGATGGTGCATACCAATGTCGGCCTCGCCAATGCGGTGATGGGCACGATTAACGCGGCGTCGGATCAGGTGCCGATCCTGCTGGCGAGCGGCATAACGCCGATGATCGATGCCGGCATGCCCGGCCATCGCACCTCCTCGGTCGCCTGGGGGCAGAATATGCGCGACCAACTCGGCATGGTGCGCGATTCGACCAAGTGGGACGGCGTGCTCGCGTTTCCCGAGCAGGCCGCCGATCTGGTCGACCGTGCCTTCGCCGCCGCCATGTCGCACCCCCGCGCGCCGGTCTACCTCGGCCTCCCGCGCGAGACATTGTGCGCGGAGGTCGATCTGCCGCTTACGCCTCCGCGCAACGCCCCGACGCTGGTCGCACCGCCGCCGGCCGAGATCGACAAGGCGGTCCGGCTGCTCGATGCGGCCGAACGCCCGCTCATCATCGCCCAGCGCGGCAATGGCGCGCCCGATCCGGAGGCGTTCGACCGGCTCGGCGCCTTTGCCGAAGAACATGCCATCGCGGTGGTGGAACTGGCCCCGTCGCGCCTTGCGCTGTCGGGTTTCTCGCCGATGCACGCCGGTTTCGATCCGATGCCCGAGCTCGGCGAGGCCGACGTCATTCTCGTCCTCGACGCGAACGTGCCCTGGTGGCCGCACCGCCACGAGATCGCGCCCGGCGCCAAGGTCATCCAGGCCGGGCCCGATCCGCATCATCTGCGTACCCCTGTCCGCAGCTTTCCCGCGGACCTGACGCTGGCGGGCAGCGGGGGGGACGTGATCGCGGCGCTCGCCGCGGCGATGCCGAAACGCGATCGCAGCGTGCGCTTCGCCGCTATCGCGGAACGGACATCGAAACGCCGGGATGCCGCGCTCAACGTGCCGCCGCCCACCGACGGGGTGATGACCCAGACGTTCGTCAGCCACGCGGTGATGAAGCTGGCGGGGCAAAGCGGGCGGGTCGTCACCGAACTCGGAGCACGGATCGGGGCGATGCGCTTCGCCCGGGCGGATCAATTCTATGCCAATCCGATCTCGGGCGGCCTCGGCTGGGGCTTGCCGGCGGCGCTCGGCCTTCAGCTCGCCGACAGGGGCCGGCTGGTGATCGCCACCGTGGGCGACGGCAGCTACATGTTCGCCAATCCGGTGGCCTGCCATCAGGTCGCCGAAGCGCTGGACCTGCCGATCCTCACGGTCGTATTCAACAACGGCATCTGGAATGCGGTGCGATCCTCGACGCTGGGGATCTTCTCCTCGGGTTATGCCGCGCGCGCCAATACTGTCCCGCTCACGTCGCTGGAACCCGCGCCCGATTATTGCAAGGTCGCCGAGGCGTCGCGCGCCTGGACCAGGAGGGTTGAGAGGGCGGAAGACCTCGACGCCACGCTGTCGGAAGCGGCGCGGATTATTCGCGAACAGCGCCGGCAGGCGTTGGTCGAAGTGAAAGTGAAAGCCTGATCAGCGATCCCGGCCGGGTCCAGAATATACCGAGGTAGAATGAAAAATACAAAAGGCGAAATATTTCAATCCGTCCGGGGGCAGTCGCTGTCGACGCGTATCGTCGATCAGGTCATAGAGGCGCTGTTCGCCAAGAAGCTGCTGCCAGGCCAGTTTTTCGGAACCGAGGCGCAACTGGCCGAAATGTTCCAGACGAGCCGGGTTCCCATCCGCGAGGCGCTAGGGCGCCTTGAAGCCCTGGGCGTCGTCACCATCAAGACCGGCGCCGGCGGCGGAGCGACCATCGCGGAGGGCGAGCTGGACCAATTCTCGATCGCGCTCGCGGTGCAGTTCATGCTCGTGCGCGTGACGGCGGGCGAATTGTTCGACGCGCGAATCGCGATCGAGTGTCGCGCGGCCGAACTCGCGGCCGAAGCGGCCTCGGACGAGGAGCTTGTGGAGCTACGCCGCACCTATGACGAGATTTCGCTCGGCCGGAAGGGTCGCGCGGCGGCCCTGCGTATCCTGGGCTTCCACCGGTCGATCGTGAATGCGTCGCGCTCGCGGACCTTGATGGCGCTGATGCATGCGCTCGAATATGCGATGCTGAGCCTTTACGTCGAAGCCTGGCCGCGTGAAGAAGGCCATGTGCCCCACGGCTATCATGCGCTCGGCCGGATCATGGACAGGCTCGAGGCGCGCGATGCCGAAGGGGCCTTCCAGGCGATGCGCACCCACCTGATCGCGCGCCGCAAATCGGTGCTGGACCGCCTGGAAAACGAGCAGGCGTCGGCGGACGTGGCCGAAGGGGGAGGACAATGATGCGGTACATCGAAGGCAAGATCACGCTCATCACCGGCGCAAGCTCGGGCATCGGCGCGGCGGTCGCGCGCGTTTTCGCCGAGGCGGGTTGCCCCGTCGTGCTGGCGGCGCGGCGCAAGGACAGGCTGGACCAGCTGGCCGCGGAGATTGCCGCCGCCGGCGGCGAAGCGCTGGCAATCCAGTGCGACGTGACCGACGAAGCCGCAGTCGAACACCTGTTTGCCAAGACGCTTGAGCGTTTCGCCCGGCTCGATATCCTCATCAACAATGCGGGCATTGCCGATCACACGCCCACCACCGAACTCAGCCTCGCCCGCTGGCAGGAGGTGGTCGACGTCAACCTGACCGCCGCCTTCCTCTGCGCGCGGGAGGCGATGCGCATCATGAAGCGGCAGCAGGGCGGCCGCATGCTCCACATCGGCAGCCTTTCCGCACAGGTCCCGCGCCCCAACACCGCAGCTTATGCGGCGACGAAATTCGCGCTTGCGGGCCTCAACCATTCGCTCGCGATAGACGGGCGCGCCGACGGCATCGCATCTTCCATCTATCATCCCGGCATCGTCGGCACCGAGCTTGTCCGCGTCGAAGGCCAGCGCGATCCCCACGCCTCGATCGGCGGCGAAACGACCGCGCGCGCGATCCTGGCGATGTGCGACGTCCCCGATCACGTCAATTTCCTCGAAGGCACGATGCTGCCGATCGGCATGCCGTTCCTCGGCCGGGGATAGGACGCGCACGATCGCGCGTCCTATCGCCCCGCGCACGACATTATACGTCGAGGTTGAAGACCTTCCGGGCGTTGCCCTCGAATATCGCGGTCTTTTCATCCTCGGTCAGCCAATCGGCATTCTTGATGATCGGCGCGATATCGTCGAGCTGCTTGCCCGTTTCGGGCACGATCGCGGAGCCGACGCCTGGGCATTCCGATCCGAAGAGACAACGATCCGCGCCCACCGTTTCGATCAATAGCCGGATCGCGCCCTCGGTGTAGAGCACGGTATCGAAATAGAGGTGGCGCATCCGTTCGGAAAAGCGGTGCTTGCGGCGCAACGAATTGGCCTCGAACCGGCCAAACTGATACGGCATGGCGCCGCCGCCATGACTGACGACGATCTTGAGGCTCGGGAAATCGTCGAACACATCCGAGTTGCAGAGGCCGTAGACCGCCGTCGTTTCCTCGTTGATGAAGTGGAGCGAATAAGGTTCGCGATCCTGCACCGATCCGGTCGCATGAATGTGCGCCGGCATGTCGAGCTCGCACAGCTTCTCGTAGAGCGGATACCAATAGCGATCGCCCATCGCGGGCGCCTGCGTGCCGCTATTCTCATATGGGTCCGGATTGAGCAGGACGCCCTTGAAGCCGAGGCTGACCAGCCGGTCGATCTCGCCGAATGTTTCCTCGATCGGTTCTCCCGCCGCCTGCGGCAAGCCACCGACGGGGATGAACGTGTCGGGAATGAGCTGGCACTGGCGATGGATGATCGTGTTCACCTCCTCGCAGAACCAGTGCACCACGCGGGCCGGCTTCATCGAGTTCATCATCTGGAACGGACGCGGCGAGATCAGTTGCAGATCGGTGCCATGATCGTGCAGCAGCGGAATATGGCCCTTGGGAAACGCCTCTTTCCGGTGCGCCGCCTCGATGATCTGTTCGTCGGTGACGCGCACGCCGCCGCGCCCGTGGCTGCCGCGATGGGCGAGAAGGCCGGCCTTGTACGCCCATAATTCGACAGGTGCGCTGACATGGCCGTGGCAGTCGATGATCATCGTGTCACCTCGCGGGTCTGAAGGGAATGATATTTGAAGGCCTTGCGGGCCTCGTCGAGGCGCTGGCCGCCACGCACGGCGCTGCGGATCGCCTCTTCGGTGGCGTGGATTTCCTCGGCGACAGCGAGGATCTGTTCCTCATGGGCGCGCGGCAGGACAAGCATGCCGTCGGCATCGCCCACCATCAGATCGCCGGCGGCGACCCGCGCCTCGCCGATCGTCACCGGAACGTCCGACGCTTCCACCTGGACGCGATCCTTGCCGGTGCGCATCCAATGGCCGCGCGAGAAGACCGGATAGCCGAGTGAGCGGCAGAGGTGGACGTCGCGACATATGCCGTCGATCACCGTCCCGCCCAGCTTCCGCCGATGCGCGATTTCGGTGAGGATGTCGCCCCAGACGGTCACATCCTCGCGCCCGCCATTGTCGAGCACGATCACTTCGCCCGGATCGACGTCGTCGATATAATCGCCAACGGTGCCGACCGGCACGCCCGGCGGCCCATAGAGGATGGTCCGGGCACGGCCGACCAGGCGGAATCCCGGATCGCGCGGCTGCAATCCCTTGCACTGGCCGATGATGCCGAGCCGATCGAGCGCATCGCTGAGGGTGGCGGTTTCAAGCCGCCTCGCGCGCGCGGCATTCACGTCTTCGCTCATCACCCCTCCTTGTCGAGCATATGTTCATAATTGGCGCCCAGCACCGCGCTTGCCGTCTCGCCTGCTTCTATGCGGCGGATCATCTCGGCTTCGCGCGCCGCGATCCGCTCGGCCGCCGCGATCACCCTCCCGACAGCGTCGGGCGAAACGAACACGCATGCGCTGGAATCGGCCAGCACATAATCGCCGGGGTTTACCGTCACCCCGCCTATCGTGACCGGAATGTCGGTCGCCGCCTCATGAACGCGACCGCGCGCGGTGAAGGCGGTGAAGGTGCGACAGAAGACCGGAAAGCCGATCTCGCGCGATTCGTCTACATCACGAAGCGGCCCGTCGGCGATCACCGCGGCAACCCCCTTTTGCAGCGCCGCCCGGCTCAATATGCCACCCCAGCAGCCGGCGTCGCGGCCGGTGCGCTGCTCGACGACGATGATCTCGCCCGGTGCGGATGCGTCGATCGAGGCGGCGCCGAGATGGCGCACCGGAGCATCGGGCGGCGGCTTCCCCTCCGCCAGTTTGCAGGTATGGACGCGCCCCGCCACCCGGCGGCCGGGCAGCGTCGCGATCAGGCCGCTTACCGTTCCCGTCAGGCCCAGGCTGTCCAGCGCATCAGACAGGGCGCAGGCGTCGAAAGCCAGCAGGCGGCGCGCAACGTCATCCATCGTCATGACCAGGCGACGAAGCCGTTCGCCGTACCGGTGCCGGCCTCGGATCGGTAGCAGGGCTGATAGCCGACCACGTCGCCTTCGAGTTTCGTCTCGAACAGCATGCCGGAGGCCGCGATCCACGTCTTCAGTTCGGACGTGCCCGACTGGAGCAGCTCCTCATCGATCCGCATCAGCGTTTCGGCATCGCGCTCGGCGATCGCCTTCAGGAACATGGCGTCGAATTGCTCATCGATGACGAAATGGCTCATCCCGCCCGATCCGAAGACCGCGATGCGCTCCGCGCCCTGCCAAGCCTTCAGTGCCCGCCCGACGGCACGGCCGAGTTCGAAGCAGCGCCGTGCGGTCGGCTGATTAGGCGGGAAGAAGGTGTTGAGGATGATCGGCACGTGCGGGACGACCGCATCGCGCATGATCTGGCGATAGATGAAACCGAAGGCGTGCGGGATACCGCTCGACCAATGACCCGGCGGCTCGGGCAGAGTCTTCGAAACGGCGATGTCGAACTGCTCCGCCACCAGCGATTTGGCGATATGGAGCGCGAGCTCGGGATGGGTGCGATATTCGCGCCGCTCGGGCGGGCTGTGGCCGGGCTCCGCCTCATGGATGCCGGGCGGCATGCGCTTGGCCTGCTCGGGCGTCGCGGGCTGATCCCAGGTATGATCGCCGATGAACACCGTCATCGCGGGCGTCACATCCTCCAGGAACAACTCGCGCTGATCGTTGCCAAAGATAACGGCTGCATCGGGCGCGACCGCCGCGAAACGCTCCGCCATATCCACGATCGCCTGCTGGCAGTGATCGTTGCGCACATGCATCTCGGCCAATGCCGACTGCTCGCCAAGCCGCTCGTCCCGCCGCATCGCGACCAGCTCCTCGAAGCTGTATTTGCCGCCGCGAAAAGGATGATTGCGCTGCAAATCCGCCTTGACTCGCAACGACCATTGCTCCGGCGTCGTAGACAAGGTTGGGCCGTGCGAGGTCCACATTCCCAGGACGATTTCCGCCACCGTTCTCTCCTCATGCGAAGCATCGCGCCCCGCAATCCTTCGATGCCAATAATTGTTGTCTAAATCAATGATTCACGCTGGCGCAACGCAAATTCGTCACCAGCCGGGACCGGAACGGCGGCGGCCCGCCTCGCTACCGGACGTTGGCCCAAGCCAGTTCGGGCGGATTGAGGGCATCGATCGTGCGCCAGTCCGCACCGCGTGGATAGCTCACCGAGATGGCGCGCAGCCCGGCGAAATCGACGTCGTCGGTGATGAAGGGGACGGTTCCGTCCTCCTGATGCTTGCGCACCGCCTGGAGCAGCAGACGGCGCGCCAGCGAGATCACGACGTCCGCCGCGCCCAGATATTCGCGCGACCGGTCGACGATCCGCCCCATCGATTCCTGGACGATGAAATCCTCATACGCATTCTGCCGCCCGACGATCCCGCTCCAATGGCCGTCCTTCATCGCCTGCCGGTCTTGACCCCACATCGTCGTCACGTCGCCCATGTCCGAATTGAAGTAATCCGGATCGCCCGAATCCGTGCCGAATTGATAATAAGCGGCGAGATCGAAGGGCTTATCCATCTCGAAGCGTATGTACCATTGCATGACATTTTCATCGTCGATCGGGATCGAGGCGACGGCGACGCCCGAATCGCCCGGAAAGCGCGGGATCAGCGAGAAGAAGGGCAGCACCACCTGGCGGATGCGCGTGTAGGTGTCGGCGTCCGGCAGTTCGCGGATCGCGGCCTCGCGGAAGCCGTAGGGCATCAGGTCGAACTCGAACTTCGGATCCTTCTTTGTGCGCATGAAGCCCGCCTCGCTGGCATGCGCGTCGGTGCCGCGCCGCGAGGCATCGCGCGCATGGAGGAAGCCGACATGCGCGCTGTCCAGCGCCGCCTCGAGGGCCTGCAACCAGTTGCAGCGCAGGACGCCCCGCAGCGGCGCGACATTCTCCACCGGCAAGGCGGTGAATTCGAAAGCAGGAAAGGCGGGCGGCTCCGAGCGCCGGCCGATATAGACCCACACCAGACCGCCCGCCTCATGCACCCGGTAGTGCCGCGTCGGCACCATCTCCGCGAAACGCGCCCGCCGCTCCTCGGGCTCCGTCGGGCAATCCACCACGCGCCCTTCCACGTCCACCTTCCACCCGTGGAAGATGCAGCGCAGCCCATTCTCCTCATTGCGCCCCAGCGCCATCGACGCACAGCGATGCGGACAGGCCTCGTCGATAAACCCCACCCGGCCGTCGCTCGCCCGGAACGCCACGAAATCCTCCCCCAGCACACGCACCCGCTCCGGCGCCCCGTCCGCTTCCAAACGCGCCGACCGCACCACAGGCAGCCAATATTCGCGCATCATCTCGCCCATCGGCGTCCCCGCACCCACCCGCGTCAACAGCGCATTGTCTTCCCGGCTCAGCATCGGTCCTCTCCCAAGCGGCGCCTGTCTAACTATGTTTCACATAGCCCTGCCCCACCGCGCCGAGATGCAGCAGACGTTCGCCAAAAAGCGCCAACATGCTCTCCGGCAGGCGGTTGCCCGAAAATGTCAGCGGCATCGCCACGTCGCGCCAGCGCTCACCATAAGCGAACAGATGATCGACTCCGCGGCTGACGTTCGAAAAGGCGTTCCCGAACGGCGTCTGTGAGGCGGCGTCGAACAAGGCCGCGACGACGCGGCTCAGAATATCCGATATCTGCATCGCATCGGCCTCGCGCCCCGCATCGAGCGCCTCCAATATCCGCCGCAGCGAAGCGCCGAAAATATTGCCCGTGCTGAGCAGCCAGCCGTCATAGCCGCCACCACGCAACGCCTGAACATAACCGCCCTCCGCGCCGCGCACGAGCCTTATCCCGTTGACGCCGGCGGCGGCGATCCGATCCTGCCCGCTGGTATCCTTGAACATATTGACCCGGCCGGTGGCGGCCAGCGTGCGCACCGTCTCCACCTGAAGACTGCAGGACGTCACCTGCGGCAATTCATATATCTGAAGCGGCGACGAGGTCGCGTCGAGCACCGTTCGATAATGGGCGAGAATAGCGACCTGATCGGCTGACGCGTCAACGGGAGGACAGACCGTCAGCCCCGCGAAACGCCCGCCCCCCGCGCGGGCGAGCGCGCTACCTTCCACCAGCGTCGCGCGGCGCACGACATCGCCGGTCGTCCGGCCGAGCGCACCCACCACCAAAGTCGTCCCGGCGAATGTATCGGTCGCGGCGAAATCGAGCAGATCGGTCAGCAGATCATCGCCCATCTCCCAGCCGTCACCGGTCGAACCAGCAAGCAGGAACTGGCGGACATAAGGCCGAATCCGGGCGACATGCGCCGCCATGCGCGCTCGATCCAGCACGCGCCGGCCATTCGCCTCAGCATAATGGGTGATGAGCGGCACCCAGAGCCGATCGACCGCCTTGTTCACCATTCCCAATCCTCTCCTTGAAATATGTCCGTCCGTCAGAAGACGGCCTTGACCGGCTTCACCGGCGGCGGCGCCCAGGCGAATCCGGGCGGCTCATCGAAATGCAGCGCCGTCAGCACCTCGGGCAGCGGATCGGCGCCGAGGCCGGGGCCGGACGGGATCGTGATCCGCCCATCCGGCCCCGGCCGCCCGACCGGTCCGAACAGCGGCATTTCCAGCTCCGCATTGAAAAACTCGATGATGTCATAGGCCGGGACCGCCGAGGCGAGTTGCAGCGTCGCGAGCAGGCCGGGGCCGAGATAGGCCGAATGCGGGGCGAGCTTATGCCCGGTGGCGACAGCGGCGCGCGCGATCTTCAGAAATTCGGTGATCGAAACCTTGATCACGCTAGGCTGTAGATAGGTCGGTGCGGGCGCGTCGATATAGGGCTGGAAATTATATATGTTGCCCAGATTCTCGCCCAGCGCGAGCGGCGGCACATCACCCGCATTGGCAATCCGCTGTATGCTCGCCACATCCTCGGGCGGCCAGACCGGCTCCTCCAGCCAGGTGAGGTCGTGCCGGCGGAGCAGCTTCGCCATGCCGATCGCGTCCTCGCAGGTCCAGGCGCAGTTGCAGTCGACCATCAGTCGCAGGTCGGGACCCATCGTTTCCCGTGCCGCCGCGACCGCCGCGTCCGTGATCTCGTGCACCTTGACCGCCCGGAAGCCCTGATCGAGCGCGATTTGGACATAATGGCGCACCCTGTCCGGATCGCTATATTTGGGCAGGCTGGCATAGGCATCGACCGTGTCGCGCACGCGTGGGCCGAAGAGATCGCCCGTGGGGCAACCGAGTTTCTTGCCGGCGAGGTCCCACAAGGCGATATCGAGCCCAGCCAGCGCGAAACGCGCCGCGCCGCCCCGGCCATAATGGTGCAGCGTCCGCCCGATATCCTCATAGAGAACGGCCGGATCGTCGAAGGTGCGGCCGGTCGCCAGCGGACCGACCAGTGTATCGACCGCCGCCCGCGTCGTCGCGATCGAGCCGAAGCCGAACGCTTCCCCCCAACCGACCAGCCCGTCCTCCGTCTCGACGCGCACCAGCAGCGAGCACATGCCGGCACGGACCGGCATCACCTCCTTGCGCTTGTGAACGATGACGCGGGATTCCACCGCGGCGATCTTCATCGGCTCGAACATGCGGCCCCCTCCTTTGCCGGCTGGCAACCCGTCTCAGGCAGGCAGTTCCTCATAGACCACGACCGGCGCGACCCGCCCGCGCGGCCCGACCAGCGGCGCGATATTGCCGTCCGTCCATGTCTCCCCGCGACGGCGGTTGAACTCGTCGAGCCAGTCGATCTCCTTGGGCGTGACCACCCAGCCGCCGCGCACGCCGGTATGCGTCGTCGGATCGGCCGAGCCCGGAGGGCTGGCGAGATTGCCTTCGCGGTAGGCCAGGATGTTGCGCAGGATAACCCGCCGCGTCAGCGCGATCATCTTGTCGCTGGTGCCGAGATGCTCCTTGGTGCGATCCTCGATCGGCCCCATGCTTTCGGTAATCATCTGATCCTGCGTCGGGATGCCGGCGAGGCCGGTATAATTGCCGGTCTTCTGCATCTCGCGATCGATCGTATGATCGTTGGCGCGATTTTCGAGGATCCGGTAGCGGCCGTACCAGTCGGTCGTATTGGGCAGATAGTTGAGTTGCAGCGTCGAGCCCCAGATCTTGCTGCCGTCCTTCCGGCGCGGGTCCCATACCGGCATCGGTTGCGAAAAGACGACCAGCATCGAATGCTCGTCATCGACCGGGACCCAGGCCCGCGTCCGAATGAAGTCGAGCGGCTCCGACGGCGCCATCGTCCAGAAAGGCAGGAGGAAATGGCCGATGCGATAATAAGCGTCGTCCGGCCCGGCCGCCCGATACGCGCAATAAGTGGTGCCCCAGGGCGCCTCCATCGCATCATATTTAGGGTGACGATTTTCATAGCGATAATAATCGACCGTACCCGGCTCGAAATGATTCTTCTTGTTATGGCCGCCATGGAGAAATCCGGCATGGACGGTGTCGATATCGCCTTCCAGCGATTGCAGCCAGTTGCATTCGCGGAACAGAAACTGAACCGTCAGCTCGCCCGCTTTCTCGAATTCGAACGTCGGCATCGGCGGCGGTTCCTCCGCCCCACCGATGTAAATCCAGACCGCGCCATATTTCTCCGCGACGCGCGCCGCCTTGATCTTCACCCGCTCTTTATAATCAGTCTCCGCCGGCTCCGACGGCATCTCGACACACTGCCCGTTCGGCGCGAATTTCCAGCCATGATAGACGCAGCGAATGCCGCCTTCCTCGTTACGGCCATAGAATAAAGAAGCGCACCGGTGCGCGCATTGGTGATCGACCACCCCCAGCGTGCCATCCGGCGAACGGAAGCCGAGAAAATTCTCGCCCAGCACGCGCAGACGCACTGGATCGCCCCCCGCGACGAACTCCTCGGGCTTGGCGATCGGAATCCAGTATTGCCGCATGAATTCGCCCATCGGGGTTCCGGGGCCAACACGCGTCAGCAGATCATTATCCTCGGCACGCATGACAAACATCCTCTTTTCGAACCTGGCCGGCGCCGCGCAACCTCATCGCAGCAGCCTCGATAACAATAATATCTTATTATAGTTATCCCGTTCGGATGCAAGAGGCAGAAACAGGCGCCTGTCGGGCGTGGATCGCGGCGGGAATGCGAAAGGCGTTCAGGCCGGCTGGCGATCGGCCCCACCGCTCCGCACATGCAGGACATGGAGCGCATCGAAGCAGCGGCGCTCGCCGAGCGCGACGAGAAGTTCGCGCGGACTGAGATGCGCCTTGGCGCGGATACGCGGCAGCAGCGCGGCGGCGACGCGGGGTTTCAGCCGCGTCTCGCGGCGATGATTGACGTAAAAGGCCGGGTTCGCGACCGCATAGTGGCCGACCTCCGCCGGATGATCGATGTCGGGCAGTTCGGCACGCAGCCGCGCGTCCCAGGACTGCACCGATCGGATCACCGCCGGCGTATCGATCTCCTCGGGAATCGCGAAGATTCGCCGTTCCTTCAGCGCGGGAAAGCTGAAGCTCGTCACCCGCGCCATCCAGCCGCTCGCCACGAAGCCGCCGAGGATCGGAAAAAACCAGAGGATCAAGTCGTTGGGCTTCAGCCATCCGCCCGAGAAAGTCTCCAGCAGCGCGCCCTTTTCCGCCGGCACCTGATCGAGCTGCCAGAACATCGCCGCCCAGCCCGCGACGCCCAGCAGCATCACCCAGCCGAAATGCCGCAGCGCCAGAGGCCACGGCAGAGGCGCATCGCCACGCACCTGCGCATCCCACGAAATGCTCCTGCGCTTCAACCAGAGCCACAGGAAACGCGAGATGCAGATCATCATGATCGGCGAGAAGAAGAAGCTGAACAGCGTTTCCAGCACCAGCGACCAGACGAGCTTGTCCTTGCCGCCGAAGCCCTTCGCTTTCCGGCTCTCGATATGGATGGCAAGCGAGAGCAGGCGCGGCATGAACAGGAACACCATCGACGAGATGGCGAGCATGATCATCGGCAGCGCCAGCGTCTGAATGCCGTCGAGCGCCATGATGCCGACTTTCAGGAAATGGAACAGGCCGTAAGCCGAAACCAGCAGGAAGGCGGCCCATAAGGGCGCCGCGACATAGCCCATCGAACCGGTGATGAACGTCTCGCGATGGACCGAGCGCAGCCGATCGAGGAACAGGAAACGCAGATGCTGCATATTGCCCTGCATCCAGCGCCGCTCGCGCGCGAGAAAGCCGGGAAAATTGGCGGGAATTTCCTCATAGCTGCCCTCGATCTCGGGCAGGAACCACACCTCATAGCCGGCGCGCGCCATCATCGCCGATTCGACGATATCATGGCTCATCGGCTTGCCGCCCCAGGGCTTGGGACCCGACAGATCGGGCAGGATGCAGTGCGCGATGAAGGGCGCCAGCCGGATCATGGCATTATGGCCGATATAGGAGGCATGCCCCATATACATAGCCTGCAGGCTGTAGCTGAACACCGACCCGTAGAGACGCGCCGCGAACTGCTGCATGCGCCCGAACAGACTGGTGCGCAGGACGGGCGTCGGGTTGGTCTGGAGGATGCCGATCCGCCGATTGCCCTCCATCATGCGCAGCAGCGTGGCGATGGCATCGCCGTCCATCACGCTGTCGGCATCCATCACCAGCATATAATCATAGGAACCGCCCCAGCGGCGGCAGAAATCGACGATGTTGCCGAGCTTGGCATTCTGGTTGACCGGGCGGCGGCGATAGAAGAAGCGCCCCTGCGGGAAAGCCTCGCTCAGCCGATGGATCGCCGCCTCCTCCGCGATCCAATATTCGAAGCGCCGGCTGTCGGAGAGCAGGAAGAAATCGAAGAGCCCGGCCAGTGCGGGTTGCTGGCCGACAAGCGATTCCCAGGTCGCGGCCATGCCGGCGGCAACGCGGGCGACATCCTCATGATAAACAGGAAAGACGACGGCTATCCGGATATCGGGCCGGGGATCGCAGGCCGAATGCTGCGGATGCCAGGGATTGTTGGCCGCCCCGCGCAGTGCATGCCAGGTGCCGAGCATCATCTTGAAGAAATTGGACGCGAGAAACCAGATCATCACGCCGTAGATGAGCAGGTAGAGGTGGAGCAGCGTATCGGGCATGCGCTGGGCGCGCAGCATCACGAAAGAGAGATAGAGGACGGCGAGTGTCGAGCAGAGCGTCAGCGTCAGGCTGACGCGCTGACGATATTTCACCACCCGTTCCCAGCCGGGCGCGGCGCCGGCCGGTTCCTGCGTCTCCTTGGTGGCGGCGAAGCGACGCCAGAGCGCTTTCTTCCACGAACGGTCGAGCATCCCCGGCGCGATCGACGTGCGGCGCGGTACGGGCTGGATCGCGGGCGCCTGCGTCCGATCCATCCAGTCCTGTAACGCTTCCCAACTGGTGATCCGCGCCGCCAGCGCCGGCAGGTCCGTCTCCGCCACGCCGCAGCAGCGCAGATAGGCGGTGAAGTCCATCGCCCTATTTGAAGACCTGCGCGGGCAGCGCGACCTGAAAGAGAATATTGATCACGCGCTGTACCGAGATGATCGGCGCCTCGGCGACATAGACGAGATCGCCATTTTCGACCGGGAAACTGTTCGCCGCGACGACGCCCTGCGCCTTGTTCCAGGCGAAATCATATAGCACCGGCTTTTCCCCCTCACGCCGGCGCAGTACGAATACGGCATGATCGTTGGCGCTGTTGGCGTTGAGCCCGGCAGCGCGCCCCAGCACCTGCGTCAGCGTCGGCACCTCGGCGAAGCGCTGCACGCTGTTGCCCTGAATGCCCGCGCCCAGCACCGCCACCTGCACCGCCGGGCTCTTGCGGACGAGGATGCGATCGTCGGGCCGCAGCGGAATCTTCTGTTCGAGCGCCGCCGCGATCGGCAGTTCGGCCACTGTGCGGTCGCCACGCAACACCGCGACGCGGGTCGCGGTCGCGCTCGTAGTGGTGGCGTCGCCTTCGCCGAACAGGCTGTTACCGTCGCCGAGTGCCTGCGTCAGCGCTTCGCCAAGCGTCAATCCCTGCGGCGGCCAGGCAAGACTCTTGGGCGCGCCCACCGCGCCGGTGACGAGGACGCTACCCTGCGGCACCGCGCCGACATCGATCGCGATCGACGGCTTGTAGAACAGGCCGAGCGCCTCGAAGCGCCGGGTCAGCGCCGCCTGCGCCTGGCCGAGCGTCAGGCCCGCCAGCCGCACCTGCCCCGCATAAGGCAGCAGGATCGTGCCGTCGGCGGCGACCGTATGGCTTCCCAGCGCAGTGGGCTGCGGCCCATCCTCCGCCCCGGGCTTGGGCGAGAAGCTCCAGAGCGTCAGCGTCATCGCCGCGCCCGGTCCGAAGGTGAAGGCCGGCGGCGTGGTGGTGGTGCCAAGCGCGTCAAGCGCATGCGCGACGGCATCGGCCTGGGCGCGCGCCTCCTTCGCGGCCATCGCCTCGGCCATCGCGGGGGTGACGGACACCACATCGACATCGGGCGCCGCCTTGAGCGCGCCGGGCGACGGGCCCGCACCCGGCAGCGTTCCGCAAGCGGTGGCGAGCAGCAGTGGCGCCAAGGCGGCGGCGCAGGTAAGGCGATAGCGGCTCATCGCAACAATCCCCACAGCAGGAGCGTCCCCAGCAGAATACCGCAGATCCAATAGAGGCGGTGTGGCCGCTCGGGTGTCTTCGGCGCCGAGGGAGCACTGATTATGTTGAGATAATATTGGTTCTGCGCCGCCCTCTGCTGCGCGTCCTGCGCGGCGCCGCTGGCTTGTTGAAGCAGCTTCACATCGGTGTCGCGCTTGGCGACGAGCGTGTCCCAGCGCGCCGACGCCCGGCTCAGTTCACGGCTGTGCGCCTGGGCCTCGGCGATCTTGTCGTCGAGCGCCGCCATCGCCGTCGCGATATTCTTCGCCTCGGGGCTGTTCGGGGTCGCCCGGACGATCGCATCAAATTGCGAGCGATATTCGGCGTTGCGAGCCTTCAGGTCGTTCACCAGCGACAGGTTCGACAGATATTGATCCTTGGGATCATAGGCGTTCGTCCGGCGCCGTTCGGTCGCCAACGCCGCCTCATCCTCGCGCACCACCTGTTCGAGATGCGCCTTGCGTTGCTCGGCATGGCCGATCAGATCGCGTTCCTGCCGCGCATTCATCCTGTTGAGATGCGCGCTGCTGTCGGCGAGCAGAGCCTGCGCGAGTGCCTGCGCGAAATCGGGCCGGTAGCCACGCGCCTCGATCGCGGCGATGCCGCTCTTCAGGTCGACCTTGACGATGATGCGCTTGCGGACATAGCGCCACAGCGCGACGTCATCGCGGGCAAAGCCGCCCAACAGCCCGCCATAACGGCTGACGATATCACCCTCGGCATAGTGGCGCGCCAGATGCAAGCGCCGATCGAGCGCGCTAACCTCGTCCCAGGAGCCGATGAACTCCTTGAGCAGATAGGCGCCCTGCGAGGAGCCATCGCCCGACCCACCCGACAGCAACGACGACAGGCTGGACGCGCCCGGCGTGGGGTTGAGCACGATAAGCGACGTCCGCGAGGTATAGACCGGCGAGGCGATGAAACCGAAATAGACGAGCGAGACGAAATTGGGGACGGCGACCAGCCAGAGGAACAACGGTCGGCGAGCAAAAGCGAGCTTCATGAATTACGCCTTGTCCTGCATGACCGCCCGTCCGTCCGACATAAAATGCCGCGGCCGGACGCAAAGCGCGCCTGCCGTAAAGCGGCAGCATGTCGGTATGTTCCGGTCGGGGCGGAAAGGACGGACGAATATTCCGGTTAACGGCCCGGAAATCAGGACCTTCATCCGCAATCCGCGAACATGTGCAGGGTCAGGGTCAGAGGGGGGTGGCGACTTGGGACGATGAGCTTCTTGGTGGGGCTATGCATCGGCTCTCATCTCCATCAACGTGCGTGCGTCAAATTCCCCCTTTTCCGCCGATACGGGATGCCCCCGCAGCGGTCCGACAATTACCCCTCGCGACGATATTCTACTGCTTCCGCGCGCAGGCACAGGGGCGGCCGCCCATTCGGCGGCGGAATGTGGTCGCTTTCAGGCGGGCCGTTTCCGATAGCGGGCGAGAGAAGGACGAATGCCCGTCCTCGGTTCAATCGAGCGGTCAGAGGCGCTGAAAAGCCGACCTGTACCCGCCAGATGTCGAAGCTGAAGCGGGCGCATCGCGCTTCCGGCAATCCGCAGTTATTACGGTCCTCGATCATGCAAGATTGGAGCGCGCAGAAGCCGCGTGACCGAACCGCAGGCGGGCAAAGGGGGGAACCTAAATGATGAGCATTGCGCGGCGCGACGTGATGGTGGGCGGCCTGTCTATGGCCATGCTGCTTTCGCGCAGTGCACTGGCGGCCTCCGCAGCCCCGCCCGCCATCTACGGCGCGACGATGACGGTCGAGATCGCGCCGGTGCTGCTGACGGTGCGCGATCGCTATCCGGTCGGCACGGCGGTGCAACTCGGCGGCGTCGCCAGCCTGATAGAACCGAATGCCGTTGCCGATGTCGCGACCAATGCCGAAACGCAATTGCTCCGCCAATCGGTGAAGCGACCGGACCTGCGGATCATCATGACGCTGGTGGAGGGGCGCTATCGCCTGGTCGCGCGCCGGTCCGCCGGCATCGCCAGCCTCGCCAACCTGAAGGGCAAGCGCGTCGGCACATTGCGCGCGACATCGGCGGAATATTTTCTCGCCCGGATGCTCGACAGCGCCGGGCTGGCTATGAACGACGTAACGATCGTGCAGGTAGGCCCGCTGAAGAATCTGGCGCCCGCAATCGCGAAGCAGGAGATCGACGCCGTCGCGATATGGGAGCCGTTCAGCGAGGATGCGGTGCGCGCACTGGACGACGATGCCGTCACCTTCAGCGGCGAGGGCATTTATCGCGAGCTGTTCAACCTCAACACCACCGCCGGCGCGCTCGCCGACCGGGGCAAGCGCCGCCAGATCGTCTCGCTCATGACTGCGATCATTGATACGACCGACGCCATGAACGCCAACCCCGCCGTAGCGGCGCAGGCACAGGCGCTGGTGGCCCGGTCAGGCGGCTATACGGCGGCGCAGATCGCCGATGCATGGCCTCATCATGGCTTTGTCGCCGCTTTCGAGGACGACATGCTGGACGTGCTGGCGGAAGAGGAAATCTGGCTCGCCCACGCGGGGAAGCGCCCGCCCCGGCCGCGCGCGCAACTCGCCCGGCTTATCGATCGCAGCGCCTATGACGAGGCGCTGGCGCTTTCGCGGCGGGGCTGATCGACGGCCTCAGGCCGCCGGCGCGGGGGATACCGGGGCCGGCATCGTCTTGAACAGATCGCTGAACGGGTCATCCGCCTCGTCGGGCGCCGGGGCCTCGCGCACGGTGGTGCGGCGCATGTCGCGCTTCTCGTTTAGATAATCGAACTCGCCGCCGCGATGCATGCTCGCCAGATTGTCCCAGATCACCAGATCGCCGGCATTCCACTTCACCGAGAAGACATATTGCGGCTGCGTGGCCCACTCGATCAGTTCGCGGATCAGCTTGCGCCCTTCCTCGCGATCCATCCCGACGATGTCGCGCAGATGCGCCGCGACATAGAGCGTCTTGCGGCCCGATCCGGCATGGACATGCACCAACGGATGCTGCGCCTTGAGCCGGGAATCGATCTCTTCCTCGCTGATGTCCGCCCCGGCCAGCTTGCGCGACCACCAAAGCGAATGCTCACCAGTCCGCCCGTCAATCCGGTCCTTCATCGACTGCGGCAGATCCTCATAGGCCGAGCGCGTGTCGGCGAACCAGGTCTCGCCACCCTTGCTGGGCACCTTATAGGCCAGCAGCAGCGAATAAGCCGAACGGAGAGGCATGAACGAGCTGTCGGTATGCCAGAGACGATCGCCCTTGCGATATTGGATCGCCGACGGATCGCGGTTGATCTCGCCATTGGCATCGAGATTGCCGGCATCGAACAATTCGCGATGGCCATGGCGCGGCAACGCGCCGGCCCGCGCGGGCGCCTTTTCCAGATGGCCGAAAATGCGGCTGAACGCGATATGCGATTCATTGTCGAGCCCGGTGTTGCGATAGACGCAGACACCCCAATCGTTCATCGCGCCGATGACCTGCGCCTGGGTAGCGGCATCAAGCGGCTGGCTGATGTCCACGCCGGATACTTCCGCGCCAAATCGCGGCAGGATGGGCTTGATCGTCAGGGACATGGTCGTCTCTCTCTCCTTGTCGCCTTCCTATATATGTATCTTGATACGCAAGGCAAGCCGCAGAACGCCGGATCGCAGGCTTTCCAACGCGAACAGGCGACGCCGAAGCGCCGCCTGTCCCCCCTTATTCCGCTAAAGATAACCGCAGGGGCCAGCCTTCGGGCGAAGGCTGGTCTGCGTTCTTTCCGAAGACGTCAGTTCGTCTGGGTCGGCGCGTCGTCGAGCAGGATCGTCTTGGTTTCCAGATAATGCATCAGGCCCTGCGCGCCGCCTTCGCGGCCGATGCCCGATTGCTTGTAGCCGCCGAACGGCAGCGAGAAATCGCTGCGCATTCCATTCTGCCCGACATTGCCGGTGCGCACTCGCCGCGCGACGCGCCAGGCCGCATCGGCATCATGCGTCAGCACCGACCCGTTGAGGCCATAGTTCGAATCGTTGGCGATGCGGATCGCATCGTCTACATCGTCGCACGGGATCAGGCTCAGCACCGGCCCGAAAATCTCCTCGCGCGCGATAGTCATGTCGTTGCGCACGTCGGCGAAGAGCGTCGGCTCGAAGAAATAGCCGCGATTGAGGTGCGCCGGACGGCCGCCGCCCGTGACCAGCGCCGCGCCTTCCTTATTGCCCTTGTCGACATAGGATTCGACGCGCTCCAACTGGCGCTGCATCGCAAGCGGGCCCATCTGCGCCTCGCTATCGTCGGAATGGCCGACGCGGATCTTCCGCATCTCCGCCGCGATCGCGTCGGCAACCTCATCGTGGCGCCGGCGCGGCACGATCGCGCGTGTCAGCATCGCGCAGACCTGCCCGCTCACCAGCGTGATCGCGCCGGCGAGCACCTTCGCCGTTTCCTCTGTCGAGAAATCGTCGAGGATGATCGCGGCCGATTTGCCGCCAAGCTCCAGCGTGCAGCGGGCGACGCGCGAACCGCAGACCTCGCCGATCCGCTTGCCGGCGAGCGTCGATCCGGTGAAGCTCACCTTGTCGACGCCCGGATTGCAGACGAGGTGATCCGACGCCTCGCGATTGCCAGGCACGAGGTTGATGACGCCCGGCGGCAGGTCCGCCTCCTCGGCGCATTCGGCGATGATATAGGCCTCGACCGGCGTTTCGGGCGACGGCTTCATCACGATCGTGCAGCCGGCGAGCAAGGCGGGCGCGATCTTCGCGGCCATGATCATGTAAGGCACGTTCCACGGCGCGATCGCAGCGACGACGCCGACCGGTTCCTGCACGACATAAGCGGCCGGCGCGGCCTGCGACTCGGCGCGGCGGATGAACGGGAACTCCCCGCCGAGATGGATCGCCTCCTGCAAATTCTGCGTGCCGCGCGCCGTGAGATAGGGGGCGAGCGAGGCGAGCCCCCCCATCTGCTCCGTCCAGGCGGCGGCCAGTTCGGGTTCGCGCCGGCGGAGCGCCTCGACAAGCCGGGTCATCGCCGCAACGCGCTCGCCCGGCGACATCCACGGCCACGGGCCTTCATCGAACGCCTTGCGCGCGGCCGCGACCGCGCGATCCATGTCGATCTCGTCAGCCTCGGCGACGCGGACGACCACCCGCTCGCTGTCGGGCGAGACGATCTCAAGCTGCCGCCCCGAATGCGGTTCTACCCAGGCGCCGCCGATGAACAGGCGGTCGGGATGGCGGAGTGCGGGTGCGCTCATGCGAAAGTCTCCATCGGATAGAGGGCCGGACAGCCCCTGAAATGTTCGGGATCGTCAGGCCGCTGACAGAGAAACAGGACCTTGCACATGCTCCCTCTCCCACAATCGGTCGCGAAGATCGCGTCCCAGGCGGTGTTCGTCGCGCACCGCCATGCGTGCGGTTGCGCCGCAAAACATAACATGATAACTATCTTGTCGCGCCGATCGTGTCAATGAACGATCACCGCCGGCCCGGCCGGGCTTGCCGAAACGTCCCTCCCCAACGAAGAGGGGCATCTGATAATTCGAGGAGAGGCATATGGAACTGCGCACGCTGGGCGCCACGGGAATGCGGGTGAGCCCGCTCTGCCTGGGCGCGATGATGTTCGGATCGATCGGCAACACCGATCATGACGATTGCGTGCGCATCATCCATCGCGCGATCGACGGCGGGATCAACTTCATCGACACCGCCGACGGCTATTCGCGCGGCGAATCCGAAACGATCGTCGGCAAGGCGATCAAGGGCCGGCGCGACTCGCTTGTCATCGCCACCAAATTCTACGCCGCGATGGGGGACGACCCCAATATGCGCGGCGGATCGCGCCGCTGGATCGTGCGCGCCGTCGAGGACAGCCTGCGCCGGCTCGGCACCGATCATATCGACCTCTATCAGATGCACCGCTACGACGACGGCACCGATATCGAGGAGGTGCTGTTCACCCTCACCGATCTCGTCCGCCAGGGGAAAATCCGCCAGTTCGGCTGCTCCAGCTTCCCCGCCGACCGGATCGTCGAGAGCCACTGGATCGCCGAAAAGCGCGGGACCCAGCGCTTCCGCTGCGATCAGCCCGGTTATTCGATCTTCGTGCGCGATATCGAGCGGTTCGTACTGCCCGCCTGCCGGCGCTACGGCATGGGCGTCATCACCTTCAGCCCGCTGGACGGCGGCTTCCTTTCGGGCCGGTATCGCGGGCCGGAGGATTTGGCCGGGGACAATCGCATCGCCTATTTCGGGCGGCTGATGCGCGGCAGTTTCGATCCGCAGGCGGCCTTCATCCGGCGCAAGCTCGACATCGTCGCCGAACTGGTGAAGCTGGCCGACGAGATCGGGGTGACGATCGCGCAGCTCGCCGTCGCCTTCGTCCTCCAGCATCCGGCCGTGACCGCCGCGATCATCGGCCCCCGGACGATGGAACAGCTCGAAAGCCTGCTCCCCGCCGGGGACCTGAAGCTCTCCGCCGAGACGCTGGACCGGATCGACGCCCTGGTGCCGCCGGGCACATCGCTCAATCCCGGGTTCAACGACATGCCTTCGGGGACGACCAAGGCCGCGCTCCGGCGCGGCTGAGGTCAGGCGGCGGCCGCCTCGCGCAACGTCGCCATGTCGATCACGAAGCGATATTTGACGTCGGCGGCAAGCAGCCGCTCATAGGCTTCGTTGATCTCGTCGATGGCGATCATCTCGACATCGGCGGTGATCCCATGCTCGGCGCAGAAATCGAGCATTTCCTGCGTCGTCGGCAAGCCGCCGGTGATCGATCCGGCGACGCTGCGGCGCTTGAGGATCAGGCTGGCGGGATCGATCGGCGGATGCGGCGTGGCCGGCATGCCGACCAAAGCCAGCGTCCCGTCGATCTTCAGCAGCGCGAGATAGTCGTCAAGATTATGCGGCGCGGAGACGGTATCGAGCACGAAATCGAGGCTGTAGGCGTGCGCCGCCATCGCCGCCTTGTCGGTCGAGACGACCACCTCGTCGGCGCCGAGCCGCCTTCCGTCGTCAGCCTTGCCCGGCGAGGTGGTGAACAGCACGACATGCGCGCCCATCGCATGCGCCAGCTTGATCGCGACGTGGCCGAGCCCGCCAAGCCCGACCACCCCGACGCGATCGCCCGACTTCACCTTCCAGTGGCGCAGCGGCGAATAGGTGGTGATCCCCGCGCAAAGCAATGGCGCCGCGCCCGCCGGGTCCAGCCCCTCGGGAATGCGCAGCACGAAATCCTCGTCGACGACGATATTGGTCGAATAGCCGCCATAGGTGGGCTTGCCGGTTTCGCCTTCGACGCCCGAATAGGTGCCGGTGAAGCCTGCCTCGCAAAATTGCTCGTTGCCCGACTGGCAGGGCGCGCACTGGCGGCACGAATTAACCATGCAACCCACGCCGACGACATCGCCGACCTTGTGGCGCGTGACGGCCGCGCCCACGCCGATCACCCTCCCGATTATCTCGTGACCCGGCACGAAGGGCCAGTTCTGCTCGCCCCATTCGCCGCGCACTGTGTGGATGTCCGAATGGCAGACGCCGCAATAATCGATCGCGATCCGCACATCGCGCGGCCCCGGATCGCGCCGTTCGAACCGCCAGGGAGCCAGCCGGTCGCCGGCCGCCGGGGCCGCATAGCCGTCTGTCAGTGTCATCATTCCATCCTCCATCGCTGGCCGGCTCGCCAGCCTAGATCGCCGCCGCGATCGCCTTCAGCCAAACGGCGACCGCATAGGCGCCGGGATCGGGGTGGCCTAGCGCGCGCTCGCCCACATAGGCTGAGCGGCCGAGCCGGGGCCGCATCCGCGCCGTCGCCTCGACGCCCGCCTCCGCCGCGCCGATCGCGGCATCGAGGATAGCGGTGGCATCCTCCCCCTCCCCCGTCCTGGCCGCGATGGCATCGGCGGCGGGCAGCAGCGCATCGAGCATCGTCCGGTCGCCCGCCTTGCCGCCGCCCAGCGACTGAATACCCTCGCACCCCGCACGGAACGCCGCCGCCCAGGCATCGGCTCGGCCCGGATCGCGCGCCTCGGCAAGGCTCATCGCAACACGCAGGACGAAAACCGCATAGAGCGGCCCCGACGTGCCGCCCAAGGCGCGGCGCAGTTCCGCCGACACATCGCGCAGCGCGGCGGCCGGATGGGCCATATCAAGGTGCGGCACCAGCGCTTCGATCGCGCGCGCGCCGCGTGCGAGGCTGATGCCGATATCACCGTCACCCACCACCGAATCCAACTCGGTCAGCCGTGGCTCCGCCTGCTTGAGCGCCGCGATGACGGCCGTAATAGCATTGGCAAAACGGCGCTTCTGGCCCTCATCGGCCCAGGCCGGCCCCAGCGTCTCGCCCTGCTCCTCCGCCTTGGGATGGGCGATAGCGCCAAGCGACGAGGCAGGGCATGTGGGCAGCGCCCACGCGCCCGCGGCGGCCGGCGCGAGCAACCTTTTCAGCCGAATATCGTCAAGCTTCAGCAACGAGATCGAGCAGCCCGGCATCTCCAGCGCGGTCAGGAAGGTGCCGACCAGCGCCGCCTCGGTCCGAACGCCCGCCTTCTGCAATCGTGTCAAAGCGTGACGCGCCACGATGCTCAATTCCTGGATCGCCGTGCCGCCGAGATTGTTGACCAGCAACGCGATGCGGTCGGCGGCCGTAAGATGGCCACGTTCGATCAGCCGGTCGAGCAGTTGATCCAGCATCACATCGGCGGGCGCGATCGGGCCACGCCGCGCCCCGCTCTCGCCATGGATGCCAAGGCCATATTCCACCTCGTCCTCACCCAGTTCGAAGCCTCGCGTGCCAGCGGCCGGAACGATGCAGGCGCCCAGCCCCAGCCCCATGCTGAACAGGGCAGCGGCGGCGCCCTCCGCCTCGGCCTTCACCTCGGCCAGTGACAGCCCCGCCTCGGCGGCCGCGCCCGCAATCTTGTGAACCAGCACCGTGCCCGCGATCCCGCGCCGGCCGACTGCGCCGCCAGCATCGTCCAACGCGATGTCGTCGCGCACGATCACCATCTCGACGGCGATGCCCGATGCGCGCGCGATCTCGGCGGCGAGCCCGAAATTGAGGCGGTCGCCGGTATAATTCTTGATGATAAGCAGGACGCCCGCCGGCCCCGCCACCGCGCGGATCGCCGCCAGCACGGCATCCACGCTCGGCGAGGTGAAGACGGCGCCGACCACGGCGGCGGTGAGCATGCCCGCGCCGACATAGCCGGCATGTGCGGGCTCATGCCCTGCCCCGCCGCCGGAGACGATCGCTACCTTGCCGCTTGCCGCCAGCGCGCGATGATCGCGCCGCAGAACGACATTCTCGCCTTCGATCCGCGTGAGCCGCTCATCGGCCAGCAGCAGCCCCTCGATCATCTCTTCGACGACGAGCAGCGGATCGTTGACAAGCTTCTTCATGCGCCCTCCGTTCGACGCGGATCCGGGTTCGCGTCTTATCCCTTGGCGGTGTTACGTTGCGCCAGTTCGATAATCCGCACCAGATCGCTGAGCGTATCGCAAACCGGCGTCGGCACGCCGAGCCGCGCGCCCTCGCGCGCGATCGCGCCGTTGATCGTCTCGATCTCGGTCGGCCGCCCAAGCTCGCGGTCCTGCAACATCGATGCCTTGTGATGCGCATGCTCGCGCAAGGCCGCATCGATCGTCGCGACGATCCGCTCGCGATCGAGGCCTAACCCCTTGGCCGCCGCGACATCCGCCGTCTCGTCCACCACCTTGGCGGCAAGGCGCCGGCCCGGATCATTGTCCATGCCGGCATTGGGGACCTCGCAAATCATCGCAACGGCGTTGAGCGCCGCGTTGAAGGCCACTTTCTCCCACACGGCGGCATTGACGTCATCGGCGACATGCGCGTTGAAGCCCGCTTGCTCCAGCAAGGCGGCCACCGCCGGCGCATGCGCGTGCGCCTCGGCGGTGAAGCCGCCGAGGTCGAGCGAGCCGAACCCATGCGTCTCGACCGATGCGGGTCCGGTCAGGTCGGCCGGCACATGCGCGGTTCCCAGCAGCACCCGCTCCGCCCCGAAGCCTTCGACCAGCAGTTCCGCATTGCCGATGCCGTTCTGCAACGTCAGCGCGATCGGCCGGCTCGACGCAAGATGCGCGACCGAACGGATCGCGGCGGCGCTGTGCATTCCCTTGGTGAAGAGCAACAGCAAATCGACGGGGCCGGCGACGTCCGCCGCCAGGCTTGCGCCGACCACCAGCGTTCGCGCGCCCTTGTCGTCGACCAGGGTGATGCCGTCACGGCCGATGATCGAGAGTCTCTCGCGATCGACATCGACGAGCGTGACGCGCGCGCCCTGCTCCGCCAGCCGGGCGGCGAAAAGGCAGCCCATCGCGCCGGCGCCGACGATCGCGACGCCGGGCGTCGAGGAAAACTGCATCCGCCCGCTCCTAGATGCCATAGATGTCGAGCATGGTGGGAACGACGTCATTCATCAGCCGGATGACCTTTCGCGAAATCTTCCACTCGCCATTTTCCAAGCGTAGCTCATGCTCGTAGCGCCCGAAATAGGCATGGCCACGATGCGTCCGCACGTCGTGCACATTGACGATGAAGGAGGAATCGAGGCGCGTCGTCCTGTCGTCCACCGGCTCCGCCAGCACATTGCCGATCATGTGCGCCACGCGCGGCATCACCACCGAGGCAACCGAAAAGCCCGAACGGATACGCTGGACGCGATCTTCCAGATTGCGCCGGCCGCGATAGAAGATCAGCGAGAGCTCGCTGTCGGGATCGTCTGTCTGCTTCCCGTCGTCGCGCCACGCCGGCATCCAGAACAGACAATCGCTGGTATAGAGATCGAGCCAGAGGTCGAAATCCATCCGATCGAGATACAACGCCTCGCGATACAGGAATGCCGCCGCCTCGGCCCGCCCGAGCACCGTCACGCCACCACCTCCTTCATGCGTGCGGCCCAGGCGCGATAATAGCTCCCGAACAGGCTTTCGTCGCAGAGCTGCGCATCGGCGAGGACGCTGCGCGCCGGCTTGAGATCGATCATGTCCGAATATTCGTTCCCGCCTTCGACGGTGGCGGCCAGCCCTCGCGCATGGCCTTGCAGCCACGGCCTTTCCTGCTCCGCCATGCCGAGCTGCGCCTCCTCGTAACAGACCGTGTCGTCGGGCGTCGCCATGCCCGTCGGATTGAAGAAATCCTCATATTGGCGAATGCGCAGCGCCCGTGCCTTCGCGCTCTCGCCGCGAGGCGCGATACACCAGGTCTGCATTTCGGTGAGGTTATGCGCGATCGGGCGAATGACGCGCATCTGGCTCGACGCATTTTCCGCGATCTGCAGATTCGGGAAGATCGTCAGGTTGCGCATGTTGAACATCCAGTTGCGCTTGGCGACGCCATGCGCCTCAGCAATCTGCTCCGCGCGCTCGAAATCGGGCTGGGCCGACGTCACCGGCATCACGCCCCAGTTCAGCACATGGCCATGATCGAAGCTCATCGTGCCGCCGGTGATGCCGCTCGCATCCTCCTGCCAGAAATCGGCGGCGCCGAGCGTCGCCTCCACCACATCGGACGCCTGCTCCTTCGCGCGCTGATCGAGGATACGAATGTAGCTCGGGTGCGTCGAGGTGAAGTGATACTGGTCCGAGCAGTTTTCGAGCTGCATCTTCCAGTTCGCCGCATAAGTGAAGCAGACCCGGCCGGGCACCAGTTCGACGCCTTCGGGGCTCTTGTCGACAACAAGGTCGAGAAGCTTGCGCGTCTCGCCCAGAAAATCCTCCAGGCTCGGCACGTCGGGATTCAGGCTCGCAAACAGGAAGCCGCGATATTCGCCGAACCGCGCGACCGGCGCGAGATCGTGATTCTCCTCATCGAAGCCGGCGGCGTAGCAGCCGCTCTTCTCCCATTTGATGTTGCGGTTGGCGCCCGTGCTGTCGAACGTCCAGCTATGATAGGGGCAGACGTGCCGAGACGCATTGCCGCATAGCTTCTGCACCAGGCGCACGCCCTTGTGCGGGCAGACGTTGATCAGGCACCGAAGCTCGCCCTTGGCGTCCCGGCTGACCATGATCGGCACGCGGCCGATGAAGCTGGTGAAATAGTCGTTGGGATTCTCCGCCTGCGTCGCCAGGCCGATGAAGACCCATCCGCCTTCGAACACATGCGCCATTTCAAGATCGAACAGCGCGGGATCGCGAAACAACGTGCGGTTGACGCGGAACACGCCGTCCTGCGGACGGTCGTCGATAAGCTCCCGAAGAGCGAAATTCTTACTCATTGCCGCCTCTTTGGCTCGTCAGAAAAAGATAACATGATAAGTAACTAGCCACTTTGCCGATGTCAATGAACTAGCCCTGCGTCGCCATTTTCCAACCCTCTTTCGCCGACGATCGACACTCCTGCCCGACACGGCAAAAACGCACTGCGCATCCGGCGATGCAACCCGCCTCGAAAACCAGGCTATCGGAGATCGAGCTTGTTCTTCTTGAGGAAGAGCGAAAGCTGATCGGCCACCGCGACATTGTTGAGATCGGCGAAAGCGATATGCGTGTTGCCCTTCAGGCCGACCGAAGGAAGCATCAGCACTTCGGCATGGCCGCCATGGGCGTTCACGATATCGACGAACTGCCTGCTCAACGCCACCGTATGCGCCCAGAACGTCTTTTCGGTATTGTCGCCCCAGACGATCTGGATCGGAATGCGCGTCAGCCGCATGAATTCGGCCAGCGGCACATGCGTCGGGCCGAAGCCGCCCTCCGACCCCTGCGGTCCCTCGCCGTCGGGAAAAACGAAGGCGGCCGGCTCATAAGCGACGATGCCCTTCACATTGTCGCTCTTCAGCGCCGCGAGCATGGCGCGCCAGCCCGCCGCCGAATTGGTGACGAGCACGCTGGGGCCGATCCGGTCTATCGCCTTGGCCGCCGCCTCCGCCTCAAGATGCGCATTCTTCGCGATATCGAACTCATAATAGCGCGCGCTCATCGCCTGATCGAACGCCTTGAGGTCGTCCTTGGGGAACTGGACGCCGGGAAACCACTGCCCCGGCGCCGGGCCGAGCCGCCAGGAGATGACGTTGCGCTGATCCTGCCCGACAACGGGCTTATATGTATACGCCTCGCAACTCATATTGCCGCGGCCGACACGCGGCCCATCCCAGAGATAGACGGGAAAGCCACGGCGGAGGAAAATGCTCTGATAGCCCTCGCCGCCGTCCCAGCGATTCTGCCAGACCTGCACGCTGGAGCTATGCCACAGGAAGAGCGCGACTTTCCGGGGGTGCTCAGGGATCTGATATTCGACGAAGCCATGATCGCAGTGCAGAGACGCCTTGGCCGGATCGCCGATTACGGTGCCGCCCGCGGTGAAGCTGCCCTGCCGCTCAATCACGATCGGCGCCGGCGCGTTGCCTCCACCGCTCGCGGCGATCGCCGGCGCGAGGCTCGCCGCACCCGAAAGCGAAAGCGTCAGCACGAGAGCAAAGGCGCCCCGCACGGATTTGGAAAAGCTCGCCCGCGCCACCACTTCTCTCCTCTTTCAGGCTGTCAGCCGTTGAGCGGCCTCTACGATTACGCCGCGCTTTCGGCCGGATAATGGATCAGTGTCGGCGGGACTTTGGCGAAGTTCGGCACGTCGGCGGCGACCGCCTGCCCCTCGGGCGATCCCATGGCCGCGCCCAAGGCCGCGCCGTCGCTGAACTCGGCTTCGAAGATACAGAAATAAGGCGAATCACCACCGACGCCCTGCACGTCGAAGCTGTAACGCAATGCCTTCAGGTCCGGCAGCTTGCGCGCCAGCGGGATATGCGTGCCCACATAATAGGCCTTGAACGCCTCCGGATCAGGCTGCGGTGGATAAAGGACCACAATCTTGTGCAAAACCACTCTCCCTCATTCGCTTCCCAGCCCAAACAGAGCTGATGACCTATGCCCAACAAGTTAACATGATAATTATTAGGGCGCAATGACGATCTTCCGGATGCCCTTTCCGTTCCGCGAGATTCGATGTCCGGCCTATTCGACGCCCTTGACCGCGGCGGACAGCGCGCACAATTCGTTGAGCAGCCGGTCGAGCCGCTGCGCACCGAAGCGATCGTCATATTCGCGCATGATGCGCATCACCTGACGCGATATCACCTTGATAACTTCGCGCCCCTCGGGCGTCAGCGCCACCAGGGTCCGCCGGCGATCGTTCACGTCTGGCTCGCGCACGATGAACTTGCGCTTTTCCAACTCCTTGAGGATCCGCGTCACGCTGGGCGCATGCAGCAGACCCACTTCGGACAGGCCCGTCGCGTCGGTCGCGCCGCGATCGTTTATCACACGCAGCACCCGCCATTGCGGCTCGGTGATATTATAATCCCGAAGCGTGGGCCGCATCGGCGCGACCACCGCTTCCTTCGCGCTCAATATAATTGCCGCGATCGATTGCTCGAACGGCGGCAGCTTTCGGATGGTCGTCGACCGTCCCCCTCGGCCCTGGCTTGCCGACATTCCCCTGTCTCCCTCGCAGCCTTCAGCAGTCGTTGCCGAAAACAGGCCGGCGCGCCAGCCATAGCGAGCCGCTTACCCTGACTGTTTCGCCTGGCGCAACAACAAAGCCCGCCGCGAGGATAGCGCGGAACAGCAGTCCCGGTTGATGGGAATTTTAAGCCAAGACATGCCGTTCGCGGGCCGCGCACCTTAACGGGGCGCGGCCCGCGCGTTCATCGGCCTTTCATGCGCCGGCCGGCGATGCGGCAGCCTTCCGCCATCGCCTTGAGCTTGGCCCAGACGATCTCCTGATGGCCGACGCGCGATCCGATGCCGCAATCGGTGCCGGCATGGACATTCTCCATCCCCACCAGCTTCGCGAAGTTGCAGAGCCGCTCGGCCACCAGTTCGGGATGTTCGACGAGATCGGTGAAATGGCCGATGACGCCCGGCACGACGATCTTGCCCTCGGGTAGCTTCACATCCTCGAAAACGCGATATTCGTGCGCGTGGCGGACGTTCGACGCCTCGAAGCTATAGGCCTGCGCGTTGATCTTCAGCAGCTTGTCGACGATATACTTGAACTCGATATCGTGGACATGCGGGCGGTGGCCCGATCCCCAGCACATGTGAAAACGGATCTGCTCCTCGGGCAGGCCGCGCAGCGCGTGGTTGATGATCTCGACGCAGAAATCGAGGTGATTGCGATATTCCTCGACGCTCCAGTCGGGATAGAACATCCATGTCGTCGCGAATTCGGGCTCATCGACTTGCAGGATCAATCCGGCATCGGTGATCGCCTTATATTCTTCGCGCACGCAATCGGCGACCGCGAACATATATTCGCGCTCATCCTTATAATAGAGATTGTGGATGCCCGCGCCGAGGCTGAGCGGGCCGAGCGCGGCGATGAAGCCGTCAACGCCGGACTTGCCCTCAAGCGCGGTCTTGAGCGCATCGATATCTTTCCCGATTGCGGCATAATCCCGATATTTCACCGGCTCGGTGCAGGCGCGGATCGTCGCCGGCGCGGGGTCCATGATGCCGCGCCAGCCGCCGCCCGGCTGGACGAAGCCCGGCCGGACGGCGCCGCCCGAACCCGCGAACCACAGGCCGGACTCATAAAAACCGGGGAAATCGCGCCGGTCCCGCTCGGCGGTGAAGGCGCGCTTCGGCTTCAGGTCGGCCGGGCGATCGATCACATTATAGCCGCTGATCCGGTCATGGATGTAGGCGGCATAAGTGCCGGGGTGCGACGCCTTCACATATTCGCCGTCGTTGAGGATATCGATGCCGCAGTCCATCTGCTGCCGGACGACCCAGTCAACCGCCTTGGGTAGTTCGGCCGCGATCTCCGCCTGATGCTCGCGTGCATTGGCGACGAGGCTGGACAGCGGCTCGGGAAGCGGAAGATTGCCGCCATGGCTGCTCAGAAAATAATCGGTCGAACGCCTCATAATCATGCCTTCCTTGATTGTTTCGATCGGGGGACAGGCGGGCCGATCGCCCTGTCGCCCAATGATTTCACATGCTGGATATCGGGACTTGGCCGCCAAAGATTGCCCGCAGCGGAAACGTGTGTTGCGCGCCCTACCAGTGCATCGGCGGCGGCCCCCAATCCTGCGAGATCGGCGGCAGATCGAACAGGCGGCGCGCATTGCCGCCCAGCACCAGCGCCTTTTGCTCGTGGCTCAGCCGGTCGCTGTGCAGCAGATAATTGAGGTTCTCGCCATAGGTGATACCCCGTCGGCGCGGGCGCGCGCCCTTGGGCAGATCGGCGCTGCGCAGCCGCGTATAGTCGCTGCCCCACAGGACCCGCTCATGGCCGAACGCCTGGAACAAGCGGTCGAGATTGGGCCAGACGTCTTCATAAGGGTAATTTTCCTGCGAGAGCAGCGGCGCGCCGCACAGCTTCACATGGACGTTGGGATATCGGGCGAGCGCCAGCAGGTCCTCGAACGGTGCCCAGGTCATCGTCTCGGGCGGCGAGACGGGATGCTGCGCGACGCCGATATGGTCGACAATCAGCGTCAGGCCGGGATGACGCTCCGCCACCGCCGCCATTCTCGCGCAGCCGCCATGGGTGGAATTGAAGATCGGCAGGCCGACTTCCTCGGCGGTCGCATAGATCGGTTCGAAAACGCCCTGATCGAACTCGGGCCGCATCTGCGCGGTGACGAAATCGCCGACCAGCGCGCGCCCCGCGACCATCGCCGGATGCGCCTTGATCCGGCGGACTTCGGCTGCCAGATCGGGTTGCGTATGCCAGAAGGTGTGCACGCCTGGAAAGCGGCCGGGAAAGCGCTCATGGGCAAGGTTGATGAATTTCTCGCTCGTCACCGCCAGCGCGATATCGACGCCGATCGCGTCCATCGCCTCGCGTGCCAGCTCGACCTGCCAGAGGCTGAGCTGGTCCTTCATGCTTTCGTCGAGCGGCTTGCCCGGAAAGGGCTCGTGAATTTGCGCGTCGATGATTTCCAGCGATTCCAGGCTATGGCTCATGGCATCCTCTTTTTGGCGGTCTTTCGTTTGCATGGCGAATCAGTCGGCGAACTCGCGGACAGCACGTTCGTAGGAGCGGCCGTAGGGCTTAAGGCCCTGCCAGACGACCAGCAGCGAGATCGTCCCCATCAGCGCGGCGTTGAGCACCATCGAGTAGCGCAGCGCCGCAGGGTCGCGGAACAGATAGTCGGTGAACAAGGCGACGATGACCGGACTCAGGGCGAAAGCGATCACATTGTTGCAGAACTGGGTCAGCGAGCCGACCTGCGCGCGCATGCGGTTAGGGGTTATCACCTGGAATGCCGCGATGCTCGGCCCGAAGCCGAGTGTGCCGACGAAGCTCGCAACCGCATTCACCGCAAGCACGAGCCAGGCGCTCGGCATAAGCGGCGAAATGATCATCAACGGAATCGAACAGATCAGGCCATAGAAGACGATCCGCAGATTGGCGTCCTGCATGCCCTTCTTCGTCCAATATTCAGACAGCTTGGCGCCGGCGAGCAATCCGATCGGGGAGACGACCAGCGTGATGGTGCCGCTGACCATGCCGACCTTGGCGAGGTCCCAGCCGAACTGGCGATGCAGAAAGGTGGCGCCCCAGGTCGCAGGGCCGGCCAGCATCATCGCCTTGATGCACATGCCGCCGATCACCGCGAGATAGGTGCGCCAATCGTCCGCCAGCCAGCGGGCGACTTCGCGGACGGCGACGTTGGGCGCGCGTTGCCCGGCGGCAAGGCCGCGGCGCGGCGGCTCCTTGCTGGTGAGCACGACGAACGACCAGATCAGCCCCGGCGTGCCGACGATGATGAAGGCCCATTGCCACGGGCGGATGATGCCGATCCCCGGCACATGGACCGGCGGAATCCCCGAGACGAAATGAAGCACCGCGCCGCCGAGGAAGAAAGCGAGACCGGTGCCGAGCATCGCACCGATCCCCATCGTGCCGGTCGCGAACGCGACCTTCTCGCGCGGCCAATAATCGGTGGCGATCGACCAACTCGCCGGGCCGTATCCCGACTCGCCCGCGCCGATACCCATGCGGGCCAGCAGCAGCGCGACATAGCTTTGCGTCATCCCGCAAAAGACGGTGCATGCGCTCCAGACCCCGAGCGAGGCGGCGACGAGGTTGCGGCGATTGCTCCGATCGGCGAGGCGCGCGACGAGGATGCCGACGACACCGTAGGGCAGCGAGAAAGCCGCCCCGATCAGCAGCGCCGCCTGCGTATCGCTGATCCCGAAATCATGCTTGATCGGGTCGATCAGCAGCGACATCACGCTGCGATCGAGCACCGTGAACATCACCACCATCGTTATGACGAATAGCGAATAATAGGCATCCTTGCGCGCCGGCCAGGCCTCGCCCTCGGCGGACGTGATCGCGACCGATGCCTCTTTCGGCTCGATACCCACCGAGGGGGCATTCGCAAGACCAGCCATCGACGCTCTCTCCCGCACCCATTCTACGTGGCCGGAACCGTCGTAGACCGCTTTTGCGCGGAGGGCATACTATTTAATATGATAAGCAATTGATCCTGGCGCACGCTCGCACGCCTGCCCACCGGCCGCTTGCCCCGTTAGGAAGTTGCACATGCCACCGCCGGAAATACGCGGGGGTTCGGGGGCCGTTCGGCTCATATGCGTTGCCCTGGATCATCCGTGCAACGCTCAGAGATTCTGTTGCCGATATTCGCGCGGGGACAAAAGGAATTTGGCCCGAAAGCTTCGCGCGAAATGCGGTGCGCTGTTGAAGCCCCAACTGAAGGCAATGTTGGTGATCGAATGATTTTGCCAGCGCGGATCGCGTAGCTGGGCCGCGCATTCTTCGAGCCGGCGCCGCAGGATATAGGCCGAAGGGGATTCGCCGCTCAGCGCGAAGATCATCCGCAGATAGCGATCCGAAAGCCCCATGTGCCGCGCGATGAAAGACGGGCTCAGCTCGGGATTACGCAGATGCTCCTCGATGCAGAGTTTCACCTTCCAGAAGCGCCCGCTCATGACGGCCGATCCGGCATTACCCTCGTCGAGCAAGGGCAGATAGGAGCTTGCCAGCACGTCGAGCAGATGGCGCCCGGCGCGCTCGCTTATGTCGGGGGACAGCCGGCTCGAGTCCTTGGCGACGAGATCGCGCGCCATCGCCGCCGCCGTCGAAGCCAGCCCTTCACCCCGCGCCAGCCGCCGGCCGCAGAGCAGGTCCGGCGACGGAATTCTGTGCTGGACCATCGCCGTGGGTACGCGGAACAGGATGACCTCGTTCGTCTCGTTGAGGCACAGATCATAATAAGTGCTGTTGTTGCAGAGGGTGAAATCGCCCTCTTCAAGCTCGATCTGATTGCCATAATGGCGAAAGGCGCTGCGACCGCGCACCTGGAGGATGAAGGTCAGCATCCGGTTCGGGCGCGCGCGGATATCTGCAACCTCGCGGCGGATCGAAATCGTGCCGCAGCGCATGCCGATCAGTTCCATCTCCCCCATCTTCAAAGTGCGATAGGCGGAATCGGGGATGCGCGAGAACACTTCGATCTGCGTCCGCTCGCCATGAAGAAGCGAGGTGTAGAGGGTCGCCGCCGCGCCGGGCCTGCGCTTCGTCGATGCCAACGCCTGCTGCATCGATTGCACCTCTCTCGCCCGGTCCGGAATGCTGTTCGCGATCATCTCGAAGACCCTATTCGACACCTTTGATGGCGGCGGAAAGCGCACGCAACTCGTCGTTCAGCCGCTCGAGCCGCTGCGCGCCGAAGCGACCGTCATATTCGCGCATGATGCGCATCACCTGGCGCGATGTGATCTTGACCACTTCGTGCCCCTCCTGCGTCAACGTCACCAGGGTGCGCCGACGATCGTTCGCATCCGCTTCGCGCGCGATGAGCCCGCGCTGCTCCAGTTCCTTGAGAATGCGCGTGACGCTCGGCGCATGCAGTAGCCCCACTTCGGAAAGGCCCGTCGCGTCGGTCGCACCGCGATCGTTTATGACCCGCATCACCCGCCATTGTGGCTCGGTGATATTATAATCGCGCAGCATCGGACGCATCGGCCCGATCACCGCCTCCTTCGCACTGAGCATGATCGCCGCGATCGACTGCTCGAATGGCGGAAGTTTCCGGATCGTCGCACTCCGACTCGCCCGTCGCTGGTCGGCCATCATGTCTCCCTTCCCACAAAGGTTCTCAGATGAAGTTTCGCCGGGGCGAGGCGTGCCGGATATGTCATGGCGCGCACAGGTGACGATTCAGCCGACGGGGGCTCATTCAGTCTCTCACCATAAGCACCTCTCGAAGCATTCACATCGCATATTTATTTATCATGTTATTTATAACGGAGGCTCGGCGCGCATGCAATTCCCCGATCGGAGGGCCGGCCCGGTTCCGAAATTCGAAAGAAAAACCCCGCCTCATCATCGAACTGGCCGATGATGAGACGAGGCCGTCAGAAGAGGCAGGACGCCTAGAAATTCTTCCGCACGGTCAAAGAGAATTCCCGCGGTGCTCCCAGGCGGGTTTGCGCGTTCAGCGTGCCTTGCAGCACCTGATAATGGTAGAATCTGTCGGTCAGGTTATTGACCGCAAAGGTAGCCGACCAGTCGCGATCGGGCGACTCATAAGTAAGCTGGGCATTCCACAGCGAATAGGGCCTGATAACATAGATAGGTAGCGGTGCCCTGAGTTGCGAGGAAGGATCATAATCCTGCTGCGACTGCCAGTTCCAGTCTAGCCGGGGCGTGAACGTGCCGACCGACGTTTCCACATCATAGGAAATATTGGCATGCATGTTCCAGGTTGGCTGGATATGGTTGCCGGGCCAGAGATAACCCGGCGCGCCGGGCGTCTTTATGCCCGACGTATAATGATTGTAGCCGCCCGACCAGTCGATGCGCAGGCCATCGATCGGAAGCGCCGTGACTTCCCATTCGAAACCCCTGATCTTGGCGGGGATGCCGACGCTCTTGATGAACTGCACATGCCCCGTATCGGCATATTGCAGACAGGCGTCGGGGGTTGCGTACCAGGTCGCGGTCGGCCCGGGTTCGCCAATACATTCGTGGCCCTGCAAGGGTGTCGCGAGAGATTTATAGTCCGTGTAAAAGGCGGACAGATTGGCCCGCAGACGACGATCGAAGAATTCGGTCTTTACGCCGGCCTCGTATGAAATAAGATTTTCTCCCGGCGTCGCCGTAAGCTGTCGTGGCGTATTCAGAATGGTCGTGAGCCCCGGCGGACGCGACCCCGTCGCAGCCGACGCATAGACGAGAATATCGTCGGTAAGCTTGTAATCGGTCGACAGCAGCCAGTCCCAACGATGCTGGATCGACTTGACCGGATCGAGAATCTGGATCGGCGGATTATCGATGGTGATCGCGATCGATCCATCGGTGTAGCGCGCGCCACCCGAAATGCGCCACCGATCGGTGATGCTGTAATCGAGATGGAAGAACCCGGACTGCGATTCATTCTTGCCTACAACCTTCGAATCCTGCGCGATCGTGAGGAAGTAGATATTGTTGTTCTGATGCCCCTTCAACCGCAGCAAAAATCCGCCGACAACCCAGTTCAACTTGTTGTTGAACAGCGTACCGTCCAACCGGACTTCGCCCGTATATTGGCGATCCTTGTTGATGAAGTGCGACGTGACATAGCCAAGTGGCGATTGGTCGCCATTCTGCGTGAAGGCATTGGCATAATTGGTATAAGCGCCGATCGCCGTCAGATGGACATTTTCCATGAGATTGGCATGGAGCTTGGCCGATAGAAGCGTGTGGCGTGCCGTCTTGCCCTGATCGAAACAATAGCCGTTAGGCAGATTGAGCGGCGAGAAATCAAGGCTGGGTCGGCAGTTCGTCGCGTAAGTCGCATAGCCGCCGGTGTAGGCAGGCACCATGAAACGGTCATCCAACTGGATACCGAACCCCTGCCGAACCGCTTTATTATAGGTTTCCACCAAAGAATTTCCGGTGTTCGGATTACCATTCGGCTGGTACGCCAATGCCACTTCCGGCGTTTCTTCCAGATTCTCCTCGCGATGACGCGCGGTGATTATCAGATCGATATCCTGATTGGGCCGCCAGCGCAGCTTGATCTGCCCGACCGCCTTCGTGCCGCCGCCCAGATGGCCGATGACGCAATTATGGTCGGGCGAACTCGGGTCGGCCAGCGGCAAGGAACCCGCCAGTTCGGGCGTGCCCTGCTTGTTCATCACGCAGGTGAAATCGAGGCGATCCTCGAAACCGTCCTGACGCTCGAAATTGCCGGAGAGGCGCACGGCCAGAGTCGGCGAGAGCCCCAAATCGAGCGCACCACCGATCCCCATTTTCTTGCGCGAACCGCCGGTGGCCGTAATATAACCCGATCCGTCACCCTGCGGGTCCTTGGTATAGAGCTTGATCGCGCCGCCAATACTGGCATTGCCCGACAAGGTGCTCTGCGGGCCGCGATTGACTTCGACATGATCGATGTCGGTGAAATCCAGTTCCGATCCGGCCGTCGTGCCATGATAGACGTCGTCGGTATAAATGGCGACGGCGGGTGGCACCGCGAGGCTCGAACTACCGTTGGTGCCCTGCTTGACGCCGCGCATCACGATTGTGGGCGTTCCCGCGCCCTGGGAGTCGCCGGGAACCGTCAGAAGGTTCGGCACCACCGCGCCCAGCGTGCCGATATTGGTGACATTCGCCGATTCGAGCTGTTGGCTGGTCTGCGCGGTGATCGCGATCGGCGTATCCTGAATATTCTCGCTGACATAGCGCGCTGTGACGACGATGTCCTGGATTCCGCCGCTACTCGACTGCGCCGGCGGGGGCGCTGCGGCGTCTTGCGCGAGCACGGGTTGCGACAATATGGTCAACGCCGTCAGGCAGGTGCCCGCCAGCCACCGCCTGCCCGCGAGTGCGGACAAGCCCAATCCTCCCTTTCGTTTCATCTTCCCACCCTCTCCATCTGTTTTGCGCATCCCTATGCCCACTCGACGGGGCGCTTGTGCGCGACATGCAATGCGGCCTTACCACAAAACATAACATGATAAATATTTCGATGCGGAGTCCGTGTCAATAAGCTATCCCTGCCTTGATCTTTACCATTTGGAATCGAGGCGCCGGCCCCACGTACCGGCCTTTCCGGCCAACCATGGGGCGATTGTTCCTGTCAGGGACGACTCATGGTGGCCGCCTCCTGTGGCGCCTGCGCAACAATGGCGATATTCCGGGGATTATAGCGATGTTCGCGTCTTCGCTCTCTCGCCCAGCTGAGTCGCCGCCGGACTTGCGATGTCCGCCGTTCGAAACGGTGCCCCCGACGCGCAGGCGCATCTCGGGGCCGGCCTGTTCTTATGTTGTTGCGATCGGCCGAAAAATATTTAACGTATTAATCAGAAAGCAGGAGCAGCTCGATGGCTGATGAGGATCGCCGCTACACCCCCGTTCATGTGAGCGCGCGGGATATCCCGCCGCCGTCGACGATCAGCCCGATCGCACAGCAATTCCTTTCCGATGGCGCCGCGCTGCCACGCATGACGTGGCCCTCGCCGGACGATAAGGAAGCGTGGCGCAAGCAGATCGCGGCGGCCGACGAGATGTGGGACCAGATGGCCCCGCCGATCCTCGCGAAGGTCGCGGCGACGATCGAGACGACTCGCATCGCCGGCGTCCTCTGCCACGATTGCCTGCCGAAGGCGGGGGCGGCTTCGGACGGACGAGTCTATCTTTTCATCCATGGTGGTGCCTTCGTGATCGGCGCGGGCGCCTTCGCGAAGGTGCTGGGCGCGCGCTATGCCGCCGCCTTCGGCATGCGCGTCGTCTCGGTCGATTATCGCATGCCGCCGGACCACCCCTTTCCCGCCCCGCTGGAGGATTGCGTGGCGGTCTACAAGGCCTTGCTCGAAACCATCGATTCCTCGCGCATCGTCATCGGTGGCGGCTCGGCGGGCGGCAATCTTGCGGCCGCGGCGACTTTGATGATTCGCGATCAGGGTTTGCCGATGCCGGCGGGGACGGTGCTGCTCACGCCCGAGGTGGACCTCACCGAATCGGGCGACAGCTTCCGCACCAACGAGGACCTGGACGTGATCCTCAAGCATGGCCTGCCCGAGTGCAATGCGCTCTATGCCGACGGGCACGATCTGCGCGATCCTTATCTCTCGCCGCTTTTCGGGGATTTCAGCAAGGGCTTTCCGCCGACCTTCATTCAAACGGGGACGCGCGATCTCTTCCTTTCCAATTCGGTGCTCATGCACCGCAAGTTGCGCAGTGCGGGGATCGAGGCGGAACTGCACGTCTGGGAAGCCCTGCCCCATGGCGCCTTCGGCCGGGGCGAGGCTCCCGAGCATGAAGAGATCACCACCGAGGTGGGACGCTTCATGAAGAAGGTGCTCGGCTGAGCGATTATTCGGGCGACAGCGTGTAATCGGTGCGCGTCGTATACGTATCATCGAACAGGTCCGGCAGTCCCGAATCGGCGATGACCACCCGCTTCACGATGCGCCAGCGGCCATTCTGCTTGACGAGCCTGTCGAATTCGCGGCCCTGCTCGATCAGGCGCGGCGGCCCCTTGATCGTGTCGTTCAGCGTCTGGGTCCATAACATCTGCGCCGTGGCGGTATCGCCGTTCACCTCGATCAGCGGATTGGTCATCAGCATGCGGAACGTGCCGGTAAGGCGTGGCTTGTCGGCCGAAACCTTGCGATAGAGGTCCGCGATCTCCACATGGCCGCGCGCGACGAGGCCGTTCACGTCCAGCTCGGCGTCCTCGACGAAATAGCGGCCGAAGCCTTCGGGGTCGCCCGCATCAAGGCCCAGATAATAGCGGCTGAACAAATCCTGGATCGCCAGCCGGTCGAGCAGCGCCTGCACCGCCGTCGCCTGATCGCCATTTTCCTGTGTCGCGCCCATCGTCACCCTCTTCCTCGCTCATCCTGTTACCGAACGGCGCGGCCTGGCTATTGCGCGCGGCCGCGACTTGCTGCACGGTGAACATGTTAACTATCCCGCTTTCGATACGATCTTCGGGCGCGGGGCGCAAGCATGGAGAGAGGAATGAGCGCACGGCCGGATTCCGCGGTACAGGAAGCAATCGACAAGATGACGATCGGCGAAATGCAGAGTCGCTACATGTTCGCGCTCGATTGGCACGATCCCGAAATGTATGCGTCGCTCTTCACCGACGACGCCGTCCTCGAATGGCCCGAAGGCCAAGCCAAGGGGCGCGAGCAAATCTATAATGCCTGCGTGCGCATCGGCGAGTTCTACGACAATCTCGCGGCGGCGGCCGCCCCCCGAAAGCCGTTCCAGCTCCGCCATTTCGTCACGAACCGGGCATTCGACATCAAGGGCGATCAGGCGCGCGCATGGGCCTATTGGCTCGATCTCAACAACGACAATCTGCAACGCTGGCCCTATGTCGCCGCTTATGGCTATTATGAGGACGATCTTGTCCGCACCGCCGATGGCTGGCGCTTCACGCACCGCAAGATATTCAACGAAATGACCGGCGAATCGCCGCGCGACAATCCGGTCACATGAGGGCGGGGCGCGGCCGGGCCTCGCGCCCGGCCGCCCGCCTTCACCCCTTCTTGAGAACGGGCAATCCCAGCACTTTTGCCGGGTTCGCCTTGAACATCAGGTCCAGATCATCCTCGCTGAATCCCGCCTCGCGCAGGACGCGGGCCGCGCGGACGAGCGCGTCGGGATGGTCGTACCAGCCGGTAAGGCCGCTGTCGGATGAGACGACGCAGTGGGCCGGGCCGATCGCCCGGATCATCTTGATCGCATTGTCGCGTCCCTTCCCGATCAGTTCGGAAGCGACGACCTCCGCATAGGCGCCTTCCGCCGTCACCTGCTTGAGCTGGTCGATCGTGGGATCGGTGAACATCGGCCCCAGCCCGGGGTGGGTGATGATGATATGTTCGATGCCACGCTTCCGCGCTTCCGCGACGATCTGCATCATTTCCTTGGCGTAAACATGTCCAGTGCCGAGCGTCAGCTTGTAATGGGCGATGAGGTCGAGCACCTTCAGCACCGACGGCAGAAGAACGCCATTCTTCGAAACGATGACGTAGGGCCGGTTCTCCTTGAGATATTTCACCTCATGTTCGGAATCATGTGTCGGCATCCAGACGACCTTCGCATAATGGCCTTCGACTTCGGCGAAATAGCGGACGGCCTGCGGGTTTATACCGCCCACCGGCGCATTGAGCACGAGCGAGCCGAATGCCTCAAACCCCGGCACATTGTCATATTTGCGGATAAGGTAAGCGAGGCCCGCCGACTCGCTCCAGTGATTCTTCAGGACGAGGCCGCGCATGCCGCGCTCATAGTCCATCTTCGCAATCTCGAACGCGTCCCACTGCCGATTATAGGCATCGGGGCCGAAATGGGCATGCAGGTCGATCGCGCCTTTCAGCACGGGATCTTCGAGATGTTCGTCGGGCTTCGGCGTGACCGGCCGCTTTTTATAAGCCTCCCATGCGTCGAGATCGGTATTTTTCGATGGATTGACGATCGTGCTCGGCGCTGGCGCCCATGTCACCTGCGGCTTGGGCGCTGCGTCGGCCGCCAAGGCGGTCGTGCCGTGAAGTTCGGCGACGAGGGCGATTCCCAGCACAGCGATCGTCAGCTTCGTTTTGCGTGAAGACATATTCCTCCCCTTCTATCCGGCCGCATCAGGGCCAATCCGTTCATTATGTCCGCGTCAAAGCAGGGTTTATAGCGACCCTGCCCACTTTCGTTGACAGTGTGTGCGGGGGTTTATACTTATCATGTTATGCTTTGTCACGCGCGGCAGGCGCGGACCCCGGAGAGGATCACCCCCATGTACGACAAGTCGGACCCACGCTCGACGCTCG
>Ga0180218_1000378_pt1 | contig 47214 bp, 39 predicted proteins | sample eDN3rd37CKraftBY_FD_151334 | JGI IMG/M metagenome (GOLD analysis project Ga0180218, IMG submission 151334) | Enriched backyard soil microbial communities from Emeryville, California, USA - eDNA 3rd pass 37_C Kraft BY (version 2) (version 2) | ecosystem: Environmental > Terrestrial > Soil >... | reverse complement strand
ACGGCCTTGAGGGCTATGCCGCTCGACGGCGCAACCTAGCTTGCCGCCCGCTCGCCCCTGGGCCGCCATCACGGCGCACACGAAAGCCTGCCGCACACGGCGACTAATCAGCCTGCCGGAACACGACGGCCCACCAACCACTCACGTACGCCCTGTTCATCGCGCCTAAAGCCGGGCCTCCCGCCCGGCCGATCAACCACGCCCAACCTCACCCTTGACTGCCAGCGCGAAAGCTAGCGCGCGCGGGGGGGCGTCGCGGGCGGCTCGTTGCGCCGTCGGGGCGGCTCGTCGTCGGCGGCTCGTTTCTGCGCTCAGGGTTGTGACCTGAGCGGTTCGACAGCCCTCAGTGCAATCTTCGCGGCGGCGTCCATCCGCGGCGAGCGAACGCCTGGTAGGCGCGGTACAGGATGAAGCCTCGACTGTGCTCCGCGACGACCCGGATGTCGATCCATCCGCGGCCCTCGACCAGTTCCGTTCGACCGATGTCATGGACGTACTGCCGGCGATCCTCGCTGTGGTGGATGCCCTCGTAGTCGAAGCCGACCATCGGTTCCTCGTAGGCCATGTCGAGGTACGCCTCCTGATACCCGTCGGTGACGAGGACCTGCGTTCTCGGTGCGGGCAGGCCGTCGTCGATGAGGATCAGGCGGATCCGTGTCTCCTGCGGGGACTGGGCGCCACCGTCCATGAGCGGCAGCGCGATTCGGGCGCGAGGTAGCCCACGGGCGCGCGGATAGCGGTCCTGCAGTGCGAGCACTTCCTCGGCGGTCACACCGGTGGCGTTGGCGAGTGCATCGAGATGTTTGACGGCCAGATCCCGCGGCAGGTGCCGGGCCAGGTCGAACGCCGTGCGAAGCGGCGACGTCACAAGCAACCCGTTGACCAACTGGATGTCGTCTGCGTCGATCCGCTCATTGCGCACCACGATCCCGTCGGGCGGACGCCCGTTACGCCACAACATCTCGATGGGAGTGTTCGCGTCGACCCACCGCGCACCGTGGACAGCCGCGGCCGCCCGTCCGCTGATGATGCCGTCGCCCCGCGCCCAGAGGAACGCGCCTTCGATGCGGTCCCGGAGCGTGGGGACGACGAGTTTCGACTGATAGACGTCCGGAAAGAGCGCGCGGTAATTCCATCGCAGGCTTGCGCGGGTGAGCCCGCCGCCGGCCAGCGCCTTGCTGCCGATAAACACACCGTCCATGCCGTGATGCTGGGTCGGTGCGCCGACAAATCAGCCGTCGAGAGGCCATTTCTGCACACAGGGCTGTGGATAACCGGAATCAACAGCCCTGGACGCAAAAACGAGCACGCAAATTGAGCACTAGGAATGCTATTTCGGCGCGGCAGGGGCCAGGCTGTCGCGGGCGGCGGGGCACGACATACAGCGCGGGCCGCCGCGACCGGTGCCCAGCTCCGACGCCTCGATCGGCAACACCTCGATACCCGCATCGCTCAGGCGCGCATTGGTTTCGGTATTGCGCTCATAGGCGACGACGACACCGGGCGCCAGCGCCAGCGTGTTGTTGCCGTCGTCCCACTGTTCACGTTCGGCGACCACCGGGTCCAGACCCGTCGCGATCACCCGCAGCCGTTCGATGCCCATCGCGTCGGCGGCGGCCTCCACGAACGGCCGGGCCTCATCGATCCGTACACCACCGGACCCGTCGCGGTGAATCGTGAACGCCGACAACGAATCCACCACGTTCGGGTACATCACCACGGCGTCGACGTCGACCATCGTGCACACCGTGTCGAGGTGCATCTGCGCCCGCTCCTGCGCGATCGGCACCGCCAGCACCGTGTGCGCCAGGTCGTCGTCGAACAGGCTGCGCGCCAACGCTTCCGCGCCGGCGGGCGTGGTCCGCTCCCCCACCCCGACGGCCACCACACCCGGCGCGAGCAGCAGCACGTCGCCGCCCTCCACCGGCGCCGACCGCGACTCGTAGGCCCGCCGCACGCCGAGGAACCGCGGATGGTGCGCGTAGATCACGTCGGTCAGCGACGTCTCGCGCACCCGAGCAGGCAATGCCAGCGAGGTGATCGCCACCCGCGGGCCGATCCAGAACGACGAGTCGCGGGTGAACAACAGATTGGGCAGCGGGTCGATCACGAAGTCCCCGCCGTGATGCATCCGCCGGACCAGCCCGAGTTCCCCGCCGGAGACCGGCAGTTCGTTGAACGTCAGACCCGCCATCAGCACCCGGGCCAGCGCCGCCGGCTCCAGCGTCCGCAGATACGCCGACAACTCCTGGGCCAGCGGCAGACCCAGCCGCCGCGGATCGACCGCCGCCGAGATTCCGTGCATCCGCGCCGCCCCGCTGTGCGACAGCGCCTCGGTCAGCAGATCGGCCAGCAGCAGCACCTCGACACCGCGGGAGCGCAGCAGGTCGGCGAACGCGTCGTGTTCGCGTTGCGCCTTGGCCACCCACGGCAGCCCGTCGAACAGCAGCTTGTCGTTGTTGCGCGGCGTCAACCGCTGCAACTCGGCCCCCGGCCGGTGCAGGATGACCGCCCGCAGCGTGCCCACCTCGGAGTCGCAGCCGAACGTCACATGTAGCACCGTAACCCGCAAACCCACCTCAACTATGGTTGATGTTATGGAGTTGATTCATGAACTGACTCCCGGCGAAATGGCGCGCCGCAGCGGCGTCGCCGTCTCCGCACTGCACTTCTACGAACGCGAGGGCCTCATCCAGAGCCGCCGCACGACCGGCAACCAGCGCCGCTACGCCCGCGAAACCCTGCGACGGGTCGCGTTCATCCGGATGTCGCAACGCCTGGGCATCCCGCTGGCCCGCATCCGCGAGGCGCTGGCCACCCTGCCCACCGACCGCGTCCCGACCAGCAAGGACTGGGCCCGGCTGTCGGCCGGCTGGCGCCAGGACCTCGACGACCGGATCCTGCACCTGCAACGTCTGCGCGACAATCTCACCGGTTGCATCGGCTGCGGCTGCCTGAGCCTGAAGACCTGCGCGCTGACCAACCCCGGCGACATGCTCGCCGAGGAAGGCCCCGGCGCGGTCCGCCTCTGACCTGATCGAACGTCTGTGCGATAAACTCGCGCGCATGGAGCTGGCTCTGCAGAGCTCGCTGTTCGAGCACGCCGAACGCCGCCACCTCGGCAACGGTGCCTGGATCGACTTCCGGTCCGGCTGGCTCGACGACGCCGACAGCCTGTTCCTCGAACTGCTTGAGGCCATCCCCTGGCGCGCCGAACGCCGGCCCATGTACGAACGGGTCGTCGACGTGCCGCGGCTGGTCAGCTTCCACGACCTGGTCAACGAGCCCGCCCCGCACCCGCGGCTCAAGCAGATCCGCCGCCGCCTCAACGACGCCTACGCAGGCGAACTCGGCGAACCGTTCACCACCGCGGGCCTGTGCCTGTACCGCGACGGCAACGACAGCGTCGCCTGGCACGGCGACACCATCGGCCGCAGCAGCACCGAGGACACCATGGTCGCGATCGTCGGGCTCGGCGCCACAAGGACTTTCGCGTTACGCCCGCGCGGCGGCGGCAAGTCGCTGCGGCTGCGTCACGCCCACGGCGACCTGCTGGTGATGGGCGGTTCCTGCCAGCGCACCTGGGAGCACGCCATCCCGAAGACCGCCCGGCCGGTCGGCCCCCGGATCAGCATCCAGTTCCGGCCGCACGACGTGCGTTAGTCGCGCACCGCCTGCACCGCCTCAACCAGAAGCGCCCGGGCGCGCTCGGTGTCGACCTTCGCGACCGGTTTCCCGGGCTCCACAAGCGGATTCGCCGTCACGATCACCAGGTAGTTGCCGAACACCGCGAGGTAGTTGTACAGCTCGCCGGTGCGCTGCTGGCCGTTCAGCGTCGTCTGCACCACCCGGTGCGTGCCGAACGTCGTCACCTCCTCGATCGGCGGCGCCTCGACCTCCTCGACCAGGCCCCGCAGCCCGCCACCGGCGAAGCCGACCTTGCGGCAGTTCTCGGCGGGCGGCTTGACCTGCGCGGCCTCCGAGGTCTCCACGGCGATCACGATGAACCGGTTGCCCTCCCCCTCGGCGGTGGTGGCGGCCATGTTGCCCTTGGCGCCCTCGGGAATCATCTTCTGCTCGGCGAGTTCGGCGCACTCGGCCGGTTCGAACGTCATCCCCGCCGGGGTGCCCTGCTGGCCGAGCACCTTCGGGTCGATGGCCGCCGGACCGATGTCGGTGACCGTGAACTCGGGCCCGAACGACGACCGCAGCTCCTTCACCCGGGCGATATCCGCGGTGGGCTCCTGCGCCGTCTGCGAACACGCCGACAACACCACGGCACCCGCGACCGCACACATCCGCACAAGAGTCGACATCGCCGCACAACTTACCGGTCCCCGACCGGTCAACCCCGCAGCGCCGCCACCGTCTTCCGAAGAAGTGACGCGGCGAACCCGGCGTCCAGCTGCGGGTGCGGCGCCCCGGGATCGGTGACGGCGACGACGAACGCGACGTGGTCGCCGAGGTAGGCGAGCACCGTGTCGGCGCGCGAGCGGGTCTCGGTGCCGCCCTCGACGACCGTGGTGCTCGCGGTGGCCATCGCCACGGTGTCCGCGGACTCAAGGGGAGCGGCGGGCGTGAGGTCGACGCTGCCGGTGGTGCGCCCGCCGTCGACGCGGAAGTGTCCGCACTCTCCGAGAACGGCGGAATCGACGGTGCCCGGGGCCGCCGCAACGACCGCGTAGACGATGCCGCCGGGCCCCGACGCCGACCAGCCGTGCGCGGGCGCCGCCCCCGCCGGGTCGGCCAGCGGCGCGCACCCCGGCGGGTCGACCCGCCACGACGGCCCGTAGCCCCAGGCCGTCACCGGCGCCACCGGACCGGTCAGCGGCGTGACCTCGTAACCGGCGGGCAGTTCGGCGCGCACCCGGTCGATGCGCGCCGGGTTGATCACCGCCGGCTCGGGCGACGACGCCGGCGCCGGCTGCTGCGGGGCACCGCACGCGACAACGAATCCGGCCGCCACCGCCACGACGGAACATTTCAGCCGGCTGCGGCGATGAACAGGTATCGGCATCTCTTCCAACGGACGGAGGCTGTCATGCGTGCTCTCCGAAGTGTGACAGCAACCGCAGTGGCGGTGGGCGCGATTCTGGCGCCCGTCGGGGCCGCCGCCGCGCAACCGGTACAGCCCGGTGGCGCGCTGCGGATCATCAGCGAACTCGAGGCCACCGGCTACGACGTGGTGATCGACCGGGTCGGCAGCGCCCCGATCATCGAGTGCATCGTGACCAGCGTGCGCAACCCGCAGGAGGTCACCCGCACCTACCGGATCGACAACGGCAAGCGCCGCCAGTACATCACCGTGGTGGTCAGCCGGTCGATCACGGTGTCGCTGAACTGCGACCGCTGACGGTCACTCGCCGGCGGGGTCACCGTCGGCGTCAGACTCGGTGTCGCTCGGCTCCGGGTCGGGTTCCTGCGTGCCCGAAACCGGGGTCGTGGACTCCTCGCCGTCGGGATCGTCGTCCTCCTCGACAGCCGACTCGAACTCGATCGGCCCGCGCACCTTGGGCAGCCCGGTCTCCGTGATCACGGGATCGGGGTCCTCGACGGCGCCGGTCTCCTCGTCCTTGAGGTCGTCCTTGAGGTCGTCCAGACCGTCGTCGTCTCCAGCGGCGTCGTCGTCCCCGAAGCCGTCGTCGGACGTCCCGCGCGTCGCCATCAAGCCCACGCCGTCCTCCGGTGGCGGCGGCAGGTCGGGACCGCCGACGCCATACGGACTGGTCACCGGCGTGGTGCCGAATGGGCGGAAGTCGGGGTCGCCGGTGAGCTCGGCGATCGCGTCGTCGAGGCCGACGGGGATCGCCCGCAGGATGTTGATGATCGTGCGCACCGGATCGTGGAACGGCAGCAGCGACGTCCACGTCAGCCCGACCGGGACGCCTGGGTTGATGCCGCGGTGGTAGGCGCCCTCGATCGCGGCGCGCAGCGGGGCGTCCAACGCGGTGAGGATCGGCGACGGTACGAACAGCGAGAACGGCGTCAGGATCGGCAGCCGCTTCGCCGGGAGCAGGTAGTAGTCGGTGTCGCCGTAGGAGCCCTGGTACACCGCGTCGGCGAAGTCCGCGTACTGCGTATTGCCGTGGTTAAGCGCGGCCCCGACCAGCGCGTTGATGATCGCGAGCATGTTCAGGCTCGACGGCGAGTCACCGCCCAGGGGGTCGTACTGGGTGGCGACGTCGACGGTGGCGATGCAGTCGCCGACCTCGCAACTGTTCGTCGGGGTGGCGCCGTAGAAGGGGATGTCCAGAAACGGGATGGTGAACCCCTGCGGGCCCAGCACCAGGATGCCGCCGTTCGGCCGCATCGGGTTGGCCAGCAGGAACATCGATGTCACGCCGTCACCCTCGCGGGGGTTCTCGATCAGGTCGCGCTTGACCAGCGACGCCACCACCGCGCTCTGCGAGAAACCGAAGATGACCAGATCCTCACCGGGCACCGGCGGTGCGACGGGCGGACCGAAATCGATGGCCGGGTCGTCGTTGTAGATGCACTGCACCGACCCACGCGCGCAGTCGTTGAGGTTCTGCCGGCCCTCCCGCACCGAGGCCCCGAAGGTCTCGCTGCCGAACACCGGGAAGAACTCGGCCGGGTAGAGGACGGCGTAGACGTCGCCGTCGGCCGGTTGGATCGGCCCGCCGTCGGCGCCGGACGGCACCGCCGCGGCCGGGTTGATGAAGATGTTGACCGCGTTGCTCAGATACGGATTGATGTAGTCGGGCTGGTTCTTGGGCGGTGCGAGCGGATCGTCGGAGCCCCCCATGATCAGCGCGGTTGCCGCCAACTGGACCGCCGTGGCCGCCGTCCACGCCAACGCCAGTGCGACCACGCTTGCCAGCGCAACCGCGACGGCTAACACCGACCGGATGATGACACGCATTCCTACCCCCACATTCGGCCCGCCATCACCCGACGGAGCAATCACGAACCCGAGCCTAGGTCACATACCTCAAAGTCTCTAACAGCTCGGCAAACTTGGCGGCGAAATGCTTGGCAACGGCGCGGCCGATGAGCTACGTTCCCCGAGCAGCGGCCAGCGGAGGGGAGCAGCAATGAGCGGTTCGATCAGGGTCGGAATCTCAGCCATCGCCGCGGTGGCGGCTCTGACCATCGGGCTCACCGCCTGCGGATCGGACGAGTCGGAGTCGGCGTCGGAGGAGACCACCAGCTCGGAGACCTCTGCGGCGCCCAACACCACGGAGCAGGCCAAGCCCAACTACACGATCGTCGACTACATCCGCGACAACAAGATCGCCGAGGAGCCGGTCAAGCGCGGCCAGGAAGGCGCCCCGGCGATCAATCTCCCGTACCCGCCCGGCTGGCGCGACGCCGGCCCGGCCACCCCGGTCTGGGCCTACGGCGCGATCGTCTCCGAGAACCAGGAGTGGGCACAGGATCCGCCGTCGATCGTCGCGCTGGTGTCGAAGCTGACCGGCGACGTCGACCCGGCGAAGATCCTGGAGTTCGCCCCCGGTGAGATCAAGAACCTCCCCGGCTACGAGGGCGCCCAGGAGGGCGAGAAGACCGAGCTGGCCGGCTTCGAGGCGGTCCAGCTCGGCGGCACGTACAACAAGAACGGTCAGCGCCGCGCGATCGCCCAGAAGACGGTCGTGATCCCGGGCAAGGACGCGCTGTACGTCCTGCAGCTCAACGCCGACGGCCGCGAGGACCAGATGACCGCGCTGATGGAGGCCACCTCCGTCATCGACGAGCAGACCACGATCACGCCCTAAGCACGCGAGAGCGCTGGGTTTAAGCGCGCGAGAGCGCGGAAGCGGCGGCGATCTGCTCCGCCGTCGGCCGCACCCCGGTGTAGCGCTCGAACTGCTCGGCGGCCTGCAGCGCGATCACCTCGGCGCCGGTGATCACCGGGACGTCCGCAGCCCGGGCCGCCCGGATCAGCGGCGTCTCCGACGGCATGGCCACCACGTCGAAGACGGTCTGCGCGCCGGCGATCACCGCATCGCCGAACGGGATGTCCCCGGACTCGGCACCGCCGGCCATCCCGATCGGGGTGACGTTGACGATCACATCGGCGCCGCGCTCCCGGGCGGTGTAGTCATAGCCCAGCCGTTCGGCCAGCGCCCGGCCCGTCTCGGCGTTGCGCGCCAGCACCGTGCCGCTGGTGAAGCCGGCGTCACGGAACGCCGCACCCACCGCGGCCGCCATCCCGCCGCTGCCGTACATAAGCACCGACTGTTCCGGCCGCAATCCGTGTTCGACGATAAGGCGTTGCACCGCAAGGTAATCGGTGTTGGACGCGATCAGCCTGCCGTCCTCGTTGACGATGGTGTTCACCGCGGTGATCGCGGCGGCCGACGGCTCCACCTCGTCGACGAGCGCCAGCACGTCCTGTTTGAACGGCATCGACACCGAGCAGCCGCGGATGCCCAGCGCCCGCACCCCGCCGATCGCCGCGACGATATCTGTTGTGGTGCAGGCCTTGTAGACGAAGTTGAGGCCGAGAAGATCGTAGAGATAGTTGTGGAACCGGGTACCGATATTGCTCGGCCGACCCGACAGCGAGATGCAGATTCGGGTGTCCCGCGACAGCGGCACCCGCATCAGCCCACCGCCCGCACGACCTGGCGCGTGACCGCCCGGATCCGCGCGGTCAGGTCGGCGTCGAACGGCGGGTTCGGTGGCGTCGGCACGTCGATGTCGGTGGTGACCACCCCGAGATCGTCGCGCACCCAGTGCGCCCCGTACCGGTCCATGATCGCGCGCATGGCGTAGTTGTCAGCCAGCACACGGGCGGTGAAGCGTTGCACGCCATGATGTTTCGCCGCAATCGCGAGGGCGCCCATCAGGAACGAGCCGATGCCGCGGCCCTGATGGGCGTCGGCGACGATGAACGCCACCTCCGCGAGTTCCGGGTCGGTCTCGAAGCGCACGAACCGCGCGTCGGCGATCACCGTCCCCTCGGGGGCGTCGGTCATCACCCAGACGAAGTGGTGGACGTAGTCGACCTCGAACAGGTAGCGCATCAGCGACCTGGTGGGGCGTCGCACCGACTGGAACCGGCGGTACAGCGTCTCGCTGGAGAACTCGACGCGTCCGCTGGTGGCGCGCTCGCTGTCGCCGGGCAGCACCGGCCGCAGGAACAGGTCGGTGCCGTCGCGCATCCGCACCGGGATCGGGTCGATGTAGGCGGCCAGCCGCTGGCGGGCGATGCTCAGCAGCCGGTCCAGCATGCCCGGGATCTCGAGCAGGGTGGCGAAGGCCTCGCGGTCACCGACCCATCCGGTCACCGGGGTGGTGGCGACGACGGTCGCGGTGCGGGTGCTGTGACTCAGCAGCGCGATCTCGCCGACGATCATGCCGGCACCCAGCGTCGCGGAGACGTCGTGGCCGTCGCCGACATGGCTGACCTCGACCTCACCCGAACCGATCAGCAGAAACGACACCGCGAGCTCGTCCTGCTGCATGAGCACCTGCCCGGCGGCGGCGCTCAGCGGCTTGAGCTGCGCAGCCAGGGGCACCAGATCGTCGGCCTGGCAGCCGGAGAACACCGCTAGAGCGGCGAGTTCGTCGGCGCGTACGCCTGTCAGGCCGGCCACGTCACGAGGCTACGGGCAGGCCGTTACGCTGGGCAACAGCCAGTGCGGACGGCCACGTCGGCGGCCCGGATTGCGGTACCCCACCCCCGGCTAATCGAAAATTGACACTCTGGCAAAATATAGCCACGGTGCTGGCTCGGCCGGGCCGCCACCCCGACACCGCCGTCGGCCGCCCCACCGGTCACCCTGCGTCGCAGCGGACATTCGCAGAATTGCCGCCGGACAACTCCACTCGGAAAACAAGATCGATATCCATGCCCAACTCAGCTAGCCGATTGCAGTTTGCTGCGTGGGTACATACTCGCCTTTGTCGGGATCGGGCGAATTCCAGCAAATTCGTTTGGCGTCACCCAGTTACGCCACATTCCGCCGAGTACACAGATTCGGGGTTCGCACTCTACGATTGTGCCTGCAGGTATGTGGGCAACGTGACCGCCGGTTGCATAAGCTGTAAGCAATTATCCGCGTGGTCAATTAGCAAAGACGCTGTTCGCAGCAGGTTTCACCCCAGACACGAAAGGTCGACGTACGCCGATGATGGGATCCTCCATTCCCGCCGTGTTGCGCGAACGCGCCAGCCTTCAACCTAACGACGCGGCCTTCACATTCATCGACTATGCCCCGGACGGCACCCCACAGCCGGAAACTCTGACATGGTCCCAGCTTTATCGGCGTTCGGCAAACGTCGCCGCCCATCTGAGTATTTGCGGTGAACGCGGCGACCGCGCGGTGATATTGGCCCCGCAGAGCCTGGACTACATCACCGCGTTCATCGGTTCGCTGATGTCCGGCCTGATCGCGGTCCCGCTGTCGGTACCGTCGCCCGGCGCGCACGACGAGCGGGTCACCTCGGTGCTGCGCGACACCGCGCCGACCGTCGTGCTGACCACCTCCGCCGTCGCCGAGGACGTCGCCCGCTACGCCGAGGCCACCGAGACCAAGCCGAAGGTCATCGTGCTCGACACGCTCGAGCAGTCCGACAACAAGGTCCGCAGGATCCGCGGCGACGTCAACAACGAGGTCGCCTACCTGCAGTACACGTCGGGCTCGACCCGTGAGCCCGCCGGCGTGATGGTCACCAACCGCAACCTGTCGGCCAACTTCGAGCAGATGTACGCCGACTACTTCGCCGACAGCGGCAAACTGCCCCCGCCGAACACCTCGGTGGTGTCCTGGCTGCCCTTTTACCACGACATGGGCCTGCTGCTGGGCGTGTGCGTGCCGATCCTGGGCGGGCTGCCCAGCGTGGTGATGAGCCCGCTGTCGTTCCTGGAGCGACCGGCCCGCTGGATCGAGCTGCTGGGCGAGCACGGCCGCACGTTGACCGCCGCGCCGAACTTCGCCTTCGAGCTGGCCGTCAAGCGCACCCGCGACGAGGACATGGCCGGCGTCGACCTCAGCGACGTTCTCGGCGTGATCAGCGGCAGCGAGCGCGTGCACGCCGCGACGCTGCACCGCTTCACCGAGAAGTTCAGCAAGTTCGGCTTCCCCGAGAAGGCGCTGCGCCCGTCCTACGGCCTGGCCGAGGCGACGGTGTACGTCGCCACCCGGGCCCCGGGCAGCGCCCCGCAGATCGTCGAGTTCGAGTCCGAGAAGCTCTCGGCCGGCCACGCCAAGCGGTGCACCGCCGCCGGCGGCACCCCGCTGGTCAGCTACGGCACCCCCGAGTCGGTGACCGTGCGCATCGTGGACCCGGAGACCAACGCCGAGTGCCCGGCCGGCCGGATCGGCGAGATCTGGGTGCACGGCGAGAACGTGGCCGCCGGTTACTGGCAGAAGCCCAAGGAGACCGAGCGCACGTTCGGCGGCACGCTGGTCGACCCGTCCCCCGAGGTCCCGGCCAGCGGCTGGCTGCGCACCGGCGACCTGGGCTTCGTCTCCGACAACGAGCTGTTCATCATGGGCCGCATCAAGGACGTCCTGATCGTCCGCGGGCGCAACCACTACCCCGAGGACATCGAGGCGACGATCTCGGAGATCACCGGTGGCCGGGTGGCCGCGATCGCGGTGACCGACGAGCAGAGCGAGCGGCTGGTGGCGATCATCGAGGTCAAGAAGCGCGGTGAGACCGAGGACGAGGTCCGCGCCTACTTCGAGACGATCAAGGGCGACGTGACCTCGGCGATCTCGCGGGTGCACGGCCTGGCCGCCTCCGAGCTGGTGCTGGTGGCCCCGGGCTCGATCCCGATCACCACCAGCGGCAAGATCCGGCGTTCCACCAGCCAGGAGATGTACCGCAACAACCAGTTCAAGCGGCTGGACGCCTGACATGCACCAGCGGCGGCAGGAAGATTTGCTGAGAGCGCGGAGTTTCGCGCTTTCCGCGCTGAATCCCGCACGCCGCCGCAGTTTTGACAATTGCTCGATCAGCAGCGGTAAACAAGGATTCGGCCATACGCCGAAATCCGTTCGCCCGTACGCGAAATCGATGCCGCAATCGGCGCCATCGCGACCTATCATCGTCGTATCAACGGCAGGAGTGAATCAGTGAGCCTCAAGCACAAAGCCGCACAAGCGACCCTCGCCACCGCGGCAGGCCTCGGCGCCCTCCTCATGTCCAGCGCGGTGGCCGCCGCCGAGCCGCCACCACCTGCGCCCGGTGTCGAGAACCAGGCCGCTCCCGAGGAGCAGCCGCGCGAGGAGCAGCAGGCCGAGCCGTGCAAGGGCGACTGGTGCGAGATCCTCAACGCCGCCAAGCAGTTCTCCGCGCCGAGCTGGGACCAGATCGACTACCCCAAGCTCGCGGAGGTGTCCGTGCCGGTGCAGTTCAGCGTGCCGATGCCCGACGTCGTGCCAGACCTGCCCGACCTGATGATCGTGCCGCCGGCCCTGCCCGACATCAACCTCGGCCTCGGCAGTGCCGCCACGGCCGCGGGCGCGGCCTCGGCGATCACCGCGGCGGCGGGCGCGATGCCGAGCCTGCCCGCCCCGAAGCTGCAGCTGCCGCCGGCCCCCAAGCTTCAGCTCCCGCCAGCCCCCAAGCTTCAGCTCCCGCCGCTGAAGATCGGTGCGCCGAAGTTCCCGTGGTAGTCGCGGGTCGATAGCAGGCAGAAGATTTCCCGCACGTCGGAGTATGACCGTGTGCGAGCAGGGTTCGGCGTTTCGATGCCGCACGGGATTTGTTGAATTGAGAACGCAGGACTGGCCGCATGCGAATTAATGTCGTCGGAACGGGTTACCTCGGCGCCGTACACGCCGTGTGCATGGCCCACCTCGGCCACGAGGTCTGCGGGTACGACACCGACGAAGCCAAGATCGCGGCACTGGCAGCGGGCGAGTCCCCGTTCTACGAGCCGGAGTTCGAAGAGCTTCTCACCGAGGTGCTGGAGACCGGCCGGCTGCGCTTTACCACCGATCCCGCCGAGGCGGTCTCCGGCGCCGCGGTGCACTTCGTCTGCGTCGGCACCCCGCAGCAGGCCGGCTCCAACGCCGCCGACGTCCGCTACGTCGACGCGGCGGTTTCCACCATCGCTGCGCACGCCGACACCCCGGGGCTGGTCGTCGGCAAGTCGACGGTGCCGGTGGGCACCGCGCAGCGGCTGTCCGGCGAACTGGCCGCCTCCCGTGCCGCCGAGTTGCTGGAACTGGCGTGGAACCCCGAATTCCTGCGTGAGGGAAAAGCGATTCAGGACACCCTGCATCCGGACCGGCTGATCTTCGGCGTCACCTCCGAGGCCGCCGAGAAGACCCTGCACCAGGTGTACGCGCGCCTCATCGAGAGCGGCACCCCGCACCTGACCACCGACCTGGCGACCGCCGAGATGGTCAAGGTCGCGGCCAATTCGTTTCTGGCGACCAAGATCTCGTTCATCAACGCGATGGCCGAGGTGTGCGAGCTGGTCAACGCCGACGTCGTCACGCTCGGTCGCGCGCTGGGGTACGACGAGCGCATCGGCCGCAAATTCCTCAACGCCGGCCTGGGATTCGGCGGCGGCTGCCTCCCCAAGGATATCCGGGCGTTCAGCGCCCGCGCCGGGGAACTCGGCGCGTCGGACTCGCTGACGTTCCTGCACGAGGTCGACAAGATCAACGTGCGCCGCCGGGAGAAGGCGGTGCAGGTGGCCACCGCGATGGTCGGCGGCGACTGCCTCGGCAAGAGCATCGCCGTGCTGGGTGCGGCGTTCAAACCCAACAGCGACGACGTGCGCGACTCGCCGGCGCTCAATGTGGCGGCCGCGATGCATCTCAAGGGGGCCGATGTGCGCGTGCACGATCCGCGCGCGATCGCCAACGCCAAGGCGATGTTCCCCACGCTGACCTACTGCGACACCGCCGAGGACGCGTGCCGCAACGTCGATCTGATCGTGCTGGCGACCGAGTGGGACGAGTACTGCTCGATCGACCCCGTCGCGTTCCGGTCGGTGGTCCGTCAGCCGCGCCTGCTCGACACCCGCAACGCGATCGATCGCGACTACTGGGTCGGCGCCGGCTGGTACGTCTACGCGCTGGGCCGCGGCGCCATGGCGCCGGCGGAGGGCTGAGCGCCATGGCGCCGGCGGAGGCCTGAGCGCTCAGCTGGTTTCGCTGGCGATGCGGTGATTTCGGATCGCCAGCGGATAGAACACCGCTGCGATCGCCGTCATCCACACCATCGTCCAGACGAACGGCCACAGCAGCGGGCCGCCCTCGATGAGGCCTCGCATCAACTCAATCGGCGGTGACAGCGGCTGGTACTGGATGACCGGCCGGATCCACGAGGGGTACATGTGCACGGGCGCGACGCCCGAGCTGCCGAAGACCAAGCCGATCATCCCGGTGCCGAGCCAGGTGAACAACGTGTTCCCGTCGGGCCCCACACCGAGTGCCAGCGTGATGATCACCATCGCGAACACCACCACGACCAGCACGGTCACCAGCAGGTACGGGATCACCATCACCCAGCCGCCCTGGAACCGAAGACCCAGGCCCACCCCCACAAGGGTGATCAGGACGCTGCCGATCAGCGCGCGCACCCCTTCGGCCATCAGGCGACCGAGCAGCAGGCTCGCGCGGTGCACCGGGAACGCCCACAGCCTGCTCAGCAGACCCGTCCTGCGTTCGGCGGGAATCCCGAAACCCGCGCCCAGCGCACCAAACATCCCACCGGCCAACGCGCACATCGGCACCATCCCGGCGAGGTTGTCGGTGCCCGCGATCCGCCTGATGGACTCCCCCGCCAGCAGGAAGTAGACGATCAGCAGCAGGGTGGGGAACAGCAGACTCTGCAGCGGGAGCAGCGGCTCCAGACGCCAACGTTTGATCATCCTGCCCGCCAGCAGCATCGACTCGGTGAGAACCGAACCGCTCGGTTTGGAAGGCAGCGTGGGAGGCACGGTCATTCGGTCCGCCTCTGCATCCGGACGGCGACCGCTCCCAGCACGACGAGCAGCCCGACACACCACGCCGTGCTGGCGGCCAGGGTGCTGCCGGGAACGTGCCCGTCGGCAAACCCGCGCAGCGCGTCGGTGATCTGCGAGACAGGCTGGTGACGCACGAAGGGCCGAACGAACTCCGGGAAGGCGTCCGCTGGGGCCAAGCCTGTCGACAACAGCACCAGCAGCAGCTGCGGAATCAGCAGGATCTGGGTGGCCGAATCCATCTTCCAGCCGAGGGACCCCGTCGCGTCGGCGCCGAACGACAACGCAAGGGTCAGCGCCAGGGCCGTCACCACGAACGCGATCCCGTACCACAGCCCGCCGGACATCCGGAACCCGAACGGGTAGGCCACCGCGATCGCGACAACCAGTGAGATCGCCCCGCGCAGAAGGCAGTACAGCATCCGCGCGGCCAATGGCAGCGTCGCCGGGATCGGGAGCACCCGAAGCCGCACACCGAAGCCCGGTTGCCGGTCCTTGGCCGCCCGCGCGGCGGTGGTCAGCGCGCCGAAGAGCATGGTCTGGACGACGACGGCGGGCAGCACGTACTGCGGATAGCTCATGCCACCGGTGTCGATCACGTTCTGCAGGACGAACGTGAACCCGAGGAACATGACCACCGGTGTCAACACAGCGAACAGCAGATCGCGATCGCGGATCGTGCTGACCACTACACGTTCGGTCAGGGCGGCAAGCGCTGTCATACGCGGGTCGGGGCGGAGCTCAGGTGCAGGAAGACCTCGTCGAGGGAGGGCTTGCGCAACGAGATGTCGTGCAGCTCAATGCCGAGCGCCTCCACCCTGCGCAACACCTCGATCAGCGTGGCGACGCCCTCCGGCGCGGGAACAGACACCGAGTTCGGATCACACTCGGCACCCTCGAAATCCTGGACCTCCGCGAAGATCCGCGGCACGTCGGCCGGGTCCATCGGGGTCACCTCGCAGTAGGTGGCACCGATCTGACGCTTGAGCTCCTCGGCGGTCCCACTGGCGACCACCCGACCGTGGTCGATGATCACCACCGAGTCGCTGAGCACGTCGGCCTCTTCGAGATACTGCGTGGTCAACAGCACGGTAATGCCCTGTTCGGCAAACGATTTCACCAACGCCCAGACGTCTCGCCGGCTGCGCGGGTCCAGGCCGGTGGTCGGTTCGTCGAGGAACAGCACCTTAGGCTGCACCACCACCGCGGCGGCGATGTCGATCCGCCGACGCATACCACCGGAGTAGGTGATCACCTGCCGGTCGGCTGCGTGCGCCATGTCGAACTGCTCGATGAGTTCGTCGGCACGACGACGGGCCTCCGCACGGCGCATGCCTCGCAGCCGCGAAAACAACACCAGGTTCTCTCTGCCGGTGAGCAGCGGATCCAGTGCGACGTCCTGGCTGGTGAGCCCGATGCTGGCCCGCACGGCGCCCGGTTCCCGAACCGCGTCGTATCCGGCGACGATGACCCGTCCGGCCGTCGGGCGCAGCAGGGTGGTCATGATCTTGACCAGAGTCGTCTTGCCCGCCCCGTTATGGCCGAGCAAAGCGCATACGGTGCCGGCGGGCGCGGCGAAACTCACATCCTGCAGCGCGTGGACATCCTCCCCGAATGTCTTCGCTACGCCCGTCAGTTCGATCACGAAACTACACGTTACCGCGCGTCCGAAGGCTTTCAAAAAGCGAAGCTGTCCGGACAACGCGATTCGGCGAACTGAATTCAAAATCATTCAATTTGTTGCTGAAGAACGGTCGTCCGGCCATTTCCGCTGAACCTTCGAATGAGGCTCGCAGAGGGCGAGTCGCTATCTTTAGCAAGCAGTTTGCACAGCCGCTTCCGCGGCCGCTTCGGATGCGACATCAATCGCGCCACCCGTTAGAGTGACCTGCGTTGACGGGGTTGGTCGGCGCGCGGAAGGACCGAAAGAGCGAACATGTCCAAGCAAACGCCTGTGGTCGCGGCGATTCCCAACTACAACATGGGTCATCACCTGCGCATACTGCTTCCGCAAGTGCTGGAACAGGGTTATGACCGCGTCTTCGTCCTCGACGACGGATCCACCGATGACAGTGTGGACGCCGTCAAGGAGTTCAGTGGCGAGGTCCACCTGGTCCGCAGCCCGCAGAATCAGGGCTGCACGGCGAACCGCAATCAGATAATCGACCATGTCGGTGACGACGAACTGATTCATTTCATCGACGCCGATATGGATATCGAGACGCCCCAGGTCGCCAAAGTCGCCCGGGATCTGGCAGCCCGCTACGCCGAACGCGGAGTGCGAGCGATCGGCGGACTGGTGTGCCGCGTCGACGGAAGCCAGGAACCCTACAACTACGGCCCGGTCTTCTCGCTGCCCTCAACCTTCACCGCGATACCGCCACTGGTCGACCGCGTCCGCCAGAAGCCGGCCGCCGTCTCGGCGATCCGCAAAATCCGACTGCCCGGCGCGAAGTACTGGCCGAATGTTCTCGAGGGGCCGAAGCCGGCGCCTGCCTACTGGCTGCATGAGGGCAACATGCTGATCGACTCCGGAGTGTTCCGGGCGATCGGCGGCTACGACCCGAAACTGCGTAACCACGGCGCCCAGGACATCGCGATCCGACTCGAGCGGTACGGCGCCAAGCGCTGGTTCGATCCCAGCATCAAGCTGGTCCACCACTACATCGACGTGCGCGGCCGGAAACGTAAGAAGCAGCAGGCGGAGTCGCTGTACTACCTCCTCCGCAAGCACGGGTTCGTGCGCTGGGTGACCGACCGGCCGGAATGACAGCGACACCTCGCAGCCACACCAGGACCGGCCGGCCCGAACTGCCGGTCCTGCTGCTGCGAGTCTGGCGCGCGATCTGGTTGCGCGCGACGAGCACGCCGCACGGCCGCGAGCGTCGCTACGTCAAGCGCGGTATCCGCGAGTACAAGCGGTCCGCGGCTTCCGGCGCCGCGCCTTATCTGTTGCGGCGCAATGTGCACCGCATCGAGAAGGGCCTGACGATGCGGCCGGTGCGCGACACGTTCGCCACCGACTACATCCGGCCCACCGTCGACGCCTTCCGGGCCGGACTGCGGACGGGCACATTGCGACCGGGGCATCCCGAGTTCAATTGGATCTATTCGGTGCTGCGCACCTACTTCGACGTCACGGCGAGCTCGTCTCATCGAGCGATCGTGAGCGCTCGGGAGGCCTTCGGCGATGCCGCGTCCACCATCGACGTCGAAACGCCAGACAGCGGACCACATCCGGCGATCCCACTGCAGCCGACGGTCAAGATCGACGACCTCGAAGCGCTCGCGGTCGGCCGGCGGTCAGTGCGGTGGTTCACCTCCGAACCGGTGGCGCGGGATCTGGTGGACCGCGCGGTGGCCGTCGGCGCCGAATCCCCGACCGCATGCAACCGACAGCCGTACCGCTTCGAGATCTTCGATGATCCGGTCAGCACCGCCAAGGTGGCGGCCATCCCGATGGGCACCGACGGGTACGACCACCAGATTCCGGGCCTGATCGTGATCATCGGCGACCTGGCGGCGTTCTTCGACCCCCGAGACCGGCACCTGATCTACATCGACAGCTGTCTGGCGGCAATGGGGGTGATCTACGCGCTCGAGGCCCAGGGCGTGAACACCTGCTGCATCAACTGGCCCGACCTGCCCGAACGCGAGGTCGAGATGCGCAAGCTGCTGGGCCTGAAACCCAGTGAACGCGTAGTGATGTTGATCGCCTACGGATACGCCGACCCCGACGCAATGGTGCCGTACTCGGCGAAACGGCTCATCGACGAGATCAGGACATATCGGACGCTGTGATCATCGACATCCGCGGAACGAACACCACCAACAAGGGTGCCCAGCTGATGCTGGAGGCGATCTGCTCACGGTTGGGTGACTCCTGCGAGTTCTCGGTGTCACCGACGACGACGGAGGTCTCTGTACGCCATCGTCTCGGCGTGCACCAGGTGCTGCGCTATCCCCTTGCGCCCAAGCTGACCGCCACCGCCGGACGCCTGGTCCCCGCACGGGTGCGCGCCCGTCGCCGATTGGTCGCCGACTCGGAGATCGACGGTGTGCTCGACGCCTCGGGCTTCCACTACACCGACCAGCTGCCCACCGCCTTCGCCAGGGCCGAGGCCCTCGCGGGTCGGTCCTGGGTGCGCCGCGGCATCCCGAAAGTTCTTCTCCCCCAGGCATTCGGACCGTTCGAGAAACCCAACACCCGACGCTGGTCGCGGGAGGCGCTCGCGCAGGCCGATTTGGTGTTCGTCCGGGACCGGGTCAGCGAGAACTACGTCAGGGCACTCGACATCGACACCCCGATCGTGCGCAGCCCGGACTTCACCATCGGCATGAAGCCCGCTTCCGTCGCACCCGTCTGCGACCAGCCGTTCCTCGCACTTGTACCCAACAAGAAGCTGTTCACCCACGGCCGACTCCAGCGCGAGGAGTACCTCCAGATCCTCGGCCGGTTCAGCGCGGCGGCCAAGGCCAACGGGCTGGCGTCCGTCGTCGTCGCACACGAGGAGACTGACCACCCGACCGCCCGTGCGCTCGCCGACCGCATCGGGGCTCCGCTGATTCAGGATCCCGATCCGCTGGTGCTCAAGGGGGTTCTCGGACAGGCGACCGCCGCGGTGGCAAGCCGCTTCCACGCCGTGGTGGGTTGCGTCTCCCAGTCGGTGCCCACTCTCGCGCTCGGGTGGTCGCACAAGTACCACGAACTGCTCAAGGATTTCGGTGTCCCCGAGCGGTTGGTCAATCCCGACACCGATCCCGCGTCGGCGATCGAGAACCTCCTCGCCGACGAGGCCGGTCACACCCGGCAGAAGGAGCAGTTGCCGCTTCTGCTCGAGAAGGTCGATGCGATGTGGGAGCGCACCATCGACACGCTGACCGCGGGCTGACGACTACTCCGGCCGCACCCACACCGTCGCCGGTGAGGGCTCCGGCGGGGGCTCGGGCGCCCCCACCGACACCAGTTCCTCGGTGCGCTCGGCGTCCGGGTCGTAATCCGAATCCTGCTGTGCCGGTTCGCCGTTGACGATCGGCTCGGTGAGGTCCTCATCGGACCGCTTGCCGCGCAACGGTTCGGTGATCAGCGGTTTGGCGGTGAACACCGGTTTCGACGGCCACCAGTTGAAGTCGCCGACCAGCACCGCCAGCGCGGGCACCGTGATGGTGCGGACCACGAACGTGTCGAGCAGCAGGCCGACGCCGATGACGAAACCGATCTGGATCACCGCCTGCAGGCTGGAGAACGTCAGGCCGAACATCGACGCGGCGAAGATCAGCCCCGCCGAGGTGATGACGCTGCCGGTGGCGGCCACGGTGCGGATGACGCCGGTGCGGATACCGCGCGCGGCCTCGTCGCGGATACGCGCGATCAGCAGCAGGTTGTAGTCCGCGCCGACGGCGACCAGCACCAGGAACGTCATACCGGGCACGCTCCAGTGGATGCCCTGGCCCAGCAGGAACTGGAAGAACACCACACCGATGCCGAGCGCCGAGACGTACGACAGGATCACCGATCCCACCAGATAGATCGGAGCCACCAGCGATTTCAGCAGCACGACCAGGATCAGGAACACCACCAGCAGGGTGACCAGGATGATGAACTGCACGTCGGCGTTGTAGTAGTTGCGGATGTCGTTCTGCACCGCGGAGAAACCGACCATGGTGATCTTCGCGTCCGCCAGCGTGGTGTTCGGCTTGGCGCTCTCCGCGGTCTTGACGATGTCCTTGACCTGGTCCATCGCCTCGGTGCCGAACGGGTTGAGCGCGGTCTGCACCAGGTAGCGCGCGGTGTGCCCGTCGGGCGAGATGAACAGCTTGGCGGCCTTCTTGAACTCCTCCTGGGTGAGGATCTGCGGCGGCACGTAGAACCCGGCCATCGGCGGGTCCTTGGCCTCGGTGCGCATCGCCATCAGGAACGCCGACGCCTCGTCGAGACCGCCGCCCATGTTGCGGGTCTGGTCGACGAGCAGCTGCACACCCTCGGCGAGCTGGCGGCTGGAGTCGGCGAGCAGGTTCGCGCCCTCCTTGGCCTTGGCCAGCTGCTCGGCGAGGTCGGCCGAGTCCTCGATCCCGGCGGCGCGCAGCGCCCCGACGGCGGACTTGGTGCTGGCGCCCAGATCACGCAGCGTCTCATCGAGCGTCTGGGTGACCTTGGTGTTCTGCAGCACGCGTCCGAGGTTGGCCACCTTCTCGACGGTGCCGTCGTCCTTCATCCGGGTGATCTTCTGCAGGTACTCGCGGGTCTCCACGCACGACGGGTCGATGTTGCACACCGGGCTGGCCTCCAGGGCCCGCACGATCGGGGCCGCCCAGCTGTACATCTCGGCCATCTGGACCAGGCTGTCGCCCATCGCGGCGCCGAGGCCCTTCATGTTCGCCACCAGCGTCGCCGTCTCGTCGACCTCCTCGAGCGTGGCGCCGCCGCCGTACTTCTCCGACATGTCGGTGAGCGCGTCCATCAGCGGGCGCAGCGTGACGATGGCACCCAGCACCCCGTCGCGCAGCTGATCGAGGGTGTCGGCCAGCTGGTGCGCGCCCCCGCTGAGCAGGTTGAGGTTGTCGTCGTTGTCCTCGATCAGCTGGGAGGCCTCCCCCAGCTTGGAACCGACCTCACCGGCCTGCCACGTCGCCTTGGCCTCTTCGAGCACCTCACCGGTGGGCCGGGTGATACCGCGCACCATCGCGATGTCGGGCAGCCCGGCCACCCGCTTGGCCATCTCCTCCATGTCGGCCAGCGCCTTCGGGCTGCGCAGGTCCTGGTCCGGCGCCTGCACCAGCAGGAACTGCTGAATGGTGCTGCTGACCGGGAAGTGCTTGTCCAACGCCGCGTAACCGACGTTGCTGGACGCGTCGGCGGGCAGGCTCTGGCGCTCGTCGTAGTTGAACTCGACCATCGAGCAGCACACCGCCAGCCCGATCAGGATGGCCAGGCTGACCGCCAACCGCGACTTCGGCTTGCGGACGATCTTGATCCCGGACCGCCGCCACCACCGGCCGGTCAGGTCCTTGCGGGGTTTGACCCAGCCGCGGCGGCCGGTGATCACAATCATCGCCGGCAGCAGCGTGACCGCCACCAGGAAGCCGATCAGCACGGTGACGGCGAGCGCCGGACCCACGGTGGAGAACGCACCGAGTTCGGTGAACGCCAGGCCCACGAACGCCAGCGCGGTGGTGCCCGCCGAGCCGGCGATCACCTTGCCGATCGAGCCCAGCGCGGTGACCACGGCGTCGTCGGAGGTCTCGCCGCTGCGAACACATTCGTGGTAGCGGGTGAAGAAGAAGATCGCGTAGTCGGTGCCCGCGCCCATCATCATCGCGGTCATCAGCATCAGGGTCTGCGGACCCAGCCCGATCACCCCGATCGAGCCGAGTCCGGCGACCGCGGCCTGCGCGACGACCAGTCCCAGACCGATCATCAGCATCGGCAGGATGATCGCAACGATGTTGCGGTACACCATGACCAGGATCACCAGCACGGCGATGACGGTGACGGTCTCGACGACCATCTGGTCGCGCTTGCTGATCTTGTTGAGGTCGTCGAACGTCGCGGCCGGGCCGATGACGTTGACCTCGAGGTCCTCGCCGTCGGAGAGCTCCTGAACCTCCTTGAGCACCGCCTTGTAGGCGCGCTGCCCCTCGCCGGTGCCCATGGTGCCCTGCATGCTGATCGGCAGCTGCCAGGCCTTGCCGTCCTCGCTCGTCATCACCTGCTTGAGCTCAGGGATGGAGACGAAGTCCTGGGTCGACAGCACCGCCTCGGGCATCTGCTGCAGACGCTCGACGATCCGGCGGTAGACCTTCTCGTCCTGCTCGGTCAGCCCGTCCTCGTTGGCGAGGATGATCGCGCCGACGTTGCCCGAGTTGCCGGATCCGGCGCCCTCCTTGAACGCCTCGCCCATCTCGTTTCCGGCGATCATCACCTGGGACGAGTCGGGCAGCAGACCGGGAGGCTTACGCTCGGCCACCTCCATCAACGGGGGTAGCGTCAGAAACATCGTCGCGGCCAGCAGCACCCAGGACACGATGACCAAAACGGGATGGCGAACTATCAGCCGTCCCAGGCCTTCTAGTCCCGCCCCGCTCAACGCACCGCGGGGTATGGCGCGCCGCAACATCCCAAACAGGCTACACGCGAATTTCGGGCCGTGAGACCACGAGCGTGTTTGCTATCAGCAATCCCACAGCCGGCTGCGCAAATGTGTTGCGCCAGTGGAATCGCCGCGCGTGCGGCCGCCGCGACTGTGCTTGAATCACATCGTGCCCGCCGCCCGTCCGGATCTTGATCTGCGCAGATTAGAACCCCGGCGGCGAGTCCGCACCGGGGCCGCCGTGCGCCTGGGAAACATTATGGAATTTGCTGATTCACCCAATGGCCACCTTGGCCCACGTAGATCGCTATGAGGTCGTGAATGAAATTTGCTATCGCTGTTCATGGCACGCGCGGTGACGTCGAACCATGCGCGGCGGTCGGCCTGGAGCTGGTCAGACGCGGCCACCAGGTGAGTTTCGCGGTGCCGCCGAATCTGCTCGGGTTCGCCGAGAAGGCCGGGCTGCCGGCTTTGCCGTACGGTGTCGACTCCCAGGAGCAGCTCGACGCGAACGCGTTCCGGCAGTACTGGAAGATCCGTAACCCGGCGACCATCCTGCGGGAGCTGCGCGAATACATCACACAGGGCTGGGCCGAGATGAACGAGACGCTGACCGGTCTCGCCGACGGCGCGGACCTGATCCTGACCGGCACCACCTACCAGGAGGTGGCGGCCAACGTCGCCGAGTACTACGACATCCCGCTGGCCGCACTGCACTACTTCCCGGCCCGCGCGAACACCCAGGTGCTGCCGGTGCCGTTGCCGCCGAAGGTGGCGCGCGCCGGGTGGGCGGTCGCCGAGTGGGTGCACTGGCATGCGCTCAAGGAGGCCGAGGACGCCCAGCGCCGGGTGCTGGGCCTGCCGAAGGCCCGGGTGCGCGCGGTGCGTCGCATCGTGGAGGGCGGCGCCCTGGAGATCCAGGCCTACGACCCGCTGTTCTTCCCGGGCCTGACCGCCGAATGGGGCGAGAGCCGGCCGCTGATCGGCTCAATGACGCTGCAGATGCCGACGGAGACCGACGCGGAGGTGATGGCGTGGATCGACGCCGGGGATCCGCCGATCTACTTCGGGTTCGGCAGCATGCCGGTGGAAAACCCCACGGCGGCAATCGAGATGATCGTCGACGTGTGCGCGCGACTGGGCCAGCGCGCGCTGATCAACTCCGGGGTGTGGGATCTGAGCGACGTCGCGGCCGCGCACGCCGACCACGTCCGGGTGGTCAGCAGCGCCAACCACGCGGCGATCTTCCCGCGCTGCCGGGTCATCGTGCACCACGGCGGCGCGGGCACCACGGCCGCCAGCGTGCGCGCCGGTGTCCCGACGCTGGTGATCTGGGTGGGCGCCGATCAGCCGTTCTGGGGAAAGCAGGTGAAGCGCTTGGGAATCGGCGGATGCCTGCGGTTCTCCAGGCTCACCCCCGCCGACCTGGAGGCCGAGCTGCGCCACGCGCTGACCCCCGAGTGCGCCGAGCAGGCGCGCAAGGTCGCCGCGGAGCTGATCGAGCCCGCCCGCAGCGTCGCCACCGCGGCCGACCTGCTGGAGAACGCGGCACGCGCCGGGCGCGGCGTCACTCGATGAAGGCGGTCAGCCCGAAGTCGTCGAGAACCCGTGAAACCTGCTCGAGCAGCTGCTCTTTGGTGGTGAACAGTCCCGGTTGATAGGCGCGGAAGCTGATGAACAGCTTGTCGCAGATCCGGCCCGCGGTCATGTACAGCTCACCCGAGGAGATCTCCGGGCTGCCCGCGGTCAGGTTCTGCTCGACCATCCGCACCGTGAAGTAGTCCGCGTCGGCGCCGTCGATGCGCGCCACCACGGGGTCGATGTCGCCGAACGCCGAGCAGCCGACCGGGGCGCCCGCGGCGTTGACCGCGCCCAGCGGCAGTTTGGCCACCACCTTCGTCGGGACGAACGGGGTGAGCGGAAACACCTTCTCCTGCTCGGCGAACTGGCCGGCGCCGGAGATCAGCGCCTGTTTGATCGTGGCCCGCACGTCGGCCAGGTTCTCGGTGACCCCGGCCGGGTCGACGGTGAAGTCCATGCCCTTGAGCGCGTTGGCCCGCAGATCGTCCTCGCCACGGTCGTTGACCGGGTAGTTCAGCTGCACCCGGTGGGTCACCGGGTCGATGCGGCGGTAGCGTTCGCCGAGCCGGGCGGCGAAACCGGCCAGCAGTGCGTTGCTGGACCCGCCGAGGTCGGCGGCGCGCGCATCCCACTGCGCCAGGTCGATGTAGATGGTGGCGGTGGGTACGACGACGGGCTGTTTCCGTTGTGCGCGGGTCAGTTTCGGTGGTTTCGGCGCGGCCGCCTTCGACCCGCCGGGTTTGTTCTTCACCCCGACCGACACCGCCGCGGCCAGCGCGCGGCCCACCTGCGGCAGCCCGCGCACCATCTGCCGGATGTCCTCGGCGAGTGCCTGGCGCCGGGTTCGCGCACCCGGCGGCGGGAAGCCGTAGTCGTGCCGGACGCCGGTGATGGCGTCGGTGACGGCGCCGCACAGGCCGACCCCGTCGACGACGGTGTGCGAGGCCACCAGCGTGACCGCGGTGCCGTAGTCGGTCACCGGCAGCACCCCGAGGTGCCACACCGGTCCGTGTTCGGGATCGATGGGCAGCTGGGCCCGCTCGGAGAACCAGGCGGCGATACCGTCGCGGGTGCGGGGCGCGTCGACGTCGATGCCGGGCAGCGAATGGTCGGTGACCCACCGGTGCCGTCCGCCGAGCACCCTCGTCGGCTCCACCCGGCGGCCGAGCAGACCGTGGGCGAGGTTGTCGTGCACGGCGCGCAGCCGGTCGAGGTCGATCTCGCGCCGGTACACCCAGGTCAGCTGGATGCCGTGCACGTGGCCGCTGGCGCGCACCCACAGGAACGACGCCTGGTCCATGAACGCCAGCGTGGGGTCGTTGGTTGTCATGGCGCTCACAGGGTTTCGGCGGTCAGCCCGAACTCCCCGAGCGCCTCCAGGGCCAGGTCACGCAGGCGGGCCTTGGAGTTCTGCGCGCCGCACTGGTAGCCGACGACGCAGATCGTGACCTTGCCGTTGAGCCGGCCGCCGACGACGACGAGCTGGCCGCCCATCCGCTCCAGTTCGGCGCGGCGCACGCCCTGGTCGATACCCCGCAGCGAGGTGTACTCGGCGTCGGTGCCGTCGACCCGTCCCACCGCGGGGTCGAGATCGCCCAGGTTCGAGCACGATACGGGCAGCTCGTCGCCGGAGCCGAAGAACGCCTCCGCCACCTTGGCCAGTGCGCGGCGCGGCACGAACGGCACCAGCGGCAGCAGTTCGAGCGTCTCGTCGGTCTCTTCGCGCGCGATCTTGACCGCCTCCCGCAGCACGGTGCGGGCGTCGCTGAGGTCGGTGGCCACCGCCCCGGCGTCTATGTCGGCCTGGGCGAACTTCATTGCCTGGGCCCGGGTGTCCTCCAGTGAGGCGCGGTCGTTGAGCGCGAGAATCAGCCCGACGCTGCCGTCGGGGCGGCGTCGTCCCATCCGGTCGCCGAGGCGGGCGGCGAACCCGGCCAGCAGCGAGTGGCTGTTGCCGTTGCGCGCGGCCGCCGCGGCGTCCCACTCGGCGAGATCCACGAACAGGCTGACCGCGGGGATGGTGACGATCTCGTCCCCACCGACAGGTGCGGCCTTGGTCGCGGTGGTCGGCGCGGCGGGTTGTTCTCCGCGCATCCGCAGCCCCAGCTTGGCCGCGGCGGCGACCGTGCGGGCGGTGTCCGGCAGCTCCCGGGCGGTCTCCCGCATATCGGTGAGCGCACCGCGGAATCTGGTGCGTGAGTACGGCGGTGGATAGCCGATGTCGCGGCGTACCCCGTAGGTCGTCTCGACGACCGACAGCACCGCGCCGATACCGTCACCGAGCAGGTGCGAGCCCACCAGGGTCACCGCGGTGCCGCCGTCGGTCAACGGCAGCACCGCCATCCGCCAGGCCGGACCGGTCTCGACGTCGATCGGCAGCGCCGCGCACTCGTCGGCCCAGTCGGTGACTTCGCTTCGGGGACGCGGTGTCTCGGCGATCTCCAGCGGGGCGGGCGGCCCCAGTGACGACACCCAGCGCGGCCTGCCGAACGGCAGCGGCGAGCGCTCGATGCGCCGCCCCGCCAGGCCGAACCCGAAGTTGTGGTGGAACCGGCGCACCCCGTCGATGTCGACCGGGTGGTCGTACACCCACAGCATCTGCATCAGCTTGCGGATGCCGGTGGCGCGCTCCATCGCCAGGCCGGCGTGGTCCATGTGGGCCAGTCGGTTGTCCAGAACGGTCTGCTCCATCACTCGATCACACCGGTCAGGTCGAATTCCGCGAGCACCTTGGCGGCCAGTTCACGCAACTCCGCCTTGGTGTTTCGGGCACCCGGCCGGTACGCCACGATGGTGACCGACATCTTGCCGCAGACCCGCGCGGTCAGCACCGTCAGCAGGCCGCCGCGGTGCTCCAGGAACTCCTTGGTGACCCGCCGGTCGACACCGCGCAGGATCATGCGGTCGGCGTCGGTGCCGTCCAGCCGCGCGACCACCGGGTCGACCTCGCCGAGGTTGGAGAACGACACCGGCAGATCGGCGAAGTTGAACACCGCCTCCGAACCGCGCCGCACCGCCCGCTTCGGGATGAACGGGGTCAGCGGCAGCAGTTGCAGTGTCTCGTCCGGGGATTCGCGGATCGCCGCGATCGACTGCTTGAGCACCTGCCGCGCGTCGGACAGATCGCGGGTCACCCCGGCCGGGTCGATGCACACGGTGGCGATGTTGGCGGCGTTGGCCCTGGTGTCGTCGGCGCCGCGGTCGGCGATCGGCACCTGCAGGGTCACCGCGCCGTCACTGCCGCGGGCCCGCCCGGCTCGTTCGGCGATCTTGGCGGCCAGCCCGGCGGCCAGCGAGTGGGTGTTGCCGTTGAGCGCCGCGGCGCGGGCGTCCCACTGGTCGAGGTCGACGTAGACGGTGACCGCGGGCGCGACCACCTCGGTGTCGCCGTCGGGCACCGGTGCTGGCCGCGCCGCCTTGGGTTTGAGCAGTTCGCCGCGCCTGCGGAACCCCAGCCGGGCGCCGGCCACCAGGGTCCGGCCCACCTCGGGCAGGCCCCGCACGGTGAGCCTGAGGTCCTCGGTCGCCGCGCGCAGCCGGGTGCGCGACCCCGCGGCGGGGTACCCGTAGTCGCGGCGGTTGCCCTTGATCCCGTCGACGATGGTCAGCAGCGCGCCGAATCCGTCTGCCAGACAGTGGCTCAGCACCAGGCTGACCGCGCTGGACCCGTCGGTCATCGGCAGCACGCCGAGGTGCCAGGTCGGTCCCCACTCCGGATCCAGCGGCAGCCGCACCCGCTCGTCGACCCAGTCGCTGAGCTCATCGCGCGGCCGCGGGTCCTCGATGTCGAGAGTGGTCTGCGGACCGGTCGACGACACCCAGCGGTGCCTGCCGATCGGCAGGGGCGACGGCTCGATCCGTCGGCCGTACAGGCCGTAGCCGAAGTTCTCGTGGAACCGGCGCACGCCGTCGAGGTCGACCGGGCGGTCGTACACCCACACCGCCTGCATGGCCAGTTCCTGCCCGGTGGCGCGCTGCCCCAGGAACAACAGCTGGTCGGTGAACGACAGGCGGTTGTCCGACATCACGCCGTTCGCAGGTCCACGAGGTCGCCCACCGGCGCCAGCTCGCCACGGCCCGCGGCGACCCGGGCGAACACGGCCTTCATCGCCTCCGTGTAGCGGGTGACCGACTCGAGCGCGATCGGGTTGTTCGGGAACGCCAGCGTGACCGAGGTGCCGTGGTGGAACCTGTTGAACCACATGCCGATCTGGTTGGCGGCGCCCATCTCGCTGAAGATCTTGCCGTTGAGCGTGTCCCACTCCCCGACCACCGACGACGACAGCGGCGCCAGCGTCGCGTCCATGTAGGAGATCATCGGCACACCCGGATCGGGCTTGCGCACACCGTGATCGCCTGCGAGTTCGAGCACCCGCTCGAACGGGACGTGTGCCAGCGGCAGACCCGAGTCGAACGCCGACTGGGCGGACCGCACGGTGGCCGCGAACGACTCCGGCGTCACCTCGACGGTCACCGGCACGGTTCCGGTGAACCACCCGGTGGTCATCATCTCGGCCTGCGAGTCGCGGGTGCTGGTCGGGGTGATCACGTTGTAGCTCGGGTTGCCGGTCAGCTCGTGCTCGGCGATGGCGGCAGCGGCGAAGATGCCGCCGAGGAAGCGGGCCCCGGCATCGGTGCACGCGGACTCGAACCGGTCCGACTGCTCGGCGTCCATCAGGTGGACCGTCATCAGGTCGCCCTCGCACGGCACCGACGGATCACCCAGCGGCAGCGGGAACTTCGGCAGCGTGCCGTTGTTGCGGTCGGTGAACTCCATCCAGCCGCGCACCTGCGGTGAGTCGACGGTCAGCGCCGAGGTGAACTTGCGCTGCCGCACGCAGTAGTCGGCGTAGCTGCCCGCCTCGGGCAGCGGGATCGGCGCCCCGCCGGCGGCGAGCTGGACGTACATCATGTGGATCTCGACGAACGCCAGGCCGAGGTACATCGCGTCGACGTGCACGTGGTCCACGGTCATGAAGAACGTGAAGTGGTCGGGGCGCTGGATGATGCCGAACCGGAAGCAGCCCCACTCCATCGGCGACGGGGTGCTCAGCACGAAGTCACGCCACTGATCCGGCGTGCACACCCCGCGGTTGGTCGCGACGTACTTGATGTCCTTGGGGCTGCGCAGCGTGCGCCGCACCACGTCCTCGCCGTCGGGGCCGTCGACGAACTCGAACCAGCTGCGGTAGGTGTCGTGGCGCCGCAGGTAGGCGTTGATGACGTGGGTCATCAGACGGATGTCGCACCGGCCCTGGATGTTCCAGGCGGGGATCGTCAACCGTGCCATCTGCGTACCGCGCGCGGTGTGCTCGCGGTAGGCGCGCAGATGCTGTGCCTGCTGGTAGCTGACCGGAACCTCGGAGACCGGCGCCTCCGCGGCCTTGGCGAGGCTGGTCGCCGACGGCTCCCACGACACGAACTCACCCGGCTCGTCTGCCCAGTCGTGGATTGGCTCAAGTGAGAACACGTGTCCCCCTTCTGGGTTCGTATGCGTAGTTCGTCTGTGGTTGGTCAGGAGGCAGCCGGGACAGCGTCGTCTGCGGCCAGCGTCTCGCACAGGTGATCGGCCAGGCCGCGCACCGTGCTGACACCCATGGAGGTGATCCGGATGCCGGTCTCCGCCTCGATGCGGGTGCGCAACTCGAGGTTGCCCAGCGAGTCCAGACCGTATTCCGACAGCGGACGGTCGGGGTCGATCGACCGGCGCAGGATCAGGCCCACCTGCTCGGAGATCAGCCGGCGCAGATGCGTCGGCCACTCCTCGCGCGGCATCGCGGCCAGTTCCGCACGCAGCCGTCGTCCCTCGGCCGGGCCCGCGCCCGCCGACTTGAACGCCGACGCGAACGGGCTGCGCTGCGCGAACGCGGTCAGCCACGGTGTGCCCAGGATCGCGGCGTAGCCGGTGTAGCCCCGGTCGTAGCGCAGCAGCGACTCGAACGCGTAGGCACCCTCATCGGGCAGGATCGCGCCCTCGCCCTCGGCGAGCCCGGTGCCGCGGCCGATCTCGGCCCATGCACCCCAGGCGATCACGCTGGCCGGCAGGCCCTGCGCACGGCGCCAGGTCATGAACGCGTCCAGCCAGCTGTTGGCCGCGGCGTAGGCGCCCTGGCCGGGGGAGCCGACGAGCGCCGCCGCCGACGAGAACGCGCAGAACCAGTCCAGCGGCTGCGACGCCGTCGCGACGTGCAGGTTCCAGGCGCCGTAAACCTTTGGCGCCCAGTCCCTGTCGATCAGGTCATCGGTGATGTTGGGCAGCGTGGCGTCCTCAACCACCGCGGCGGCGTGCAGCACACCGCGCAGCGGCAGCCCGGTCGCCGTGGCGGCCGCGACCAGCCGGTCGGCGGTGCCCGGGGCCGCGATGTCCCCGCACTCCACCACGATGTCGGCACCCGACGACGCGATCAGGTCGATGATCTCGCGGGCCCGCTCGTTGGGCTCGCTGCGCGAGGTCAGCACGATCCGACCGGCACCCGCCTCGGCCATCTTCTCGGCCAGGAACAGACCCAGACCGCCGAGACCACCGGTGATGATGTACGCGCCGTCCTCGCGGAACACCGGAACCTGTTCCGGCGGAAGCACCGCCGACGACAGCCCCTCGGTGGGCACGTCGAGCACCAGCTTGCCGGTGTGCTGCGCACCGCCCATCTTGCGGATGGCGGTGGCCGCGTCGGTCAGCGGGAAGTGCGTGATCTCCGGCAGCGGCAGCGTGCCGTCGGCGGTCAGCTGGTACACCTTCTCCAGCAGCCTGCGCACCTTGTGCGGGTGCGTGACGGTCATCAGCGCGAGGTCGACGGCGTAGAACGACAGGTTGCGACGGAACGGGAACAGCCCCAGCCGGGTGTCGCCGTAGATGTCGCGCTTGCCGATCTCGACGAACCGCCCGCCGAAGGCCAGCAGCTCCAGGCCGGCCCGCTGCGCGGCGCCGGTCACCGAGTTCAGCACCACGTCGACGCCGTAGCCGTCGGTGTCGCGCCGGATCTCGTCGGCGAAGGCGGTGCTGCGGGAGTCGTAGACGTGCTCGATTCCCCAGTCGCGCAGCAGCTGTCGGCGTTCCTCGCTGCCCGCGGTGGCGTAGATCTCGGCGCCGATCATCCGGGCGACCGCGATCGCGGCCTGGCCGACACCACCGGTGCCGGAGTGGATCAGCACCTTCTCGCCCGGCTCGAGGCGGGCCAGTTCGACCAGCCCGAGCCACACCGTGGCGTACGCCAGACCGACCGCGGCGGCCTGGTACTCGGCGTAGCCGTCCGGCAGCTTGGTGACCAGATCGGCCTCACAGAGCACGTGGGTGCCCCAGCAGCCGTTGGCCGACACGCCGCCGACCCGGTCGCCGACCTTGACGGTGGTGACGTCGGGACCGACCGCGGTGACCACACCGCCGAACTCCGAACCGAGTTCGGGCAGCCGGCCGTCGAAGCTCGGGGCGCGGCCGAACGCGACCAGCACGTCGACGAAGTTGATGCTCGACGCGGTGACCGCGACCTCGACCTGGCCCGGCCCCGGCGGAGTCCGCTTGAACGCCACCAGTTCCAGCGACTCCAGGTCGCCCGGGTTGCGCACCGTGAGCCGCACGGCGTCCCGGTCGGGGTCCACGGTCGTGGTGTGCCGCTCGTCGGGGGTCAGCGGCGCCGGGCACAGCCTCGCGGTGTACCAGCGCCCGTCGCGCCATGCGGTCTCGTCCTCGTCGGAACCCGACAGCAGCTGCGCGGCCAGCTGGGTGCCGCTGGTGACGTCGTCGACGTCAATCTGCGTGGGCCGCAGCCGCGGGTACTCCATGCCGAGCGCACGCATCAGGCCGCGCTGGCCGGCGTGCTCCAGGCTGGGCACGTCCTCCGGCAGCACCTGCTGGGCGTTGCGGGCCACCACGTACAGCCGCGGCGGCTCACCCGGCAGCTCGGGCAGTTCGCGGGCGATCCGCACGAGGTGACGGACGTTCTCGACACCGCGCACACCGCTGTCGGCGTCCACGTCCTGTGCCGCGCCGGGCACCACGACCACACCGCTGACCAGCTGCTCGCCCAGGTGCGAGGTCAGCACCTCGACGTTGGCGTCGTGGTCGGACTGGACCGGCCACGCCATCGTCGCGACCTGTGCCCCAGCGGATTTCAGTGCGTCCGCCAGGTCGGCGGCCAGCGCGTTGCCGTTGCCGCTGGTATTGATCACGATCCACGCACCGGCGTCGTCGGTGTCGGCCTCGGGCACCTCCTGCTGCTGCCACTCGATGGTCAGCAGCCGCTCGTTGAGCTTGCGGTCGGCCTGGGCCTGCGACGACGCACCGGCGCCGAGCCTCAGCCCGGTGACGCTGAGCAGGACGTGCCCCTGGTCGTCGAGCACCTCGAGGTCGGCGACCACACCGTCGGCGTCCGCCTTGACCACACGGCTGTAGCAGTAGTGCGCATTGCGCGCCGACGCGTAGGCCCGCATCCGGGAAACGCCGAGCGGCAACAGCATTCCGCCGCCGGCGGCCGCGCTCTGCACGCTCGGATGGGCCACCACCGACTGGAAGCACGCGTCCAGCAGCGCCGGGTGCACGCCGTAGCCGGCCTGCTGCGAGCGCAGCGGTCCGGGCAGCGCCGCGGCGGCCAGCACGGTGTCGGAGTCCGCTGAGGTGTACGCCGTGGCCAGGCCCGCGAACGCGGCGCCGTGGCGGATACCGACGGCGTTGAACGCCGAGCGCAGCTCCTCACCCTCGACCGCGTCGGGATGGGCGGCGCGCAGCGCCTCGATGTCGTATGCCTGCGGCTGATCGTCCGACGAGCCTTCGTGCAGAACGGCTTTCGCGCGGGTGGTGCGCTCGCCGGCCTGGTAGGTCTCCACCGCGAAGTCCACCACGCCCGGCGCCACCGTGGTCGCCGACGCCGAGACCGGGGTCTCGTCGTCGAGCAGCAGCATCTGCTCGAAGGTCACGTCGTGGACCTCGGCCTGCGGGCCGAGGACGGTCTGCGCGGCGGCCAGCGCCATCTCGCAGTAGGCCGCACCCGGCAGCACCGCGACCTCGTGCACCTGGTGGTCGGCCAGCCACGGCTGGGCCTCGGTGCCGACCTCGCCCTGCCACATGTGGCGCTCCGGCTCCTCCGGCAGCACCACGTGCGAACCCAGCAGCGGGTGCACGGTGATGGTGTGCGCACCGCGGGTGGCGCCCTCGGCGCCCTCGCGGTCGAGCAGCAGCGACGTGTGCGTCCAGGTGGGCAACGGCGCGTCGATCAGCCGGCCCGACGGGTAGCGCACCGAGAAGTCAACGGCCGCACCGACGGAGTGCAGATCCGCCACCAGCGGCAGCAGGCCGTGCGGCAGCTCCTGGTTGCGGCGCATCGCGGCCAGCACCGCGGCGGGCACGTCGAGGCTGCGCGCGGTCTGGTCGACGGGGTGCGTCAGCAGCGGGTGCGGGGACAGCTCGGTGAAGACCCGGTGGCCGTCCTCCAGCGCGGCCTGCACCGCGGCGGCGAACCGCACGGTGTGACGCAGGTTGTCGACCCAGTAGTCGGCGTCGTAGTCGGCCTCCTCGCGGGGGTCGTACAGGGTCGCCGAGTAGTACGGGATCTCGGGCTCGCGCGGGTCGAGGTCCTCGAGCGCGTCGGCGAGGTCGTCGAGGATCGGGTCGACCTGCGGCGAGTGCGACGCCACGTCCACCGCGACCTCGCGGGCCATGATGTCGCGCTGCTCCCACGCGGCGATCAGCTCGCGCACGGACTCGGTCGCACCGCCGACCACCGTCGACTGCGGCGAGGCCACCACGGCCAGCGACACGTCGGTCACACCGCGGGCGGCGAGTTCGGAGATCACCTGGGACGCGGGCAGTTCCACCGACGCCATGGCTCCGGAGCCGGCGATGCGCGCCATCAGGCGCGACCGGCGGCAGATGACCTTGACGGCGTCGTCGAGGGTCAGCGCACCGGCGACGACGGAGGCCGCGACCTCACCCATCGAGTGGCCGATCACCGCGCCCGGGGTGACCCCGTAGGCGCGCATCGTCGCGGCCAGCGCGACCTGAACGGCGAACACCGTCGGCTGGACCTTGTCGATGCCGGTCACGGTCTCCGACGCGGTCAGCGCCTCGGTGACCGAGAAGCCCGACTCGCGGGCGATCAGCGGTTCGAGCTCGGCGATGGTCGCGGCGAACACCGGTTCGCGGTTGAGCAGCTCGGTGCCCATCCCGGCCCACTGCGAGCCCTGACCGGAGAACACCCACACCGGGCCGCGGTCGTCCTGCCCGACAGCCGGCTGGTACGGCTCGTCGCCCTCGGCGACGGCACGGAACTGGTTGATCAGCTCGTCGCGGCTGCCCGCGATCACGGCGGTGCGCACCGAGCGGTGCCCGCGCCGGCGGGTCAGCGTGTAGGCGAGATCGCCGAGGTTGATCGCCGGGCCGCGGCCGTTGCCGTCACCGCTGGCTGCCAACCAGTCGGCCATCCGGGCCGCGGTGCGGCGCAGTTCCTCGGCCGAGGTCGACGACAGCGGGAACATCATCGGCCCGTCGGCGGCGGCCGGTGCGGCTTCACGCTGCGGCTCGGGCGCCTGCTCGACGATGGCGTGCACGTTGGTGCCCGACAGCCCGTAGGCCGACACCGTCGCGCGCCGCGGCCCCGGCGCCTGGTTCGGCCAGGCGATGTTGGAGTCCGGCACGAACAGGCCGGTCTCGATCTTGGCCATCTCGTCGGGCAGCTGGTGGAAGTGCAGGTTCTTGGGGACGACGCCGTGCTGGACCGCCAGCACGGCCTTCATCACGCCCAGCGCGCCGGCGGCTGACTGGGTGTGGCCGAAGTTCGTCTTGACCGAGCCGAGCGCACACGGGCCGGTCTTGCCGTACACCGAGGCCAGGCTGGAGAACTCCAGCGGATCACCGACCGGGGTGCCGGTGCCGTGCGCCTCGCACAGCCCGACCGTCGCGGGATCGACGCCCGCGGCCTCCAGCGCCTGCTGGTAGACCTCGACCTGCGCCTCGGCGGACGGGGTGGCGATGTTGACCGTGCGGCCGTCCTGGTTGGACGCGGTGCCGCGGATGACGGCCAGGATCCGGTCGCCGTCGCGCTGAGCGTCCTCGAGGCGCTTGAGCGCCAGCACGACGCAGCCCTCCGCGGAGACGAAGCCGTCGGCGGCGACGTCGAACGCGTGGCACTTGCCGGTGGGCGACAGCATGCCCGCAGCGGAGCCACCGGCGGCCTTACGGGGCTCCAGGAGCACCGAGACGCCACCGGCGAGCGCGAGGTCGCTCTCGCCGTCGTAGAGGCTGCGGCAGGCCAGATGGATGGCGCTCAGGCTCGACGAGCACGCCGTGTCGATGGTGACGGCGGGGCCGCGCGCGTTGAGCGCGTAGGAGATGCGCCCGGAGGCGAGGCTGAAGCTGGTGCCGGTGAAGCCGTAGGGACCTTCCAGGGCCTTGGTGTCGGCGGCCAGGTAGGCGTAGTCGTTGTGGGTCAGCCCCATGAACACGCCGGTCTTGGAGCCGGCGAGCGACGAGGGGTTGATGCCGGAGTGCTCGACGGCCTCCCAGGCGGTCTCCAGCAACACCCGGTGCTGCGGGTCGATCGCGGTGGCCTCACGCTCGGTGATCCCGAAGAAGCTGTAGTCGAAGGCCGAGGCGTCGTCGAGGAAGGCGCCCCACTTGGACACCGACCGGCCGGGGACCCCGGGCTCGGGGTCGTAGTACTCCTCGGCGTCCCAGCGGCCGCGAGGGATCTCCGTGACGAAGTCCTCGCCCTTGAGCAGGGCTTCCCACAGCTGCTCCGGCGATTCAATGCCCCCGGGAAGTCGACATGACATCCCGATCACAGCGACGGGAATTGCACGCGATTCGCCCACGTAGAAAAACCTCTTCTCAGCTTCCGCTCAGGTTGTGCGTTCGAATTAGGATAGGGGTTAAGCGACTCATCGTCTCAACTCTGAGAAACGTGAGCGACGACCCGCTTGCGTGCGTTATCCGACCACGCGCAGGTGAACGTTACAAATCCCCGAATACGACAACTTTTGTTGTCCGGTATTTCACTCACCGTTCTCCACTCCGCATGAGCGAACTCACCTCCTGCGTACCGCAACATCTGACCGGTTTGCGGAGCGGACCGTCGCGACCTCGGCCACCACGCCGGAAGCACACCTGGCGCTGGTGCGCAAGTCGTGCGGTTTGCCCCGTCCGAGCGAACCAGTGATCGATGCCGCCACGGCGGTCAATCTAGCAGGGGATTCCCAGATTTGGGAAATGTTTCCCAGGGTTCGCTGTCCAGGCCCGTTTGTGTCGCGGATCGTTGATTTTGGCAAAAGCCTACGGTGCCGTAGATCTGTGCTCACTTGGGACTTTTGCCAGGCTAATGAACATCTGGCAAAGATCTACCTTCGCCCGTTGTGGGTTCATTTTCGGATGCCAGCTGGACGTTTTCACTGGTGAGGCCGGCGCTTCGCATTCTCAAAAGACCGCTGAACGGGACGACAAACGGGTTGTGTCGCGGCTATCAAACGGTGGCTACACGCCCCAGTGGGGCCGCCATCCATACCGGACCGCCTGTGACGTGCCAATACCCAAATGTATGGCAACGACCGCTGCAAGAATGGCAAAGAAATGGCAGGGAATTAGCGAATAGCGTTTTATAAAAGCACTGATCTTTACGTTGATGTTGAATTCGGCGCACCACTCGCCGTGCCCGGAACCGCCGTCGTCAGCGGAAATGGTTTCTCCGCGCGATCTCAGCAACGTTGTTGAGCGCTATGAGCCGCCGCCGCGCACGGCGCCGGCAGCCGCTGCGACGTTTGTTGAATAAAGTTCACAGCGATCTTGGGAAGATCTCAGGGAGCGCCCGGAGGTCCCCGGCGACTCCGGTTCGCCAGCGAACAAGATCGCCGGGGCGGCGGCGCCGGTCTCCTAGTCTCAGGGCAACGTCTCGGGGCAGCGACGAGCAGGAGGTACCGCGATGAGTGACCGGTTCAGCACGCACACACAGCTCTTCGATCTCAGCGGTAAGCGCGCGCTGGTGACCGGCGGCACCAGCGGCATCGGGGTGATGATGGCGCGCGGTCTGCTGCAGGCCGGCGCCGAGGTGGTGATCAGTTCCCGCAAGGCCGACGGCTGCCGCCGCGCCCAGGAGGAGTTGTCGCGGTTCGGCGAGGTGACGGCGATCCCCGCCGACCTGTCCCGCCACGACGAGTGCCTGCGGCTGGCCGAGGAGGTCACCGCGGACGGTGAACCGCTGCACATCCTGGTCAACAACGCCGGAGCCACCTGGGGCGCGCCGCTGGAGGAGTTCCCGGACTCGGCCTGGGACCGCGCGCTGGACCTCAACCTGAAAGCCCCGTTCTGGCTGGTGCAGGCGCTGCTGCCGACGCTGCGGGCGGCGGGCACCGCCGACGACCCCGCGCGCGTGATCAACGTCGGCAGCATCGACGGCCTGCGGGTCCCGCTGCTCCCCACGTACTCCTACAGCAGCAGCAAGGCCGCGCTGCACCACCTCACCCGGGTGCTCGCGCGTGAGCTGGGACCGCAGCACATCACCGTCAACGCCGTCGCCCCCGGACCGTTCCCGTCGAAGATGATGGCGGCGACGCTGGACCAGTTCGGCGAGCAGATCACCGCGACGACGCCGCTGCGCCGGGTCGGCCGCGACGACGACATGGCCGGCGTCGCGGTGTTCCTGGCCAGCCGCGCGGGTTCCTACGTCACGGGTGCGACGATCCCGGTGGACGGCGGCATCTTCACCTGCGCCTCCAACTGACGCCGCGACCTCGAGCGGGACTGCTTGGATTCGTATAGCCAGATCGCATGGTCCAACCGCCTTTCGGGATTGGCGAGCGAATCCGGATACCCGCGCGGCTCCCGGGTAGCTCACCACCGTCGGGTACGCCGAAGGTGTCCTCGATGGTGGCCGGAAGCCGCCGGCAGTCATCGGCCAGGTTCATGCCGCGACACCCTCGACGGCGACCGACATCGACGGGGCGATCCGGGTATGGGCCCCACGATCCAAAAGGAGCAGGTCAGTCTCCTGACCTGCTCTTACTGGTGGAGCAATAGACCTCGTCGAGCCTCCGGCCTGGTCGGCGAGTCGTGCCTCCTGCTCTTCTGGCGTCAGTGCAGCCAGGTGGTGGTGTCGGTCGATCCGGCGGCCACCAGTGGTGTGTACACAGCCCAGCAGGCTGAGCAGAAAGGCCAGATCCGGATGTGGCTCGTGGGCCGCTACCCGCAAGTGGGGATGCCAGACCCCGAGAGCCTCAACCTGTTCGCGATGCGTGATGATCCTGCGCGCCACGGTCAAACCTCCCTCTCCTATTCAGGGAGGGGCGGCGCGACGCGACTCAGTGGCGGGGCTGGCTTACCATCAGGTGGGCCCAGCGACGCTCACCCTTCTCCAATGCCCTGGCGGTCGCCAGCGTAATGCCCGGGTAGCGCGCACGCCACTTCGCGAGGATGTCGGTATCAGTCATCGGCGGGCACCCCCTTTGGCGATCTGGTCGTGGAAGAACTGTGGTGTCAGCAGGTACTGCTTATCGGCGTTGTCGAACACCCCAGTTTGCTCGCCCTCGATGGCTGCCATGGCGGCCTCCCAGGGGTCGTCGATCTCTTGGGACACATCAGAATACCATCACACGAACAAAGGCCATGACCGGCACGCTACCACCGGTTTGACTGACGTGAGACTGACGTGGGCCTATTTTCTTGTTTCGCAGGCCTCTGACCTGCTCTTACTGGTGGAGCTAAGGGGAATCGAACCCCTGACCTACTCGATGCGAACGAGTCGCGCTACCAACTGCGCCATAGCCCCTTGTGCCGGTAGGACAGGCTACCAGCCCTCGCGCCGACGGTGAAAATCGAGCCCCTGGTGTCGCCGGAACTACTGACCCGCGGCCCGCGGCAGGTCGTAATCCCTAGCGAACGGCGCGTAATCCAGGTGCTCGAAGATAGGGTCCTCGTCATCGATCTCCAGCACTACCGAACCGGGCCGGCGCAGCCGGGCGGGCACGACGTCGTACTGGTGATCGTCGGTGTTCTCCACACCGAGCCGCGACCGCGCGATCCGCTGGGCGCGCCTGCGCCGCAATTGTTCCTCGATGCGGGTCTGCCTGCGCAGGTAGGCCAGGTAGAGCACCATCGCCGCGCCGACCGTGCCGCAGGCCCACCACATCGTCGAGGTCAGCGTGAACGCCGCGACGGCGGTGGCCACCAGCAGCACCATCATCACCGTCAGCACCCGCTTGCGGAACCGGTACTTGCGCTCGGCGACCGCGGCGGCGGTCTTGGACTCGTGGCGACGGCGGCGCACCTCTGACAGCGTGTCGGCCATTTCCGGATCGGTCTCCGGCTCCGCCTCCAGACCTGACGAGTCCTCGACATACTCGTACTCGTCGTCGCGTCCGGCCTCGGACTCAGGCTCAGGCTCGGGTTCCGGCTCGGTCTGCGCGACGGGCTCGGCCTCGGGTTCCGGATCGGGCTGTTCCTCTGCCGCACCCGCCTCGTCGAACTCGTCGAACTGCAGTGTCAGCTCGTCACTTTCAGCGGCGACCGGGGCTGCGGCCGGCAGCGCCCCGGCAGTCTCCGGCACCACGTCGACGTCGAGGTAGTCGGGTTCGGGCTGCTCCTCGGGCACGGCGGCGCGCACCATCGCACGGCTCACGGGCGCCTTGTCCGACCTGCGGGTGTCGAACTCCTGGGTGTCAAACTCGTCGCCCTCAAACTCGTCGAAGTCGTCGGGCCGCCAATCCGGATCGTGGGCGTGCCCAGCGGCCGGCAGGCGCCGCCGCAGCCGCGCGCTGCGTCCGCTGTTGAGCACCCGCGTCGCCAGGGCCACGTCGCTGGTGCGCCGCACCGTGTCGCGCTTGCTGATCAGCATCGGCACGAGCACGAAAAGCCAGAGAACGACCAGAGAGATCCAGAGGAGAGACTGGGGGATGCTTGGCATGTCGCCTGCTCCTTTCCCCAATAAGGCTAGGTCTGTGACCTGCGCATCCGTGAGCGGCGCGCCGAGACAATTACACACCTGTAATTCCCCATGTACAAGCACCACGCGTCACAAATGTCACTTTCGTAACACCGATTGCCGCAGCACACCCGCGACTTCTACGCCAGGGTCGTGCTGTTGCCGGTCTCCACAGCCCTGGCGTGGAACTCGGCGCACAAAAGCTCAGGCCCAGCTGGCCCGGCCGTGACGCACCAGGGTCGCGGCCGCCGAGCCCTCGATCTCCTCCACCGTGATCGCGACCAGCAGATGGTCCCGCCAGGCGCCGTCGACCTCGAGGTAGCGCTTGAGCAGGCCTTCCTCCCGGAATCCGACCTTGGCCAGCACCGCCCGACTGGCCGCGTTCTCCGGACGCACGGTGGCCTCCACCCGGTGCAGTCGCACCGCACCGAAGCAGTGGTCCACCCCGAGCGCCAGCGCGGCGGTGGCGACCCCGCCGCCGTTGACATCCTTGGCCACCCAGTAGCCGATCCACGCCGAGCGCAGCGCGCCGTGGGTGACGTTTCCGATGGTCAGCTGGCCGCAGAACTCCCCGTCCAACTCGATCACGTAGGGCAGCATCCGGCCGCTGCGCGCCTCGGCCCGCAGACCCGAGCAGACCGACGGCCAGGTGGCGATGGAATGCCTTGTCTCCCAATCCATTCCGGTGGACGGTTCCCACGGCTCCAGGTGCTCGCGCTGCGCGATGCGGATCCGGCTCCACTGTGCGCCGTCGCGGAACCGCACCGGGCGCAACCGCACCACTCCCCTGGCCACCCGCAGCGGACCCACCGGCTCCGGCCAGCCCGGATGTGCGGGGCTGGACCGCCAGATTCCCACGTCGCCCCGCCGGCCGGATCAGCCGCGCTGGGCCAGAAACGCCACGTCGACGATCTCGCCGGTGCGGATCTGCTCAGCCTCGGTCGGCACCACCACCAGGCAGTTCGCCTCGGCCAGCGTGGCCAGCAGGTGCGAGGACGCACCGCCGCCGAGCGTCTGCACGAGGTACTCGCCGGTGTCCTGATCGCGCATGAGTTGCCCGCGCAGAAACCCCTTTCGTCCCGCCACCGATTCGATCGGCGACAGCGTGCGCGCCTGCACGATGCGGCGGTACGCCTGCCGCTTACCCAGCGACAGCCTGATCAGCGGCCGCACCATCACCTCGAAGACCACCAGCGCGCTGACCGGGTTGGCGGGCAACAGGAACACCGGCACCCCGTCACGGCCGAGCTGCCCGAACCCCTGCACCGAGCCCGGGTGCATCGCGATGCGGGTCACCTCGATCTCGCCGAGTTCGGCGAGCACCGACCGGACCCGCTCGGCGGCCGCACCGCCGACGGCGCCGGAGATCACCACCACCTCGGAGCGGTTCAGCTGACCCTCGACGACCTCGCGCAACACCTTGGGGTCGGTGTCGACGATGCCGACCCGGTTGACCTCCGCGCCGGCGTCGCGGCCCGCGGCCGCCAGCGCGTAGGAGTTGACGTCGTAGACCTGCCCGTTGCCCGGGGTGCGGTTGATGTCGACGAGCTCGCCGCCCACGCTCAGCACCGACAGCCGCGGCCGCGGATGCACCAGCACACGTTCCCGGCCGACCGCCGCCAGCAGTCCGACCTGCGCGGGTCCGATGATGGTCCCGGCGCGCACCGCGACGTCACCGGGCTGCACGTCGTCCCCGGTGCGTCGCACGTAAGCGCCCGACCGCACCCCGCGCAGCACCCGAACCCGCGACTCGCCGCCGTCGGTCCAGCGCAGCGGCAGCACCGCGTCGGCCAGCGTCGGCATCGGCGCACCGGTCTGCACCCGCGCGGCCTGGCGCGGCTGCAGCCGGCTGGGGGTGCGCGCGCCCGCCTCGATGACGCCCATCACCGGCAGGCTGATCTCGCCGCCACCCTCGCCGTCACCGTTCTCGCCGGCGCCGAGCACGTCGACGCTGCGCACCGCGTAACCGTCGATCGCGGCCTGGTCGAACCCGGGAAGCGGTCGCTCGGTGACGACCTCCTCGGCGCACATCAGCCCCTGCGCCTCGGCGATCGCCACCCGCACAGGACGCGGCGCCACCGCGGCAGCCGCGACTCGCGCCTGCTGTTCTTCGACCGAACGCACCCTGCCCCTTATCTACTCAGCCAGGGCCGTTTTCGTTGTCTCGCGCGCGGACGTCAGTAGTCGACCAGCCCCAGTCGCTCCACCAACCACCGCCGGAGCTCCGGCCCGTAATCATCGCGCTGCAACGCAAAGTCAACCGCAGCCTTGAGGTAGCCGCCGGGATTTCCGAGGTCGTGTCGAGAACCACGGTGCACCACCACGTGGACGGGATGCCCCTCGTTGATGAGCAGCGCGATGGCGTCGGTCAGCTGGATCTCGCCGCCGACCCCGCGCGGCACCCGCTTGAGCGCATCGAAGATGGCCCGGTCGAGCACGTAGCGGCCGGCCGCGGCGTACGGCGACGGCGCGTCCTTGGCGTCCGGCTTCTCGTACATTCCCTTGACACGCAACACGTTCGGGTTGTTGGTGTCGGGGACCGGTTCGACGTCGAACACGCCGTAGGCGCTGATCTCCTCTTTGGGCACCTCGATCGCGCACAGCACCGAGCCGCCGCGCTTGGCGCGCACCTTCGACATGGTCTCCAGCACCCCGGTGGGCACCACCAGGTCGTCGGGCAGCAGAACGGCGACCGCGTCCTCGTCGGGCAGCAGCACCGGCTCGACGCAGCTGACCGCGTGGCCCAGGCCCAGCGGCTCGGCCTGCACCACCGACTCCACCTTGATCAGTGCCGGCGCCCGGCGCACCTTCTCCAGCATCGAGGTCTTGCCCCTGGCCTCGAGCGTGCCCTCGAGCACCAGGTCCTCGACGAAGTGCGCGACGACGCCGTCTTTGCCCTCGGAGGTGACGATCACCAGCCGCTGCGCACCGGCCTCGGCCGCCTCGGCGGCGACCAGCTCGATGCCCGGCGTGTCGACCACGGGCAACAGTTCCTTGGGGACCGTCTTGGTTGCCGGCAGGAAGCGGGTTCCCAGCCCCGCCGCCGGGACAACCGCGGTGTATGGAATGGGTACCTCTGGCCTCATCGTTCCCACACTAATGTCTACGGGCAAAGTCGACCCGCCAAGGGGCAGAGTCAATCGTGAATGGTCAACCGTGACTGCGTCGAAGGCCGAACTGCGCGCCGCGATCCTGGCGGCCCGCCGCCGCCTGACCGCGGCGCCACGCGACGCCGAGGCGCAGGCCCTGAGCCGCCACGCCGCCGACCTGGTGGTCCGCGGCGACACCGTGTGCGCGTATGTGCCGGTGGGCTCGGAACCCGGCTCGCTGGAGCTGCTGGAGACGCTGCGCCGCGGCGGCGCCCGCGTGCTGCTGCCGGTCGCCCGCGAGGACGACGCCGGCGTCCCGCAACCGTTGAGCTGGGGCGAGTACGTGCCCGGCGAGCTGGTTTCGGCGAGGTTCGGGCTGCGCGAGCCGAAGGCGCCGTGGCTGGCCCCGGAGGTGGTCGCGGACGCGGCGACGCTGCTGGTCCCCTCGCTGGCCGTGGACCGCTCGGGGGTGCGGCTGGGCCGCGGCGCCGGCTTCTACGACCGCACGCTGCACCTGGCGTCGCGGTCGGCGCGGCTGATCGCGGTGGTGCGCGACGAGGAGCTCGTCGAGCGCCTACCCGCCGACCCTCACGACATCCCGATGACCCACGCGCTCACGCCCGTCGGGGGCCTTCAGGGGCTCGGGGCGCCGGAATGACATGCGCCACGTAGCGGTTCTAGCACTTGAGCCGGTAGAGTGCTAAGAAGTTTGACCACCTCGGAGGTTTTCGTGCCTACCTATTCCTATGCGTGCACTGAGTGCGGCGACCGTTTCGACGCGGTCCAGGCGTTCAGTGATGCGTCGCTGACCACCTGCAAGAAGTGCAGCGGCCGGCTGCGCAAGCTCTTCGGCAACGTGGGAGTGGTCTTCAAGGGCAGCGGGTTCTACCGCACCGACAACCGTGAGTCCGGCAAGAAGTCGTCGAACGGGTCGTCGTCGTCCTCCTCGGAGTCCAGCTCCTCGTCGTCGAGCTCGTCGAGCGACTCGAGCTCGAGTTCGTCGTCGGCTGCGCCCGCCGCCGCCTCCAGCTGACCGGAGTTATCCACAGACGGGCCGAAACCGCCCGACCCCGACGTTCCCCCGCGCCTAACTTGGCGTCATGGGGGAGTCGCTCAATCCGTCACCGATCACCCGGCTGACCTCCGCGCTGCGCCCCGACTGGTCGCGCACCGTCGCCGCCCGCCGGACCGCGGCGGTCGGGCTGGTGCTGCTGGCCGCGGTCGCGGCGCTGCGCCCCGACCCCGATGACGCCCGGATCGACGTCGTCGTCGCCGCCCGAGATCTGGCGCCCGGTGCGGCGCTCACCGCGGACGACGTCCGGCTCGCGACGCTGGCCGCAACGACGGTTCCCGACGGCGCGACCACCGAGGTGGACGCCGTGGTGGGCACGACGCTGGCGGGTCCGGTCCGCCGCGGTGAGGCGCTGACCGACGTCCGGCTGCTCAGCCCGCGGCTGGCCGACGCGGCCGCCGGGCCCGACGCGCGGATCGTGCCGCTGTCGCCGGCGCAGGACTCGGTGCTCGACCTGATCCGCCCCGGCGACGTCGTCGACGTGCTGGCCGCCGCACCCGACACCGACGCCGCTCCGCGGGTGGTGGCAAGCGGCGCGGTGGTCGTGCTGGTCTCCCCCAAGCCCACGGGCACCGCGGCCGGCGCCGACCGCGTCGTCCTGGTGGCGCTGCCCGTCCGGGCGGCAATAGACCTCGCCGCAGCCGCTCTGGTAAATGCCGTCGCGCTCACGCTGCACTGACTGCGGCGCGCCGGGCCCGGTCAAACGCCCTCTGTCGCCACGTCCGCGAACTAACGTTCGGACAGGCGCGCGGCAGTCGCGCGCGCACCTTCGAGAGAGGACGCAGACAGCATGCTGAAAGGCTTCAAGGACTTCCTCGCGCGCGGCAACATCATCGACCTGTCGGTCGCGGTGGTCATCGGCACCGCGTTCACCGGGCTGGTCACCAGCTTCACCGACGCGATCATCCAGCCGCTGATCGACCGCATCGGGGCCGGCGGCGACGCCGACTACGGCGTCCTGCGGGTCGGCATCGGCGGCGGCCAGACCATCGACTTCAACGTGCTGCTGTCGGCGGCCATCAACTTCCTGCTGGTGGCCGCGGTGGTGTACTTCCTCATCGTGGCGCCGTACAACCGGCTGCGCCGCAAGGGCGAGGTGGAGCAGGCGCAGGACACCGAGCTGTCCTTGCTGACCGAGATCCGCAACATCCTGGCCGAGAACAACGGCTCGGCGGGTGCACACGCGGCGGGCCCGGGCACCGGGCCGAGCCCCGACACCGCGAAACACACCAGCGCCGACCGTGACTGACAGCGCACACGAGAACGGCCCCCGGAAATCCGGGGGCCGTCTCTATGCCTGGGGAGAATGCGTCAGTTCATGTTCCAGGGCTCGCCGTAGGTGGTGACGGAGTCACCGGCCGACGAGATCAGGCGCGCGAACGGACGCAGCAGCACGCCACCGGCCGCGCCGGTCACCGTGCCGTGCGCATTGCTGACGGCCACGCCGCCCTCAGGACCCTCGACGTCCACCGAGAAGGTCGCGACCTCCTGGATGCCCGGGCCGTTGCCCAGGTCCGCCGAGATCGACACACCCGGGAACAGGTTCGGGGTGATGACCGAACCCAGCGGGTTGAACTCCGGGAACAGCGAGGCGTCGTCGAGCAGGATGTTCGGGGTGGTGTAGCTGAAGTTGATGCCCACACCCAGCGACCACGGGAAGCCGATCTGGTAACCCAGCTCCAGCGTGCCCTCGAAGTCCTCGGCACCCTCGCCAGCCACGATGTACTTGGCCCGGCCCGAGTGGAACCACTCACGCGTCAGACGGTTGCGGTCAAGCGGGAACACACCGTTGAGGAACGTGTCCCACTGCTGGATGGTCAGCGTCCGACCCTGACCGTCGACCAGGCTGAGCTCGTTGTCCAGACCCGCGTGAGAGGTGCCACTGCTCACGAACAGCGATGCGGCGGCACCTGCGATCGACAGGACCAGCGCCATCAGCACCCGACTGATTGCCTTCATGTTCTCCCTAGCTATGTCGATGCGGGCCCCGGGCGGACCCGCAACTGGTGTCGGTCACGATCGCGTGCGCGGCCACATGTGATTTTCATGAGAACTTCCACATGTCGCTTTTACGTTCTGCTCATCGTTGCCGAGAGGAACATATCTGTGCGTAGGACATCCGGCAACGCGAACCACGAATGTCTCAGAGTTCGTTAAGCGTGCTGACAAGTAATTGCTGAGTTCCGCTCACGGCGGCGTAAACACTTGCGCCGAAGCGGTCGGCTACGAGGCACCCGCCGGAGCACTGCTTATCCGCCGCCGATGCGCCGCGGTACCGGCCGCCAGCTACCAAATGGCACGTCAACGGCCATATTCCCGCCGTCGGTGGGCTGTGCTCAAGATCACGGTTTCGCGTAACGCCACGTTAACCGGCGCGCCAGTCGACGACCACCTTCAGGCGCACATGAAAACGGCCCCCGGGGTTTGCCGGGGGCCGTTTCGCTCACCTGTAAGAGGTGATCAGTTCATGTTCCAGGGCTCGCCGTAGGTGGTGACGGAGTCACCGGCCGACGAGATCAGGCGCGCGAACGGACGCAGCAGCACGCCACCGGCCGCGCCGGTCACCGTGCCGTGCGCATTGCTGACG
>Ga0180218_1000376_pt1 | contig 47333 bp, 42 predicted proteins | sample eDN3rd37CKraftBY_FD_151334 | JGI IMG/M metagenome (GOLD analysis project Ga0180218, IMG submission 151334) | Enriched backyard soil microbial communities from Emeryville, California, USA - eDNA 3rd pass 37_C Kraft BY (version 2) (version 2) | ecosystem: Environmental > Terrestrial > Soil >... | reverse complement strand
CTCGGTGGTGAGCGCCGTCGCGAGGGCAAGATCGACGTCGCCGCCGCCATCGAGGGTGAGGACGAGCGCAGCCGTTCCATGGCTTCCGTCCGCCGCGCCCGTGAGCGCGAGCGGCGGCAGCAGGAGCTGCAGCGCCTCCGCTCCGAGGGCGTGAAGGTGGTGCGCGAGGTTGTCGTCCCCGAGGCGATCACCGTGCAGGAACTGGCAAACCGCATGGCCGCGCGTGGCGGCGAGGTGGTGAAGGCCCTGTTCCGCATGGGCGTCATGGCGACGCTGACCCAGACGATCGACGCGGACACCGCCGAGCTGGTGGTGAACGAGTTCGGCCACCGGGTGAAGCGCGTCTCCGAATCCGACGTCGAGCTGGGCCTGGAAGGCGCGGTGGACGCGGAGGAGGATCTGCTGCCGCGCCCGCCGGTCGTCACGATCATGGGCCATGTCGATCACGGCAAGACCAGCCTGCTGGACGCGCTGCGCAAGACCGACGTGGCGGCGCGCGAGGCGGGTGGCATCACCCAGCACATCGGCGCCTACCAGGTGACGGTGGAGAGCGGTCAGAAGATCACCTTCATCGACACCCCGGGCCACGAGGCCTTCACCGCCATGCGCGCCCGCGGCGCCAGCGTGACGGACATGGTGGTGCTGGTGGTGGCCGCCGATGACGGCGTGATGCCGCAGACGATCGAGGCGATCCACCACGCGAAGGCGGCCGGCGTGCCGCTGATCGTGGCGGTCAACAAGATCGACAAGCAGGGCGTCAATCTCGACCGCGTGCGCAACGAGCTGCTGCAGCACGAGGTGGTGGTGGAGTCCCTGGGTGGCGACACGCAGGAGATCCAGGTCTCGGCGACCAAGGGCATCAACCTCGACAAGCTGCTCGAAGCCATTGTGCTGCAGGCCGAGGTGCTCGACCTGCGCGCCAACCCGAGCCGCGGCGCCGAGGGCACCGTCATCGAGTCGAAGCTCGACAAGGGCCGCGGCGCGGTGGCCACGGTGCTGGTCCAGAAGGGCACGCTGCACCAGGGCGACATGGTGGTGGTCGGCGCCGAGTGGGGCCGCGTGCGCGCCATGCTCGACGACAAGGGCCGCCAGCTGAAGGAGGCCGGCCCGAGCCTGCCGGTCGAGATCCTCGGCCTGTCGGGCGTGCCGGCCGCCGGCGAGCCGCTCACCGCCGTCGAGGACGAGGGCCGGGCGCGCGAGATCAGCGAGTTCCGCCAGCGCAAGCTGCGGGACAAGCAGGCCGCCGCCGCCGGTGCCGCTCGCGGCACGCTGGCCGACATGATGGCGCGCATCCAGGCGGGCGAGCAGAAGGAGGTCGCCGTCGTCGTGAAGGCCGACGTCCAGGGCTCGGCCGAGGCGCTCGGCGTCACTCTGGCGAAGTTGTCGCGCGACGAGGTGAAGGTGCGGGTGCTGCACAGCGCCGTCGGCCAGATCACCGAGAGCGACATCCAGCTCGCCAAGGCGTCCAATGCCATCGTGGTGGCCTTCAACGTCCGTGCGACGGGGCAGGCACGCGAGATGGCGCAGCGGGACGGCGTGGACATCCGCTACTACTCGATCATCTACGAGGTGGCGGATGACGTGGAGAAGCTGGTGCGCGGCAAGCTCGCCCCGATCCAGCGCGAGAAGTTCCTGGGCTATGCGCAGATCCTCGAGGTCTTCGAGGTCAAGCGCCTGGGCAACATTGCCGGCTGCCGCGTTACCGAGGGTGTGGTCCGCCGCGGCTGCGGCGTCCGCCTGCTGCGCGACGGCGTGGTCATCCACCAGGGCGAGCTGGCGACGCTCCGCCGCTTCAAGGACGACGTGAAGGAAGTCACGAACGGCTACGAGTGCGGCATGAGCTTCGCCAACTACGACGCCATCAAGGTCGGCGACCAGATCGAGTGCTACGAGACCGAGACCGTCGCCGCGGTCTGACGCCTGCGGCCGGGCCTCACCGCCCGGCCGTGAACTGACAGAAAAAAGAAGGGGGCCTGGGGGAATTCATTCCCCCGGCCTTTCTTCGTTTGGTGAAGAGTAGTTCGTCATGGCCAAGAAGCCTGCCACCCCCGGCGCCCCCAGCCAGCGCATGCTCCGCGTCGCCGAGGAGGTGCGGCACGCGCTTTCCGCCGTCTTCCTGCGCGGCGAGCTGCACGACCCTGACCTGGACGGGCGGCACATCACCGTCACCGAGGTGCGCGCCTCGCCTGACCTCAAGCACATGACCTGCTTTGTCGCCGCGCTCGGCCGGGCGGTGACGTCGGAGGAGCTGAAGGGCCTGAAGCGGGTGCAGCCTTTCCTGCGCACGCAGGTGGCGCGGGCGGTGCGGCTGAAATTCGCCCCCGAGCTGCATTTCCAGCCCGACACGGCGCTGGACTACGCGATGAAGATCGAGGCGGTGATGCGCCGCCCCGAGGTGCAGCAGGACCTTGGGCCGCGCCCGGAGGGAGAGGACGAGGCCTCTTGAGCAAGGCTGACACGCCGCCGGATACGCCCCCTGGGGAAGCGCCGGTGATCCGCACCATCGCCATGCCCGCGGACACCAATCCGGCGGGCGACATCTTCGGCGGCTGGCTGATGGCGCAGATGGATATGGCGGCCGGCAATGCCGCCGCCCGCCGCGCGCGCGGCCGCTGCGCGACCGTGGCGGTGGAGGCGATGAGCTTTCTCTCCCCGGTGCGGGTGGGTGACGAGGTCAGCCTCTATGCCGAGGTCCTGAGCACCGGCCGCAGTTCGATGCGCATCCGCGTGGAGGCCTGGCGGCGGGAGCGGGAAGGGGAGCACGCCAACCGCGTGACCGAGGCGGTCTTCACCTTCGTCGCGCTGGACGCGACAGGCCGGCCGCGGCCCCTGCCGGCGGCGTGAGGCGGCCACGCCCTTTCAATTTGCGCCGCCGCCCGGCGGGTAGTATTCCGCCGCACCCCGCCCCCGATGGGAGACCCAAGAACCTCCGGTTCTTGGCGGGAGAGCGCGAGAGGGCAGGGCCCTCCCGCAGATGCCGCCGCTCGCAAAAGAGATTTCATGCCCCGCCCCAACCGCAAACCGAAGGGCCGCCCGCTGGATGGCTGGCTGATCGTTGACAAGCCTTCCGGCATCGGCTCGACCGATGTGGTGAACAAGCTGAAGCGTGCCTTCCAGGCGCAGAAGGTGGGCCATGGCGGCACGCTGGACCCGCTGGCGACGGGCGTGCTGCCGCTCGCTTTTGGCGCGGCGACGAAGATGGTGCCTTACGTCATGGACGGCACCAAGACCTACCGCTTCACGCTGAAGTTCGGCGAGCTGCGCGACACCGACGATGCCGACGGCAAGGTCATCGAGACCTCCGAGGCCCGGCCGACGGACGAGGCGATCCACGCCGCGCTGCCGGCCTTCATCGGCGAGATCATGCAGGTGCCGCCGATCTTCTCGGCCATCAAGGTGAATGGCGAGCGCGCCTATGACCTGGCGCGGGAGGGGCAGCTTCCGGAACTGGCGCCCCGCCCGGCGCGGGTGGACCGCTTCGAGCTGGAATCCCGCCCCGATGCGGATACCGCCGTCTTCCTCGTGCAGTCCGGCAAGGGCGTCTACATGCGCTCGCTGGCGCGGGACATCGCGCGCGCGGTGGGCACGGTCGGGCATATTGCGACGCTGCGGCGGATGCGCGTCGGGCCCTTCCTGGAAGAGGCCGCGATTCCGCTGGACAAGCTGGTCGGATCGGGGGATACCCCGCCTCCTTCCCCGGATCTTCTGCTTCCCGTGACGACCGCGCTGGCCGACATCCCGGCACTGGCCCTCACGGAAGCCGAGATTGCCCGCCTCTCCTTCGGTCAGGCCATTTCCCTGGTCGAGCTGATGGGGCGGATCCCGGGCGATGCCAGCCCCGATGGCGGGCTGGTACGCGCCATGGCGGGGGAGCGCCTGAAGGGTCTCGCCAGGCTCGAATCCGGCCTTCTCAAGCCGGAGCGTTGGCTGGGCCCGGGTGAAACGACCCTCGTCGCGCCGCCGCCCACGGGCGCGGATGACGACACTGCATGAAAGGCTAAGCCGATGTCGACTGTCACCGCCGAGCGCCGCGCGGAACTGATCCAGCAATATGCCACCAAGGCCGGCGACACCGGCAGCCCGGAAGTCCAGGTGGCGCTGCTCTCCGAGCGCATCTCCTCGCTGACCGAGCACCTGAAGATCCACCCGAAGGACTTCCACAGCCGCCGGGGCCTGCTGGTGCTGGTCGGCCAGCGTCGTGGCCTGCTGGACTACCTGAAGCGCAAGAATCAGGGCCGCTACGCCTCCCTGATCGAGCGACTCGGCCTCCGCCGCTGAGCCACGCGCCGGGGGAAGCCGCTTTCCCCCGGCCCTGCGGAGCGGCGCTGCGCCGCCGCTCCGTGCGCCGTGCCAGGGCAGATTGCCCGGTTCCACGGCAGCATCGCCGCTTTCGGCCTTCTCCATCCCTCATTCGCCTCATGCATGCTCTGCCGCTCCATGGCACAGGGCTTGCATCTTCCATCGTGCTGCATTGTCCCTTTGGCTTCCCACGGGGAAATCGATGCGCCACGATTGCACCGGCCCTCTCAGACGGCTAACGGGCAGAAAGGCTGGCCTCCTTGCAGGGCTGCCCTGCTGCCGGCGCAGAGCCGCCAGCCAATGGGAGGAGCCGCCGGCGGCGAGCCGGATGGCGCAAAGAAAGGGAGTGAGAGATTGATGAAGCCCATGCGGCTTGCCACCCTGCGCGCACTCGGCGCGGCTGCCCTGGCCACCGCCGTGGCGGCCCCCGCCCTGGCACAACAACAACCGCAACCGCAACCGCCGGCCGCGCAACAGGGCGCGCCGACGATGGACGCGGTCAAGGCCCGCGGCACGCTGAGCTGCGGCGTCAACACCGGCTTGGCCGGCTTCGCCCAGCCCGACAGCCAGGGGCGCTGGACCGGATTCGACGTGGACTACTGCCGCGCCATCGCCGTAGCCTTGTTCAATGACGCCAACAAGGTGCGCTACGTGCCGCTCACCGCGCAGAACCGCTTCACGGCGCTGCAGTCCGGCGAGATTGACATGATGGCGCGCAACACCACCATGACGCTGTCGCGCGACACCTCGCTCGGCCTCGATTTCCCCGCCATCAACTTCTACGACGGCCAGGGCTTCATGGTGAAGGCCAACCTGGGCCTGAAGTCGGCCAAGGAGCTGGACGGCGCCACCATCTGCGTGCAGCCCGGCACCACCACCGAGCAGAACCTGACCGATTGGGCCCGCGCCAACAACATCAAGTTCAACCCGGTGGTGATCGAGCGGGTGGAGGAGGTGGTCGGCGCCTATGTCTCCGGCCGCTGCGACGCCTATACCACCGACGTCTCAGGCTTGGCCGCCACCCGCTCGGCGCAGTCGAACCCCAATGAGCACGTGATCCTGCCCGAGGTGATCAGCAAGGAGCCGCTGGGCCCGGCCGTGCGGCATGGCGACCAGCGCTGGGCCGACCTGGTGCGCTGGACCCACAACGCGCTGCTGGCCGCCGAGGAGCTCGGCATCACCAGCAAGAACGTCGAGGAGGTGGCTGCCAACGACACCCGCCCCGAAGCGCAGCGCCTGCTGGGCAAGACCGGCGGCCTGGGCGCGATGCTGGGCGTGGACGATGCCTGGGCGGTGCATGTCATCAAGGCCGTGGGCAACTATGGCGAGATGTTCGACCGCCACCTGAAGCCGATCGGCATCCAGCGCGGCCCGAACGCGCAGTGGACGCAGGGCGGCCTGCAGTACTCGCCCCCCTTCCGGTAAGGCGGGCCTGAGCGACCGCGGGGCCGGCGCGCCGGCCCCGCACCCCACCCCGGCGAGTGGCGCGAAAGACGCCCCGTCAGGCGGGGGCTGATGAAAAAAGCAAGAACGGGGCTTCGACATGTCCGACACCGCCGCCGATCCGAGGCTGCTGCGCGCCCCGCCGAAGCGCGGCATCCGCCTCTCCTGGGCCGATGAACGGCTCCGCGCCATTGTCTGGCAGGTGTTGGTGCTGGGGGTTGTGGGCGGCATCATCTGGTGGCTCGTCAGCAACACCGCGCACAACCTGGAAGTGCGCCGCATCGCCACAGGCTGGGGCTTCCTCTCGCGCGAGGCCGGCTTGCCGGTCGCCGAGAGCCTGATTTCCTACAACCCCACCAACACCTATGCCCGCGCCCTGCTGGTCGGCGTGCTGAACACGCTGAAGGTGGCGGTGGTGGGCATCATCCTGGCCACCCTCCTCGGCACGGTGCTCGGCATTGCCCGGCTGTCCAGGAATTGGCTGCTCTCCCGTATCGCCGCCGTCTATATCGAGGCCATCCGCGACGTGCCGCTGCTGCTGCAGCTGCTGTTCTGGTACACGCTGCTGCAGGCGCTGCCCTCGCCGCGCCAGTCATTGCACCCGATGGCGGGTGTCTTCCTCTCCAATCGCGGCCTGCGGCTGCCCTGGATCGAGTGGCAGGACGCGCACAGCTTCGCCCTGCTGGGGCTGGTGGTGGGCGTGGTGGCCACCTTCCTCTATGCGCGCCGCGCCCGCGCCAAGCAGATGGCCGACGGCCAGCCGCGCAGGGTCTGGCCGGTGGCGCTGGGCTGCATCATCGGCCTGCCGCTGCTGATCTGGCTGGCCTTCGGCGCGCCCTTCACGGGCGATATCCCGTCGCTGCGCGGCTTCAACTTCGCGGGCGGCCTGGCCGTCACGCCGGAATACTTCGCGCTGCTGCTGGGCCTCGTGACCTATACCGCCGCCTTCATCGCCGAGATCGTCCGCGCCGGAATCCAGGCGGTGGCCAAGGGGCAGTGGGAGGCGGCCCAGGCGCTCGGCCTGCAACGCGGGCTGATCATGCGCAAGATCGTGCTGCCCCAGGCGCTGCGCGTCATTATCCCGCCAATGACCAGCCAATACCTGAACCTGACCAAGAACTCCTCGCTGGCGGTGGCCATCGGCTATCAGGACATCGTCTCGATCGCCAACACGACGCTGAACCAGACCGGACAGGCCATCGAAGGCATCGCCATCATCATGATCGTCTATCTGACGATCAGCTTGTCGATCAGCCTCTTCATGAACTGGTACAATGCGCGGATCGCGCTGGTGGAGCGCTGAACCATGACCATGAACGCCAAGGGCCTTGGCCCGTGCATTGCCGCTTCATTCGGCGTCGCCGGGCCGAGGCCCGGCTATGCAGCGCAGATCGCGCTGGTGGAGCGCTGAACCATGGCCGAGATCACCGCCGAAGCCACCGCGCCCCGCGACGTCCCAGCCAGCCCCGCCGAGCCGCGGCGGCCGCCGATCCTGGCCGTCGGGCCGCTGGCCTGGCTGAAGGCCAATCTGTTCTCCTCCTGGATCTCCACCGCCGTCACGCTGGCGCTGGTCTATCTGCTCGTCCGCTGGGCCATTGGCTTCGTGGACTGGGCCTTCGTCAACGCCATCTGGTCGGTGCCGGTGACGGCGCAGGGGCCGCAGACCCAGGCCTGCCGCGCGCTTGACGGCGCCGGCGCCTGCTGGGCCGTCATCACGGAGAAGCACCGCTTCATCCTGTTCGGCACCTATCCCTATGAGGAGCACTGGCGGCCGGCGCTCTGCATCCTGCTGTTCATCGGGCTCTATATCGTCTCCGCCATGCGCCGCTTCTGGCGGCCGGTGCTGGGGCTGATCTGGCTGGTGACGCTCGTCATCATCGGCGGGCTGATGTGGGGCGGCGTGCTCGGCCTGTCCTATGTGCCGCAGGAGCGCTGGGGCGGGCTGGTCATCACCCTGATCCTCTCCACCTTCGGCATCGCGCTGGCCTTCCCGCTCTCCGTCCTGGTGGCGCTCGGCCGCCGCTCGCGGATGCCGGCGATCAAGACGCTCTGCATCCTCTATGTCGAGCTGATCCGCGGCGTGCCGCTGATCAGCCTGCTCTTCATGGCCAGCGTGATGTTCCCGCTGTTCCTGCCGGAGGGGGTCAATTTCGACAAGCTGCTGCGGGCGCAGGTGGCCATCATCCTCTTCGCCGCCGCCTATCTGGCGGAGGTGATCCGCGGCGGGCTGCAAGCACTGCCCAAGGGCCAGTACGAGGCGGCCGAGGCGCTCGGCCTCTCCTACTGGCAGAAGACCGGCTTCATCATCCTCCCCCAGGCGCTGCGGCTGGTGATCCCGCCGCTGGTCAACACCTTCATCGGCATGTTTAAGGACACCTCGCTGGTGCTGATCATCGGCATCTTCGACCTGCTGACCGCAGGCAAGACGGCGATCATCGAGCCGGCCTGGCAGGGCTTCGGCGTCGAGGTCTATGTCACGGTCGCGCTCATCTACTTCTGCTTCTGCTTCGCCATGTCGCGCTACAGCCAGTCGCTCGAGGCGGAGTTCAACCGCCACGCCACCCGCTGAGGCCGCCATGAACCGCAACCCTCGCTTCCACGGAGCCAAAGCCACATGAGCGCCACGATGGGCACGGCGGGCCAGAACTCGCAACTTGCCTCCGCCGCCCGCACCGATGGCCCGCCGGCCATCCTGCTGGACAAGGTGAACAAGTGGTACGGCAGCATGCACGTGCTGCGCGACGTCTCGCTCAATGTGGCGCAGAGCGAGCGCGTGGTGGTCTGCGGCCCCTCGGGCTCCGGCAAGTCCACCATGATCCGCTGCATCAACCGCCTCGAGCAGCACCAGGAGGGGCGCATCGTGGTGGACGGCATCGAGCTGTCCGACGACCTGCGCAGCCTGGACGCCATCCGCCGCGAGGTCGGCATGGTATTCCAGAGCTTCAACCTTTTCCCGCACCTTACGGTGCTGGACAACTGCACCCTAGCGCCGATCTGGGTCCGCCGCATGCCGAAGAAGCAGGCGGAGGAGCTGGCGATGGACTATCTGGAGCGGGTGAAGATCCCCGAGCAGGCGAAGAAGTTCCCCGGCCAGCTCTCCGGCGGCCAGCAGCAGCGCGTGGCGATCGCCCGCGCGCTGTGCATGAAGCCCAAGATCATGCTGTTCGACGAGCCGACCTCGGCGCTCGACCCGGAGATGATCAAGGAAGTGCTCGACACCATGGTGATGCTGGCCGACACCGGCATGACCATGATCTGCGTGACGCACGAAATGGGCTTCGCCCGGCAGGTCGCCGACCGCGTGGTCTTCATGGACCGCGGCGAGATCGTCGAGGCCGGCGTGCCGGAGCAGATCTTCAACGACCCGAAGACCGACCGGCTGAAGACCTTCCTCAGCCAGATCCTGCGCGGGCACTGAGGCTGGCTTCGCGGGGGCGCCGCCCCCGCACCCCCGCCGGGGAGGCTGAGCCTCCCCGGACCCCTGCATTCTTCCTTCGGCCATTGCCATGGTTGTGCGCCGGAGGGCATGGCCCCCCTGGCGACTGCCAGGATAGCGCTGGCTGCTTTTATTCTTTCACACGGATGGCGGGGTCTGGGGTGACACTGTCACCCCAGCGGGAGAGCGCGAGAGGGCGGCGCCCTCTCGCTCCCGCCCTCAGGGCCAGGGCACCGGCTCAGTGTTCGCTGCAATGTAGAGCGGGTGCCCCGGCTCGCCGGACTGCGTCACCTTCAGCGCCATCGGCTGCACGCCAGCCTCCCGGAGCAGCTTCGCCACAGCCGGGCCGCGCCAGCGCAGCGGCTTCGGCGGCAGGCCCCAGGCGGCGATCACCGTCTCCGCCCGCGCCGCCCATTCGGCGATGGCGGCGTCATTGCCGGGCCCGACGGGGTCCTCCACCTCCAGCAGCATGGCCGGGCGGGTGGCGCGCAGCGCGAAGATGTTCAGCACCACCATGGCACCAAAGCCCCAGCGGCGGGTGAAGTCCCGCGCGCGGCGCACGGTGGGGTCGTCCACCTGCTCGTCGGCGGTGGAGGGGTTCATCATGATCCAGGCGACGAAGCCAGGGCTGCCGAAGGGCTTCCCGTCCCAGCGGCGCTCCAGGAAGGTTCGGTAGCGGCCGCATTCGGAAAAGGCGGCCCGGCTGACCACATCGCCCGAGACGGCGAGCCGGACCTTGCCGCCGGGGTCGTGGCGGTCCTGCGGGCGGGGGAAGAGGTCGGTCATGATGTGTCCTGCTCAGCAAGGCTGGGGGGAACAGGGTTCCCCCCAGACCCCCCTTCCTTTCTGCAAGCTCTCGGGACGCGCTCCGCGCGCCCTCCGTGGCCGTGTTCAGCCAGCGAGCAAACGGACAGAAGAAGATGAGGGGGTCTGGGGGAGAATTCCTTCTCCCCCAGCACTTTCACCGCGCCGAGGCGCTGGCCTCGCTGCGATGCGCCCCGACGCGGGTGGCCAGCGCCGCGGCCATGAAGTCGTCCAGCTCGCCATCGAGCACGGCGTCCGGGTTGCCCTTCTCCACATTGGTGCGGAGGTCCTTCACCAGCTGGTAGGGCGCAAGGACATAGGAGCGGATTTGGTGGCCCCAGCCGATATCGGTCTTGCCGGCCTCGGTGGCGGCAGTGGCCTCCTCGCGCTTGCGCAGCTCCAGCTCGTAGAGGCGCGCCTTCAGCATGTCCATGGCGATGGCGCGGTTGCGGTGCTGCGAGCGGTCCTGGGTGGAGGCGGCGACGATACCGGTCGGGATATGCGTGAAGCGCACGCCCGATTCAGTCTTGTTCACGTGCTGGCCACCGGCGCCGGAGGCGCGGAAGGTATCCACCTTCAGGTCGGCCGGGTTGACCTCGATCTCGATCTTGTCGTCGATCACCGGGAAGACATAGACACTGGCGAAGCTGGTCTGGCGGCGGGCGGCGGCGTCGAAGGGGGAGATGCGCACCAGGCGGTGCACGCCGCTCTCCGTCTTCAGCCAGCCATAGGCATTGGGGCCGCTCACCTGGATGGTGGCGGACTTGATGCCGGCTTGCTCGCCCTCGCTCTCCTCGGTCAGCGTCACCTTGTAGCCGCGCTTCTCGGCCCAGCGCTGGTACATGCGCAGCAGCATCTGCGCCCAGTCCTGCGCCTCGGTGCCACCGGCGCCGGCATTCACCTCGACGAAGCAGTCGCGGCTATCGGCCTCGCCGGAGAGCAGGCTCTCGATCTCGCGGCGCTTGGCCTCGGCGGCATAGGCATGAAGGTCGGCGACGGCGGCGTCGGCCGTGGCAGCATCGCCCTCAGCCTCAGCCAGCTCGATCAGCTCCATCGCGTCCCGGACGTTCTGCTCCAGGGTGCGGACGCCCTCGATCTGGTCGGCGAGGCGGGTGCGCTCGCGCATCACCGCCTGGGCCTCGTCGGGCTTGTCCCAGAGGGTGGGATCCTCGGCGCGCGCGTTCACCTCGTCGAGGCGCCGCAGCGCCACGTCCCAGTCGAGATGGCGGCGCAGCAGGGCGACGGATTCCTCGATCTGGCCGCGCAGGGCCTCGGCATCGGCGCGCATCCTGTCATCCCTCGCTCGAAGAGGCCGGTCATGGCCGCGAAGCCCGGCCATGCGCTTCCGTAAGGGAAGGGGGGCCGCGCAGGCCCATGCCGGGCGGCGGCCCGTCGGATGACAGGGCAGGGGCGGGGGATACTATCCCGCCGCCCCCACTGTCCAGAGGCAGCGCCGCAAATGCGCCGCCCGTTCCCGGGCGCCGGAAGTGCCCGGCCGGGCTCAGCCGATCAGGACGTCGTCGGTGCGGCCCTCAGCATAGCCGTACTGGATGTAATGCGACGTCGCGGCGTCCAGGTCGGTGCCGTAGGCGGCCTGCAGGTCGGCATAGTTGGCGAGGTACTGGACGGCGTCGAAGTTGTCCCGCGTGCGGCCCTCGCCGTAGCCGCTCTCGATGAAATGCGCCGCGCCGGCGGCGTAGTCCGCGCCGAAGGCCTGGATGAGGTCGCCGTAGGAGGCGATATATTCCAGCCCGTTGAAGCTGCCCTGGGTGCGGCCCTCGGCATGGCCGTACTGGATGTAGTGGGTGAGGCCCGCATCGCCATTGGCGCCAACGACCGGGATCAGGTCGTCATAGGAAGCGACGTAGACCAGCCCGTCGAAGGTGCCGCTGCTGCGGCCTTCTGCATAGCCGTAATCGAGATAGTGGCTGATGCCGGCCCCGGCACTCGGGCCGAAGGCGGCGATCAGGTCGGGATTCGAGGCGATGTATTGCAGCCCGTTGAAGCTGCTCGTCGGGCGGCCCTCGGCATAGCCGTACTCCGCATAGTGCCAGGCACCGGCCGCGGCATCATCCTGGAAGGCGGCGACCAGGTCCGGGTTGGAGGCGATGTAGCGCAGCGGCGCAAAGCCCGGCAGGTTGATGGTCAGCTGCGTGTCGCCGAAATCCAGTCGGTCGATATTAACCAGATGGTCGATGAAGCCGGTCTGGGTATCCGTCACCGCCGCCACGCCGCCGGTGACGGCAACCTGATAGCGGGAGGAGGCGCCGTCATAGACCGCCACGTCAAAGCCGGGGCCGCCATCGATGTAGTCGTGCCCGGCGCCGCCGTTGATGACGTCATTGCCGTCGCCGGCATAGATGTCGTCGTTCTGGGCGGTGCCGGTCACGGTCTCGCTGGCGTCGGTGCCGGTGATCTTGTTGACGGGCGGGAAGTAAGGGCTGCTCATCCGCGGGGCCTCTGGTTGAAAAGATGCACCCCGAGCATAGCCATATCGGCTATGCCTGTACTCCTTCCGCGAACGAATTCAGTCTCAATTCTCGGTTATCGTTTCCTGCAATGCAGCAAAAAATGATTATTGCAATTCCTTCATGAAGAGGCGGACGTGGCGGCGTTCCCCGCCGCCACGCTCCCTCAGTAGAGGCCGCCGAGATTGCCGTCGGTGCCGGCCGGAGTGTCGGTGACCACCTCGTTGTTGCCGATCGGCGGGCGGGCGGCGTTCTCCGTGCCGGGCCGGAAGGCCTCGAGGATGGTCTGGCCGTTCTCGAGCTGGGTGCGGACCAGCGCCACGCCCGGCGGGGCGCGGAAGGGCACCGGCGGGCTGTCCTTCAGCGCCGCGGCCACCACGTCGTGGAAGATCGGCGCCGCGTTGGTGCCGCCGGCCTCGCTGTTGCCAAGGCTGCGTGGCTCGTCGAAGCCCATCCACACCGCCACCACGATGTCCGGCGTGAAGCCGACGAACCAGTTGTCCATGAAGTCGTTGGTGGTGCCGGTCTTGCCGGCGACCGGGCGGTTCAGCCCCTCGCCCGCGCGCTTGCCGGAGCCGTACTGCACCACGCCCTGCAGCAGCGAGACCATCTGGTAGGCCGCGATCGGGTCGGTGATCTGCTTGCGCTCATCCACCAGTTTCGGCGGCTCGCCGTTCGGGCCGTTGCCGCAGCCGTCGCAGCGGCGGTTGTCGGCGCGCCAGACGACATTGCCGAAGCGGTCCTGCACGGTGTCGATCAGCGTCGGCATGACCTCCTTGCCGCCATTGACGAAGGAGGCATAGGCGGCCGCCATGCGCATCACCGTCGTCTCGCCGGCGCCGAGCGCCATGGAGAGGACATGCGGCATGTTGGGGATGACGTGGAACCGCGCCGCCGTCTCGGCCACCCGGTCGATGCCGACCTCCTGCGCCAGGCGGATGGTGACCAGGTTCAGCGAGTTCTGCAGGGCGGTGCGCATGGTCACCCAGCCGCGCGGCGCGCCGCTGTAGTTCGAGGGCCGCCACACGCCCTGCGGCGTCTGGATCTCGATCGGCCCGTCCAGCAGCTTCTGGTTGGGCGGGATGCCCAGTTCCAGCGCCGGCAGATAGACGAAGGGCTTGAAGGACGAGCCGGGCTGGCGCAGCGCCTGGGTCGCACGGTTGAACCAGGACTTCTCGAAGGAGAAGCCACCGGCCATGGAGAGCACGCGCCCGGTCGCCGGGTCGAGCGCCACCACGGCGCCCTCGACCAGCGGGATCTGCCGCAGCGCGAGTTGCGCCGGCCGCGCCGGGTTGCGGCCCTGGGCGGGCGCGCCGGGCCGGGCCTCGACCAGCACCACGTCACCCGGGCTCAGCACGTCCTGCATGCGGCGCGGGGCGGCGCCGAGGCGGCCCTCCTTGGACACCGGCCGGGCCCAGCCCTGCACCGCCGAGAAGGGCAGGGTGCCCTGACGCGGCTGCGCCTGGGCGCGGCCATCCGGCCGCTCCAGCCAGGCCAGCCTGGCCTCGGTGTTCTCGACCCGGAGCACCACGGCGAGATCCCAGTCCGGCAGCGCCCCGGCGGGGCGGGCGACGGCCTCCAGTGCCGGCATCCATTCGGTGGCGGCGGTGGAGATCTTCGCCACCGGGCCGCGCCAGCCGCCGCGCCGGCGGTCATAGGACATCAGCCCCTCACGCAGCGCCTGCTCGGTCGCCGCCTGCAACTCGGGCTCCATGCTGGTGCGGACGACGAGGCCGCCCATGGTGGTCTGGTCCTGCCCGAAGCGGGCGACCAGTTCGCGCCGCACCTCCTCGGTGAAGTACTGGCCGGTGGCGATGAGGTCCGGCCGGGCGCGGCCGCGCGCGACGATCGGCTCCTGCTTCGCCGCATCCGCCTCCGCCTGGGTGATGGCGCCGTCCTCGGCCATGCGGTCGAGCACCCAGTCGCGCCGTGCCTTGGCGGCCTCGGGATAGCGGTTCGGGTTGTAGTTGTTGGGCGCCTTGGGCAAGGCGGCGAGGAAGGCCATCTCGCCCAGGCTCAGCTCGTCGAGCCCCTTGTTGAAGTAGTTCATGGCGGCCGAGGCGACGCCATAGGCCTGCTGCCCCAGGAAGATCTCGTTCAGATAGATCTCCAGGATGCGGTCCTTCGGCATGGCCGATTCCAGCCGGAAGGCCAGGATCGCCTCCCGCACCTTGCGCATGATGGTGCGGTCGTTGCCGACCAGCATGTTCTTGGCGACCTGCTGGGTGATGGTGGAAGCGCCGAGCGCACGGCGCCCGGTCAGCATGCCCTCCACGTTCATCAGCGCCGCGCGCGCGATGGCCAGGAAGTCCACGCCGTGGTGGCTCCAGAAGTTCTGGTCCTCGGCGGCGATGAAGGCCGCCTGCAGGCGCGGCGGGATGGCGCCGATCGGCACGAAGACGCGCCGCTCCATCGCCATCTCCGCCATCAGGCGGGAGTCGGCGGCATAGATGCGGCTCATCTGCGGCGGCTGGTAATCGGCCAGCCAGGCATGCTCCGGCAGATCCGCCGCCGCCTGGCGATAGAGGCCGTAGCCGGCGATGGCGCCCACCGTGGCGGCGGCCAGGACCAGGATCATCCCCAGGCTGGCCAGCCGCACCACCCAACGCCCGGCGCCGCGCCGGCCGCCGCCACCACCCTTGCGGGGGCGGCGCGGCGGCTGCGGCGGGCGGCCGGGCGGCGCCGTTTCGGGTGGCGGGGAAGCGGTGGCGCGGTCACCCACCAGCGGACGGTCGGCGCGGAGTTCATTCGGTGCCATGGCGGGCTTCCCCTTACACCCTCGGACCGCAGGGCGCGAAGCGCCGAGTGGGCATGGCGGCCAGATAGGGAAGCTTAGCCTTTCGCACCAGCGAGGAAACGTAGTGAAACAAGGCCGGGGGGAAAGAATTCCCCCCAGGCCCCCCATCTTTTCCTTTCGAGTTCCCGCGCCTGTTCAATGGTCGGAAAAACGATGGGGGCCAATGAGAGAGTTCACGGGGGAATTCTTTCCGCCCCGGCCTTTTTCAACCCTTCGGTTCTTCCAGGAGCACGGCATTCCCGGAAGGATCCACCCCCTGGCTGCTCCCCGCCAGCCCCGCCGCCGCGCGCCGGAAGGCTGCCGCGTCCGCCGCGCGCAGCGTGAGGGCGACGAGGCCGGAAAGCCCGGACGGCCGGAGGCCGGCGCTGCCCCAGGTATTGACCGCGACGTGGTGGTGATAGCCGCCGCTGGCCAGGAAGCTGGCGCGCGGCATGCGCTGCGTCACCTCCAGGCCGAGCCCACGATAGAAGGCCTCGGTGGCGCCGAGATCGCCGGCGCGCAGGTGCACATGGCCAATGCGCATGGCCCGCCCCGCCAGCACCGCGCCCGGCGCCGCGGCGAGCAGGGCATCCAGGTCGAGTCGGCGCGTCACCATCGCCACACCCGTGGCCGGGGCGGGCGGCCGCGGCCAGAGGGCGCGCGGCCGGTCGGCATAGACCTCGATGCCGTTGCCCTCGGGGTCGGAGAGATAGAGGGCCTCGCTGACGCCATGATCCGAGGCGCCGTCCAGCCGCAGACCGAGGGCGAGGGCATGGTGCAGCCACCCGGCCAGTGCCGTGCGGTCCGGCATCAGGAAGGCGGTGTGGAACAGGCCCGGCTCGTCGCCGCGCTCCGGTCGGGCCTCGGGTGCGGGCAGCAGGCGCAGGGTGGCGCCGGCGAGATCGAAGCGCAGCGCGCCGGGCGCGGCCTCGTCCGGCATTGGCTCCAGGCCGAGCAGTGCCGCGTAGAAGGCGGCCAGGCGGGGCAGGTCGCGCGCCGCCAGCGTCACGCCGCCGATGGAGAGTGGCGCCGCCTCGGGTGGAAGGTCGGTGTCGCGGAGCAATGGGGCGTCGGACATGGCGGGCCTCCTGGGACTGCCATCCCATCTGGGCGCGCCGGCGCGGAAAGGGAAATCCCGCTGCGGAACCGTCATCATTGACGCTGTCGATGACGCCGCCCTGGCCGCGCGGGGGGCCGCCGTCTACTCTGCCCGGCAATGCATGCCGCGCCGTCCCTGCTGGCTGTCCTGGTCATCGCCCTGGCGCTCGCCTTCCTCTGCGGCCTGGCGGCACGGGCCATCCGGCTGCCGCCGCTGCTGGGCTATTTGGTGGCGGGCGCCCTCATCGGCCCGCATACGCCCGGCTTCTCGACCGACGGCGGCTTCACCGCCACCCTGGCCGAGGTGGGAGTCGGGCTGTTGCTGTTCGGCGTCGGGCTGCATTTCCGGGCGCAGGACCTGCTGGCGGTCTGGCGCATCGCAGCGCCGGGGGCGGTGCTGCAGGTGGCGCTGGCCGGCGCGCTGGGCGGCCTGGCGGGCATGCTGCTGCTGGGCCTCGCGCCCGGTGGCGCCTTCGCCTTCGGACTGGCGCTGGCCATCGCCTCCACCGCCGTCGCCACCCGCGCGCTGGAGGAACGCGGCCGCCTCTCCGGCGAGGCCGGGCGGATCGCCCTCGGCTGGCTGGTGATGCAGGACCTGATCGTGGTGCTGGCCCTGGTCGTGCTGCCGGCGACCGCGGGGCGCGGCACGGCGGGGCTTGGCCTCGGGATGCTGCGGGCGGTGGCGGAACTGGCGGCCTTCATGGCGGTGATGCTGCTGGCCGGGCGCCGCGTGCTGCCCTGGGCTCTGCGGCGGGTCGCCGGCACCGGCTCGCGCGAGCTGTTCACCCTGGCCGTGGTGGTGGCGGCGCTCGGCGTCGCCCTCGCCGCCACGACGCTGTTCCACGTCTCCTTCGCACTGGGCGCCTTCTTCGCCGGGATGGTGCTGGGGGAGAGCGACATCGGCCATCAGGCGGCGGCCGAGACGGTGCCGTTGCAGCGCGTCTTCGCCGCCATCTTCTTCTTCTCGATCGGCATGCTGCTGGACCCGGCGGCCCTGGCGGCGACGCCGCTCGCCGCCGCCGCGGCCTTCGCGGTGGTGCTGCTCGGCACTGGCGGCATCACCTTCCTGCTGCTGCTGGCGCTCGGCGTGCAGCCCGCCAGCGCCGCCGTGGTCGGCGCGGCCTTCGCGCAGGTCGGCGAGTTCTCCTTCCTGCTGGCCGAACTGGCGATCGGCCAGGGCATCCTGCCGCAGGCGGCGCGCGGGCCGATCCTGCTGGCCAGCTTCGGCTCCATCCTGCTGACGCCGCTGAGCTTCGCCGCCCTCGCGGCCCTGGTGCCGCGGCTGGAGGCGAGCCGCACGCTGCGCCGCTGGCAGGGCGGCCGGCGCCGGCCGCCGCGCCACCCCGCCCTGTCGGGGCTGCGGGAGCATGTCATCCTGGTGGGCCATGGCCGCGTCGGCCGCACCGTCGCCGCCGCGCTGCGCCACCACGGGCTGCCTCTGGTGGTGGTGGAGGAGGACCGCCACGCCGCCGAGCGCCTGCGCGCGGAGGGTATTCCGGTGGTCTGGGGCAATGCGGCGCGGGAGGAGGTGCTGGCCGCCGCACGGCCCCGCCAGGCGCGGCTGCTGGTGCTGGCCCTGCCCGGTGCATGGGAGGCCCGCCGCATCATGGAATTGGCACGGCAGGCCAATCCGGCCATTGAGGTGGCGGTGCGCACCCATGCCGACAGCGAGATCGCCTGGCTGCGCGCGGAAGGCGGCGTGGGCCTGGCGGTGATGGGAGAGCGGGAAGTGGCACTGGGCATGGCGGATTTCGCGTTGCAGCGGCTGGGCGTGCCCATCGCCGCCGCGCAGGCGACGGTAGACCTGCTGCGAACGTCCCTGCCCGGCGAGGCCACCGCCTGATGCCCGACGCCCTGCCGCCGGGGCTCGCGCCATGCCCGCCGCTGCGTCGCTTTCCCGCCGCCGGTGCGCCGACCCTGCTCTTCCTGCACGGCGCCGGTTGCGGCGGCTGGGTCTGGGAGGAGGGCTTCGCCGCCCATTGCGCCGCCGCCGGCCTGCCCGCCCTGGTGCTGAACCTTGCCCAGACCACACAGGGCCAGTCCGCCGGGCTCACCGATTATGTCGCCCAGGCGCGCGCCGTGCTGGCGGAGCAGGAGGGGCCGGTGGTGCTGGTCGGCCACTCCCTCGGCGCGCTGGTGGCGCAGCGCCTGCTGCTGGAACCGGCAGTGCGTGGCGCCGCCCTGCTGGCCCCGGTGCCACCCGAGGGACTCTGGCTCTGCAGCGCCCGGCTGGCGCTGACCGATCCGGCGCTGTGGAGCGAGGCGGCGCGGATGGACCAGCCGGTGGGTACCGCCCCGGCAGAACTGGCGCGCAGCCTGTTCAGCGCCGGAGTGCCTGAGGCCGAGGCGCAGCGCTTCCTGCGGCGAATGGGCGGCGAATCCCGCCGCGCCCTGCTGGAGGCGCAATGGCCGCAGCCGGTGCCGCATGGCTGGCTGCACCGCCGCCCCGTGCTGGTGCTCGGCGCCAGCGAGGACCGGCTGATCGACCCCGACGCGGTGCAGCGCTGCGCGCTCTGGCATGGCGTCGGCGCCGAGTTCCTGCCGGGCGGGCATCTGCTGATGCTGGAGCCGGGCTGGAAGGACGTGGCGGGGCGATTGCTATGCTGGGTGAAAAGCCTGGGGGAGTGAACTCCCCCAGACCCCCTCCTTCTTCTGTAAGTTTTCGGTCACGCCAGCGGTGACCGGCCGCCGCAGTCGCCGGGGCTGCTGCAGCCCCGGCGCAGGCGTTCCCCATCCGCGCGACAAAAACTGACAGAAAAAAGAAGAGGGGGTCCGGGGGAGAATTCCTTCTCCCCCGGTTCCGTCCCCTGCAGCATTTGAGGAGAAGCCTGAATTCCCCCATAGGGGGTTTCCTCGGCTCTTCGAGTTCTTGGCAAGCGCCTATGCGGGCGGTTCCGCGAGGCGTCTGAAGGGAGTGCGGCATGGCGCCAGCCTTCTCGCTCCGGCGGCTCGGCGCGGCCGATGCCGCCTCCTATCGCGACCTGCGCCTGGATGGGCTCCGCCGGCATCCCGAGGCCTTCGGCGCGGCCTGGGAGGAAGAGATCGAAAAGCCCCTCGCCTGGTTCGCCGACCGGCTGGAGGGCAATGCGGTCTTCGGAGCCTGGATGGAGGGCGACCAACTCGCCGGGGTCGCGGGGTTGATGGTGCCGGCCGGGCCCAAGCAGCGGCACAAGGGCATCCTCTGGGGGATGTATGTCCGGCCGGAGGCACGCGGCAGCGGGGCCGCGCCGGCCCTGGTGCGGCGCGTGCTGGAGCAGGCCGGAGGCAGCGTCGAGGAGGTCCGGCTCACCGTCGTCGCCTCCAACACGGCGGCGGTGCGGCTCTATTCCCGTTTCGGCTTCCGGCCCTATGGCTGCGAGCCGCGCGCCCTGAAGGTCGGCGATTGCTACTACGACGAGATGCTGATGGCGCTGTCCCTCAGCGCGGCGGGCTGAGCGCCGCTTCGGCGGCATCCGGGCCGGCCTGGCCGGCGACAGGATCAGCCGGCGGCACGGCAGGGGGCGGGACATGCACCGGCACGGGGGAGCGCAGGCAGCCCCGCACGATCGGCGCGCAGACACCCTCGCGGCCGAACACATCGTCATTGTCGCCGGTGTAGTTCAGGCCGATGACCCGGCCCTCCGCCACCCGGAACAGCGCGTGGCAATAGGAGCCGCTGTTGCCGATGCTGAACTCGCCCAGGCTCGGCAGGTTCAGGTGCAGGCCACCGACATTGGCATTGCGCTGCTCGTAGGAGAGCAACTCGGTGCCGTCGGAGAGATGGCGCGTGCGCGTCGGGATGCCGGCGCAGGCCTGTAGGTCATCCGCCCGCATGCCGACCAGCGCCTGCCGTGCCTCGGCGGCGACCTGGGCACCCGGCGAACTGCAGCCGGCGAGCAGCGGAAACAGGAGGGTAAGGAGAAGTCGGGGCATCGCGTTCCACGGGCGGAGAGGGACTCACGCCAGCAGGTCGAGAAAGGGTCACGGGTTGCAGCGGCGGGGTAGAAAAGCACCCCGCCGTCCCTGTTCGGCCCGGCGTTCAGGTGTCCAGCCGGATGCCCAGCTCGCGGATCAGCGGCCGCCACATCGCGTTCTCCCGCCCTACGAAGTCGTTCAGCTCGGCGGGCGACCAGGGGGCGCTCTCGATGCCGAGGCCGCGCATCCGCGCCTGCATCCCCTGGGAGGCGATGGCGTTGCGCATCTCCGCGTTCAGCCGGTCGATGATGGGCTGCGGCGTGCCGGCGGGCGCCGACATCGCCTGCCAGCCGAAGGCCACGGCCTTGTCCACGCCCAGTTCGAGCGCCGTCGGCACCTGCGGCGCCTGGGCCGAGCGCGCCTCGGAGAGCACCACCAGCGCCCGCACCTTGCGCTCGCGGATGAAGGGGATGCCGGTGGCGCAGTCGATCAGCACGCTGTCCACGGTGCCGGAGAGCAGGTCCTGCATCGCCGCCGGACCACCGCGATAGGGCACATGCGTCGCGTCGAAGCCGGCGCGGCGCTTCAGCATCTCCATCGCCAAGTGGTGCGGCGAGGCGACGGCGGGCGATCCATAGGTCGGCGGCCGTTGCCGGGCGAGGGCACGAAAGGCGGCGAAGCTGGCCACGCCCTCCGGCCGCACCACCAGGAAGAGCGGAAAGCGGCCGATGAAGCCGACGCCGGTGAGATCACGGTCGGGGTCGTAGGGCAGGCGGCGGTAGAGGGCGGGGTTGTAGACCAGATTGCCATTGTCGGCGTGCAGCAGGGTGTAGCCGTCCGGCGCGCTGCGGGCGACCGTCTCGCTGGCCAGCACGGCGCCACCGCCGGGGCGGTTCTCCACCACCATGGTCTGCCCGAGACCCGGGCTGATGGCGGTGGCGAGCAGCCGGGCGAAGGTGTCGCTCGGACCGCCGGCGGGGTAGCCCACCACCCAGCGCGGCGGGCGCTCCGGCCAGGCGGGCTGCGCCGGTGCCTGGGCCTGCCCCTGGGGCTGCCCCTGGGCGCACCCCAGCCCCGGCAGCAGCATCCCACCCAAAAGTCCCAGCGCAGCCTCGCGTCGTCCCGGCATCCTGTGGCCCCATCATCCCCTACGAGCATGGCCCCGGCGCTTCCGCCGGCGGGGCGCCCGGCCCCTGGCAGCAACCCCTGGCACGGCCCGGAGGCGGGCCGCTGTGCGCCGCATCATGCGCTGCCGTGGCTCAGCGCGCCAGCAGCAGCACCCAGAGCGGCAGCGTCAGCATGGCCGCGATATGCTGGGTGGTGATCATCGCCGCCATCAGCGGCGCGTCGCCGCCCATGGCCCGGGCCTGCACATAGGCGGTGGAGGCGGTGGGCTGCGCCATGAACAGCACGGCGATGGCGGCGGCCAGCCCCTCCAGCCCCAGCGCATGGGCCAGCGCCGCGGCAATGGCAGGCATGGCGAAGAGCTTCAGCAGACCGGTCAGAACCTGGGTCAGCGGCCGCGCCGCCAGGGCACCCAGCGTCAGCGCCGCGCCGACGCAGAGCAGGCCGATGGCCAGCGAGCCCTGCGCCAGCGCCTTCAGCAGCCCGCGCAGGCCCGGCGGCGGGCCGCCCACCAGCGCCAGGGCCAGCCCGAGCGCGCAGGCGACCAGTAGCGGGTTGGTGACGATCTGCCGCAGCAACCGCAGCGGATGCGGCCGGCGCGTGCCCCCCATGGCGAAGGCCAGGGTGATGATGACCTGCACGCAGGGCACGATCAGCCCCGTGGCGATGCCGCCGAAGGCGATGCCCGCCGACCCGTGCGCCGCGCCCACCACGGCGAAGGCCATCAGGTTGTTGTAGCGGATGCCGCCCTGCAGCACCGAGGTGGCCGTGGCGTGGTCATGCCCGAGCAGCCGCGCCAGCAGCAGGGAGAGCGCCGTGCCGGTCAGCAGCGTGCCCCAGATGGTGGCCGCCATGCCGCCGATCGGCAGTGTGGCGAGGTCCACCGCGCCGATCGAGGCGGTGAGCAGCGCCGGCAGCAGCAGGGTGAAGACCAGCTTCTCCATGCCAGCCCAGACCGCGAGGTCGGGTAGCAGGGTCCGGCGCAGCAGCGCGCCGAGGCCGATCAGGCCGAAGGTGGCGACGAAGGCATCGAGCCAGGGGCCCATGGGAGCGTTCCTGCGAGGCCGGGCCAGGGGGCGCTGCCCCCTGGACCCCCGCTGGGGGGACAGTGTCCCCCCAGACCCCGCCATTCGTTCTGGAAGGAAAGGCTCTCAGGCGGCGACCAGCGCCTTCAGGTCGCGCTGCGGGCGCGCCCCGAAATGGCCGATGCACTCGGCCGCGGCGACCGAACCCCAGCGGCCGCACTCCGCCAGCGCATGCCCCTGGGTCAAGGCCGCGAGGAAGCCGGCGGCATAGGCGTCGCCCGCGCCGGTGGTGTCCACCACCGTCGTCGGCGCGGCGGCGATGCGGTGGGTCTCCTCGCCGCAGACGATGACGCTGCCGCGCTCCGAGCGGGTCAGCGCCGCCAGCTTCACGTCGCGCCGCGCCGCTTCCATGGCGGCTTCGAAGCTGTCGGTCTCGTAGAGGCTCGTCACCTCCGCCTCGTTGGCGAAGAGGATGTCCACCTGCTGCGCGACGAGGCTGCGGAAGGCCTCGCGATGGCGGCCGACGCAGAAGGGGTCGGACAGGGTGAGGGCCACCTGCCGGCCGGCCTGGTGGGCGATGGCGGCGGCGCGGCGGAAGGCGGCCTGCGCCTCCGGCGGGTCGAAGAGATAGCCCTCCAGGTAGGTGACGGCGGCGGAAGCCACCATCGCCTCGTCCACATCCGCTTCGCCGAAGCTGACGCAGGCGCCGAGATAGGTGTTCATGGTCCGCTGGCCATCCGGCGAGACCAGGATCAGGCAGCGCGCGGTTGGCGCCTCGCCGGTCAGCGGCGCGGTGGGGAAGGCGACGCCGGCGGCGCGGATATCATGCGCGAAGACCTTGCCCAACTCGTCCTCCGCCACCTTGCCGAGGAAGCCGACGCGGGCGCCGAGCGCGGCAGCAGCGGCGCAGGTATTGGCGGCCGAGCCGCCGCTGCTCTCTACCCCCGGGCCCATGGCGGCATAGATCGCCTCGGCCCGCTCGGCGTCGATCAGCGTCATGGTGCCCCGCGCCATGCCCTGGGCGGCGAGGAAGGCATCCTCCGCCCGCGCCTGCACATCGAGGATGGCATTGCCGATGCCGAGGATGTCGAGAGTGGGAGCTGCCATCGAGAGGGGGCCCTGTCGGTTGATGGGAAATCCGCCGGGGCGGCGATAGCAGCCATGCCGCCCGCGGCATAGGTGGCGCGCGCGGCTCACATCTCGCGGCGCTCCCGTCGGAGCGGCGGGGACGCGATCGGCCGGGCGCCTGTCCCAGCCTGCCCCCGGCGCCGCCGGGGCGCCGCGAAGAGCTTCAGGCGCAAAGGATTCCTGCGCGTCCCCCGTTGTCCATGACGGCTCTTGCATGATAGCCCGCAGACATGCGCACCGCCCTGTCCGACGATGCTGCGCGAGGCTTCAAACCCACCCGTCCCATGGGGGAGCAGATGTCCGTCTTCCGTCGCCGTCGCGATGAGCCCAATCCGTCCGCGCCTGAAGCGGGCGGCGAACCGGAGACCATGCCCGCGCCGACCACCGTGCCCGTGGCGCGCGATCCCGATCTCGCCGTTCCGCCCTTCCGCCCCGCGACCAGCCAGGAGGCCCCGATGAACCTGCCGCCCAAGCCCAGCCAGGCGCCCACCGGGATGGGCGTGCCGCCGCGCCCGCCGGTGAATGCCGGCTCTCCGCTCTCCACCCGGCCTGCCGCGGCGCCCGCCGCCGCGCCGGCGACGGAGCGCCGCACCATGGTCGTCGGCCGCGGCATCAGCCTGCAGGGCACCGTGACCGATGCCGAGCGGCTGGTGGTGGAGGGCATCATCGAGAGCCAGATGATGCAGGCGAGCGAGCTGTTCATCAGCCAGTCCGGCGTGTTCAAGGGCGAGGTCGAGGTGGAGGATGCCGAGATCGCTGGCACCTTCGACGGCACGCTGACCGCGCGCGGCAATCTGGTGATCCGGAGCAGCGGCAAGGTGCTGGGCGTCGCCCGCTGCCGCCGCCTGCAGGTGGAGGAGGGCGGGCAGCTCTCCGGCCGCATGGAGATGCTGACCGAGGCCAATGCGCACAACGCGCATTCCTCCTATACCCCGGCCCCGCTCCCCGCCGCCGAGGATTGATCGCGCGGTGCGGCCCGGCACTCCCGGGTCGCGCCAGCCCTCCCACCATGGCATGCCGCCCTCCGCTGACCGCCTTGCCGCTGCTCGGCGCCCTGTTGCTGGGCGCCTGCGGGGCGCAACCCTCCCCCGCCGACCCCCACGCCGTGCTGCAGGAAGTGTTGGACAGCTACCGCGCCGACATGGCCGGCCTGCAGCAGCCCGTCGTCGCCGCCGTGAGCGGCGCGACCCCCGCCGCTCCGCCGCGCCTGGAGGGCGCTCCGTCGCGTGCCGCGCAGCTGCTCGGCCAGTCGCCCGAGGCGCTGCGGCGGTTGCTGGGCGAGCCCCGCCTCCGCCGCAAGGAAGGCCAGGCGCAGGTCTGGCTGTTCCAGACGCCCTTCTGCCACCTGGACGTGGTGCTGGACCGCGAGGACACCTCCGGCAGCCCGCTGCGCGTCAGCTATGCCGCGGCCCGCGCCGCCGGCACCGGGCGGCACACGGAGGCGGCCTGTCTGGCCGAGTTGGCCTCACACGCGGCCGCCTCCTGAAGGACCAGGAAGGCCGGCCCACAAACGAGCTGGGGGAAGCTTGGGGGGTGAACTCCCCCAACCCCCCCTCCTTTTTCTGCACATTTTCGGTCGTGCCCGTGGCGATGAGAGCGCCTCGCCGCCTTGCCCGCCCCAGTCGCGGGGGCTGCTTCAGCCCCGGCGCAAGCGCGCCTCGTCCGCGCGACAAAAACTGACAGAAAAGAAGAAGAGGGGGTCCGGGGGAGAATTCCTTCTCCCCCGGTTCCGCGCCCTGCCGGGTCTGCGGAGAGCTCCGGATTTCCCCGTGAACTTTCCCTTTGGCCTCCATTTTCTTTTGTCAGTTCTGGCGGTGCGCTTTCCGCCCGCGCGGAAAACTCGAAGAAAAAGAAGAGGGCCTGGGGACTGTCCGAGGCAGTGCCTCGGACCCCCAGCCTTTTCAGGCCCGCCCTTCGGTGAGCATCGCCTTGACCGGGCAGCTTCCCTCCGCGCCGCGCCAGGCCAGGTAGGCGCCGGCGCCGAGCGCCAGGATGTTCAGCACCGGATTGGGGCGGGGCTTCGCCGCCACGGCGGCCATCACCAACCCTGCCACCACGTAGAGCGCACGCTCGCCCGTGCTCAGCATGCCGCTGCCCTGCGCGCTGCGCACCGGATAGGAATGGTTCATGGCTTTCGTTCCTCGCGCTGTTCGCAAGGCAAACCCCGCTGGCCCGCGACGGGTTCCATGATGGGCGGCCGCCATCCTTTCCCCGGACCCTGATTTGACAGGCCCGCGCGGCCCGGCGCATTCCCTGCCCCCCGCCGCCACATCACGGAAAGAGCCACTGATGCGCCCATCCGGCCGTGCCCCCGACGCCCTGCGCGCCGTCTCCCTCCAGCCCGGCGTCGCCCGGCACGCCGAGGGCTCCTGCCTGATCCGCATGGGCGTTACGGAGGTGCTCTGCACCGCCAGCGTCGAGCCGCGCGTGCCGCCCTTCCTGCGCGGCAAGGGCGAGGGCTGGGTGACGGCGGAATACGGCATGCTGCCCCGCGCCACCCATACGCGCGGGGACCGCGAGGCGGCGCGCGGCAAGCAGTCCGGCCGCACGCAGGAGATCCAGCGCTTGATCGGCCGCGCGCTGCGCGCGGTGGTGGACCGCAAGGCAATGGGGGAGATGGCCATCGTCCTGGACTGCGACGTCATCACCGCCGATGGCGGCACGCGCTGCGCCGCCATCACCGGCGCCTGGGTGGCGCTGCACCAGGCCTTCGAGCATTGCGTGCTGAAGAACGTGATCTCTGGCAACCCGCTGCGCGACCAGGTGGCCGCCATCTCCTGCGGCCTGTGGAAGGGCACGCCGGTGCTCGACCTCGACTATGCCGAGGATAGCGCGGCCGATGCCGACAGCAACTTCGTGCTCACCGGCAAGGGCGGCATCGTCGAGGTGCAGGGCACGGCGGAGGGCGCGCCCTTCTCCGAGGCGCAGTTGCTGGAGCTGATGGCGCTGGCCCGCAAGGGCACCGAGGAGCTCTTCGCCGCACAGCGCCGGGCGATCGGCCGATGAAGGCAGAGGGGATGAGCGCGCGCCGCCCGCTGGCGGAGCGCCGCATCGTCATGGCCAGCCACAATGCCGGCAAGGTGCGGGAGAACGCGGCCCTGCTGGCGGAGCACGGCATCGCGGTGGTCAGCGCCAAGGAGCTGGGCCTGCCCGTGCCGGAGGAGACGGAAAGCACCTTCCTCGGCAATGCCACGCTCAAGGCGCTGGCGGCGGCCCGCGCCTCCGGCATGGTGGCGCTGGCCGATGACAGCGGCTTCTCCGTCGCTTCCCTGGATGGCCAGCCCGGCGTCCATACCGCCGACTGGGCCGAGCAGCCCGGCGGCGGGCGCGACTACGGCATGGCCATGGCGCGCGTCGAGGAACTCGCCCGTCCGCATGCCGACCGCACGGCCTGGTTCACCTGCGCCCTCGTCCTCGCCTGGCCAGACGGGCATACCGAAGGCTTCGAAGGACGCGCCATGGGCGAATGGGTCTGGCCGCCGCGCGGCGAGCGCGGCTTCGGCTACGACCCGATGTTCCAGCCCACGGGGGAGCGCCAGACCTTCGGCGAGATGAGCCCGGAGGAGAAGCACCGGATCAGCCATCGGGCGGCCGCCTTCCGGCTGCTGGCAGAGGGCTGCCTGAGGAAGTGAAAAAAGTCCGGGGGAAGGGAGTCTGTCCTCAAGTGAGTTGGGGGAGTGAACTCCCCCAAATCCCTCCTTTTTTCTGCAAGTTTTCGGTCGTGCTCGTGGCGATGACAGCGCCTTGCCGCAGTCGCCGGGACTGCTTCAGCCCCGGCGCAAGCGCGCGCTGCCCGCACGACAAAAACTGACAGAAAAGAAAGAGGAGGGGGTCCGGGGGAGAATTCCTTCTCCCCCGGTTCCGCCGCCTGCCGGATGTGAGGACAGGCCCGAATTCCCCCGCCCCCATCTTTCTTCGGTCAGTTTAGGGCAGTGCCGGGAAACCATCGGGCGCAATACCGTTCTGGAAGCAGCATTGACCGCCGCCACGGCCAGGGACCCATGCCATGCTGTCACGCCGCCAGCTTCTCGCCACGCCGGCCCTCGCGGCCGCCCTGCTCCCCGCCGGCACGCGTGCGGCCGTGCCGGACAACATCCTCGCCATCGCCCGGCAGATCGACGACATCACCAGCCTCGACCCGCACGAATCCTTCGAGGCCTCGGGCGGCGAGATCATGGGCAATATCTATGACCGCCTGCTGGCCGTCGACCCGAGGGATTCCTCCCAGGTGGTTGGCGACCTCGCCGCGAACTGGGACGTGGGCGATGACAGCCAGACCTTCACCTTCCGCCTGAAGCCGGACCGCCTCTTCGCCTCCGGCGCGCCGGTCACCGCGGAAGACGTCGCCTTCAGCTTCCAGCGCCTGATCCGGCTGCAGAAGGCGCCGGCCTTCATCCTCGGCCAGTTCGGGCTGACGCCGGAGAATGTCGGGCAGGCCGTGCGGGCCGCCGACTCCCATACCCTCGTCCTGCGCATCGCCGAGCCGCGCGCGCCGAGCTTCGTGCTCTATTGCCTGAACGCCAATGCCGCCAGCATCGTCGAGAAGGCCGAGGTGCTGCGCCATGCCGAGGGCGAGGATCTCGGCAATGGCTGGCTGCGGCGGCACAGCGCCGGCTCGGGCGCCTATGTCCTGCGCGACTGGCGCGCCAGCGAAAGCGTCATCCTGGAGGCTAATCCGCGCAGCCCGGCGCGGGCCGACCTGAAGCGCGTCATCATCCGTCACGTGCCGGACGCCGCGGCGCAGCTGCTACAGCTGCGGCAGGGCGACATCGACATCGCCCGCAACCTCAGCCCCGACCAGATCCGCGGCCTGGAGGGCGACGATACGTTGCACCTGGTGCGCAAGGAGCGCGCCTTCCTGCTCTATCTCGGCCTGAACGAATCGCACCCCATGCTGGGCCGGCCGCAGGTGGCGCAGGCGATCAAATGGGCCATCGACTACGAGGGGATCGAGCGCAACCTGGTGCGCGGCACCTGGAGCGTGCACCAGAACTTCCTGCCCGCCGGCATGCCCGGTGCCCTGACCGACAAGCCCTTCCGCCACGACCCCGACAGGGCCCGGGAACTGCTGACCGCGGCCGGCGCGGCGGAGGGCTTCGCCATCACGCTCGACCACTTCTCCGGCCAACCGCATTCCGACATCGCCCAGGCCATCCAGGCCGATCTCGGCGCCATCGGCATCCGCGTGAACCTGCTCTCCGGCGAGCAGCGGCAGGTCATCACCAAGACCCGCGCGCGGCAGCACGAGGCGGCGCTGCTCTACTGGGGCTCGGACTACTACGACCCCAATTCCAACGCCCAGGCCTTCCTGGTGAACCCCGACAACAGCGACGACGCCCCCCTGAAGACCATCGCCTGGCGCAACCACTGGCAGAACCAGGCGCTGAGCCGGGCCGCCCAGGAGGCCACCCGCGAGGTGGAGACAGGCCGGCGCCTGGAACTCTACCGCGACCTGCAGCGCCGCTTCCGCGAGCTCTCGCCGCTGCCGATCCTGCTGCAGCAGCAGGAGGTGGCCGCCACGCGCCGCACGGTACAGGGCTTCGAGCTGGGCGGCGTCGCCTACCGGACGCTCTATGCGCCGGTGCGGAAGGAAAGCTGAAAAAGGCGGACGGGAATTCGGGCCTGTCCGCAAATCCCGCAGGGGATGGAACCGGGGGAGAATGAATTCTCCCCCGGACCCCCTCTTCTTTTTTCTGTCAGTTTGGTCGCGCGAGCGGGGAGCGCTCGCGCCGGGGCTGAAGCAGCCCCGGCGACGGCGGCGGGAGGAGCTGCCCTTGCCGCCGGCGTGACCGGAAGCTTGCAGAAGTAAGGAGGGGGTTTGGGGGAGTTCACTCCCCCAGGCTTTCTCCCCCGTTTCCTTTGAGGACAGGCTGTCATTCCCCAGCCTTCCCCCTCGCCAAGGTCGCGCAAGACGCCTAGCCTTCCTCCTTCGCCCTCAGCAGCGCAGGATGGCCATGAACGAGATCTCCGTGCCGCGCCCGAACGACCTCGATGCGTTCTGGATGCCCTTCTCCGACAATCGGTACTTCAAGTCGCATCCGCGCATGCTGGCCCGCGCCGAGGGCATGACCTACTGGACCGCCGACGGGAAGGAGGTGCTGGACGGCACCTCGGGCCTGTGGTGCTGCAATGCCGGCCATGGCCGCAAGGAGATCACCGAGGCCATCCAGAAGCAGGCGGCGGTGATGGACTTCGCGCCGACCTTCCAGCTCGGCCACCCCATCGCCTTCGAGGCGGCGGCGCGTGTCGCCGAGATCACCCCCGAGGGGATGGACCGCGTTTTCTTCACCAACTCCGGCAGCGAGAGCGCCGATACCGCGCTGAAGATCGCGCTTGCCTATCATAAGGCACGCGGCGAGAGCCAGCGCGTGCGCCTGATCGGGCGTGAGCGCGGCTACCACGGTGTCGGCTTCGGCGGCATGTCGGTCGGTGGCATCGGCGGCAACCGCAAGCAGTTCGGCGCCATGCTGCCCTATGTGGACCACCTGCCGCACACTCACATCCCGACCATGAACGCCTTCTCCAAGGGCCAGCCGAAATACGGCGTCGAGCTGGCCGGCAAGCTGGAGGACCTGGTGGCGCTGCACGGCGCCGATACCATCGCGGCCGTCATGGTCGAGCCGATGGCGGGCTCGACGGGCGTTCTGGTGCCGCCCAAGGACTACCTGCAGCGCCTGCGTCAGATCTGCGACAAGTACGGCATCCTGCTGATCTTCGACGAGGTGATCACCGGCTTCGGCCGCCTCGGCACGAATTTCGGCGCCGAGCGCCTGGGCGTGACGCCGGATATCATGACCATGGCCAAGGGGCTGACCAATGCCGCCGTGCCCATGGGCGCCGTGGCGGTGAAGAACGGCGTCTACGACGCCATCGTCAATGGCGCGCCGGACGGCATCGAGCTGTTCCACGGCTACACCTATTCCGGCCACCCGCTGGCGGCGGCCGCGGCGATCGCCACGCTGGAGCTGCACAAGGCGGAGGACCTGCCGGGCCGCGCCAAGGCCATGGAGCCCTATTTCGAGGAGGCTGCCCACTCCCTGCGCGACCTGCCGAACGTCATCGACATCCGCAACATTGGCCTCGTCTGCGGCGTCGAGCTGGCGCCGCGCCCAGGGCGGCCGACGGCACGCGCGACGGAGGTGTTCCGCAAGTGCTTCGATGACGGCGTGCTGATCCGCACCACCGGCGACATCATCGCCCTCTCGCCGCCGCTGATCGCGGAAAGGAGCCATGTGGACCGGATGTTCGGGACGCTGTCCGACGCCATCAAGGCTGCGGCCTGAGCGAAGCGGGGAGGGCACCGCCCTCCCCGAATCCCTCCCGCGGGGGGACAATGTCCCCCCAACCCCGCCCTTCATCGGGCCAGGGTCAAGAACCCGATCAGTTAAGCATCATCCGGTAGGTGACGCCGGAGCAGTGCTTCCGATCGGGCGCCCGGCGCGACGACCCGCACTCGCGTTTGCTTGATCCGACGGCAGGACGGTGTGTAGCTCATGCTGCAGGCCGGACGAACTGTAGAAGTCGAGGAGGGTCGGGTGCGGGGGGCGGGCACTGTTGCGATGATGTGTTGTTTCCTGCCGGGGCTGGCGCTCGCGCAGGACCGCGGAGGGGTGCGGATCCATGCCGGCGAGGGCATTGCCGGCCTGTTCAGCGAAGTCCGCGGGGGCGCCATTTGGCACGACCTGGAGAACAAGGAGAACAGCTTCGCCATCAACGGCGAGTTGCTCTTCGTCAGCCCGGTCCCGGCGCGGGTCACGGCCGGCCTCGACCCGCTCTACCGGTGGGTGTTGGAACCGCGGCCGCATCTCGGCTTTAGCGCCAATACTGGCGGAAAGACCAACAAGGGCTACTTCGGCCTGACCTGGACCGCGATGCTGGCGCGCGACCTGCTGCGCCCGGACGACGGCATCCGCCTTGACGTCCTCTTCGGCGGCTCGGTCAATGACGGTCTGCACGACCGCAACCTGCCGGACCGCAAGGATCTCGGCGGCAACCTGCTCTTCCACGTGGGTGTCGAACTCGGCTACCAGATCAACCCGGTCTGGTCCGTCTCCCTTTTCTTCGACCACGACTCGAACGGCGGCCTGGCGAAGCGGAACCAGGGCCTGAACAGCCTCGGCCTCAGGCTCGGCTTCGCGCTGTAGTTCGGGGCGTTCCCGCCATTGGCCCTTCCATCCTGCTTCCTAGTGAGGGCGGGGTCTGGGGTGACACTGTCACCCCAGCGGGGTCCAGGCGGCGGCGCCCCCTGGCCTGTCAGGTCCGGCTGAACCGCCCGTGAAGCCAGCCCGCCATCCCATCCAGCACAGCAGACCGGCCAGTGCGCCAGGGCTTCCGGCCCCAGCGCGGCGTGCTTCGCCGGTGGGAGCAGCCGCCGGCTTGGCCCCAGGGCATTCCTCTCCGGAATCCCCTGGCCCGCTCGCGCGGGCGCGGCAAGGCTGCCATTCCGCCGCCTGAGCAGGCCCCCCCGTGACCCCGGGGGGGAAGCGTATCATATAACACTGCGAACGACCTTTCTGCGGCAGGACCCCCGACACCATGAGCGAAGCCCGCGAGACCGTCCCCGTCACCGTGCTGACCGGCTATCTGGGCGCCGGCAAGACCACGCTGCTGAACCGCATCCTCAGCGAGAATCACGGCAAGAAGTTCGCCGTGGTGATCAACGAGTTCGGGGAGCTCGGCGTGGACAACGACCTCGTCATCGATGCCGACGAGGAAGTCTTCGAGATGAACAACGGCTGCATCTGCTGCACCGTGCGCGGCGACCTCGTGCGCATCCTGACGGGGCTGATGCGGCGGCGCGGCAAGTTCGACGGCATCATCGTCGAGACCACCGGCCTCGCCAATCCGGCCCCCGTGGCGCAGACCTTCTACATGGACGAGGACGTCAAGCGCGCCACGCGGCTCGATGCCATCGTGACGGTGGTGGACGCCAAGAACCTGATCGCGCGCCTCGAGGACAGCCATGAGGCGGCCGAGCAGATCGCCTTTGCCGACCTGATTGTGCTGAACAAGATGGACCTCGTCAGCGAGGAGGAGGCCGCCGAGGTCGAGCGCCGCATCAAGGCGATCAACCCCTATGCCGAGATCCGCCGCGCCACCAAGTCGGACGTGCCGGTGGAGAGCGTGATCGGGCGCGACGCCTTCAAGCTGGAGCGCATCCTGGAGCGCGAGCCGGACTTCCTCACCAGCGACGAGCACGAGCACAACGAGGACGTGATCAGCATGTCCTTCGAGGTGGACCAGCCGATCGATCCGGAGAAGTTCAACCAGTGGATCGGCATGCTGCTGCAGAGCAAGGGGCAGGACCTGCTGCGCACCAAGGGCATCCTGGCCTACAAGGGCGAGGATCGGCGCTTCGCCTTCCAGGCCGTGCACATGATCGCCGATGGCGATTTCATCGGGCCGTGGAAGGAGGGTGAGCCGCGCAAGTCGAAGATCGTCTTCATCGGCCGCAACCTGAACCGCCCGCAGCTGCGCCGCGGCTTCGAAGGCTGCGTGGCGGCATGAGCGGCGCCGGCACCGAAGGCGTGGCCGAGGCCGATTTCCTGCTGCAGAGCCGCGGCATCTCGCAGGATTTCGGTGCCTGGGTGGTGGGCGTGGCCTTCGGGCGGGAGGGGCGCAGCGTCGCCTTCTCGCTCGGCGACGGCACGCTGCGGCTGGCGGATGCCGCCAATGCCGCCGCCGGCTGGCGCGAGGTGGCCGCGCATGACGGCGCCTGCCTCGCCCTCATCCCGGACGTGGCAGGCGGCTATCTCTCCGGTGGGGACGATGGCAAGCTGCTGCACGTCGCGCCGGATGGCTCCGTCGCCGAGCTGGCCGATTTCGGCATGATGAAATGGGTGGAGCACCTGGCCGCCCATCCCTCGGGCCTGCGTGCCGCCGCCGTCGGCAAGGTGGTGCACCTGCTGGACCGCGACGGCCAGAAGCTGAAGGCGCTGGAGCACCCCTCCACCGTTGGCGGCGTGGCCTTCGACGCCAAGGGCAAGCGCGTCGCCGCCGGGCATTACAACGGCGCCAGCCTGTGGTTCGTGCATTCCAAGGAGGACAAGCCGCGCGTGCTGCCCTGGAAGGGCAGCCACCAGCTCGTGCTGTTCAGCCCGGACGGCACTCATGTCGTGACCACCATGCAGGAGAGCGCCCTGCATGGCTGGCGCCTGACCGACCAGCAGGACATGCGCATGTCCGGCTACCCGGCGAAGATCAAGTCCATCTCCTTCACCGGCAAGGGCCGCTGGCTGGCCACCTCGGGGGCGGATTGCGTGGTGCTCTGGCCCTTCTTCGCCGGCGGGCCGATGGGCAAGCCACCGATTGAGCTGGCAGGCGGGGATGGCGTGCTCTGCACCCAGGTCGCCTGCCATCCGCAGCACGAGGTGGTGGCCGCCGGCTTCCAGGATGGGCTGGTGCTGATGGCCGAGATCGGCTCGGGCAAGGTGGTGCCGGTCGCGGCTCCGGGGCGCGGGCCGGTCTCCGCCCTGGCCTGGAATCCAACGGGGACGCATCTCGCCTTCGGCACGGAAACGGGCTTCGCGGGGCTCGTGGACCTGACCAAACGGTAGCCCCTGCCGCAGCCGGCGCGGGCGTGATCCGCGCCGGACAGACTCACGCCGAAGTGCCCTTGCGGAGCCTGTTGCCCCGGTGATCTGACACAGTCTCGTCAAGACTGGGACTCCATGGAAGATCCTGACCGGCCCACAGGCGCCGGCTCTGCCAGGAAGGCGGCCGCGCACCCGCCGCGCAGGTTGCGGGTTCACCTCCTCGGCTTTGCGCTGGCGCTGCTGCTGCCCGCGTTGCTGGGCGGTGGGCTGACGGCCTGGCAGCTGGGCCAGGCCTATCGCCACGCCGCGCAGGCCGGCCTGCAGAGCGCCGCGCGCGCCATGGCGGCCGCGACGGGCCGCGAGCTGGACGTGGTGGCCACCGCCGCCACCACCTTGGCCAGTTCCTCCAATCTGCGCGCCGCGCTGGGCGCCGCCGGCGTGGAAGATGCGGCGCTGCCCGCGCTGCATGCCCAGTTGCGCGCCGTGGGCGAGGCCTTCGGCGGCTGGGTGGTGCTGGCCCGGCCGGACGGCACCCAGTTGCTCAACACGCAGTTCCCGCCGGGCACCTCGCTGCCGCGGGCGCGCGGCCTTCCCTGGATCGCCGGCGCCCTGGCCACCGAGCAGGTGGCCATGAGCGACCTCTTCACCGGCAGCGGCGCGCCGCGCCAGGTGCTGGCCGCCTTCGCGCCGGTTCCCGGGCTCGAGGCGATACCGGGCTCACAGCTCGTCCTTGTCCTGGTCTTCGATCCCGGCCGGCTCGCCCGACTGCTCTCCGAGGCCAGCCAGGAGAACATTGCCGGCCTGATCGACACCACGACGGGCCTCTACGTGGCGCGCTCGCCGGGCCATGCCGAGGCGATCGGGCGCCCCGCCCCGGCCTGGCTGGGCGAGGCGGTGCGGGGCGGCAAGGTCGGGCTCGCCCGCGGCCTTTCACTGGAGGGGACGGATGTCGTCGCCGCCTACCAGCGGCTGGAGCGGGTGCCCTGGGCGGCGGTGGTGACGCTGCCGGCCAGCGCCTATGACCGGGCCTGGCATCAGCCGCTGTTCATCCTGCTCGCGGCCGGCATCGCGCTGCTGGCGGCAGCGCTGCTGCTGGCCGGCATCCTGGCCCAGCGGCTGTTGCGCCCGGTGCGGGCGCTGGCACGCAACGCGGAGGCGATGGCCCGGGGCCTCCCCCTACCGCACCATGCCAGCTTCGCGTCGGTGGCCGAGTTCGAGGCCCTGCGCGCCGCCCTCAGCCGCGCGGCCGAAGGTATGCGCGCCCGCGCCGCTGCCGAAGGCCGCGCCGCGGCGGCCGAGGAAGCGGCCCTGGCGCTGCGCACCGAGCGCGACCGGGCGCGGCTCTACTTCGAGGTCGCGGGCGCCATGCTGGTCGTGCTGGACGCCGAGGGCCGGGTGCGCGGTATCAACCGGCGCGGGCTGAAGGTGCTGGGCCTGCCGGACGAGGCGGCGGCGCTGGGCCGAGACTGGTTCGACAGCTTCCTGCCGGAGCGCCTTCGAACCCCGTTGCGCCACGCCTTCAAGGTCATTGTCGAGGACCATCCCATCCTGCCGGAAGATCACGAGAACGCCGTGCTGCGCGCCGATGGGGAGGAGCGGCTGATCGCCTGGCGCACCACGCCGCTGCGCGATGCCTCCGGCCAGCTGCTGGCGGTGGTCGCCTCGGGCGAGGACATCACCGACCGCCGCGCGGCCGAGCGGCAGCAGGGACTGCTGATGCGCGAGCTGGATCACCGCGCCAAGAACGTGCTGGCCGTGGTGCAGTCGATCGTCCGCCTGACCCAGGCCGAGCGGCCGGCGGATTTCGCGGCCGCCATCGACGGGCGCGTCCGCGCCCTGAGCCGGGCGCATATGCTGCTGGCGCGGGAAAGCTGGGCCGGCAGCGACCTGCGGGCGGTCGTGGAGACGGAGCTGTCGCCCTATGCGGCCGGCGGGCGCGCCACCCTCGCCGGCCCCGAGGTGCGGCTGGCGCCCGAGGCGGTGCAGCCGCTCGCCATGATCCTGCACGAGCTGGTCACCAACGCGGCGAAGCACGGGGCGCTCTCGGCGCCGGGTGGCCGCGTGGAGATCGGCTGGGCAGCCCTGCCGGAAGGCGGGCTGCGACTGACCTGGACGGAATCCGGCGGTCCCCCCGTGCAGCGCGGCGCCCTGCCGCGGCGCGGCTTCGGCTCCCGGTTGATCGCGGCGACGGCGCCGCAGCTCGGCGGGGCTGTCAGCTTCGACTGGCAGCCGACCGGGCTGCGCTGCCGGCTCAGCATCGCCGCCGACCGGGTGGCCGTGCAGCACAGCGTGGTCCGCGCCTCCCGCGCCCCTGAGGCGGCGGAGGAAACCGCCCCGCCGCCCAATGCGCCACCCCTGCAGGGCCGCCGCATCCTGGTCGCCGAGGACGAGACGGTGGTGGCCATGGAGGTGGAGGACGTCCTGCATGCGCTCGGCTGCACCGTGCTGGGCCCGGCGGCCACCTTGCCCGAGGCACTGCGGCTGGCCGAGGAGGGGCTGCGCCAGGGCGGGCTGGATGCCGCCGTGCTCGACGTCAACCTGAACGGCCAGGCGGCCTTTCCGGTGGCCGACCTGTTGGTGCGCCAGGGCCTGCCGGTGCTGTTCACCACCGGCTATCACGAACTTCCGGGCGGCTGGGCCATGGGCGGCGGGCAAGGGCGCACCGCGCGCCTGCACAAGCCGCTGGCACGCGGCGCGCTGGCGGCGGCGCTGCAGCGCCTGGTGGCCGGCTCCGACGGCTCGCCCGACCTGCCGCGCCGCGCTGCGCCGGGCGGGCGCCGGCGGGCCCAGGGCGGCCAGCCACCCCATTCGCGGCGCTGAGGCGCCCTTCGGGCCTTCCGCGGCAGGCGATGCGCCGGAGCGCGGGGGTCACACCCCGGCGCGGGCCGCCAGCGGCCGCGCCGTCACCGATGGCTCCGTGCCGAGCCCGACCTGCGCCAGCATCTCGGCGAAGAGGGCCTCACGCTGGCCGGCGAGGGCGGCATCCCGCTCGCGCGTCAGTGCCACCAGCGCCTCGGGCCGCAGCCCCTTGGCCGCCAGCCGCCCGGGTGGGGTGAAGCCGATCCAGTTGGCGATGCAGCCGGCATTGGCCTCCGGGTGGAACTGCAGGCCGAGCGCCCGGCAGTAGCGAAAGGCCTGGATGGTGCCTTCCGAGCGCGCCATCACCATCGCCTCCGGCGGCAGCGCCACATGGTCGCCATGCCAGCGGATCCAGGGCCCGCGCCAGACGGGGGCGGAAACCTCGGCGGTCTCCATCCAGCCCTCGTGAAAGGTGCCCGTGGGCGCCACGCTGCCGCCGATGGCGGAGGCGATCATCTGCGCGCCGAAGCAGATGCCGATCACCGGCCGCCCCGCCGCGATCCAGCGCGCCAGCAGGTCGCGCTGGCGGGCGATCCAGCCGTCGGTGTCATAGGCCGCCTTGGGCGAACCCAGCGTCACCAGAAGGTCCGCGTCGGGCATCAGGCCCTGCGATATCAGGCCCTCGGGCAGCTCGGGGCCGGCGATGGTATCGAGCACCGCGCCGTGCCGCCGCTCCAGCCAGACGCCGAAATGGCCGACCGGCGCCAGGGGAGAGTTTTCGAGGACCAGAACCCGCATCGTTTCATGTCCGGCGTGGAAAGGGGCCGCGCGTAGCCGCGCGCCTTCCATGAATGCCGCAACGACGCACGCCTTGCATCCCCAGCGCGCGATTTCCCTCGCCCGCGCCAGGGTGTAGCGAGGGCAAACTGGGCGCCCGCCTGCCCCTGCTCATTCCGAACCCGAAAGGCCCTCCACCGCCATGCGGGCAGACCGCTTCCCCTCATTGGACCGTCGCAGGCTTCGCCGCCTGCCGCTGCTTTCTCCCCGCCAGTGGCGGCGACGGCTGCTGTTCTGGCTCAGCGCCGTGCTGGTCGGCGTCGCCGCGGTCGGCTTCGCCGCGCTCGCCAACGAGGCGCAGCGCCTGTTCCACCTGATCATGGCGGTGCAGCCGCTGCTGATCTTCGTGATCGCCCCGGGCGGCCTGGCGCTCTCGCTGTTGCTGACACGCTGGTTCTTCCCCGGCGCGCAGGGCAGCGGCATCCCGCAGGTCATCGCCGCCCTGCACGAGACCGACCCGCAGCGCATTGGCGCGCTGCTGACGCTGCGCATCGGCATCGGCAAGGTGCTGTTGACGCTGCTTGGCCTGCTCAGCGGCGCCTCGATCGGCCGCGAGGGGCCGACGGTACAGGTCGGCGCCGCCATCATGCACAGCCTCGGCCGCTGGCAGCGCCTGCCGCGGGCGGAGATGGTGCACATTCTTGTCCTCTCGGGTGGCGCGGCGGGGGTTGCGGCCGCCTTCAACACGCCGCTCGCCGGGCTGGTCTTCGCCATCGAGGAGCTGAGCCATGGCACGCGCATCCGCACCGGCAGCATGACCCTGACGGCGGTGGTGCTGGCTGGCCTGATGGCCATCGCCCTGGTCGGCAACTATGTCTATTTCGGCGTCAGCCACGCACAGCTCGAGATCGGGCCGGCCTGGGTGGCGGTGTTGGCCTGCGGTGTGGTGGGCGGCGTCGCGGGCGGGCTGTTCAGCTCTGCCCTGCTGGAAGCACAGCGCTATCTGCCGCGGGTGGTGGGCCAGCTCGCGAGGCGGCGCCCTGCGGTCTTCGCTGCGCTCTGCGGGCTGCTGATCGCCCTCATCGGATGGGCGTCGGGCGGCACCAGCTACGGCACTGGCTACGAACAGGCGAAGCTGCTGGTGGAGGGGAATGGCGCCCAATTGCCGGCCGATTTCGCCGTCTGGAAGCTGCTGGCCACCGTCGTCTCCTACCTGAGCGGCATTCCGGGCGGTATTTTCGCCCCTTCGCTCGCGGTGGGCGCCGGGATCGGCCAGTGGATGAGCGCGCTCTTGCCGGGCGCGCCGGCCGGGGCGGTCGTGCTGCTCGGGATGGTCGGCTACTTCGCCGGCGCGGTGCAGGCGCCGATCACCGCTGCGGTCATCGTGCTGGAGATGACCAGCAACCCGCGCCTCGCCATGCCGCTGATGGGCACGGCGCTGCTGGCCTTCCTGGTCTCGCGCCTGATCTGCCGGCGCCCGCTCTACGCCAGCATGGCCAAGCGCTTCATCTCGCATTGAAGTCTGGGGGGGAAAGAATTCCCCCCAGGCCCCCCTTCTTTTTTCTTCGAGTTCCCAGCGCTGGCGGCCCGCGCAGCCCCAAACTGACAAAAAGAAGATGGGGGTTCGGGGGAATTCTTTCCCCCGAGCTTTTGCCTTAGCCGATGCGGATGATCCGCGCCAGCGCCGCCACATGTTCGGGCGGGGTGGGCGGCACGATGCCGTGGCCCAGATTGAAGACGAAAGGCCGCCCGCGCATTGCCGCCAGGATCGAGCGGGCCTCCGCCTCCAGCGCCGGGCCGCCGGCCACCACGGCCTGGGGGTCCAGATTGCCCTGCAGGGTAATTTGCGCCGGCACGTTCGCGGCCGCCCAGCGTGGGTCCATGGCGGTGTCCATGGCGACCGTGCCGACCCCGGCGCGCTGCGCGTATTCGACGATCATCGGCCCGGCGAGGCGCGGGAAGCCGATCAGCGGGATATCCGGCCGGACCTTGCGGATGGCGCGGACGATGACATTGGCCGGCTCGATCGACCAGCGGCGGAACTGGGCGGGGGGCAGCAGGCCGGCCCAGCTGTCGAACAGCATCAGCGCCTCGGCGCCCGCCTCGGCCTGGGCCAGCAGGTAATCCACCGTGGCGTCCGTCAGGGTGCGGATCAGCCGGCTGAACAAGGCCGGGTCGGCATAGGCGAGGCGGCGCGTCTCGGGGAACTCCTTGCCGCCCTTTCCGTCCACCATGTAGCAGGCGACGGTGAAGGGGCTGCCGGCGAAGCCGATCAGCGCCGTCCTCGGCGCCTCCTGAGCCAGCCCGGCCCGCACCCGCGCGACCGTCTCCAGGATTGGCGCCACCTTCGCTCGCACCAGGTCGGGCCGCAGCGCGGCGAGGCCGGCGGCATCCCGCACGGGCGCAAGCAGCGGTCCCTCTCCCTCGGCATAGCGCAGCCCCTGGCCCATGGCCCAGGGCAGCATCAGGATGTCACTGAACAGGATCGCCCCGTCCATGCCGTAGCGGCGCACCGGCTGCAGCGTCACCTTCGCTGCCAGCTCTGGATTTGTGCACAGGCTGATGAAGTCACCGGCCTGGGTGCGGAGCTGGCGGTATTCGGGCAGGTAGCGCCCGGCTTGGCGCATCAGCCAGAAGGGCGGAGGCCAGAGGGCTTCGCCGGAGAGGGCACGCAGCAAGGGCTTCGACGCGTTTTCCATGGCGCCCCTTTCTATGAAAAAGAGTCTTTAAGAAAGGTGGGGGGTCCAGTAGGGCCTGTGGATAAGGGGGACGCAAAGGCGTCCACCGCTTTCCACAAAGTTTTCCACAAGGGCGAATCGGCAAAAAACCGAGGTTTGAGGCGGGTTTCCGGCGTTTCTCCCGGACTCGCACCGCCCGCTGTGCCCAACCATGCCCAACCCTCTGAAAATGCGGATTCAATCCCCGATTCCCCCAGGGGGTCCTTGGAGGTGGTCCGGTTTTCCCCAATCTCCACAGGAATCCCCGCTATTCTCCACCCCCAGAACGCCGCACAACGTCCCGGAGCCGATGTCACACCGCCCCTTCAACCTGCATCTTGTCTCCGACAGCACGGGCGAGACGCTGAATTCCATCATGCGCGCCACCCTGGCGCGCTTCCCCGACCCGCAGGTGGTGCATCATCGCTGGTCGCTGGTGCGCTCGCATCTCCAGCTTGAGCAGGTGCTGGAGGGCATCAAGGCCGAGCCGGGGCCGGTAATGTTCACCCTGGTTGATCGCTCGCTGCGGCATGCGCTGGAGGAGGTCTGCCAGCAGATCGGCGTGCCCTGCCTCTCCGTGCTCGACCCGGTGATGGACCTGCTGCAGGCGCAGCTCGGCCAGCAGGCGCGCGAGAAGCGCGCCGCCCAGTACGTGCTGGACGCCGATTATTTCCGCCGGATCGACGCCATGCATTACGTGCTGGCGCATGACGACGGCCAGGGCATCGCCGGCATCGAGGAGGCGGATTGCGTGCTGGTGGGCGTCTCCCGTTCCAGCAAGACGCCGACCTGCTTCTATCTGGCGAACCGCGGCATCAAGGCGGCCAATGTGCCGATCGTGCCGACCAGCCCGCTGCCCGTGGAACTGGAGAACCCGCCCTGCCCGGTGATCGGCCTGACCATCGACACCAGCGCGCTGATCGATATCCGCCGGCACCGGCTGAAGATCATCGGCAATGGCGGCGTGCGGCAGGACGCCAACGATTACGTGGACTTCGAGGCGGTGAAGGCGGAGATCCAGGCGGCGCGCCGGCTCTGCACCAGCCATGGCTGGCCGGTGATCGACGTCACCCGCCGCTCCATCGAGGAAACGGCGGCGACGGTGCTGCAACTCATGGAGGCTTGGCACGCCCGGCGCAACCAGCTTAACGCCGCCAAGCCCCGGCCCGCCGAGGCATGACACGGCTGATCCTCGCCTCCTCCTCCGCCACCCGGGCGGCGCTGCTGCGCGCCGCCGGGCTGGATTTCGAGGCGCGGCCCGCCGCGGTGGACGAGGCCGCGCTGAAGGCCGCCGCCCAGGCCGAGGGCATTCCCCCCGCCGAGGCCGCCATCCTGCTGGCCGAGGCCAAGGCCCAGCGCATCGCCCGCCGCGAGCCGGAGGCGGTGGTGATCGGCGCCGACCAGCTCCTGGTCTGTGAGGGGCGCTGGTTCGACAAGCCGGAGGATCTCGCCGGCGCGCGCGAGCAGCTCGGCGCCCTGCGCGGGCGGACGCACACGCTCTTCACCGCCATGGTGCTGTGGCGGCACGGCCAGCGCATCTGGCAGCACGTGGCGACACCCCGTCTCACCATGCGCGAGTTCTCGGAGACCTTCCTAGAGCGCTACCTGGCGGCCGAGGGCGAGGCCGTGACCCATTCGGTCGGCGCCTACCGGCTGGAGGGACTGGGCATCCAGCTCTTCCAGGATGTTCAGGGGGAACACAGCGCCATCCTGGGGCTGCCGCTGCTGCCGCTGCTGGGATTTCTGCGGCAGCATGGGGTGGTGGAGGAGTAAGAAAAAAGATCGGGGGAATGAATTCCCCCGAACCCCCTTCTTCTTTCTGTCAGTTGCGGTGCTCGTTCGCAGGGGTGCGCCCAAACTTGAAGAAAAAAGAAGGGGGTCTGGGGGAATTCATTCCCCCAGCCTTTCCAGCGCCTCGACCAAGGCGCGCAGCCCCCGGTCCAGCACTTTTTCCCGTCGCAGCACCAGCCCGAGCTTACGCCCGAGTGCCGGTTGCAGAGGCCGCACCACCGTGTCGGGGATGCCCGGCCCGGCGGCGGCGAGCGCCGGCAGGATGGAGGCGCCCAGGCCGCTGCTGACCAAGCCTTTGATTGCCTCCACGCTGCCGAGTTCCATGGCCGGGCGCGGCGTCAGCCCGGCACGCTCGAACCAGGCGTCGATCAGGCCGCGCGTGCGGCCGCCGGCCTCGTAGAGGATCAGTGGCAGGGCGGCGAGCTCGGCCGGGCGGATGCTGCGGCCCGGCCCGGCCATGGCCTTGGGCAGCAGCGCCACCAGAGGGTCGGCCACGAGCGGTGTGATCTGCAGCGCGCGGTTGCGGGCGAGGGGAAGCGTGACCACGGCGCAGTCCAGCGCGCCCTCCTCCACGCGGCGCACCATCTCGTCTGAATTGCCGGTGACGACCACCACCTCCAGCGCGGGCAACCGCCGCTTCAGCGCGGCGAAGACGGGAGGCAGCAGGTGGATGCAGGCCGTGGCGCCGGTGCCGAGCCGCACCCGCCCCGCATGGCCCTCGCGATGCGAGAGCGCGGCGGCCAGGGCCTCCTCCGCCGCGGCGACGGCGCGCCGGGCGGGGGCGGCGAAGGCGGCACCGGCAGCGGTGGGCAGCGAGCGCCCGGCGGCGCGGTCGAGCAGCCGGATGCCGAGATTGCGCTCCAGTTCGCGCAACTGCTGGCTCGCCGCCGGCTGGGTCAGGCCCAGGGCGCGGGCAGCGAGGGAGACGCTGCCCTCGTCCACCACGGCGAGGAAGGTGCGGAGCTGGCGCAGGGTCGGGAGCGACATAAGAACAACTTATCCGAATGCGCGGCATCAGAAGAGTTTTCTGGGCGCCCTCAGGGAGTGGGTGCAGCATGGCGGCCTCTCCCTGGCCTGGACCGCACTGCCGTATGCCGCTCCCTGAAGACGAAGCCGCCCCCCGCATCCGCCCTGCCACGGCAGGGGACATCCCGGCGATCACCGCCATTTATGCCCATCACGTGCGGCACGGCCGTGCCTCATTCGAGCTCGAGCCGCCGGATGAGGCGGAGCTGCGCCGTCGCCAGGAGGCGCTGCTGGCGCAGGGGATGCCGTATCTGGTGCTGGAGCAAGGCGGCGCTGTGCTGGGCTATGCCTATGCCGGCCCTTACCGGCCTCGCCCGGCCTACCGGGACACGGTGGAGAACTCGATCTATGTGCGCGCCGACCAGGCCGGGCGCGGCTTCGGCCGGAGGCTGCTCGCCGCGCTGATCGAGGCCTGCGAGGCGCGGGGGTTGCGGCAGATGGTGGCGGTGGTGGGCGACAGCGCCAATGCCGCCTCGATCGGCCTGCACCGGGCCATGGGCTTCCGCGAGGTCGGCGTGCTGCGTGCCGTCGGCTGGAAACACGGGCAATGGCTGGACAGCGTGCTGTTGCAGCGCGCGTTGGGCCCGGGTGCGGCGGAACCGCCGGTACCGCGAGGATGAGCGCCGCGGCTTCCACGGCGCGCTCCGCGCCCGTCCCCACCGGGGCCTGGCGCGTGGCCGCCGTACTGGCGGCCACCCAGGTCGTGCACTGGGGCTCGCTGTTCTACGCCTTCTCCGTGCTGATGCCGGCCATCGCCGCTGAGACGGGCTGGCCACGCGACACCGTGGTTGGCGCCTTCTCGACGGGGCTGCTGGTGCAGGCGGGAGCGGCGCTGACCGTCGGCCCCCTGCTGGACCGGCTCGGGCCACGCACCGTCATGGCGGCGGGCTCGGTGCTGGCCGGGCTCGGCCTCTGGCTGGCCGGACAGGTGGAGGGGCTGTGGCAGTTCTACGCCGTCTGGGCCGGGCTGGGCGTGGTGATGGCGGCGACACTCTATGAGGCCGCCTTCACCGCCGTCGCTGCCGCCTTCGGCCGGGCTGCCATGCGGCCGGGCATCGCGCTGGTCACATTTGCCGGAGGGCTGGCCAGCACGGTCTTCTGGCCGCTGACCGCCTGGTTGGTGGCCGATCTTGGCTGGCGCGCGGCCTGCACGGTGCTGGCGCTGGTGAATCTCGCCTGTGCCCTGCCGCATGCCGCCGTCCTGCCCGGCCGGGCACCGCCGCCCAAGGCCGGGGAAGCGGGCAGCGACCTGCATCTCGGCGTGGTGTGCCGCCAGCCGCGCTTCTGGGCCCTGGCTTTCGTCAATGTTGCGGTCGGCTTCGTCAGTGCCGTGGTGGGGGTGCATCTCGTGCCCCTGCTGGTGGAGCGCGGGCTCGGGGCGGCGGCGCCGCTGTTGGCCGGCCTGCTGGGCGTGGCGCAGGTGGCGGGGCGAGTGATCGAGTTCGGCGGCGGCGGGCGCTGGCCGTTGCGGGCTGTCGGGCTGGTGGCGCTGCTGGCGCTGGTGCCGGCCTCGGCGCTGTTGGCCTGGGGCAGCGGCATCCCCGCCATGGCCTGTGCCATCGGGGTCTATGGACTGGCCAATGGCGTGATGACCATCGTGCGCGGGGCGCTGCCGGCACAGCTTTTCGGCACTGGGCATTACGGCGCCATCACCAGCGCGCTCGCCGCGCCGGGCGCCCTGGCGCGGGCAGCAGGGCCGGTCGCGGCGGGTTGGCTCTGGGCCTGGAGCGGCAGCTACACGACGCCGGTCGCCCTGCTCGGGCTGCTCTGCCTGGCGGCGGCGCTGGCGCTGGCCGCGGCGGTGCCGGGTGGCGGAAGGACGGCGCGGCGGGGCTAAGGAAGGCCTGTCCGCAAATGAACGGGGGAGAAGGTTGGGGGAGTGAACTCCCCCAACCTTCTCCTTTTTCTGCAAGTTTCCGGTCACGCGGGTGGCAAGGATGGCTCCTCCCGCCGCAGCCGCCGGGGCTGTTTCAGCCCCGGCGCGAGCGCGCCCCGTCCGCGCGACAAAACTGGCAGAAAAGAAAGAAGAGGGGGTCCGGGGGAGAATTCTTTCTCCCCCGGTTCCGCCCTCTGCCGGATTTGAGGACAGGCCCAAACTTCCCTGAACCCATCTTTTTCTATTCATCATCAGGCGCGGCGCGTGATGCGCAGCGGAATCATGACTCGCGTGTTAGGCGACTCGACCAAAGCTGCAAGGCGGGAGATTTCGTGAGCACAGGTCTGATCGCGCTGCTCGACGACGTGGCGGGGCTCGCCAAGGTCGCGGCTGCTTCCCTGGACGACGCGGCCAGCCAGGCGGCCCGCGCCGGCGCGAAGGCGGCGGGGGTCGTTATCGACGATGCCGCCGTCACGCCCCGCTACGTGGTGGGCTTCACCGCCGACCGCGAGTTGCCGATCGTCGGCAAGATCGCGGTGGGTTCGGTGAAGAACAAGCTGATCTACCTGCTGCCGCTGGCGCTCGTGCTGAGCCTGGTGGCGCCCTGGGCCGTCACGCCGCTGCTCATGCTGGGTGGCGGCTTCCTCTGCTACGAGGGCGCCGAGAAGATCTACCACGCCCTCCGGCCTCACCAGGCGGAGGCGCATGAGGCGGCCGTTGCCAGGACGGTATCCTCGGCCCGCAGCCTTGAGGACCAGAAGGTCCGTAGCGCCATCAAGACCGACTTCATCCTTTCCGCGGAGATCATGGCGCTCACCCTCTCCACCGTGTCCGGTGCCTCGGTGCCGCTGCAGGCGGTGATCCTCGCCGTCGTCGGGCTCGGCATCACCGGACTGGTCTATGGCGGCGTGGCGTTAATCGTGAAGGCGGACGACCTGGGCGTGGCGCTCGCCCGCAACCCGCGCCCGGCCTCGACCCTGCTGGGCCTGCGGCGAGAGGACCCCGCAGGGGGCGCCCGGGATGCCGCTCCGAGCGGCGCCGACCGGCTGCTGCGGCCGCTGACGCGCGGCTTCGGGCGCGGGCTTGTCCGCGGCATGCCCTGGTTCCTCTGGCTGCTCGGCATCGTCGGTACCGCGGCGATGGTCTGGGTGGGCGGTGGCATCATCATCCATGGGCTGGAGGGCTTCGGCCTGCCGGCGCTCGGCCATGCGGTGCATGATGCGGCGCTGGCGGCCGGCCATGCCCTGCCCGCCATCGCCGGCGCGGCGGAATGGATCGTGACGGCGGCGGCCTCGGGCGTTGTCGGCCTGCTGATCGGGGCGCTGCTGATCCCGCTGGTGCAGCTTGTGGTGGTGCCGGTGCTGGCGCGCCTGCGCGGCGGCAAGGCGGCGCCGGACGCGCCGCACTGAGGCCCGTCGCCGGCAACCAGCCATTCATCCGGAGGGGCTTAAGAGGGGGCTTCCACCTCCTTCGCCGCGCCGGAGCCCCTGCCATGAATGCCCAGGCCAGTCACGACCCTGCCAGCACGGTGCTGCCGGAGGAGCTGCGCGCCCTGCTGCGCACCGAGCTGGCGCCGATGTTCGAGGAGATGCGCCGCTTCGTGGACCGGCGCATCGCCGAGCTGAGCGCTGAGGTCGCCGCCACCTCCGAGATGGCCGACATGGCGGAGGAGAAGCTGTCCCGCCAGCTCGGGCTGGTGCACGAGCAGATCGCCCAGCTCGTCGCCATCCCCGCCGCCAGCACCCGTAACAGCGGGCTGGAGCTGGAGGCGGTGGTGCAGGCGACGGAGGTGGCCGCCAACACCATCATGGAGGCGACGGAAGCTATCCAGGCCTGGATCTCCAGCGGCCAGAAGGACCAGGCCTCGATCGAGGCGCTTTCCGCGCAGGTGAATTCGATCTTTGAGGCCTGCAGCTTCCAGGACGTCACCGGGCAGCGCATTCGCCGCGCCATCCAGCACCTGCAGCAAGTGGAGACGATGCTGGAGCAGATCGTGCCAGGAGCCGTCCCGCAATCCGACCTGCCGCAGGTGCGGGTGGCAACGCAGATGCGCACCGTCAGCGGCGCCGCGCAGGGGATGCCGGACCTCTCGCAGGGCGACATCGACGCGCTGCTGGACGGCCCGCCGGTGCGGCAGGCCGCCGAGCTGTCCCAGGCCGATATCGATGCCCTGCTGAACGGCTAGGAGGCCGGCAACCTAGCCCAGCAACTGGCCGATCACCCGGGCGGTGTAGTCCACCACCGGGATGATGCGGCCGTAATTGATCCGCGTCGGGCCGATCACGCCGATGGCGCCGACGATCTGCTCCTTCCCGT
>Ga0180218_1000374_pt1 | contig 47895 bp, 33 predicted proteins | sample eDN3rd37CKraftBY_FD_151334 | JGI IMG/M metagenome (GOLD analysis project Ga0180218, IMG submission 151334) | Enriched backyard soil microbial communities from Emeryville, California, USA - eDNA 3rd pass 37_C Kraft BY (version 2) (version 2) | ecosystem: Environmental > Terrestrial > Soil >... | reverse complement strand
CCGTCGCTTCGGGATCCCCTCGGGCTATCCCTCGCGCGGCATGCGCCCGTAGCTCAGCTGGATAGAGCACCAGACTACGAATCTGGGGGTCAGGAGTTCGAATCTCTTCGGGCGCGCCATCACTTAGCACGGTTTACCCGTGCAAAGATTTTGCATTTTTTACGGAGTTTGCACGGGAGTCGAGTCGCAATTGTACCGACCGCCCATGCGGGTAGCCGTATCAACGCAGTCTTTGCCTCTCTTCGAATTGCCCCTTGCATTTTACACGCGGGAGCCGCCCACCGGTCGCGAGTGCGAGGGCCCGTCTGTTACGGCCGCAGTCACTTGGATTGTTATCCAAGCTTTTTGCGGGGACCTCGATTGGGTCGCCCTAGACATGAGCAGCTTCTGTTACATGTATGAAAGAAAGATATCGATTTCCTTGCCGCTTATCGCTTCTCCTATTTTGGAGAAAAGCAACAACAACAACCACAGCGCGATAGCAAGGGGGAGAAGTCCAGGGCCTCGGTATCTGTCTTGGAATCGAAACAGGCCACTCGTTTCAGCAACGTCGATCTCTATAGCGATGAGGTCTTGCGAGATCCCTATCAGATCTATCGCGAGTTGCGCGACATGGCGCCAGCGATCTGGATGACTTCTTCCAATGCTTGGTTTCTCGGACGCCATGAGATTGTTCGCGCCGCGATGCGTGACGGGAAAAGCTGGTCGTCGGCGCAGGGCGTCGGACTGAACTCAACCATCTGCGCAGAAGAAGGCCGTTTTGGCCAACGATCCCCCCGCGCATACTCAGATGCGAAAGCTTTTTACGGATCGGCTAAGCGCGGCCGAACTGAGAGGCGTCGAGCAAACGATCGATTAGCCTACGGATGACTTGCCGAACGCATTGTTGTGGCCAGCGATTTTGACGCGGTGAGCGACGTTGCGGCCAATCTGCCGATCACCGTCGTTATGGATCTGATCGGCTGGCCCATGGAGGCGCAGGCGACGCTTTATGAGCTAGCCAAGGGTACATTCAGCGCATGGGGTCCGGACAACCAGCGCATGCGAGCGGCGATCTCGCGCTATCAATCGATCCGCAAGCTGATTACCGACATATATCATTCAGGCACTCTAGAGGGTTCGGTTCGACGATCGCGGAGGCGGCAAAGTGCGGTGAATATTCCGACGACGAAGCTATCAGTAATCTTTCTGGCTACGTCGTCGCAGCCGCAGAAATCCGCCGTTTTCTCCCTTCGACTTTTTCGCCTGTGGCAAGTTTGTGGCAAAGGCCAGTTGGTGTTTCATGACTGACGTGCGCCACGGCATCTCGATTCCCGCCGTCTGGTAAGTTGCGACCCGTCACAGCAAGAGCACACCGCCCGCCCGCTCACAGGCCGCTGTTCGTGCGCAGTGCCTGCATGATCAATGCCTTAAGCCGGCAAAGCGGTCTGGTCGTCGCTGCTGTGCGAAACTTTCCCTACCACCATGTGTATCCATTGGGTACACTGCATCCCCATGAAGGACGCAGGGTTACGGATACGGGTTCAAAGGGAGCTTCGCGACAAGTTTATCGAGGCTTGTCGCGGGCACGACGTGCCCGCGGCGCAGGTGCTGCGCGAGTTCATGAGGGAGTACGTCATGGCCGATAGAAATGCCGGTCAACGCAGCAGCAAAGGTCCGTCGAGGCTCCGTTCGCCCAAGGCGAGAAAGTCCGTTCCATGAAGACTCCTTCGCATTCGCTCGGGGAACGATTGTTGGCTGGCGCATCGATAAGCGATGAGTGCTTTCTGCGCTCTCCGGAGGTTTTGACCGCAATGTGGCTCAGCGGGGATTGCCAATGAAAGCTTTCGACTTCGAACATAATCTTATCGACAACTATGCTCGGTTCTCTCGCTCGTTCACCACGATCCGTGCCGAGGATCTTCATTCCGAGGTCGAGCGCCAGTACGATGCGGGGCGTTTTTGGCCGGACGCTCTTCTGTCACTCAACCCCCGTTTTCTCTCAGGCCCCACCGTCGATGATTTAGTCGCGTCAGGCGATCTCGACAAGGCGACGGGAAATATCTTCCGAATTGACGACAAGCCGCTCCGATTCCATCGGCACCAAGCGCAATCAATTGCCAAGGCGCGCGCGGGCCAAAGTTACGTGGTTACGACCGGAACGGGATCTGGAAAGTCCCTTTGCTTTTTCGTTCCGGTAGTCGATGCGATCGTGAGGGCCAGAAAAATTGGTCGGCCGCGCGCTACGAGGGCGATAATCGTTTACCCGATGAACGCGCTCGCCAACAGTCAGATGAAGGAAATTGAAAAGTTCATCTCGCAATCGGGGCTTTCCGAAGATTTGAAGCCGGTTGTGCGGCGGTACACCGGGCAGGAAAGCCAGGAAGAAAGGGCTCAGATTGCCGCGAACCCGCCCGATATCCTTCTAACCAACTTCATGATGGCTGAGCTTCTGCTTACGCGTCAGGACGAGCTTGACGCAAAAGTCATCGACAATGCTAGCGGGCTAGAGTTCATCGTTCTCGACGAACTGCACACGTACCGGGGCCGGCAGGGCGCCGACGTGGCGATTCTGGTGCGGCGGCTCCGGAACCGTTGCAACCCGGATGGGTCTCCCATTTGCATTGGCACTTCTGCGACTATGGCAAGCGAAGGCTCGGATGCGAGCCGCGCGCAGGCTGTTGCCGACGTGGCTTCACGATTGTTCGGAACCTCGATTGGCCCGGAGGCAATCATCGATGAATCGTTGCAGCGTGCCACCGATGACGGGCTGAAGCTTAAGGACGTGAAGCCGAAGCTAGCGAAGGTTCTCACCGCTGACCTTCCCGAGGATCTTCCCGACGAACTCTTGCATAGCCATCCTCTTGCTGTCTGGGTCGAACTCGCGATCGGTCTGGAAGACCGTCAAGAACTGAGGCGCAAAAAGCCAATCCCCTTCGAAACCGCAGTTGATCTGCTTTCAGCCGATAGTGGTGTTAAGCCCGAAATCTGTCGCGTCGCCCTTGAGCGCTTTCTCACCCGCGTCAGCTTGCCTGAGACGGATCGTGGCGGACCGGCAAAAACAGCTTTCCTTGCGTTCAAACTGCACAGATTTATTTCCGGTGCGGGCGAAATCTTCACCACATTGACCGCCGCCCCCCGGCGCGTCCTCTTTGAGGGGCAACTTGAAGATCCCGAAGCCCCCGGCAACCGACTCTATCCGACCCGCTTCTGCCGTGAATGCGGTCATGAAGTGCACGTGGTCACCAAGAGTGATGACGACAACGGAATGGTGTTCTTGCCGCGGAACATTGATGACACGCCTCTCGAAGAGCAGGAGGCGGACGTTGCAGGTTACCTGACTCCCACCGGCGAAGCCGATCCGGACTATGCCTTCACGGGTGAGACCGAGACTTATCCTGAAGATTGGCGGGAGGAACGCAACGGCGTAGAGCGTCTCCGCGCGAACCGAAAATCTCGCGTTCCGCAAATGGTAAGCCTGAGCCCGGATGGTCGACACGATCCATCCGGCAAGAGATTCTGGTTCATCCCCGGCCGCTTTGGCTTTTGTCCTTGCTGTCTTGAGCAGCCTCACCCCAGCATGCGGGAGCGAAGCAAGCTCGCAGGTTTGTCGGGCGAGGGCCGGAGTTCCGCCACCACATTGCTGGTCTCCACCGCGCTTGAGTGGATGAACGGAGAGCGCAGCGGGCTTCCGCCTGAAAAGCGTAAGCTCCTCGGTTTTACGGACAATCGTCAGGACGCGGCCTTGCAGGCTGGTCACTTCAACGACTTCATGTTCGTCAGCCTTCTTCGTGGCGCCATTCTGCGCGCCGTCCTCGATGCCGGAGATGCCGGCATGACCGAGGACGAATTCGGCCTGCGCGTGTTGAAGGCTCTTGGGTTCACTGCATCAAACAAGGATGCTCGCATCCACTGGATGATGGACCCCGAGGCCGGGGCGGTCGTGCGCGAGGATGCTCAGCGCGCTCTGGCGAAAGTTCTCGCACATCGTGTCTGGACGGACCTGCGCCGCGGGTGGCGATACACCAATCCGAGCTTGGCCGTGCTCAAACTCATCGACGTTGAGTTCGTCGGTCTCGAAGAAATCGCTGAGGACAGAGAAACGCTTGCCGCCATCTTGCCGGAGCTCGGAACTCTCGATGCGACGGAGCGGCGCAAGGTCCTTCGTGAAGTGCTGGGCGCGCTGTTGGAGGGCCTCGCCGTTAGCACAGAAGCGCTCGACTTGACCGTTCTTGATGGCGTTGCCCAAAAGTCGCGGAGCGTTCTGCGTGCCCCGTGGGCAATGGATCAGAGAGAGACGCCCAGAAGCCGCACAACGATGTTCCTCCAAGCTCCGGGGAAGGATCGTGTCGGGCTGAGAGAGGAGCAAACGATTGTCCGTGCGGGCCACAACTCGCGTATCGGCCGACGCATCAATCGCAAGAGTGTAATCGGCACGAAACTCAACAAAACTGACTACCTCACCTTCATGACCGGGCTGCTAAACCTTCTCGCCCGCGAAGGACTTGTCTCTCTGGTTGAGATCGATGCCGATGTTCATGGCTGGAGGCTATCGCCCTCTGCTGTCCGCCTGATTCCAGGAGAGGCCATCCGCAGCGGCGAGGCCCAAGGCAACCGTTACTTCGACGATCTCTACAAGGCTATCGCGGCCGATTTGAAACGGGGGCGAAGCAGCTATTGGGGGCTCGAAGGCCGGGAGCACACCGCTCAGGTCGCGCAAAAGCAGCGGGAATGGAGAGAATGGCGCTTTCGCTTTGAAACAGACGATCGGGCAAACCTTAAAGAGAATAGCGTTGAGATTAAAGCCTCTGGCGAATCTGACCAGTTCTTGCCGGCTCTCTTTTGCTCCCCCACAATGGAGTTGGGCGTCGATATTTCAGCTCTGAATGCGGTCTATCTGAGAAACGTCCCGCCAACGCCCGCAAATTACGCCCAGAGAGCAGGCCGCGCGGGGCGATCTGGCCAAGCAGCGGTTATCGTAACGTACTGCGCCGCTCAGTCTCCCCACGATCAGTACTATTTCGAGCGTCGCAACGAAATGGTGGCTGGTGTCGTTCGTCCTCCGGCCCTCGACATAACGAATGAAGAATTGGTGCGTTCGCACCTTCAAGCGGTGTGGCTGGCCGAGACAAAGCTCGCTCTTTCGCCTGATATCCCGGAAATTCTCGACCTGAAGCAGGAGAACTATTCTCTCAAGCAAGAAATCAAGGAAATCATCGATCAGTCTGCGCTCCTCGCGAAATCGCAAGCTCCGATGAAGCGAGTGATTGACCAGATATTGGCCGCCGTTGATGGCGCGAAACCAGTCTGGATGTCGTCACCTCAAGAATTCGTGCTCGAAGTCGCAACGCAGGCCCCCAAGGCATTTGACCGAGCCTTCGACCGCTGGCGCGAACTCTACAATTCCGCACGAACGCAGCTGATGGAAGCCAATGCCCGGTCCGAAATTACAGGCCTGTCCGGCGCCGACCGCCGCAAGATCAAGGCCGCCCAAATGCAGGCAAGCGACCAGATCGCAATTCTTGAGCAAGGCAAAGCTTCGAACGGCTCCGATTTCTACTCGTACCGCTATCTTGCGACAGAGGGCTTCCTGCCCGGCTACAATTTTCCCCGTCTTCCGCTGTATGCGTTCATTCCGGGAGAAGAAAAGGCCGGATCGTTCCTGCAGCGGGCCCGTTTCCTCGCCATCTCCGAATTTGGGCCGCGCAGCCTGATCTATCACGAAGGCCGCGCATACCGGGTCATGAAGGCGAAGCTCCCGCCCGAAGCTCGCACCAGTGATGGCTCGGAACTGGCTACGAAGGATATTTTTATCTGCTCGAACTGCGGCGCATGCCATGAGGGTGAGGTAGAGCGCTGCCACGCATGCGATGCCCCGATGGCCGGGGAGGTTCCCGTGCAGCGCACGCTCCGCATCGACAACGTGGAAGCTGCGCCGGCGGACAGGATCACCGCTAACGATGAGGAGCGGGTCCGACAGGGCTTCGACATTCAGACTGTCTTTTCCTGGCCCAGGCGGGACGGCCGTTTGCAGATCACCGCGGCGGAGTTCAAGTGCGAGGGCGAGTCCATACTTTCTCTCCAATACGCCAACAGTGCCGAGATCAGCCGCATCAACAAGGGTCTTAAGCGACGCAAGAGCCAAACCGTCTTCGGTTTCAATATCGACCCGCGCAGCGGGTATTGGGCCAAGGCTGAAGATGAGGAACCGGATGTCGATGTGCCTCCTGATGTCGTCAAGCCGGTTCGCATCGTTCCGATCGTTCGCGACCGAAAGAACGCACTGCTCTTCCGCTTCCTAGAACCAACCGCTTATGCGCCGGAAACCATCGCTACGGTGCATCATGCGCTCATGCGCGGCATCGAAGTGGTCTACCAGTTGGAGGAGGGTGAAATCCTCGGTGAGCCCTTACCGGCCAAGGACAACCGCCGAACAATACTGGCTTATGAAGCAACTGAGGGCGGCGCTGGCGTTCTAAGCCGCTTGGTTGACGATCCTGATGCGCTCGGCAAGGTGTCACGCGCAGCGCTGATCTTGATGCACTTTGACAAAGTCGATGAGGCCATTGCTGCTGGTGACGCAAGCATTCTCCTTGATCGCGAGGATGAGGCCTGCGTCCGCGGGTGTTACCGCTGTCTGCTTTCCTATTTCAATCAACCAGATCATGAATTGATCGACCGCGCGAGCGATGAGACCAAGCAACTTCTGATCGATCTTGCGAGGGGACAGGTGGTTCTGACCGCGGCGGCGAACCCTGGCGAAGCTGACGGATGGCCAAGCGCCTTCAAGGAAGCCGGCGTCCCGGCTCCCGATAAAGACGGGGTCAGCTTCGGAGAGCACAAGGTAGCCTTCGGGTGGCGCAGCCACTTCGTCGCAGCGTCTCCCTCTCCGCTGAGCAACGCAGTTCGCGAAGTTGCTGAAGGAAAGGGTTGGACGCTCTTCGAATTGCCGGCGAGCGTCGTAGCGGGTGTCCCCGACGCGCTGATTTCCATGTTCAAGGATTGATCTGATGACCGTGACTTTCTCTCCTGGAGATCTGGTTCGGGCGCGCGGCCGGGAATGGGTCGCTCTCCCGTCGCCGGGTGACGGAATATTGGCGCTTCGGCCCCTGTCGGGTAGCGAGAACGATACGGTCATCCTCGACCCGGCGCTCGAAATGCTTCCGGTTGAGCCCGCAAGGTTCGCGTTGCCTGACGATGCGGCGATGACTGTTCAGGCCAAGGCGGCGCTCCTCGAAGATGCCATGCGTCTCACTCTGAGGCGCGGAGCAGGGCCTTTTCGTTCCGCGGCCCAACTCGCCTTCGAACCGCGAGTCTACCAACTTGTTCCGTTGCTGATGGCCCTTCGATTGCAGGTGCCTCGTCTTCTCATTGCTGACGACGTAGGTATCGGGAAGACGATCGAGGCCGGACTCATATTGCGCGAATTGATGGACCGGGGAGAAGTCGAGGCATTTTCGGTTTTGTGCCCGCCGCACCTGGTCGAGCAATGGGTGCTGGAACTTAAATCCCGCTTTGGAATAGAAGCAGTCGCCGTCACCTCAGGCACCGCCGCTCGACTCGAACGCAGCCTGCCGCTCGCACAGACATTGTTTGACGCTTACCCCCACACAGTTGTCAGTCTTGACTACATCAAGGCCGAAAAGCGCCGCGACGGCTTTGCCCGTGCTTGTCCCGACTTCGTGATCGTTGATGAAGCTCACGCTTGTGTAGGAACTCACAAAGGCAAGCAGCAGCGCTTCGAGTTGCTTTCCGGACTGGCGCGCGATCCCGAGCGGCGGTTCGTCATGCTAACCGCCACCCCGCACTCGGGTGACGAAGATGCTTTTGCTCGTCTTCTCTCGTTGATCGATCCGTCCTTCGCATCGATTAACTTCGAAGACGCGAGATTCCGCGAGCGTCTTGCCCGCCATTTTGTCCAGCGCCGGCGAATTGATCTCGTCTCTGGTGACTGGGGAGAGGATCGAGCCTTTCCAAAACACGAGACGACGGAGTTGCCCTATCGGCTATCGGAGGATCACCTCGATTTTCAGGAAGCCGTGCTGGACTATTGCTTCGGCGTCGTCGCCAAAGCGGGTTCGGGTCAACGTGAAAGACGACTGGCGTTCTGGGGCACTTTAGCCCTCATGAGGTGTGTTGGGTCTTCCCCCGCAGCCGCTCTTTCAGCTCTCCGGAACAGAGCGTCCAACGAAAGCGACCGGCTCGAACCCCAGATTTACGACGAGGATAGTGATGATGAGGATGCCGTTGACCTGGAGCCGAGCGCGAACTTCGACACCGATCCCGCGCTTGTGAATTTGATCAAGCAAGCAGAGGGCCTTACCCGCAAACCCGACCCGAAGCTCACGGCGCTGGTCGGCGCCCTGACACCTCTCATTAAGAAGGGGGCCAATCCTGTTGTCTTCTGCCGCTACCTGGCCACGGCGGAACACGTTCGCGATGGTCTTCGCAAGGCATTTCCAAAGCTGAAAGTCGAAGCGGTGACGGGCGTGCTCACTCCGGACGAGCGCCGCGATCGCGTGGCTGACATGGCGTCGGGCGAAGATCAGAAAGACGTACAGCGCATCTTGGTTGCCACGGACTGCCTCTCAGAGGGGATAAACCTCCAGCAGCTCTTCGACGCGGTCATTCACTATGACCTGTCGTGGAATCCCACGCGGCATCAGCAGAGAGAGGGCCGAGTTGACCGCTTCGGTCAACCTGTGGAGTTGGTGCGCTCCATCATGATGTTCTCTCCGGACAGCGCCATCGACGGCGCAGTTTTGGACGTGATCCTCCGTAAAGCTGAGGAGATCAGGAAGGCGACGGGTGTAACCGTTCCGCTGCCTGAGGAGCGCGGACCAGTCACCGATGCGCTCATGGCGTCGATGATGTTGAGGCGCGGTGGTGACAAAGGGCAGCTTGCCCTTGATCTCCGGCTAACCGATGGAACTAAGGCGATGGATGCCCGCTGGCGCGACGCTTCCGAGAACGAGAAGAAGTCCCGCGCCCGCTTTGCACAGAACGCGATGAAGCCGCAGGAAGTAGCGCCTGAGTGGGAGAAGGCTCAATCATTGCTTGGGTCGCCAGCGGATGTGAAGCTGTTCGTCGAGCGGGCGATGTCGCGCTTCGGCGTGCCGCTTGAGCCAAAAAAATCACTCTTGCTGGCCCACGTCCATGCGCTCGACGGCGCGTTGAGGGAACGCCTGTCCCAGAGAAATTTGAAGGGATCGGTGCGACTTGCCACTGCCGAGCCTACCCCTTCGGGCACCGCGCTGTTAACCCGGACACATCCCCTGACAGCAACGTTAGCCGAAGCTCTTGTGGAGGCCTCGCTCGATCGCGACTCGCTTTCGAGTCTCGGCATCGGCCGCGTTGGCGCGTGGCCGACCACCGCCGTGCAGCACGTGACCCGCATAGCGCTGCTCCGCATTCGCTACAAGCTAACCGTGCACGCCCGAAAAGAGCGGCTTCTTCTGGCGGAGGAGGCAGCCCTTGTCGCGATCGAGGGCAACGCGATTTTGGCAACAGGACAGGCAGCGCGCGCCCTGCTCAATACGCCCGCCGCAGCCGATCTCGCGCCCTCAGCCCGCGACCGGTTTGTCGCAAAAGCAAAGGAAGATCTATCAAGCCTTCTGCAAGGGCCGTTAGCCGGGTTCGTCAGGTCAAGGGCCGACGAGCTTAGCCAAGATCATGCACGTCTCCGCGCCGCCGCCGGCTCGGCATCACGCGTCACCGTCGAGCCCGTTACGCCTCCCGATGTGATCGGACTCTTTATCCTTATGCCGAGCGAGGTCTGAGCATGGCCCGCAAGCCGATCACCGACATGGCGGCGTGGCCGTCGCTGACGCTCGAAGGCAACCTCATTGCGCCGGCGATGGTCGCGCAAATCTCGGAGCCGAAAGACGACGCTGCCACGCGCGAGAGCTATGGCATCCGCAAGGGCCTGACGATCCGTGAGGAGATCTCGACGGCCTTCCGCGTCGGCCAATCCCACTTCGATGCCTTCGCAAAACTGGAGAACCCGTCGGTCGAGGCGACCCGGCGCTTCATTCGTGACTTCCTGAAAGAAGCGTTTGGCTTCGACGATCTCGTGCCCGCCGACGGCGTTGTGTCATTTATCGGCGGCGGACGCGTGCCGATTGTGGTTGTACCCCCGGTTGAAGAAAAACTCGACCGCCGCAGCCCGACGCTATCTGCGGACCGGTCGCGTTCGCCTGCCTTCGCGCTCCAGGATTATCTCAACGATCACGACGAGGCGCTATGGGGTCTTGCCACGAACGGCAATCTCATCCGCCTGATGCGGGACAACGCTTCCCTGACGCGTCCGGCTTACATCGAAGCCGATCTTGGACAGATCTTCGCGAACGAGGACGCTGCCTCGTTTGCAATCCTGTGGCTGATGATCCACCGCAGCCGCTTTGGCACGGCGGGTGCTGCCGTATCGGACTGTGCCCTTGAACGCTGGCGCGAGGCCGGGTCGCGTGAAGGTGAAGCCGCGCGAGACCGTCTTGCCGATCAGGTCCAACTTGCGCTCAAGGTGTTCGGGTCCGGCTTCCTTGAAGCCAATCCCGACCTTGCCGCCAAGCTCAGGTCCGGCGAAGTCAACCTGACCGAGTGGTTCAACGAGCTCCTGCGCCTCGTCTACCGCCTGATCTTCCTGATGGTGGCGGAAGACCGCAATCTCCTGCATCCCGAGAAGACCAAAGTCGGCGCCCGCAAGCTCTACGCCGAAGGCTACAGCCTGGCCGCGCTGCGCGCCCAATGCTTCCGCGCTGCGTCATGGGACAAGTACTTCGATCGCTTCGAGGGCATCAAGGTCGTCTTCCGCGCCCTCGCGCAGGGAGAGGAACGGCTTGCCCTCCCGGCGCTTGGCGGCATCTTCTCCGAGGACAAGCTCCCGAACCTTAAAACCGCCCGCCTGCGAAACAAAGCCTTCATGGAGGCCGTCTACCGCCTGTCCTGGCTCTCCGACAAAGCCGGCATGGTTCCCGTCAATTGGCGTGCGATGGAAACCGAGGAGCTGGGCTCTGTCTATGAATCGCTCCTCGAACTTCAGCCGCAGATGGGCGATGACGGCAAGACCCTGATCTTTGCCTCCGAAGCCGCGGAGCAAAAGGGCAATCAGCGCAAAACCACCGGTTCCTACTACACACCCGACAGCCTCGTTCAGGCGCTGCTCGACTCCGCGCTCAACCCCGTTCTGGATAAGACCGAGGCCGAGGCGGACGATCCGGCCAAGGCGCTCCTGAAACTCTCGGTCATTGACCCGGCCTGCGGCTCAGGCCACTTCCTTCTGGCCGCTGCCCGCCGCATCGCCACGCGCCTTGCTCGCATTCGGGCGGAAGGCACGCCCTCACTCGCGGACTTCCGCCATGCGCTCCGCGATGTCGCCCGCTGCTGCATCCACGGCGTTGACCGCAATCCGATGGCGGTGGAGCTGACCAAGGTCGCGCTCTGGATTGAGACGGTCGACCCCGGACTTCCTCTCGGATTCTTCGACGCGCAGATCCGCTGCGGTGATGCGCTGCTCGGTGTCTTCGACCTCAAGGTGCTGGAGCAGGGCATTCCCGATGCCGCCTACACTCCGCTCACCGGAGACGATAAGGACATCGCCAGCATTTATAAGAAAGCGAATGCCGCTGCGAAGAAAGGTCAAGGCGGGTTTGACTTCGGTACCGGCATTAACAAGCTCCCCGAGACCAAGCCGCTGGCGCTCGACTTCTCAGGCTTTCGCGATCTTCCTGAGGACACAGTAGAACAAATTGGCGCCAAGGCGGCTCGCTTCGAGGAACTGTGCAAGGCGCAGACCTATATCCGCGCTAAGGTCGCCTGTGATCTCTATGTCTCGGCCTTTTTCCTCCAGAAGACCGGTGACGCGCCCACTGGCTCGTCTGAGCGGACGATTCCGACAACGGAGGAGCTGTGGCTCGCCCTTAATCAGGGCAAGGTCCGGCCCGCCATGACAAACGCAGCTAAGGCAGCCGTTGCCGCTCATGCCTTTCACTGGCCGCTGGAGTTCCCTGATTTAATGCAGCGCGGTGGATTTGATGTGGTGCTTGGCAATCCACCATGGGAACGAGTCAAGCTTCAGGAGCAGGAGTTCTTCGCCCTCAAAGACCAGGAAATTGCGACTGCGAAAAACGCGGCGGCCCGCAAGAAGCTGATCGCTCAATTGGACGAAGCCAACCCTCGTCTAGCCCAAGAATGGCAGCACGCGTTGAGAATGGCTGCAACCGAGAGCCATTTCATGCGGGAATCCGGACGATTTCCACGAGGGGGCGTTGGAGACGTGAACACTTATGCAGTCTTCACCGACCACTTCTGGCAGCTGACGAAGCCGACAGGTTATGCCGGGCTTATCATTCCGACAGGACTTGTCAGTGGCTTTACCTACCGCGTTTTCTTGTCGGAGTTGCTCAACACAAAATCTCTGGCTGCGTTCTATGGCTTCGAGAACGAGGACCTGATCTTCCCCCATATCACCAACAAAGTGAAGTTTGGGCTTCTAACGTTGGCAGGGAGAGGCATTCAGGTTGAACAACCTTGGTTCACCGCACATATCCGCCAGCCCACCGAGATTGCCGACCCGCAAAAACGTTACGCGCTTACGGTCGATCAGATTAAGGCGATCAATCCGAACACTTTGAACCTTCCTGCCTTCCGGTGGTCGAAGGACGCCGAGGTGACGGCTGCCATTCACATGGCCGCGCCCATTTTGATCGAAAAAGATGGGAATACGGTGACTTCAAACCCGTGGAAGGCGTCTATGGCAACGCTCTTTCACATGTCCGGTGCTTCCGAAGACTTCATAGACCACTCAGACATTGAAGACAAAATTCGCCACCGTGATGGGGCCCTGGCGGTATTGGCAGACAAGCGAAAAGTTTATCCGCTCTACGAAGGAAAAATGTATTGGCACTTCGATCATCGCTACGGGACCTACGAAAATCAAACCGAAGAACAAGCTAACAAGGGCGTGCTTCCACGAGTTGCGCTGGCTCAACACTCCGATCCATACTACCGGGTGCAACCAAGGTATTGGGTCGAAGCCGCGCTAACTGACGATGTCTTGGCTGAAGAAGCGAAGCGATTGTGGTTCTACTCGTGGCGTGATGTTGGCATCTCCGAAAGAACGCTGATCGGAACTATTATCCCAAAGACAGCGGCGGGCGACAAAGCGCCAGTGCTTTTTTCCGAGCATTCCGCCAAACTGTTCGCAACACTTGCAGCGTTACTTTGCTCTCTTGTGGTCGACTACGCAGTGCGCCAGAGAGCGATGAACATTAAGTTTTTCGTTTTAGAGCAAGCCCCCGTATTAACGCCTGACCAGTTGACGCAAGTACATCCATGGCTAGGCACAACAGCTGCGGAATGGCTCCTCCATCGTCTCTTGGAGCTTTGCTATACGAGCTTTGAGCTTGAGAGATTTGCCAGGGATATTGGTCACGACGCGGGACCTTTCAAATGGGACCCGCAAAGGCGCTCTCTGATTCAAGCTGAAATCGATGCCGCCGTGCTGCACCTGTACGGGCTGGACAGGGAAAAGGCGGATTGGATCTTGGACTCGTTCACGGTTCTTCAGAAGTATGAAGAGCGTGACTACGGTGAGTTCCGCACGAAGCGGCTCGTCCTGTCCGCCTACGATGCCATGGCAAAAGCGAAAGAGTTGGGAGCGGCGTACAAGACACCTTTGTCTCCGCCTCCCGCCGACCTGAGTTTGTGTCATGACGACGCGGAAACAGTCGGGAATGGCAAGTTGTCGGCGATGGAAATGTGATGATCGAGTCGCCGCAGTCATTCGTTGTCCGTGAGGAATGTGAGAAGGCCGCTTGGCAACACGGTTTTCGCCGCCAGCTTGGCACGACCGAGGGCTGGGCTGCCTTCGGCTCGACAACCGTGCCGGGCACGATCCATCTCGCCGGATCGGGACCCAAGGGCCCGTGGTATCTTGCGCTCGATCATGCCGGCGTCGTCGAGGAGCTGAACCTGCCTGTCGCCTCGATCCCGGGACCGGGCTTTGCCCGCTACAGGTTTGAGACGCTCGGACCGCTATACGGAGTGTTGCTGCGCGTCTACCAGCTGGCGGCCAGTCTGCCCGATGCTCCGCTTCGCGAGTTTCAGGCCAAGATCAAAGATCTTCCGAAGGCCACCGAGGCCGAGCGGCTGGTCGTACAGCGCATCGGCCAGGACATATTCCGAGCGAGGCTGATTGAGTACTGGCAGGGACGCTGCCCCTTGACCGGCATCTCGGACACCGCGCTGCTGCGCGCCTCACACATCGTGCCGTGGAAGGATTGCGCCAGCGACGCCGAGCGGCTCGATGTTCACAACGGCCTATTGCTCTCGGCGCTCTGGGATGCCGCATTCGACCGCGGGCTCGCAACCTTTGACGATGACGGTCATCCTCTGCTGTCGCCCAGGCTGAGCGAGACCGCTCGTGCCGAATTGCGCTGGCAAAACTCCGTGTCGCTGACGGACAAGCATCGCGCTCGCCTCGCGACGCATAGAAGCACTGTTTTTCAGCAATAAATTCGGCTGGCCGTTACTGCATCGCCCGAACGCAGGCGCTCAGGGTTCCGATGGCACTGCCGAGATCAACTGAACTCAGCTATCTCCGAAAACGAGGCGCAGCCCACCGCTCAAACGTGTCCGCGATACTGGAAGTCAGGACGCCGCTGCGATCTGTGCCGCCGCGGCGCGATGCGCGCTTTCGATTGCGGCAGCGTCGACCCCAAGGCGCCTTGCGTAGCGCTCGTTCATGGCCGCGATGACAGCGGTGATATCAGGGCCCGTCAGCTCGACCTGCTTAAGACCTGTAACAGCGTACAGTCGCGTTGAGAGCGTTTCCATCGACTTGATGAGGCTAGCGTTGCTGCGGTGCTTGCGAGCAGCCTGGAGGCATGCCTGAATCGCCCAGAAACAGGCGGCCCAGCTTTCCTTGATGTCGGCCGTCAGCTCATCGAACGATGAATCCAGACGAAGCGCGCTGATCGCCGGCTTGCTGCCGCCAAAGAAGATGAACAGGATGCGCCCGAGCAGGCGCGGCCATGAAGAATTCGCGTCGCCCGCGGCTGGAAATACTTGCATCAGGGTTGCGTTTTGAGGCCGCGCCGGGGCTCCGTTGTGGCCGGCCATTGCGGTGACGCTGATCAGGGCGCGCAGGCGCAGCGTATCGATGGTGCCAAGCTCTCCCGCCGCGGCGCGAGTATCGATGCGCTCATTGAAAGACTCGATCGCATCCAAAATCTGGTCGGCCTGCGCCTTGCGGCGTTCGCGCCGGAGGCGTTCCTTCTTCTTCTCTTCGTCCTCGCAGTTCTCGGCCTTCTTCTTTGACGCCGTTTTGTTGAACTCATCGCCCTCTTCAATGGCGCCCTGTGCGTCCGCGGTTTCATCGCCCATGTCGAAGGCGCCCGCCATATCCTCATCGGGCGCGATGTCGAGGGCCGGTTCGTCAGAGCCGCCAAGGCCCAAAATCCGGTTCAGGAACCCACGGACCAGCGACAGATCGCTTCCGGAGAAGCTGCTTGCGGGCAAGGCGCTTTGCCCGGCGCGCTGCTCGCGGCCGGCGATGAAGCTCTCATAATCCATCGTGCGGTGCTGTTCGGGCGGCGGCTCGGGCTTGTCCCGCGCGCGTCTTTTGCGCAGGATGGCCTTCGCGTCCTCCGCCTGCTTTTCTTCAGCGGCTGCAATGAGGTCGATGACTTCGAGCAGCGCGATGTCTTCCGTCGTTTCGTCGGCAAGCAGGGCAAGAGCATCATCCACTTTCCGGCTGCGGGCTTCCTTCGCGGTCTGCTTGAGCGCATCTGCGATCGTGATTATCGCTGGGGCCGAAAATGTGCCGTCGGGATACTTGAGGCGGGCAAGCGCAGGCCGGTCCTTCGCGCCGGCAACGCGGAAACGCCGGGCAGCCATCTGCGCATGCAGGGGCACAAGGGTTGCTGGAAAAGGAGCGCCGTCCGCGTCCATCAGTTCGATCGCTGCGCTTCCGGCATCGGGGCGCTGCGGCGGCCACCACGTCAGCGTGTCGCGGTCGCATTCAAACCGCCCGGGCGAGAGCCGCGAAAGCCCCGGAAGATCGAGATCATCTTCAATCTTGGGCGAAGGGAGTGTGCTGCGCTCGATGGCGTGCTCGCCAGACAGAAGCTTTTCGATCCCAAGTGCCGCAATTGCGGCCTGCGGCGGCAAACGACGGTAGAGGCAGGCCTCTTCATTTATCGGGGAGGACGAAGGCGTGCCGAGAGCCGGGGCCGTGCAATTCGCGCTGCCGAATAAGACGTGATCGGCTTGGCCTGCCTGCGCGATGATCGCCTTCGCGTGGAAGAAGCGCAAGGGATCGAGAACGCTTATGTCTGCGAGCCTGACACCGGACAGCTCCTCGAGCGCCCCGACCGGGAATAGCCGGCTCTTTGGCGCGATCAGCAGCATCGTTTCTTGCGGCGCAAGCTCCGCAATCAGGTACTTGAGCGCGGCGAGGCTTTGATCCCAGTAGGGGCTGATGACAATCAGGCGCTGGACCGGCCGCTCGTCGATAAGATCAATGAACTGCCCTCCAATGCCGGGCCGGCCGTCCCCGTTTGCGAGAAACGCAGCCTGGCTGTTGTCGCGCAGGACCGTCAGTCCTTGCGCCGGCTCGGTATCTGCAAGCCATGGCGTGCGCGCGAGCATCCACGCGATCTGCTGCGCGATGGCGCCCTGTGTCTGGTCAAGGCGGGCATCGATGTACGACCATGCAGCGGCAATGAGGGCGCGTTCCTCCGACTCTTCGGGGCCGCATTCGATCATGCCCATCAGCTCGCGGTTGCCCGCAAGTCCCGGCGAAGTCATGTTGGCTGAGCCTACAAGCAGTTCACCGCTGCGACGGCCGAGCCGCAGGAACAGCTTGCTGTGAAAGACCCCGCCTTGCGGCGCGTTCATCCCGGAGGCCGCGTAGAGCCGTCCGGCGTACCGCGGCAGCGCCGACGCGCCGCTGAGGGCATGTGTGAGCAAGCGCGCGTCCGGCAGGATGAAATTGTTGGTGCAGCCCGCGCCGCGCAGACGGTTCAGGCAAACATTCTCGTAGGTGTCGAAATCGATTCCGAATGTGGTGATGAAGGACGAATGGAATCCCTTTGCAGCAAAGCGGTCGTAGAGCTTCATGACGCGCCCGCGAGCTTCTTGCCGTGTGCGGTAAGGCCCTTCTCGTCAATCAGGTGAATATCGCGCAGGAAAGTCAGCGCCGGCCCGAGGCGCGGATTGGTGAACACCGGCCCGTCCGTGGCCCGCAGGCGCACGCGTCCGTCATCCGTTTCAATCAGGAAGGTGTAATCACCCTGGACCCGGAATTTGCGCAAGGCCACCCATAGGTGACGGCGGATCACACGCTCTTCGATCAGCCGAGCGACAAATTCCGGCAGACTGTCGTTCTCATGCGCTTCGAGCCAGCGCAGCTCGGTCACGAGGGAGTGTATGAGGTTGTGTTTGAGCCCTCCTAATTCATCGGCCGGATTCTTGGGCGATGAGCGGACGCGGTTCTCAAGAACGGCGAGCAGCCTGAGCGCAAGCAAGGCATCTTGCGCGTCGCAGACTCCATCAGGCCGCGCTTTGCGCATCAGCTCGCGCTGAAGATAGAACTCCCCCGATTCATCATCCGAACGCAGGCAATTCTGCGGGGCAGGGTTGGCCTGTCGGAACGCTTTCCAGTTCGAAGGCGGCATGGGGCCACAGGCTTTGACCAGGCGCGCCGCGCATTCGCCGACCAAACGAGGCAAGGCGATCCCAGCAGGCGTTTCGCCCAGCACGTCGAGGCTGAATTTAAGAAGCCCCTCGTAACTGATGTGCAGCAGGTCGTTGGCCTGATAGACCCACCAGCGCCAGCGCTGCGCGGTCAGCTCAGCAGATAGCTGAAGGGGATGATTGCCGGAATCATGGCCGGCATACAGCATCCACCTGACATCTGTGGCCGAGGGAACGCCGCCCTTTTGCTTTGCAGCAGCGAGCAGGAGCAGCAGGCTGCGACGGCGGTCGATATCGTCAGCCTCCTCGCTTCCGGCGCGGGCGAATAGGATATTCTCGTAACAGGCGCGCTCGTGGCTTTGTTCGGGTATGGCGGACGGCGTGACCGGCGCGAACGTGTCCAGTTCGTCTAATGTCACCTCTCCTTCGCGTATGGCGGCAACGAACGGCGCGGCAAGATTCGCCAACCCTTCCGCAAAGGCATCGGCCGCGTCATTGCCGATCTTGCCGTTGGGTACGAGTATGCTGTGCTCACGGGCCTCGCGCAGTATGCCGATGGCGCCGAGCTGGCTTCCGTACGCCGCTCCAAATGCACCCCACGCCTGTTTGAGATAGTAATTCTCACTGCCGGGTTCTGCCGCCTCCGCGAAATCGATGGTCTTCGCGTCTGGCTGGCCGAGCACGCGGCTTGCCCATTCAACACCAGCAACGCCATTCTCCTGGCCTTTACGCTCCGCGATGAGCGCATAAAGCGCTTCCGTGCGTCTGATAAAGCGCTGCCAGGTCCGGGGATTGGTGTCACCGATCTCCCTTGCATAGGTGCGCGAAAGCCACGCGTAGAGCCCGTAGTAGCGCATCCGCAAAGTGACGTTGCTGATCCCCGGCAGCAGGCGCTGATAAAGATCGACGCTGCCGGTCTGCATCCCGAGCGGGTCGAGGCCGTTCTTCTTGCGATAGTCCGTCCACTGGGGATAGGCGATGGCGAGATTCTGCTGCAATGAAATGGGCGCTCCAAAATTTGATCCACGTCTGAGGTCACAGTGCCACAGGACTGCCCATCCGAAAATATCCGTTACGCTCGGCTTGATGCCGATGCGACACTGCACGATGCCACCGCCAGCTTATCTGGTTTCCATATTTGTTGAGCCGTCCGTAGAAAGTTCATCCGCGATTCACTGCATCAGCACCATCAGCTCGGCTCGCGTAAGGCGCATTAGTTCGGTTTATGAAATCACTCTCATCTTTACAGGGCCGGCGGCGGGCGAGAAGGGATGCTCCGCCGCCGCCGACGGCGGCGGCGCGACGCGCTAGCTCGGTCCCTGAATCAGGCAACCTCCTTCTTAGGTTCATCAGGAGCAGACACCTCCGTGATCGCCTCCTGCGTGATCTGCCAAATGTCCTTCGTGAATTTCCCGAGCCCTTCGCTCGGCAACTGCGCGCGGTCTTCGAGGATTCGGGCCACAGCCCTTGCCCGACGCACCTTCGTGCCGGGGCCGCCAATATTGTCGTACGCAGGCAGCCAGAACGCTGTGCGCGGATCGCGGACCAGCACCTCGCGGCAGTAAGCATCGAGGCGGTCGCCCACCTTGCTGCGCACCGCATTGAGAATGCGCGACTCCTCTTCCGCGCTTTCCGGCTTGAAAGGCTCCCAACCGGTAGGCGACTCCAGCTCGGCGGATATCGCCGTGACGAGTCGCCGAGAGAGGTCCTGCCCCGGATACAGGTTTTGCTTCGGATACCCGTCGCTGTAGGCATGACCGATCCAGTTGGTCAGCGCCTCCATGATCTTCCAGTGATAGGAGGCGAGCTCCGCCGCGCTCCAGTCCTGCCGGTACGACTCGATTTCCCGGCGCACGACGTTTGCGATCTGGTACTCGTTGTAGAGTGGCCTGAATTTCGGAATCTCCGGCTCGCCCGCGCTGCGTTTGAAGTGGTCGCAGATGCGCTTGAGTTCTGCTTGCGCGGACTTTTTCTTGATCTCGTTTTCGTCAAGTCTTTCCAGAAAATAGGTCTTGGACTCGGCGGTGCGTTCCAGCATGACGCGCTGCGCCTTCGGCAGGGATGCGATGCTTTGGATAGCGTTGCTCACGCCTTCCAGCACCTTCGCCTTCCTGCCCGCCCGGTCCAGGTCGGGAGCCTCGACATTCTCGAAATGCGTGAAGATGAGCGCAAGACGCTCCTGATGCCCTCGGACGATCAGGTGTTCGAGCAAGATCGGGGCATCGCCGGTCATCGCCGGCACCGCGCGGTCCACAAGGCAGATGAGGTCGGCGTTTGAGAATTTTCGCGCAAGTTCAGGCGGGACGGCACGGTTGATCTTCGTCGCTTCGCCTTGCTCGTGCCCGATCCCCTGGCCGTCGAGCAGAACCCATGTGGGCACATTCTTCGAGGCCCAGTTCGGAGGCGCAAACCGCCCGCGCACGCGGATGCCCTGCACGAGCGGCGTTACCAGCGTGCCGAAGAACTTGCGATTGTTCTGGTAGAAGGGGCGCAGCAGCCGAAAAAATTCAGCCTCATCCTCTGTATCGGCGATCCGGTGAAGCACCGGCCACGACGCTTGCCCGGTCGCTGCGCAAAGGCGCTTTTCCAATTCTTCCAGAATTTCTTCCGCTAGCGCGTCGAGCTGATCCTGATCGATGTACTGAAGCCAGTATTCCTCGACGACAGGCTCATCCTGCTCGCCTGCGGGCTGAAGTTCGCGCCGCGCGGTCGCGAACGCACTTTCGGCCATCGACACGACTTGCGCGACGCAGGAATCCAGTTTTGGCCAGGCAGGAGCGGGAACGGCTGCCGCCGCCTCCGAATCAGAGTCCTCTTCTTCCTCCTCGTCCTCGAATTCAAAGGCTTCGCTGGACGCGGCCTCCGCGTCCTGCGTCCAGTTGCCGAGGATGAAATTGAAGCGAAAGCGCTTGTCCGAATCCACGAGCAGCTTCGAGGCGATCTTCGCCCTGTCGTCCTTGTTCCGGTGCGCGAACGCGCAAGCTTCAAGGATGTTCTCCTTGATGATCTCGCGGATTTCGTTCTCCGCGTAGAACGTCAGGACGCCTGCGAAATCGACATCATCGACGATCGTCTCGGTATCCGCGACGGTCGTTCGCCCCGCGCCGCGCATCGGGAAATTCCAGAGCGTGGTCCCGAGGAGGTGCTGCGTCAGGCGGCTTTTGCCGGCGCCGGTGGGGCCAGCGAGGAGCACATGCGGGACCGGTCCTTTTTTCCCTTTCTTGGGCGGCAGGGGCATCGCCCGTTCCCGCAGGTCGAGGTAATCGACAGGCTCCGGCGTCATGCAATCGAAAAACGCGTCAATGACGACGCGGGCATACTTCTGCTCGGCGATCGCATGGCTGCGCGTCGGCAACAGGGACGGAGTTTCCGCGAGCTTGAGCAGCTCATCCATCTGAAGCCGGAGCGCCTGAGCCTGCGGCTCCTCGCTCACCTTCAGGCTCCGGTGGATCTTCTTGCCGATCGATCCCTCGCGGCAGATCGGGTGATGGAAGCTCATGTTCCAGTTTCCCGATTTCGACTTGTAGATATGCGCTGTGTTCGCCATCGCCGCCTCCTCCTGTACTACGGTGATCTACGGCGGGGCGTAATGTGACAGGGGCCGGGAGTCAACCCCTTTGTAGATCATTGCAGAACATATGAAATTATCACGTAGACGCAGTCATTTAGCGGTAGTCCGCGACATCGCAGCAGCAAATTGAGCCGGACGGGGAGCGTATTTGACGGAACGCCGGCCCTGCCGCCAGCCCAAAAACATCCTCACCTTTTCCGACGGGATGGGCGGCCTAGTGGCGAGCAGGGCCGGGCTTACCCCGGCTTCGGCCAGTGCGCCTGGCGCTGCGCGATCACGCGGCGGATCAGGGCCAGCGTCGCCAGCGCTTCGCGGCTCTCCGGCGTGCCTTCGGCTGCGTGCGAGCCGCTCATTCACGGACCGGAACAGAATGTCCAGCTCCCGGTCGGTAAGGCGTTGCAGAGAGGCGATCGTGGTGAAGGTGCTCATGGTTTCCTCCTTGTTTCGGAGGCCCCGGCCATCGGCGCCTTTCATGGCCCCGCATCACCGACAATGCTCAGGTGAAAGGCCCCGCATGGGCGGGCAGGAGGAACGAGGTAGGAAAAGCTGGCATCCGAGCGCGATTGCCGGATGCAATGCCGCAACGATGGGAGCGCAGGCATTCGTGCTTCAGGTCTTGTTGCCGGACTTGCGTGCGTAGGCTGCGGCCCGCAGGCGTTCTGGCGTCAAAGGTTGTCGTGATAAGCTGACAGAAAAGGAGGCAAGGATTTGCGGCCCGCACCTTCAACAATCGTCAAGACGTATCCGCCGCGCGGGCCGATGCAGCAGTATCGGTTCGCGGAAAGCACCGCATTCGATTGCTTCCGCTGCGGGCAGGCGAAGAAGTCCAAGCTCATTACGGTCTACTGTGAGAACTGGTCGCGGCGGCTCTGCAATGGCTGTTACGGCAGGCTTCTTTCGATCTACGAAATCAAGGCCGGCACCGCCCCGGACGACGAGCGCGCCGACGCTCTGGCCGCGGCCCTTTCCGGCATGGTGGACGAAGATGATGTCCGGCAGGCAGAGAAGCTTTTCCGGGCCTCGGAAGAGCGCGCCGCGCGGCTTTCACCCGAGGCCTTGCGTTTCATATCCACCGCTGAGTATGTCGCCGGAACACTTGAAGCCGATCCGCAGCTCGAATGGTCGCCCGCCGTGATCTGCCTGTGCAAGGCCGTCGAGACAGAGCTGGTCTTGCGCATCATCAAGCCTTTGGCTTTCCTGATCTCGCGCGAAGACCTGAGCGCGGACCGGCAAGACAAGGAATTGGTCCGTGTGGCGGCGTTCTGCGCCGACACCTCGCGCAAGCCGCCCGAGGTTGGAGCATTCGCCCATTTCCTTCAAACAGTCATCCATAGCAAGCAGCGTCGCGAAAACTCGGTCCTGGTACGCGGCTTTCTCAAGCTGCTTGCGTCCTGGCCGGGTTCACAGTGGCTGTTGCAGCCGGACGGGCTCCATGCGGCGCTCTCTCTGCTCACGACGAAATTTCGAAATCCCGCCGCTCACACGGATGAACTCTCCCGACAGGATTATTCCGCGTGCCGCGAGCATGTCATCGGGACTGAAGGGACACTCTGGATGCTTTTGGTCACCACCGAGCCTCGCCGATGACTCACCGCCGCTTCAGCGGCCACGCCGCGAAAGCTGCCGCCGCCTCGGCTCTTCACCCGCGAAGAGATTGGGATTGGCGATAAAGTGTGAGACCTTTGCAATCTCGCCGGGTGCGTAGACCTCCTCGCTCACAAAGCCGATGAAATGCACGCGCTCGCGCATCTGCGCGGCGCCACGCACCATCGTCCGCGGGCTGAAGGCGCCGGAAATCAAATTTCCCTGCCAGTAACGACGCGCCATCGGCTCGGTCACGAACTCGCCGCCGAGCGCCATTTGGACGCGGTCGTATCCGTCACAGCCGCTGAACAGCGTTCTGGTGTCGACCAGCAGCACATGCACGGCTCCGTCCGGTTCCGGGAATTTGCGAGGTCTTCCACCGTGCTCGCATTTCTGGCAGATGCGCTGCACCGCCTTGAGCGTCTCGCCTTCCTAAGTCTGGCGCTGATCTTCGCTGTGCGATGACAGGACGCGCGAACTCCATTCCACGCCTTCGGCATCCGTGCCGGTGTGCGTCGCGTGCCGCGTCGCTTCTGTTTCCTCAAGCCGCATCAGCTCGACGCGGAAGTTCCGGCCGCCCGCCGCAAAGCCGAAGTCGAGCGTCGAACCGCCTTTGCCCTCGATCTCGTAGCCCGGCGTGATGCCTGCGCCGTGCAGCGCGTAGCCGAAGCTCGAAGAACTTTGCCTTATTTGCCTGCACGAGACCGCCCGCTTCACCGATCGAGGCAAGCAATGGTCTTGCCCACGCGACATCGCGAAGCTCGCTCATTATCGCGCGGGCGAATTCCGCTTCATGCGTCGCAAGTGTGCCCCAGAAGTTCGTAGCCGAATCCGTCATGGGGCGACCTTAGCATAAGGGCGCGTCCGGCTCCGCGTGACCGGGCTCTGCGGCTGCGCCACCACCCCGACCAGTGTTCGGCCAGTCCGCATTTAGACGAATTTAGGAAACGCGGGCTGGCGGTCTCTTCCGCCCGCCCCGTCGCGCTGCGCGCTGGCGGCTAAGCTATAGACTGCGCCAAATACGATTTGTGGCGCCTCGATCTCAGTCCGTTAATCGTGCCCGCCTTGATTGGCCGTGGAAGATAGACCGGCCAAAGGAAATTCGAATCACGATTCAAATTTTTGCAACACGCCGCAGTTCGCCCTTATTGTGTTTGGTCTGCAGGAAGGACCCGTGGAGACCGCACGGGCTGTGCGCCGAATAGGCGAAAAGTCGCCAAAAACGTCCTCAAGTAGCCCGCGAATATCAATTTTGAAGTGACCTCCGAGAGGCAAAATAACCCGTAAGTGCTTGGACGCAGGCGGGCTTTGGCGGGGTTCAAAGTAGATGTTTCCGCGCGATCCAGAATCCATCCATCGTTCGCGTGGTAAGACTGAGTAGGGGTATGAGTAGATTCTGTTTCTAGGGAAAAATGGCATCTGCAAGCCCGCCAAACCCCGTCTTACCCGAACTCGGTCACGGGGATGCGCTCAAATATCCGATACGTCCATATCTTCCGTTTGCTGTCGTACTTGCCGACCAGATGGAGCGAGCCAATGATTTTGCCCTCCTTTCCCCGAAGATAGTTGCCGAACGCTTTTGCATTCTCGCCGGCCTTCTCCAGGGCGGCTACGGAGTTTGCAAGACGGGCATCCCCGTCGTCGTTCCCGTTGCCATCTGCCGCTGCTAGCACCGCGGCGGCCGTGAATGTCTTGCTTCCGAACGCGCCTCGGATCGCCGAAAGCAGGGCGAACAAGTCTTGCGACTCTGGGTCGTCGTCTTCGATTGCTTCGGTGGTCAGGCATGGGTCGGGTTCGCCTAGCCAAATGAGTGCACCGCGCACAACCCGGCTCCATTCCTCAAACGACCCGAATGGAGTTAGTCCAGATTGCGGACAGCCGGCCAGGTGGAACGCCCGGAGGATCGTCAGGCCGGCGGCAACCAACTCGCCCCGATGCTCTGGAATGTACTTCCGAAGGTTGACCGAAAACTCCCGAGAGCGCGGGCTTTCGGTGCGGGCGTCGATGCGGGAGAGGATAGCACGGCGACGCATATCTCCCTTAAAGCGTAGATTGTTGCCGGTCGCCAAAATCAGACAGTTCGTCTCGACGGTCTTATTCCGGCTCTCTCCTAGCAACCGGCTGTCCCACTTTGGCTGGGTCAGGACCGTGCAAAGCGCGTTGCCCTCGATCGGTCGAGTCACGTTGTCGATCATCAAGATCGGGTCGTTCTGCAACAGCGCTGAGAACAGTCGCTTCTCGTCTTCGATCTCGTCACCGCCCTGGCTCATGACAGTGCAGGTGCGACCGATCGCGATCATCGAAACCGTTTCCAACAAAAGCGTCTTTCCGGTGCCGGCAGTCGGTGCGTCGGCGCCAATCATGGGGGCGGCTGGCAGACCGCGTCGGACCAAGCCCGTAAGCACGGCTGCGAGGATCACCGAGCGACTGGCGCTTGCGGCCGTGAGGGGATCGGACGCGTTCGGGTCGTCCGGCACAAAGGGGAAGTCGCGAAAGGGCGTTTTCAAAATGGTCAGCGCCGCCAACGCGTCCTCTCGCGTTGGATTGTCCTTGATCTCCGGAAATTCAACGCCGTTTGTGTCGAGGAGCAGACCAGATTTGGCGTCATAGCCGGGTTCGGTCAGGAGTGTGCCGTCGGCTCGAAGGGTAGGCGACTCGATAATTCCGTGGATGACGGGCAGCCGCCATTTATCCGCTCGTGCGAGATAGTGGCTTGCTAGCTTCACCGGCGGTGCAACGTTAACATCGACGATCTTGCCCGGGCCGCCGTTCTTGCCTGTTTTACGGACGCCCTTGACCAGGGGGACGCACTCGATCATCCATTCGCGAAGCCGCAACGGATGTACCGATTGCAACGTCATGGCGCCGGCTTTGCGTCGCAAGCCTTCGTCATTGGCATCGTTCGGCAGGCGCAGTGGGAACACCATGCGTCCGTGCGTCTGGTAGAGCGGGGCCCCCTTGCGCAGCAGGCAGTCTTCGGCGAAGTCCAAGATCTGCGGCAGATCGAGCTCGTTCCAGCGCATCGGTGGGATCTCGATCGGAAGAGGCAGAAATACCTTGGCTAGGTCGTCGTCGAAATCCTGCTTGGCCGAGCAGCGAGGCCGATCTTTCATTAGCTGGGAGAGCGTCTCCTGCTTCACTCCGTGTTCCTTGGCAATGTGGTAGAACGTGCCACCCGAGATCCCGCCCTCCTTGTTGGTTTCCAGGCTGTTCCAACGAGTGGTGATGATTTCGTCGTGGTCCACGTAGATTGGATCGGCGGTCGACCAAGCAATGAACTCGGCGAGCGCCTCACCATTGCTGATCGCGTGGGTCGCGAACATCAGGGTCAACCAGTCATCGTGGTCGCGAAATTGTGTAACGTCCATCTGATTTAGGACGTCGGCTACAATTTCGGGCGCAACGGGTTCGATGTCCGAAGCGTCCGATTCCGTCAGTTCCGCTGTCGGCTTTGCGAGCATGCCGATGATCTCAGCGGATAGGATGGGTGCATCCTTGAGCATGGGGCGTCCATTGAAGTCATCCCACTGGTACAGGTGCCCAGACGGATGCTTGGATCCGGCGCATACCACCTGGACGCTATCTCCGCTAAGAAACTCAATCCCGGGATATTGCTGGAGCTTCTTGCCAAGCTTGGGTGCGTTCGCGGGGAGTCGCGCGAAATAGTGCTGACCGCCACCGCCTGTTTCGACCATTGGCAGGGCATCCGGCTCAAGTCGCGTGTCCACGCAAAATTGAGCGAAGCTCAAGTCGCCTTGGTTGCGCGGATCCACGTCAATGACAAGGAACAGTGGCCCCGGGCGCGCGCCGACGTTAACGCCAAGTTCCAGGCACTCGGCCAGCACGGCTTCGTTGTCGTAGTCGGTTTCAGTCCAACCCGTGTCACGGGGAGTTTTACCTTTTCCGTCGGCGGCATTCCAGCGACGGAGGGGCACAAGAGTCATTCCGGCTTTGATATACGGCCGCACGCCTGCTTGAAACGCAAGGCGGTCGGGTCGATAGATCGGGACGTTCATGGGGTGGCTACCTTGATGGTTGGCCCGCATACAACGGGCGCGGGAAGTTGGTTTCAGGGCTTTGTCTAGGAGAGTGGGCCCCGACGTATCGGGGCCCGGGTTGTTAGTGCACGCGGGCCGGCGTCCATTGCACCCCGTTGCGGTCATCCTCGATCCGATAGGTTCGCCATTCGGCGAGTTCGCGGATCTCAGCGAGGTGGAAATAGCTAACGCTGCCGATGGTGCTCACTGAAAGGTCGCCTTGCTGTGCAAGTTCTTCCAATTCGCTTGACGCCAACCCGGTCACGCGTTGCGCGCGTTCTGGGGTACATAGGTCCGCTTGTTTTGTTGCGCCGGCACGGACCTCATCGGCGTCCCGAGGTACATCACGAATGATCGGCAAGACGCCGATCTCCCAGCCATGCACCTCGGGCGCTCGTGCGGTGGGCGTGATTACAATCCGCCCCTGATCATCTACCGTGCGTTGAGCGTAGCCTTTATGGAGCAAATCACTCAGCGCTACCATTGCAGCGTGTATTCGAAGGTCGTGCTGCGTGACGTATTCTGGGGCGCGTTGCTCCAAAATTCTTGTCATGCGGTAGATGTATTTCGAGAAGGTCGCTGAATAATAGAGATCAGGGGGGTTCTCCCGGGCAAGTGCCATGTAGAATTCCACGATTTCAGCGACTTCCTCGGTCAGCTGATTGACTGAGATGATAGGCATGTCGATTTTCCTAGATATGTTTCATCGAGTTTCGAGAGTGCGCTGCTCTCCACGACTAAGGTGGCCGCGCTTGTTCGACGTCACGCTCAAGCAAAGGCCTTTTGGATGAATCGTCGGAGCCAGTCGGTTGGCTCCGATGCGAAATTTGAGGCAGCCGGGCGAGCCACTGCAGCACGGCATTTCGCTCGTAACGCACCCAGCGGCCGTTGCCGCTCCAGGGCGGACCTTCGCCACGGGCACGCATGGCACAGAGATATTCTGGTGTGATGCCTAGGAGCTCGGCGCAGCGTTTGCTGCCGATGTACTCTGAGAGGGATGAATCGGACGATCGACGCGCAAGCGCGGTATCTACGATCTGCTCAACAAGCTGCTTGAACTCATCGCAAGTGAGCTCGTTGATCTTTGTGGTGCCGGCAAGCGGCATGACAGCTTCCTCGGTCGTGCCGAGCAGGAAGTGCCGAACAGGTTCGCTTGAGGTGGATTAGATTGCCAAGGCGAACGCGAGACGACGCCTCCAGCTCGTGCTGGGTTTGCATCGCCGGTTCGCTTGATGGCCAATGCCTTCGGTAAATCCTCGCCACGTTGTGGGCGCCAGACACCGGGGCAATCGCGAGCCGCTTATGAAGCCGTCATCAGGCCATAAGGTGATGACGGTCCTTTAAAAATTTCTAGCCTACATTGAATCAGATGCGCGCTGGTTGCAACCTGTCTGTGTACTTATGGTGAATCTGTAGCACCGAGCCCGCGGGCCATAGCTATTGCGCGGTCCCGGAGACGAGCGTCGCGTTCAGTCGTATCGTCTATCTCGACAGTCCAATCGATTCTAGTTCCGTCGAAGCGTCCATTTGGGATTGCATGGCCCATCTTCAAAGCAGTCCAGATCTCTTTGCGTAGCTGGGTAATAGAGCCGTCCCATGTGATACCGAGCTCGTTCTGCATCCACTTCGCCGCTTGATCGCGGCCCTTCTTCGAAGGAAGACCTTCGATTCGAAGAACTGGCTTTATGGTACCTCGACGCGGCTGGGGCAGAGGAGCCGTTTCGTACAGCGTTGGCGTTCCAAGCATCGCAGCCATTTCTCTGCCGATCTTTTCTCTTTCGCGAACGACTAGATGCCTTGTTTTCTTATCGGTAACCGCAGCTGCTGTTTGGCCGAGCTGCTCATACCGCAAAAAAAGCTTCTCGAAGGTCTCGCGGTTCTGCATGGCAGTCACCAGGTTTGTGAGCTGGTTTTGCCGAGCGAGGCCATGACCAAACTGGAAATCTTCTCCTGCGCTTCCATCAGCGAGGAGAACAAGGCGGGCACGTTGGCGTAGGAGTCAGTCACGTCGTCATCGAGCGCGTGGTTCATCAGGATTTTGGTACGCAAGCGATCGATGCCGGCAGCGCCCGCGATGGTCCGGAATGAGTGCCGCAGCGCGTGCCCGACATGCGAGACCTTCACGCGGCCGTTCTCTTTGACCTCAGCAATGTGACCGCCCTCGGTCGGGAATACCCAGATCTTGTTCTCGTCGGGATAGAAGGTCTGGCCAAGCTCCTGAGCGCGCTTCAGGCAGTCGAGCATCGGTTTCGACAAGGGCAGTTCGAACGCCTTCTCCTCGCCACCCTTGGGACTGGGCAAACGCAGGCTACCCTTGGACCAATTCACGTTGGTCCATTGCGCGGTCAGGACGTCGGTTTTTCGCAAGCCTGAGAGCAGGGTGAAGAGGTGCATTTCACGGCGGATTGGATTGTCCAGCGCTACGACTTGCTTCCACCAGCCTGGCAGATCTTCCGGCGCCATGCCCGTCTTGCGCGGCTTCTCCTTATGGAACAGCTTGCCGGACCGGAACGGATTCAGCTCCGGTAGCCCGGGCGTTTCCAGTTCGTTCTTGGCGAAGTTCCAGACCGCCCGAGCCAGCCGCATGGCGCCGTTGGCGGCATACTTGCCGGAGGCGTATTTCTGCTTCGCCCGCGGCTTCCTCGCCCGCTCGGTGATGGTGGCGTGCTCTTTGGTGACGTCCTCGCGAGTGAGGCCCGCGATCGGACGGTCGCGCCACCCGGCGAGGTGCCGCTCGAACTTGTCGTCGTAGTCGGCCAGCGTCCGCTCGCTTCTCCCTTCCTTCACGATCGCAGCCCGGTAGAGCGTCCAGGCGCCCTCAAAGGTGAGTTGCTCGGGCTCGGGGGCCACCCGAGCTTGGGGCACGCGAATGGGCTGTTTCCGGGCCCTACGGGCCTGATATTCGAGGACCTTGGCGCGGACCTCGTCGGCCTCGACGTGGGGGTGTTCGCCCAAGATTTCGATCTGGGTGCGCCCGCGCCGGCCGGCCTCGCTCGGCAGTTCGTATTGATAACGGAAGGTCTTGGTTTTCTTGCCAACCCAGAGGTGGAAGCCTGGGATCTTGCTGTCACGCAGGATGCGGGGTTTGTCCTGGGCGAAGGGCAATCGCGCGATGGCGGCGTCAGTCAGGAGGAGGCGCGGGGTCGCGGCAGACTCGGTCATCAGTACGATCCTCGTTTTTTACGGGATTTGCACGGAGGAACGTGCCTAAGCGGGCGCATTCGAGTCTGGAGGCTAGGGCTCGGCTTTCCAAAGCGGCGTTAATTTGCATTGTAAAATCCAAGGCTTACCGTTAAACCCAGCTCGATGGCTTAATGACCCTTAGTGTGGATTTGGCGGTGAGCCAAAACTACGAATCTGGGGGTCAGGAGTTCGAATCTCTTCGGGCGCGCCAACGACCAAGATATTGATATTAAATAACTATTTCGATTTTCCGAGGCGCGAATTTCGCCCGATTTTACGCGACTTTCTCGCCTTTGGATGAAGATCAATTTTTAGCAGAGACTTTTTCTCGCGCTATCTCGCGTGAATTTCACGCAAATATCTCTCCGTGGCCATTCGGGGGTTGTCGCGTGTTTCCTCCGCATCTCGCTGAACGGTCAATTGAAGTTACCGCTTTTGCGCGTTACTCGAGCTTCACTCAGCAGGACACAAACGAACGGCAGAATCGGAAGGAGGTTTTTAAAAATCAGTGCGCTGCATTTTTGCCAACGACTGTGAACAGCGCTCGATAGATAGAATATGACCCGACCATAGGATCTCAACCAACGCTCTGAGAAATGCAGGTGTGGCGCAGAGCGCGCCGCCCCTGTCTGCCGGGTTCAATTCAGCTCGCCAACGGTAAAGCCGCGTATCCCACCTCGGGAACGGACTCGTAATGACCGAGTGCAGCGGAGATATCCCGGTTCGCGTGAGTCCCGATCAGAATGCGGCGGGGGCGGATCCCCGGCCTCCATTGGTGACCAATCTCGACGTACCTCTTCCCGGCAGGTGTTTTTTTGATCTTGGGTGCGCTGGCGATTCCAGTAAATACGCGCGCGTCGGCCTGCGGAACGGGACAGCAAAACAGCCGAACCTCGCGTTCGTCCTCCCAACAAGGGTCTTTGTGGGTCGAACAAAAATCCAGCATTTCTCGTTGCAGATAGCTGTCAGCCCACATTCTGTCCCACGCGGGTTCGATCCGTGCATCGCGGTGAGCGCGAGCGACTTGCAGAATCATTTGCTGGGCGAATTGGAAAACGAGGTCGCGGTAGGTATGGGTATTCTTGTTCACACCGTACTTGATATCCTGGAGACCTAGAGTGGCGTAATTGGATCGCCAGCTATCGAGACGAAGCGTGTTTTCCAGATCTTCTCTTTCGAATTGTAGGCAGTACCCCTGATGTTGAGTATACCGCTCCCACAATGTCATGATCCCCTGTCTGTCGTGATAGTCCGTGGTGCCACGAGCGAAAGATGTTACGTATACGTGGCCATAACCTTCTGCTCCGCTTAACAAGTCCCTGAACTGCTGTTTGGCGGTTTGCAGACCTGCTTCAAGATCGAAGTCCGGGCGCTTCAAGTCGTCCGGCATCACCTTCATAGATTCTACGTATGCATCTCGCTGGAGTATGCCCCACGCATAGAAAAATTCGTTCGCGTCATTTAATTCAAGAAAGTTTGTCGCCCAGAAGCTGCGGCTTCGGGCCATCCCTTCAAGCCCCGCGCGGCTTGTGTAGTGCGAAAGCAAGGTCATGGTGCGACTCAAATTTTTGAAGTTGAGAAACTGAAGCCTAGCAGTGGAGGAACTTCCACAGCGAACAATCCGCCGACACCTAGCCCGATCACCCAAACCATAGCTCTTTTGTTTGCGTACCAGTTCTCAATCAGTCGAGCCCGAACTTTGCATGGTGCCGATAGGCTTGGTGAGGATCCGCCTCAACGCCTGATTTGGAAGCGAGGCCGCCAAAACTCGATGGCTTGGTGCTGTTGCGCGGGGCGAGGGCACTGAGTCGGCCTCCACGACCCGATTCGCAGATTTCCCTCCCGCCTAAGGGATGCAAGCCAATTGAGGCCGCCCGATTTCCCAGTGTAGCACAAATTATTGTTGCGAAGCGTGAAATGACCTACTATATTTATCTCATTAATGGCAGTGAGATAAATGAAGATCCGATCGCTTCCCATGCTACGCTCCGGCGTTGAACCGATCCTCGCTGGCCGTCTTTCCGGCCAGCGCGCCTTCGTGTCGGCGCTCGAACAGCTTCCAGAAATGAATGAGCCTGCCCTGGTGTTGCTCGACTTCACTGGCGTCGACCTCGCCACGTCGTCCTACCTCAGCGAGGTGCTCGGGCCGCTGCGCGACCATCTGCGTACGCGTCGTCAGCCCGGTTATGCCGTCGCCGCCAACATGAATGAGAAGGTTCGCGAAGAAGTCGAAGAAATGCTGCGCCGTTCGGGCGACGCTTTCCTCACCTGCACAACTGATCCCGCCGGGCAGATCGCCGATGTGCAGCTCTGCGGCAGGCTCGACGAGAAATTGCAAGAAACGCTGAAGCTGGTCAGCCGCAAGCGTGAGACCACGGCGGCGCAACTTCATGAAGAAACCCGGGGCGTCGACACCATCGGTGCGACGGCATGGAACAATCGCCTCGCGACGCTGGCGGCGAAAAGTCTCGTCGTGGAAATTTTGCAGGGCCGTACGAAGAAGTACCGGCCCGTCCTGGAGGTTGCCTGATGGGATTGGACTTCATCCGTAACGCCGCGCCGAGTTTCAACCGCGTCCTCGACCGCCGTCTAGTTGAGATGCGTTCGCCGACGCTATTCAGCCGTGATGTGCGGATCGTTTCGCGTACCGCCCGCGCTGAATTCTGTGGCGATGCCGCAGCGACGCCCGGCGAGAAGGTCACGCTCCGCGTCGTTAAAGACAAGGTCGTTGTGCAGCGCTTGAGCGCTGTGATCGCAGAATGCCCGAACGCTCCGGCGGAGTTTGTCGCCGTGCTTCGCTCCGGCGCGGGCATCGCCGAGGGCGAAGTCACCTCGGTGCAGCCGATCAGTGGAACGTTGGAGATTGGCATTTGCGAATGACACCCCGTCCGCGGGAACAGGCGGCCACTCCGAACTTGCGCCGCCAAAAGCGGCGTTGGGATGAAGGTGATGCGCTGCCGATGGCGATGGGCTGCCTTGGCTGCCCGGACCTCGGCACCTGCGGCGGCATGCACAAGAAGCAGGATGCCTATTGGTGCCTCGATGACTGCTGCGGTAAGCCCGGCACCTGCGACGGCATGTGCCCCAACAATCCGACCGGCTTCCGCGACCGGATGCGCGAGATCAACGGCCTTGAACTCGACAACATCTCACGCGCTGCGCCGTGCCCAGCACCCGAACTCCCCCACTACATTCCCTACCTCTACCATGGCAGCCGCCGCACCAAGCCGCTTGATCTCAACACCATCGCGCTCCCGCTTCGCAATTTTCATTCGCCCGACGGGCGGCTGCGCTTCAAGAGCCGTGCCGAAGTCGAAGCGCGCTTCGGCATCGGGCCGCAGACACGCATTGTCCTGATCGGTAGCGGGCGCGACAAGGCGATCGAAGCCTGGTGGAAGCTGAGCGAGCTTCGCCTGCTGATCCTTGCGGGCCTGCGCACGCTTGGTGTGGTCCTTGTCACCGGGCCGAACTATTCGATGTTCACCGACGAAGTCCGTTACAACGACATGCATGCGATGAAACGCATCGGGACGGCATGGCAAGAAATCGTCGCTGCCGGTGTTCCCGGCGCGTATCATCTGAATGCGCGCACGCCGCAGGACTATCGTCGCCTCACCACTTTCATCGCCGAGCGCGGCGAAGTGACCGACGTTGCATTTGAGTTTAAAACCGGCGCTGCATGGCGCACCCGCCTTCCGTTTCACGTTACGGAGCTGGTACAACTCGCGGCGCGAGTGGAACGCTCGCTGAATCTGGTTATGATCGGCGGCATCACCGTTCTGCCGACCCTCGGGGCCGCCTTCAACCGCGTGACATATATCGACACTTCGGCGTTTATGGCGACGATGCACCGCCAGCACCTTTATCTGAACAACGAGGGAAAGATGAAGAAAGCCGGCGAGTTCACACTCGACGGCCAGCCGCTCGATGGCCTCTTTCGCGAGAACATCGCCACCATGCGCGACCGCGTGGAAAGCCTGCTTTCGTAAGCGTTGCGGCGCTAATTGAACAGCTAGTGACGCGTGTCAGAACGCGGCATCATCGGTTGGCAACGGACTGCAGCGAGAAAGCCCTTGAGCGGTGCTTTTTGCGCAAGACGCGCGGCCTTCAGCTCAGGCTGCGGGCCGCTGATCAGCAAGGCGTGGTCGCCCGAGCGAAACCGTAGATCCGCGTTCAAATGCGCAAGGCCGAGAAAGAGATCGCGGAACCCATTGCCGTGCCCCGACGCGCGACCGTAGCGCGATACGTTTTCCTGCAGGGCGGCATGCATCGCGAGGCCGTGATCTGTAAGATCGGCAAATTCCTCGTCCTCGCGGAGGGTGGCAAGAACACCGTAGCCGTTATCAGCCGCAACGAATTCGAAGACAGAAGGACGGGCCTGGAACGCGAGAATGCCGGTAGCGGCCGCACCGGAGTGTTCATGAATATTGGATTCCATTTCGCGAAGCGCCGCCGCCAAGCTTTGCGCCACCGCGACCGGCAGCCCAGAGGTTTCGGCGGCCGATCGCGCCGCGATCAAGAATCGGTTGCGATGTACGTCGTCGGCCTCGACTCGAGGATCGAAGGTCGTTCGCATGAAGCCGCGGCGGCGCGATTCATCGAGCCAAATGTTCTGGTCGCCCGCGAGTGCCGAGCGAAGATCGATTTGCGTTACGGTATCCAGCCACCCTGTCTTTAGGAGGGGACCCGAGCGCCCGTTGCTGGCTTCCATCATCAATTCGATGAGCGGACAAATATCCGTCGCCGCGTAGTGAGCCGTCGGCGAACCTGTCAGACGGCCTCGCGCATGCGCGCCCACGAGATCATCGACAACGTCGAAAGTCAGGTTCGCACGGGGCAACAATTGAGGGTGCAAATCCACGAAAGGACCAAAATGGATGATGAAAAATCAGATTTCGGTGAATCTATTTTAGGTGAGTCGGTCAATATCCTGCGAGTCGAATTCCACCATTCATCCCGCATTTCGAAGTTATACGCCTGTACGTGGACAACGGCCGCGCCGCGGACGGCATTTGATATGGACCGCCCAATTCTGCGCGTCCAAAACTTTTGTTTGGCGGCATCCAGTTTTTGTTCGTTTGTCACTGCTTTTGATATCCCTGCGGCACGATCTCGGAAAGCGCGGTCCTTGCGCGGGCGCGCTCGTCTGCCTCTCGCTTGGTGAGAGCGAATTTCAGCACGGCTTTTGCGTCGGTTTCCTCCATGACGTCCGTGACGAAGTCCCGCTTCATCACGACCCGAATGCATGGAAGGTTTGACTCGTCATAGGTCTCCACCTTCAGGAGATAGTCTTCGCCGAAATCGATGTAGACGGGGCTGCCGGCCTCAACCCAGGTGGAGCGGGGCCTGACCCAATCGTACTGATGATGTCCGCGATAGGCGAAGAGAACCTCATCCGCGATTTCGTGCATGCCGTGATAGATGCCTCCACGGATCGAAGCTTTGGTCGCGTCGGGATGTTCGACCCGGCACTCTGACAAACGAAAGAAAAGCCCGGCGTTGGCTCCGTTCAGGTGGCGACGCGCCTTAACCCAAACGAGGTCCTGCGCGATGTCGGACCTGGGGTCAGGCAGCTCGTGATAGATGTCGAAGTTCGACTTGAACGGTTTGCCGTCGAGAACCCAGATCAAGTTCCCGTAAAAGGCTTCCCGCGAAAGTCGCTCCGCATCGGACATGGCCGAGTGCTGAACCTCGATGTAGATACCTGTGGGCGTGCGGATGTCCGATCGGTGAATTTCCCCGTCCGGCGCGGTGTGGCAAATCTCGCGGCATTCGGAGGGGAACAGGTTTTTCCACGCACGGTGCCAATCTGTTTCGTTTTCCCACCAAGGATCGCAGTTCCGCTTTCCGGAATGAGCCCAGTGATGGATGACGCGCGGCCCGCACTTCGCAACCATCGGGGCACTACAGGTCGGACAGTTGCCCTTGGCGGCAGGCGTAGCTTCTTTCCTCAAGCCATCGACGAGGGCGTATTGCATGAGCCGAAAACCCTTTTTCCGCAGATGATTGAAGACCTGTCCTCTCCAGGGAATGTTCAGGCCCGACCGGAATAACGATCATACGCGGTCAGCTTCACGCATCCGATGTCTACGTTTCGTCGATATATCTCACGGCACAGAAACTCCAGCTCCATATCCTTCGAATCTTCAGGCACGTCGATGTACCACGACTTCGGCCGACCGTTGTTCTCTCCGTTCCAGCGATACCCTCTCACTTTAAGTTTGTCCTTGAACTCAAAAGGCGAGTTTTCAGCCCAAATCCGCCATGTCGATTGCCGTGCTTGTGCAAGCAGCCTCCCTAGCGCTGACACACCCGATCGAGGCAGTGTTCGGGACAGAATTTCAAGGGCGGCCAAACAATCGTTCGCTGCACGATGTCGTTCGTAGAAAAAGCCGAATCTTGCTGCAAGATATGCAAGCTTCACTCCCTCAAATCCCTCAGCGCTCCAGTTGATCTCCGCCATCGAGCAAGCCCACGGTTTGGTCGCAAATAGCGGACAGAAACGCTCGACGAATCGCCGGTCGAATGCAGCATTGTGCGCGACGACCAAAACCGCGGGTGAGGCAAACCGGGAGACTTCGTCTGGATCGATTGTCTTGCCGGCCACCATTGCATCCGTAATACCCGTTAGAGCGGTAATTTCCGGATGGATCGGAGATGATGGTTCGCGCAGCCGATCGAATGGTTCAAGTACCTCTATTACCATTCCGTCGATCGAGTATCTGAACGGGAGCATCGCGAGTTCAAGAATCTCGTCTTTGTTGGGATCAAGGCCGGTCGTCTCGACGTCCACGAAAAGACCGAGTCTGATTTCATCGTTTGCTTGCCTCTGGACGGGAGGTCGGGGTTTGAGGCGGCGAAGGACTTTGTATTCCCCGCTTTGTTCGAGGATAGATGCCAGATCTTCGAGTTTCTGCTTGTCGATCATCAGGATTGTGCGGCCGCAGATTTGCTGTCGTTCGCAGCATTGATGCGTACCTGCGCGATTCGTCCCTCTTCGTGGAACCAGAGATCGCGTATCTTTGCATCGTCGCTCTGCGGCAGCGGTCGTGCCTCCCGTACCCGAAATGTGGTCGGCAAATTCACGGAAGTCCCGAACACCAAGGCGTGTTGCTTTGGAAGCGACGGAAGGCGTTTTAGGACCGCCTCGGATATGAAGGGGGTCATCTGGCGAATTTGCGAAAGATCATCAGGGTTCTGAATACGGTGAACCACGAAGTTGGAGCATTGAGACAATACGGTTTTTGAAAGCTCGCTCGGGCGCTGAGAGGCGATAAGGAGAAACAGCCCATATTTCCGGCCTTCCTTGGCGATCCGTTCGTAAATACGACTAGCATCGATCGCGTAACGTGAAGGCATTTCTGCGATATATCGGTGCGCCTCTTCCAGAAGAAGATGAACGGGAAAACGATTTCTCGGCTCTGCCTGGCGCAGCAAACGAAACGTCATCCTGGCAAGAACGGACGCGACAAGCTCTACGACCTCGTCTTCGACCGCGTTCATGTCGACGATGATGATCTGGCTATGCTTGACGAAACCATTGCAATTCGACGTCAACCCGAGAAGCTGCTCCAGAAAGGCGCCAAGTGAGGGAGCGGTATCGCCTGGCTTCAAGTCGTACCGCAGAAATTCGTATTCTGGTCTTTCTTTGAGCGACTTGAAGCGCGTAAGCATCTGCGAGCAATAGTCGCGAATCTGCCTGTTGCCGTGCGCTTCCTCATAGAGGATTGCGAAGTCGAGGCATTCCTCAAGGTCGTCAAACGTAAACGGTATGCGATTGTAGGAAGGAAGCTCGACGTCTTCGCGGAGCTTTGCGCGCACGTCATTGAGAAAGTTCTCCAGATTTCCGCTAGGGGTAAAATTCCCGTACTGATAATTCGCGCCGTACTTCTTCAGAAGATCGATATTCAGATCCTTCGTTGGATATCTCTGTAGAAGAGATACAACGCGCTGGAATTTGGTGACTGGAGAATCTCCGTCGGCACCGCGAAAACATTCAATGATGCAGGTGGCGATGAAGTGCTCCTTGATGGAAAGCGCGTCGCCAGTCTCTTGCCGAAACAGGCCGGTCAGGCCCAGGGCCGTGCGCAACACCGGAATCTGTGTCCGTTCACTCGCTTGAAGCAACAGTTCCCATTCAGATTGTTCCAGGAACCAGTGCGGAAGGCGGAATCGCCCATCGGTTGCTGTTCCGTCAAGGATCACACGGGCAACGTCGATTCCATTGCCGTTGGCGAGCGGTGATAGGGCCTGCCAATACTCGCCGTTGACGTCAAAAACGATAAACGTCGCGCCGCGTGCATGGTGCTCATCCGCCTTCTCGAACAAGGATTGTAGTACGGATGCGACAGTGCAGGACTTTCCGCTGCCGGTATTGCCCAGAACGGCCGTGTGGCCGCCAAAGAAATCGTCGATACGGACTTTGACGTCGTACCCGTCGAACACGACGGATTTGCCGATCGTTAGAGCGCGATAGCGCGTGGCGTCAGGCGGATTAGGTGCATTCTTGCCCGCCAGCGGCGGGGCTGGTTCGCGGGGAATGTCAGTCTCAAACACCCGATCCAGCTCGGCATCGAGCGCGTATAGCGCATCGGCGTAAAGTGAAGGAAACACCGAGACACCAAAGCGGAATTTGGCGGTGCGCTCCTGCGGGAGCATCCCGACCGGCACGACATCGAGGTACTTCGCCGACGCCGCCTTATCCATTTCTCCTTCTTTGCGACCATTGCTTCCAACATCGCGTTCGCGAAGGCCCACCACCTCGACAACGACGTACTCCGTTTGCACAAGAATCATAAGGAACGACCCGAGCCGCGCGACATAGTGAACGTCGTCAAACCCGACGACTGTAAAATTATCAGTTCCGGCGTGCATCTCGACGACGAAGCGGTCCGCCGCGACGGAGACCACTTTGCCGATTGCGCGTTTGCGGTCGTCACGGCTCATTCGCCAGCCTCCTCACCATCGGAAGGCGCGGGTGCCTTTCCGGGCGACATGGCCTCCAGCACCTTCTTGACCGCTTCATCGATGCGTTCGCTCGGGCGCTGTGGCATGAACTCATCAATGATCGTGTTGAAGTAGTGTGCCTTCCGGCCTGTCTGCGGTCCGTCTCCTCCGATGATCCAAATTCGTGGGTCGTTCAGCGCGCGCAATTTGGCGATCTCACCGCTCAGCTTGGGATCAGCAAAAATCACGAGTCGGAAGGTGGGTATTGTCAAGGCCTGATAGATAATGTTGTTGATGTGCTCGTCCGCGAAGGCGTACCCCATCGTAAAGAGCACGCTTTGCTCGCGCACAACACGGGACTGAAACTCGCGAAACAGATCGGCGTAGGGCGATCCAAGGCTGGAGTTCTGCTTTCCGGGCGTCGGGTAGATCATCACCTTTCCGGGTTCCGTAGTTACCGTCGTCTCCCGGATCGGAAACAGCCCGTGCTCGTCTTCAGTCCAACTGATCGAGCCGTGCATCTTACACAGATAAACAAAGCCATCGACTGCGGACCATTTGCGATTTGTAACGTCGAGTTGTTCGGCCAAGGCATAACGAAACGTCGCCGGGTTAAAGCGCCGCTCGACGACGCCGGAGAAGCCGTTCGCGTAGGGAAGGCCAAGCCTGTCCATCGCTGTTTCGTTGAAAAGATCGTAGTTGGTCGTGAACACCCAGGGCCGCGGCAGCGATCGGTCGCGGAGGACAAGTTTTCGATAGAATGACTGGTAAAGATCTAGGATTGTACTGTCCCCACTGGCGAAAACACCGTTCGTGCATTTCGACCAGAGGAATGCTTTGATTTTCCTGATAACCGATTCCACCACCTCAAGCGTCTTGTTGGTATCCGCCAGCGAGCTGCGCTTGAGAACGAAGCGCAGGCTGAATAAAAGCTCCATCAGGCGTTCGAGATTGCGCGCATATTCGGCGGCGCTGATGTCGATTCCGAAGTTCTTCGATAACGAGTCTCGTTCTGCCGCGGTTGGGAAGGGCGCTTCGACATTTTCTCGCGTCTTCGTGAACTCTTTGGCCAGCGGCGCCATCGTCGCAATGCCGACCTCCTTGCCGTCAACCTGCGATGAAGAGCAGCCGGCGCCGAGCAAGAATGCGACGTTCTTTGCGTTCAGCGACTCCGCGATTGCTTTCCTGACGGTCTCGGCACCTTCGGGCCATTCGCAATCGCCGATATCTCCCTCAACGCCTCGGATAAACTTGAACGCCGGTTTCGGTGCGTCCGCTCCTTCTGTATCTCCCAATATCCCCTCCTATGGCTTAATTAAACAATTTCTCAATGTCTGCAATTGGTCTAATAACTTCGCCGCCTAGTCCTGCAGCGGTAAGAAACTTTCTCATTTTCATGAACTTTGTCGGCTAGCGCGCGGATTGCGTCATTGTGTCTATTTTCGCTAGCCGCGACGTCAAATCGAGACGCGTCAGCGCGAGTATGAGGCTGACTATAGCAATGACTGACGCCGCGGCCGATCTCGGCTGTTGGCTTTCTCGGTCACGTCATTTTTTGGGTGGTCTATCCCAGATATGCGCGGTTTCCGCATCGACGAAGGTGTAATCGATATCGGAATCATTGCGCTTCTTGTAGCGCGCAAGTTCTCCGTCAATCTCCTCAATCTTAGCCGTGGGCTTGTGTAGGCAGAAATAGAGATGCTCAATCTCGGAATTGAATAACGCGTCATAAACATGGGCATCATTTGGGTCCGCCGAATGCCCGTAGACAAAGAAATTACCCGAACTTTCGCCGAGCTGGTCATGGCAATGACGCAGATACGGAATGGAATTGATGCGGGCAAGCTTGGCCGTGGACGTGCCTTCGGCGACATAGATCGGAAGGCGCTTGTCCTGCGTGATCGTCCGGGCGATCGCATCAATGACTCCGTTTTCGCCCATCAGTCTTTTTTCTACGTCACCGACGGAAGTTTGAAACAGATGCAGTCCGCCGTGGAGATTATAGACGTTACAGTTGGCTTCAGGGTGGAACGGTCCGCGGAAGCCGTTCTCTTCGGTGCCGAGGCCAAAGCCGTCGCTGAACGGACAATCCTTATCTAGGATAACCCAGTACAGCAGCAGATCGTAGTTGAAAGTGAAGACTGTTGCGAAGTCCTTGAGGAAATCGATGCAGCTTGGAATAACATCAGCGATGTCCTCCCGATGTCCAGGATGAGTATCCCTTACGGCCTTGACGAGAGCTTGACGAATCCGATCCGCGTCCGCGACGAGCTGCTCGGAGTGTTTGTCGTTCTTGTAGGCGTGCGCGACGACGGCGGCATGCTCAAGTGCGTGAACCACTCTTTCGAAATCGACGGTATCCAACGCCTTGAAGAGGGCCAAGGCCGGATCGTCTTCCTTTAGGCCCGCCGCAGCGAGCAGTGAGCCGTAGCTGAAATACTTGATTGAAAAGCCGTTTCCGATGAGCAGCGTTCTCTCGCTGTCCTCGGTGCGCTTGAGCGCTTCCTCGTAAGGGACAACATCAGGCATACGGTTCTGCCTTTTTGGGATGGTCAGCGCCATAAAAATCTCGCCGCGGCGGACGGATGGCGACGCGTGTTGGATTAAGCTTCTACACTGCTATCGCGTAGTCTCCACCTATTTTCCGAACTAGGGAGTATCGATAAGAATAATTGGGGAGGCCAACCAGACCTGCATTGCATGTGGTGCGACGATAGCCGCGTTCATCAAAATAAATCACAGCATGAAAAAAGACGAAAGCCAATGAAAGTTTACGACCGATTCCCATTCAGAAAGGCGGCATCGTGTTGCGATGCGATGACGATTATTCGAAGGGGCGGGACGCTGCTGCTATCCTCCATTTCACCATATCTCAGCGAAAGCCTAGCAGGGCGCGTTGTGCTGCCCAGTCTGCAGGTAACTTCGCCATAAGCCGCATCAATCTTTTGGTGCTGAGCTGTGGTGGTTGCCGGCCGTTGACGATCGCGGTGACGATGTCCGGGGCGAGCCAGCGCAGGCGGAGGACGACATATAGATAGTTCGATGTAATCCGCTCCTGGTGGGCGATTTCGCGAACCGTAAGAGATGGGTCATCGCAAAGCCGCCGCTGAACGTCATAGGCGCGGGCGAGGACTCGCAGAAGCCCCATGTCGGGCTCTCTATTGTCGTCCGCATCTTCGACCAGCAGTTTCATTTGCTCGCCGACACGAGCCAATTGGATGGGGGTCGTCAACGTCAGGACGGGGTCGGAGGCACCGATCGCATGGTCATGTGACAGTTCCATATGATCTGATTCGAGCAACGCAATCAGTTGAGCTTGCGAGATATGGATGCCGAGGTTCGTGGCCCCGATTTCGACCCGGAGAACCAACGATAGGACAAATGGTCGATGCTTCTCCGGCGTCTCACCGAGCTCTTTTGCGAGCCGGCGCCCTCGCTCGATCAAATTTCGATGCCCGATCCGGCTGCGGTCTCTCTCGTCGATGGCGTCGAGCAGTTCTCCGCGGTTGGACAGGAGTTTACGAAGCCGCTCGATAACGACGCCTTCGAGGTCGCCGGCAGGGACCCGTCTGCGCGTCGAATGGGCGTTTCTGCCGCCTTTCACAAGGGAGGTGGACACATAATAGCGATATCGGGTGCCCTTCTTGATCGACCAGGTTGGCGTGAGGCGCTCTCCGGCTTCATCGAAGAGTAGGCCGGTCAGCAGGCTCGGCGCCTTGGTGTTGATACCGGCCGCCCGGTCGACCCGGTTCTCGGCGAGCACAGCCTGAACGGCGTCCCAGAGCGGGTTGTCTACGATTGCCGCATGTTCGCCTGGATAGGCATTGCCCTTGTGCTTTGCCTCGCCGCGATAGGTCCGGTTCTGAAGCAGAAGATAAAGCGCCCCCTGCGAAAAGCTCTGGTTGCCGTGTACGGTGCCGTCGCGCCGGACACGGCGCTTGCTCCTGATGCCGGCAGCGTCGAGTTCCGCTTGAAGCGCGTTGACCGATTTGATCCGAAGGTAGCGCCGGTAGATATCCACGACCGTCCGCGCCTCGGCTTTATTCACGACAAGCTTGCGGTCTTTCACGTCGTAGCCGAGCGGGACGATACCCCCCATCCAGATGCCCTTTTTCCTGGAGGCGGCGACCTTGTCGCGAACCCGTTCGCCGATCAGTTCCCGTTCGAACTGAGCGAAGGAGAGCAGGATATTTAATGTCAGCCGTCCCATGCTGGTTGTCGTATTGAATTGTTGGGTGACGGAGACGAATGAGACGCCACGGCGGTCAAACACCTCGACCAGCTTGGCGAAGTCGGAGAGCGCCCGAGTCAGTCGGTCGACCTTATAGACCACGACCACATCGATCCGCCCGGCTTCGATGTCGGCCAGCAGCCGTTGCAGGGCGGGGCGCTCCAGCGAACCACCGGAATACCCGCCGTCGTCGTAGGTCTCCGAAAGGAGCGTCCAGCCTTCGTGCTTTTGCGACTGGACGAAGGCGGCACAGGCCTCACGTTGAGCATCTAGAGAGTTGAAGTCCTGTTCCAGTCCCTCTTCGGTGGATTTGCGCGTATAAATGGCGCAGCGAGATCGTTTGACAGGTCGACGCGGAGACTTGCTGACATCAGTCATTATCGTCATCGTCTCCGCGTGCTTGCTCCTTGCCCTTCGCTTGGAGACCGAAGAAGCGCGGCCCCGACCAATGGGCCCCCGTGATCTTTCTGGCGATTTGCGTCAGGGACGGATGGCTCGTGCCCTCATGCTCAAATCCATCCTCGGTGACGGTCACGGTATGGGTGCGGCCGTGCCATTTGCGGAAGAGGCGGGCACCCGGTTTCAGGGCAAGATTTGGCGAAGGTCCGACCCGCCCTGTGGTCCGCAGGGTCTTGGCTAATGTCTCCAGCTTGCGCAGTGTCGCCTTGCCGACGCCGCCATGCTCAAGTTCCTGGCGTCGGTAAGCGATACCGAGAACCAGGAGGTCTCGGCTGATCTTGGGTGGCTCGCTCTTATATAAATGACGCCATTCGCGACGCAGATCGTCCAAGCTCTCGCGAGCCTGAACGATCTGCGATGGTTGCGAGGTCGGCGTCGTCGCATGGACGGGGCGCCGAGCCATGATCACGCCGCTCGACGGCTAGGTTTTGCGGCCTTAGATTTTGGATTATCCGGCTTGCCTGCAACAATCCGATAGATCCGCTCGCCATCATCGGACTTTTGCGATTCCAGCGTCAAACCGAGCTTCTTGCGCACGATCCCGGCGAAGAAGCCGCGCACGGAATGCTGCTGCCAGCCGGTCGCTTTCATGATGGCTGAAATCGCTGCACCCCCCGGTCGGCGCAGCATATCGATGACGTCAGCTTGCTTGGAATTGGCACGCTGCTTGGGCGAGATGGCCTCAGCACGTTGGACAACTTTACGGGGTTTCTTCGGTACCGCTGCCTGCTTCGCTTTATGGGCAGCCTTGCTCTTCGTCATTTCAACTCCTCTTGCTGGTCGCGACGGCACATGCCGTCACCACCGAAGCCCCGCGAAGGCCGAAATGGCACTTGCGGGGTGCGGAGGAGTTCGTGCCGCCGGATGTTAGGTCTTGCTGATCCTGTTGATCATGCTGGCAGCGTTGAGAAACGTATTCACTTCATAGATCAGTTGCTCGATGTCGAGCGCAATCTCGATCGCCTTTTCGATATTGCGGGTCTCGGCACAAGTTTCGGCGGCTTTGGCGATGCCTGCAGCACGGTCAAGTCGCTCGCGCATTTGTCTTACATGCATCTTGAGCGTCGCTTCGACTATTTGCACATCCATGGCGGGCTCCTTTCGCCACCACACACGCTTCGTTCTGCCGGGAAGTCGAGCGAATAGTGAGCAATCTTGTGGCTCATTTCTGGGATGGCGGATCATTTTCTGACAAATTCCATGAGGCTAGGCCAGCGAGAGAACGCCTGTAACTTTCGAGGGAATGCGCTCGAACTCTGTTTCGAAGCGCCGCTGTTGGAGCGGCGTAGATAGGAGCAAATCATGCGTCTGATGAAATCGTCCATTGTCGCGGCAACTCTGATGGCGACCCTCGTGGGGGCGAATGCGCAATCCCGCGAAGAGTTGAACACGAGCATTCACGGTGCGACGACCATGAATCGGTCGGGACAGGCTGTGGCCTACCCGTCGCCTGCCAGCTATCGTGACGCTTACGCGAGTGTCCACAATCACGGGCACAAAGCGCCTCAGTCGGCCGTATCGACTCCTGCGAGCCCGACGCTTGACAACATTCACGGCGGACCGGCGCGGTAAGCCGTTCGACAAGTGCGCTATCCGGCGGAGCACGCTTCGCCGGGTAGCGTTTTTTGTGTCCGAGGGAAAACTCAGCCCTTATTGCGATAGGCGAGTAGCCTAAGGGCGTTCACGACCACCAAAATCGTCGAGCCTTCGTGAGCGGCGACGGCAGCGCCGATGCCAAGACCTGCGATGGTCGAAGGTACAAGCAAAGCCACAACTCCCATGCTCACTATTACATTCTGTAGAATAATTGAGCGGGTGGCGCGGCTCAGGCTGACAGCGAAGGGCAGATTGGAAAGATCGTCAGCCATAAGCGCCACGTCCGCCGTTTCCAGCGCGACGTCGGAGCCGGCGGCACCCATGGCGATACCCACCGTCGCGGACGCCATGGCGGGAGCGTCGTTTACGCCATCACCCACCATCGCAACCTTGCCTTCCGATCGCAGCTTTTTTATCGCTTTGACCTTGTCTTCAGGCATTAGATCGCCCCAGGCCTCGTCGAGACCGACTTCTTTTGCAATGGCATCAGCTACTTTCTGATGGTCGCCGGATATCATGATCAGCCGCGAAAATCCGAGTTGCTTCAGCCTCGCGATCATTGACTTCGCATCTTCGCGGGGCCGATCCATCAGGCCGATGGCGCCGAGGTCCTGCTCGCCGCGTCGGACGGCCATCGTGGTTCTGCCGCGTTTGCGCAGGGACTGAATGGCAGCCTTGGTATCGGCAGTAAGGTCCGGAATGCCTTCCGATCCGAACAGTTCGGCCTTCCCGATCCATATCTTTTCGCCGCCGAGGATGGCTGACACGCCACGACCGACGAAGCTCTGCAAATCAGTCGCTTCTGGAAGAGACACGTTGTTCAGCTTTGCCGTGCCATCCCGCACGATGGCTTGCGCCAATGGGTGGTCGCTCAGCCGCTCGACAGGGATAGCGGCCGACAGCAGGTCGCTTTCCGTGATGCCTTTCGCGGGCATGATGTCGGTGATCCGAGGCTGGCCCTCGGTGAGAGTGCCCGTCTTATCGAAAGCGATGGCTCGAAGAGACCCCAAATTCTCCAGAGGGGCGCCGCCCTTGACCAGAACGCCGCCACGCGCAGCACACGCTACGCCTGACAGCACCGCGCTGGGGGTCGCAATGGCAAGGGCGCAGGGGCTTGCGGCCACAAGAACAGCCATGGCGCGATAAAACGAGGCGCTGAACGGTTCGTCGACCACAAGTCCCGCAAACAAGAGGACGATCGCGGTGATCAGAACCAAAGGCACGAAGATGCGCTCGAAACGATCCGTGAATCGCTGCGTTGGTGACCTCTGCGTTTCCGCTTCGGTGACCATCTGAACGACTTTTGCAAGCGTAGTATCAGCTGCCGCGCGTGTCACCTCAATCTCGATGGAGCCACTTCCGTTGATGGTGCCGGCGAATACGCGATGAGCCGCCGCCACTTTGTTCGGGTTGGCGCGAGCCTGCGCGGGATCCGGCACCGGCTGTTTGTCGACCGGAACGCTTTCTCCGGTTATGGGCGCCTGATTAACGCTGCTGGTGCCCTTGATCAAAAAGCCATCGGCGGGAAGGCGAGTGTCGGGTTTGACGACCACAACATCGCCAATGACCAGCTCTTCCACCGGTATCTCTTCAATCTTTCCGTTACGCCGTACAAAGGCGGTCTGAGGTGCCAATGTTCGAAGCGCCTCAATGGCCTTCTTGGCGCGGCCCATGGCGAAGTGCTCGAGGGCATGGCCAAGGCTGAAAAGGAACAGAAGCAGGGCGCCTTCGGCGAACGCGCCCAAGGCAGCGGCACCGGCAGCGGCAACCAGCATCAGGGTGTCGATCTCGAACTTGCGAACCCGCAAACTTTCAATGGCTTCGCGCAGGGTGTAAAAGCCACCAAAGAAGTAAGCGGCCAGATAGGCGGCCACCGGCAGCCAGTGTGACGCCGACGTCAGCTTCTCGATTGCAAACCCCAGTGCGAGAAAACCGCCGCATACAAGGGAAAATAGAAATTCCGAATTCAGGCCGAATAACGTGAATCCATGAGCGTGCTCGTGGCCCGACCCGTGGTCGTGCCCATCGTGAGCGGCGTGGTCATGCTTTGATCCGTGATCCTCGTGTGCATGATCATGATCGCCGAATGACTTGGGCTTAGGAGCAGCCTCAACATCCACCCGCAGCTTCTGAAGTGCCGCCAGAATTACTGGTTTGGAGGTTTTTTCGCGATCAAACTCCACCCTGACTGAACCGCTGGCGCTGGCCTCTGCCTCCAGGACGCCGGAAATCGAGCGTAGATGTTCCGCGATAGTGTTCGCGCGGCGCTGATTAGAGATGCTGGTCTGCAGGTCAAGGTGACCGAAGCGCTCGGAAATGCGGGCGCCGGTTGATTCGACCAGTTCACGGATGCGGGGCAGCGCCACCACATTCGGATCGTAGTGGATACAGAGCTCGTGAGTTCCGGTATGCGACGTGCGGACGTGCGCAGACTCGACGCCTTCTCGCCCTGAAATCTGGCTGATCAACCTATCGACGCATGCATCCGCCGATGAGGTTACCCCCGGCAAGACCAACGGAATTTCCAATCTCAGCTTCTCAATCATTGCGTCTCGCCTCCCTTAAGGGAGCAGAATGCTGAAGGACAACTAGCAATGTGGACATGACGCCGGTAT
>Ga0180218_1000371_pt1 | contig 48319 bp, 48 predicted proteins | sample eDN3rd37CKraftBY_FD_151334 | JGI IMG/M metagenome (GOLD analysis project Ga0180218, IMG submission 151334) | Enriched backyard soil microbial communities from Emeryville, California, USA - eDNA 3rd pass 37_C Kraft BY (version 2) (version 2) | ecosystem: Environmental > Terrestrial > Soil >... | reverse complement strand
GGCCCGGATGGCCTCGTCTCCGCCAAACAGGGCCATGGGGTCGATATTGCCTTGCAGGGCCACCTTGTCTTGCGTGCGGCGGCGCGCCTGGGCAAGATTGACCGTCCAGTCGAGGCCGACCGCGTCGCAGCCTGAAGCCGCGATGTCTTCGAGCCACATGCCGCCGCCCTTGGTGAATACGATGACGGGCACGCGCCGCCCCTCGCGTTCGCGCGTAAGGCCCTGGACGACCTGCCGGGTATAGGCCAGCGAGAATTCCTGGAACAGGGTGTCGGCCAGCACGCCGCCCCAGCTGTCGAAGATCATGACGGCCTGGGCGCCGGCCTGGATCTGCGCATTGAGATACTGGCTGGTGGCCTGGGCGTTGATGTTGAGCATGCGATGAAGGAGGTCGGGCCGCGCATACAGCATGCTTTTGATAAGGCGGTAGTCGTCGGAGCCCTGCCCTTCGACCATATAGCAGCCGATGGTCCAGGGGCTGCCTGCAAACCCGATAAGAGGCACCTTGCCGTCGAGTTCTTTGCGTACGAGCGAGACGGCGTCGAATACATATTGCAGTTGCGACATGTCGGGCACCGCCAGCCTGGCCACGTCTTCTTCGGTGCGCACCGGCCTGGCAAAGCGCGGGCCTTCGCCCGCCACGAAATCAAGGCCCAGCCCCATGGCATGGGGTATGGTCAGGATGTCGGAGAACAGAATCGCCGCATCGAGGTCGAAGCGCTGCAGGGGCTGCAGCGTGACTTCGCATGCGTACTGCGGATTCTGGGCCAGCCCCAGGAAGGAGCCGGCGCGAGCGCGCGTTTCGTTGTATTCGGGCAGATAGCGGCCGGCCTGGCGCATGAGCCACAGGGGCGTGTAGGGGACGGGCTCGCGCAGCAGCGCGCGCAGGAAGACATCGTTTTTCAGTGTGGGGGACGACACGGCTATCCTCGAAAATATACGCGGGTCATTTTACCCGTCGGCAAAAGGTTTGGGGGGCGACTCGGACCGATAGGGAGCGGCGTCGATGTCGTACTTGCGCATAAGCGCCCAGAACGCGCGGCGATGCTTCTGGGCCGCACGCGCGGCCATGGCGATGTTGCCGGAATGCCGGCCCAGCGCTGCCTTGATATAGGCGGTTTCGAAGCGTTCTATGATTTTGCTTTTGGCGGCCCGGAACGACTCGCGCGAAGTGGCGCTGCGCGAGGCGCTGGCCGCGGCGTAGGCGTCGAGCTCAAGGCCTGTACGCTCAAGTATAGTCGAGCACAGCGTGGCCTCGTCGGGGGCCTGGCCGGCGTGATGCGACTCCGTAGGTTCCTTGACGCCCTGGGCCTGGGCGACGGCCGGCTGCGGCCAAGCGTGGAGCGCCGGCTTTTTCTCGTCGAGCAGCCGCTCGATGCGCACACGCAGCTCTTCGGGGCACATCGGCGTACGCACGAAGTCGTGCAGACCCAGCTCGTAGAGATCGTTCAGGGCGGCGGCCTTCAATTGGTCGATAAGGGCGAACACCGGTGTTTCAAGGCGCCCGCGCGCCGCAAGCAGGCTGGTGCGCGCCCAGGCCAGGCTGTGTTCGCTGACCGGCAGCAGGCAGACGTCGAAACGGCGCAGCAGCATGGCGCTGTCGGCCAGGCTGGCTGACGCATTGCGCTGGCTGATGTCGATGCTGGGCATCGGGGCGTGGAAGTAAAGCCTTCCGCACCAATGCCTGCCCGTCCATGGGCGTATCCAGTCGTTGGTGCAAACCGTGGCGATCAAGGCGCAATCGAGTCTTTCCCTCATGGTTACCCTCCGCTTGTGTATGGCTGTGGCCGAACAAAATGGACCAAGCTTAATCACGCGCGGTGGTGGCCACAATTAGCGTTTGCATCGACTCGGAAAGTACCTAGGGCCTGTTAAAACTAAAAGGGCAGCCGCTCCCCCTTGGGGCTGGCCGGCGGGCTTCACTGCGGATTGGCGGTAACCACCAGCTTGGTGAACACCGGCGGAAGATTGGTGAAGCTTTCGAAGATGAGCTTGCGCAGCCAGCTGTTGCCCGAGTCGTGATGGTAGCGCTCGTGCCAATACTGGCGTACTTCATAGGTGGGCGAAGGAAACGGCAGCCCCAGGATCTTGATCCGCTCGCCCAGGGCCAGGGTTCGCGCCAGCCGGGAGGGCACCATCGCAAGCAGGTCGGTCGAGACGAGTATTTGCTCGAGCCCGAGATAGGAGGACACCCTGGCGGTGACCCTGCGCTGGACGCCCCGCTCTTCGAGCACCTTGTCCAGCAATGAATGGCCGGTTGCCGGCGCAACCAGGGCAAGATGCTCTTCGTCGAGGAATTGCTGCTTGGACAAAGTGCTGCCGATGCGCGGATGCGCCTGCCGGACGATGCAGGAATAGTTCTCGGCGAACAGGCGCTGCTGATAAAAGCCGTTGTGCAGATCGAAGGTATAGCCGATGGCGAGATCGAGCTGACCGCTTTCGAGCAGCCCCGCGGTAGCGGCGTCCAGGTCGATGGAATCGACATGCAGGCCCGGCCCCAGCATTTTGAACTGGCGCAGTATCTCGGGCAGCATGACCATTTGCGCTATGTGGCTCAGGCCGACCCGAAACCGGCGGGTTGAGGTTGCCGGGTCGAACACCCGGCGGGCGTTTTCTTCGGGGCTGAGCAGCTTGATGGCGTGCTCGATATCGGCCATGAGGGCTTCCAGGAAGGGCGTGGACATCAGCCCGCCAGAGGTCCTGACAAACAAGGGGTCGCCAAAATGCTGCCGCAAGTGCCCCAGCCTGATGCTGATGGCGGGCTGGCTGAGGCCGACTTGCGGCACGGCCCCGGTAATGCTGCGGGCGGCCCGGATTTCTTTCAAGAGCAAGAAATCGTACAGATCCAGTTTTGAGGTTGCTGCCATGCCTGTTCGCCATTTAAATTCGCAATGCCAGTTATTTGGAATAGCGTATTGCCCCTCCGTCGTGCTGCACCAGACAATGGTACTGAACTGAAGGAACGGAGACAACATGAAGCTTTGCAGATTTGATGACGACCGCCTGGGGGTCATAGAGGGCGATCAAGTACTGGACATCACGGCGGCTCTCGATGTCATTCCTGCCAGCACCTATCCCTTGCCAAGGCACGACCCCCTCATCGCGCATCTCGATGAAGTCTGTGCACGGGCCCGGCAGCTCATGCCCGACGCTCCCCGCAAAAATATCGATCAGGTAAAGCTGCTGAGCCCCCTGGCCAACCCCGGAAAACTCGTCGCCGCGCCGGTCAACTACCTGAAGCACCTCGAAGAGGCCCGGGCCGACTCCGAAATCCACCATAACAGCCAGGTCATCGAAATCCAGCGCATCGGCCTGTTTCTCAAGGCCACCAGTTCCCTGATCGGCGCGAGCCAGCCTGTGTCGGTGCGGCATCACGACCGCCGCAACGACCATGAAATCGAACTGGCCATCATCATCGGCAAGCCCGGCACCGGCATCAAGAAGCAAGACGCCTGGGACCACATCGCGGCCTACACCATAGGGCTCGACATGACGGTACGCGGCCCCGAAGAACGCAGCCTGCGCAAATCGGTCGACAGCTATAGCGTGCTTGGCCCCTGGATGGTCACCGCCGACGAAATGGGCGACGCCACAAACCTCGACTTCCAGCTCACCGTAAACGGCGAAACCCGCCAAAAAGCCAATACGCGCGATCTCGTCCTGAACATACCCGAACTGGTCGAATACGCCTCCAGCTTCTACACCCTGCACCCGGGCGACGTCATATACACCGGTACACCTGAAGGCGTAGGCCCCGTAAAGCCCGGCGACACCATCGTGGCCGAGTTCGAAAAAATCGGCCGCATGCAGGTCGCCGTCACGTCCGCCTGAACCACGCCATGGGGAGCCCCACAATGGATACACCCGTCGCAACAGATACCGCCGCCCGAGAACACTTCTATCAGAAGATCAGCAATGACCAGATGACCCCGCTCTGGGAGGTCCTGCACAGCCTGGTCACCCCCTTGCCCAAAACCCCCTGTCTGCCGCATGTCTGGAAATGGGAAACCGCCTTCCCCTGGCTGCTTCAGGCCGGCGAACTCATATCGGCCCAAGAGGCAGAGCGCCGCGTACTGGTACTCGAGAACCCCGGCCTGCGCGGCCAGACTCGCATAACGCACAGCCTGTACGCGGGGCTTCAATTGATACTGCCGGGCGAGATCGCCCCTGCGCACCGCCATTCGCAATCCGCCCTGCGGTTCATCATGCATGGGTCGGGCGCATACACGGCGGTCAATGGCGAAAAAGTCTTCATGAACGTAGGCGACTTCGTCATTACGCCCTCCTGGACCTTCCACGACCACGGCAATCCAAGCGATGAACCCATGGTGTGGCTCGACGGGCTCGATGTCCCTCTAGTAGAGCTGCTCGATGCGCAATTCATGGAAAAAGGCAGCCAAGAGAGCCAAAGCACGAACATAACGGCGCACGCCAACCTGGCCGAGTTCGGCAACTCCATGAAGCCGGTTCAATACCAGCCCCGCTCTAAAACATCGCCCCTGTTCTGGTACCCCTACGAGCGTACGCGCGAAGCACTCGAAACCATGAAGCAGCACAATGAATGGCACGAATGCTGGGGCCTCAAGCTGCAATACACCAATCCGACAACCGGCGGCTGGGCCATACCCACCATGGGCACCTTCATGCAGCTGATGCCCAAGTCGTTCCAGGGAAAACCCTATCGGTCCACCGATTCCACCGTGTACGTGGTGGTTGAAGGCCACGGCCGCTGCGTGGTCGGCGACAGTACCCTTGAATTCGGCCCCAAAGACGTGCTCGTCTGCCCTTCCTGGATGCCCCACCGCTTCGACATCACCGACCAAGGCGATGCCGTGCTGTTCAGCTATTCCGATCGACCCGTACAGCAGGCGCTTGACCTCTGGCGCGAGCAGTTCGGCTAGCCTCGCCAGTAAACATTTCGGCCAGGCAAGCCGGCCGAAATGGGTTTTCCAATACTTTTGCATGGGGCCTTGTACCGCCCCAGGGGATGGCTTGACCCAAAATTTTCCATCCCGCCCTGGAGACGTTTATGGATACACAGGAATCTTTACCGTTCATCATCGCCGGTGGCGGCATCGGCGGGCTTTGCACAGCCCTGGCATTGACACGCAAGGGGTTTCCAGTAAAGGTGCTTGAGCGTGCTCCAGAGGTCGGCGAAATTGGCTACGGCATCCAGATAGCGCCGAACGGCCACGCCATTCTCGACCGCTTGGGCGTCATGGAACGCCTCGAGTCCCAGGTCTTCTATCCCGACGCCCTGGTACTGGTCGACGCCGTCGACGCGAAGGAGATTTCCCGCATCGACCTGGGCGCCAGCTTTCAAGAACGGTACAAATACCGCTATTTCGTGGTGCACAGGCGCGACCTGCATGCCGCGCTAATCGAGGCGTGCAGGCAGCAGGATTCCTTCAGCTTCGAAGAAGGCGAGGTGGACAGCTACGAAAACCGCCCGAACGGGGTTACCGTAATATGCTCCAACGGCAAAACGCTGCAGGGGCGTGCCATGATCGGCGTCGAGGGCCTGCGCTCCAAAACCCGCGCCCGCATCGTCAATGACGGCGGCCCGCGCAATACGGGGCATGTGGTGTACCGGGGGCTTGTACCCATCGAAGACATCGTCAACCAGCGATATGTAAATTCCATGGTCATGTACGCAGGCCCGGGCTGCCATCTTGTGCAATACCGCCTGCGCGGAGGCACCGTCATGAACAACGTCGCCACGTTCGAAAGCCCCGCCTTCAAGCGCTGGGAACACGATTACGGGGGCATCGACGAGCTCAAGGCCGCCTATGTCGACTGCGCCCCCGAAGTGCAGGACCTGCTCAAGTATTTCTCTCTGGACAAGAACTGGCTGCTGCACGACCTGCGGCCCGCCAGCAACTGGACCGACGGCAACGTTACCCTGCTGGGCGACGCCGCCCATGCAACGCTGCAATACCTGGCCCAGGGGGCCATCATGGCCATGGAAGACGCGGTCGTGCTTGGCGACGCGCTTGAACGCCACCCCAAGAATGTCAATGCGGCGTTCCTCGACTATCAAGGCCGCCGCCTGAACCGGACGGCGCGTGTCGTGACCACCGCCCGGCTGTTCGGCGCCATCATGCACGCCACCGACGGCGAGCGCCTCTTGCGCAACGAGATGGCCCGCAAGCGAAACGTAGACATTCCCTGGGAGCTCGACTGGCTGTATCGTGGCCTGGAGCTCGAAGAAAAGGTGTACTGAACACACCCGCAACACCGCAACGAAACCCCAGCACTATCCAGACTTACCGAGGTGTGCCTTGACCTAGCAGTTCCTGATTCATCAAATAAAACAACGGAGACAAACGCCATGAAAAAAAGGCTATTCCTGCGCACGGCACTGTGCGCGTTCGCCATCGCCGCCACCGGCCTGCATGCCCCCGCAATCCAAGCCGCCGAGAAACCCTTCAAGGTCGGCCTGATCGTTCCCATGACCGGCGCCTTCGCCTCTACCGGACGCCAGCTTCATTCGGCCGTGCAGGCATACATGAAGGACCACGGCGACACGGTCGCCGGCCGCAAGATACAGGTCATTCTCAAGGACGACAACGGCGTCGCCGCCAACTCGCGCAAGCTGGCGCAAGAACTGATCGTCAATGACGACGTCGATGTCATTGCCGGCTTCGGCCTTACACCCATCACCCTCGCCGTGGCTCCCATCGCCACACAGTCAAAAACGCCGATGGTGCTGATGGCCGCGCAGACCCAGGCCAATACCGAAGCGTCTCCGTACATGGTGCGCTCCAGCGGAACCATTACGCAGGTCACCTCGGGCATTGCGCAGTGGGCGGTCGAAAACGACATCAAGACCGCCGTCACGCTGGTACCCGACTACGCGCCCGGGTATGAATCCGAAGAGGCATTCAAAAAATACTTTCTGGCCGCGGGCGGAAAGATCCTTGAGGAAATCCGGGTGCCCATGCGCAACCCCGACTTTGCGCCCTTCCTGCAGCGCGTTCGCGACGTAAAGCCCGACGCCCTCTTCGTCATGCTGCCGTCTGGCCCCGGCGCGGCCCTGCTCAAGCAATACGGACAGCGAGGCCTGGCCGACGCGGGCATACGCCTTATCGGCCATGGCGCCATCACCGACGACGACAACCTGAACCAGGCCGGGGACGCCGCACTGGGTGTCATCACCTCCGACTATTACGCCACCTCGCACGATTCGGAAATGAACCGCAAGTTCATCGAAACCTACAAAAGCATCGATGGCACCAGCCGGCCCAACTTCTTCGGCGTCGCGGGCTACGACGGCATGCACCTCATCTACGAGGCCTTGCGCAAGACCGATGGCAAGACCGATGGCAAGGCCGAGGGCATGGCCTTCGTCGACGCCATGAAGAACCTTTCGTTCGAAAGTCCTCGCGGACCGGTCACCCTCGACCCCGAATCGCGCGATTTCATCCAGAACATCTACATGCGCAAGGTCGAGAAAGTCGGAGACGAATATCAGAACGTCGAGTTCGACGTCATTGAACGCGTCAACGCCGCCGGCGAAACGAAATAATGCTGACCATATTATTTGACGGCGTCGCCTACGGGATGCTGCTGTTCATACTGGCAATAGGGCTTTCCGTGACGCTGGGGCTGATGAACTTCATCAACCTGGCGCACGGGGCCTTTGCCATGGCCGGGGGGTATGTCACGGTGCTGCTCATGCAGAACCACAACGTGCCCTTCCTGCTGTGCGTGCCCATCGCCTTTCTTGTAACAGCGGTGTTGGGCGCCATACTCGAGCGCACCCTGTACAGGCCCATGTACGGCAAGCCGGCCCTCGACCAGGTCTTGTTTTCCATTGGCCTGGCCTTCATCGCCATGACCATCGTCGACTACAGCATAGGCTCCAGCGAGCAGATCATCCAGCTGCCCCACTGGCTGCGGGGACGCAGCGAGCTCGCCTTCGGCGACCATGTGCTGGGCATGGGGCACTATCGGCTGCTGATCATCGCAGTGTGCATCGTGCTGACGATACTGCTGCAATACGTCCTTACGCACACCCGGTTCGGAAGCCGCCTGCGCGCCTCCGTCGACGACCAGCGCGTGGCCGACGGGCTGGGCATCAACGTGAATGTCATCTTCTTCTCGACATTCGCCGTGGGTTCCGGCCTTGCGGGGCTGGGCGGCGCCATGGGGGCCGAAGTGCTGGGGCTCGACCCCACCTTTCCGTTCAAGTTCATGATCTATTTCCTGATCGTGGTCGCCCTGGGCGGAACCTCCTCCCTCACCGGGCCTCTCCTTGCCTCGCTGATACTGGGCATCGCCGACGTCGCGGGCAAGTACTACATGCCGAAACTCGGCTCATTCATCGTCTACGCGGTCATGATCCTGATCCTGCTGTGGCGCCCTGATGGGCTTTTCGCCAGACGAGGTGCCAAATGACGCCCGCCGCCGTTCACGACGCCCTGCGCGACAAAACCCGCATCAAGGTGTGGGAACCCGTCCTGTGGCTCGTGCCGCTGGCCGTGGTGGCGCTGTTTCCCGGGTCTTCCTTCCTGGTCAACCAGATGGCCATCATGGCCCTGTTCGCCATCTCTCTCGACCTTGTGCTGGGCTATGCCGGCATCATGTCGCTGGGGCATGCCGCCTTCTTCGGCATGGGAGCCTTTGCGGCGGGCCTGTTCGCCAAGTTCGTCATGCCCGAGCCCATTGCGGGGCTGGTCTTTGCCATGGCCGTGGGCGGCATTTCGGCCTACCTCTGCAGCTACACCATCCTGAGGGGCAGCGAGCTCACCATCGTCATGGTCACCCTGGGCGTATCGCTCATCCTGTTCGAGGTCGGCAACTACATGACCTGGCTTACAGGCGGCGCAGACGGCCTCCAAGGCGTCGTCATGGCGCCCGTGCTGGGGCTGTTTCCCTTCACCTTCGATGGGGTCACGGCCGCCTACTACTCGCTGGTCGTACTGGCGGTGTTCCTGGTCGTCTACCGGCGCATCGTCAACTCGCCCTTCGGAACCGGCTTGCGCCTTATACGCGACAACCGCCTGCGGGCCTCGGCCATCGGCATCGACACCGACAAGCGCATCAAGCTCGCCTACACGCTGGCCGGGGCCATTGCCGCGGCCGCCGGGGCGGTCCAGACGCACAGCATGAACTTCGCTTCGCTGGATGCCTTCGCGTTCGAACGATCGGCCGACGTACTGCTGATGGTCGTCATCGGAGGAACGGCCTGGATATATGGCGGCGTGGTGGGCGCGGTGGTGTTCATCGGCCTGCACCATGTGCTGTCCGACCTTACGCCCCAGTACTGGACCTTCTGGGTGGGGGTGTTCCTGGTGCTGCTGATGCGGGTCGGACGCGATCGCCTGGTACGCCCCTGGACCTGGTTCAAAGGAGGCCCCCATGGCTGAAGAACCCTATGCGCTGTCAGCCTCGGGCCTGGTCATGCGATTCGGAGGCCTGCTGGCCACCAACAATGTGTCGCTGAACCTGAAAAAAGGCGCCCGCCACGCACTGATAGGCCCCAACGGGGCGGGCAAGACGACCTTCGTCAATTTGTTGACGGGGGTCTTGCGGCCGTCAAGCGGCACCATTCACCTCGACGGCCGCGACATCACCACGCTGCCCATGCACAAAAGATCGGCGCGCGGCCTCGTGCGCACCTTCCAGATCAACCAGCTGTTCGAAACCCTTACGCCCCTGGAAACCCTGGCGGCCGTCGTGGGCGAACGCAGCGGCCTGGGAAGCAAGATGTGGCGGCTGCTGGGCGCCGACCGCAACATCACCGAACGATGCCATGCCTTGCTCGAGCAGTTTCGCCTGCTCGACGTCATGAGCCGCCCCACCAGCCAGCTGCCTTACGGCAAGCGGCGCCAGCTCGAGATCGCCATCGCCCTGGCCTGCGAGCCGCGGGTGCTGCTGCTGGACGAGCCCGTGGCGGGCGTGCCCGCCAGCGAGCGCAGCGACATCCTGGCCATCATCAATGCGCTTCCGGCCGACATGTCCATCCTTCTGATCGAACACGACATGGACCTGGTCTTCAGCTTCGCCAATCGCATGACGGTGCTGGTGAACGGCGCTCTGCTGATGGAAGCCGACCCGCTTACCGTCTCGAACGACCCTCGCGTCAAAGAGGTCTACCTGGGCCACGGCGCCGGCACGGACGAAACGGCGCAAAGCGAGGTGCGCTATGCCTGACATGCTGAACATAGAAGGCCTGCACGCGGGCTACGCCGACTCGATCGTCCTTAACGACGTCTCGCTCTCGCTCGACCAGGGCGAAACACTTGCGCTGCTGGGCCGCAACGGCACGGGCAAGACGACGCTGATCAATACGGTGGTGGGCGTAACCCGGCGGCACAAGGGTTCGATACAGCTTGGCGGCCAGCCGCTCGAGCACCTGGCCCCCCACGTGCGCGCACGGGCGGGCATAGGCTGGGTGCCCCAAGAGCGCAATATTTTCCGGTCGCTCACCGTGCACGAGAACCTGACGGCCGTGGCGCGTCCAGGCTCCTGGACGCCGGCCAAGGTCTACGACACCTTCCCCAGGCTGGCCGAACGCAAGGGAAACATGGGCGCACAGCTTTCGGGCGGCGAGCAGCAGATGCTTGCCATAGGGCGCGCCCTGGTGCTCAACCCCAGGCTGCTGCTGCTTGACGAGCCCACCGAAGGCCTGGCGCCCATACTCGTCGAAGAAGTCTTGCGCGGCATCGAAAACGTCACAAAGAACGAAGGCTTGAGCGTCATCATCGTTGAACAGCACCCACAACTTATTCTGGCCATATCGCAGCGCGCGGTAATCCTCGACCGCGGCACGGTGGTGCATCAGGGCCCGGCACACGAGATCAGGCACGACCAGGCATTGCTGAATCGCTGGCTGGGCGTAAGCGTCTAGGGCTGGTCGACACTAAAAGGAGACAAGAAAATGTTCATTCGAAACACTTGGTACGTAGCGGGCTTCGAGCACGAATTCGACAAGCCCTTCATTTCACGACGCATACTCGACGTTCCCCTGGTGCTGTACCGCACTTCGCAGGGCGTTTACTCGGCGATGGACGATTGCTGCCCGCACCGCCTGCTGCCGCTTTCGAAAGGCAAGCGGGTAGGCGACGACATGCAATGCGGCTACCACGGCATGTGCTTCTCGGCCGATGGCGCCTGCATCTCGGTGCCCGGCCAGACCAACATTCCCGCTGCGGCCCGCGTTGCCACATACCCCGTCCAGGCGCGCCACGGCTTTGTCTGGATCTGGATGGGCGATGCCGAACTGGCCGACCCCGGCCTGATCCCCGACGTGCATTGGCACAACAGCCCCGGCTGGGCGTCGTCCCAAGGCTATCACCGCATCGAGGCGCACTACACCCTGCTCAACGACAATCTGCTCGACCTCAGTCATGAAACCTATGTGCACAGCCGCACCATCGGCAATGACGAAGAAGAGACCATTGCCGCCTACACCGCCAAAGTAACGGTCGAGCAAGATAGCCTGGTCCGCGCCCACCGCGAAATGCCCAATATCGAGGCGCCGCCCTTTTTCGCCCTGGTCATCGGCCACCCCTGCCGCATCAATCGCTGGCAATCGGCCATACACCTCGTGCCATCCATCAATCTTACGGTGGTGGGCGTGCATCCCGTCGAAGAAGACCGTAGCGAGGCCCGTATCGGCCATGTGCTGCACCTGCTTACGCCCGAATCCCCGGGCAGCACCCATTACTTCTGGGCGTTCGTGCGCAACTACCGGCTGGACGACACCGAGCTTACCGAAGGCATACGCAAGGCGTCTTCGGCCACGTTCGACGAAGACAAAGAGGTGCTTGAAATCCAGCAGCAGCAAATGGTGCGCATGAATACTTCTGTGCCGAACGTAGCCATCAAGCTTGACGAAGCCCCGGTTCGGGCCCGGCGCCTGCTTGAACAGCGGCTGAAGCACGAAGCAGAAGACTCGCGCCATGTCGTTGCGCCTCCAGCCCTGGTGCCCGAGCACTCGTTCGCAGTGCTGGAAGAGGTTTAGCACCTGGGCAAGGCCTTCAGAAACCCCCAACAAAGAAAGAGTATGGCAATGAAAGACAGCAGCAACCTGGATGCCGACCGGCAAACCATCGCCGAGCTCGCCCCGGCCAAAGTCCTGCGGGTGGCGCTTAACCTGGGCAACCCCATTCTGGTGCAGAAAGACCCGGTCAACGGACAACTGGCCGGGGTCACCGTGGACATGTCGCGCGACATCGGCAATAGGCTGGGCGTTCCGGTCGAGTTCAAAGAATTCGATTCCGCCGGGAAAGTCTCGCAATGCGCCATGCAAGACGTCTGGGACATCGCCTTCCTGGCCATAGACCCAAAGCGCGCCGTCGACATCCTGTACACCGAACCCTATGTGCACATCGAAGGCACGTACGTGGTCACCCAGGCGTCCACCCTACGCAACCAGGAAGACATCGACAAGCCGGGCGTCAAGGTGGCCGTCGGAGAAGGCACGGCCTACGACCTGTTCCTGTCGCGCCACTTGCAGCATGCCGAAATCGTGCGCTTCGAAACCTCTGAAGCCTCCTTGCAGCAGTTTTCGGGACAGGGCCTGGAAGTGGCCGCCGGCATTCGCCAGCCGCTCGAGCACTTTGCCCGGGACGAAGGCGGCTTTCGCGTGCTCGAGGGCTATTTCACCCTGATCGAGCAGGCTGTGGGTTGCCCTCGCGGCCGCCCCTTGGCCGCCGCGTTCTTGAGCCGCTATGTTCAGCAGGCCAAGCAATCGGGCTTCATCGCCGACGGCTTCCGGCGCAGCGGCCAGCCCCCCCTGTTCATTCCACCGGCCGGCGCGGCATGAACGAGAATCCGGCAGGGGCAGCCTGCCATTCACCCGGAGCGAACATGGCAGCAAGCATCCATACAGACATCGCAAACGAAAAGGTGCCGGTCGGCGACGGCACGCTCATCCACTACCAGCACTATCGGCACGCCGGTCAAGGCCTGCCGTTGGTGCTGGTGCATTCGCTGGCGCTCGATCACCGGTTCTGGCGCCTGGTCGCCCCCGCCCTTGCCAACAAGACAGAAGTCGTCTGTGTCGACGTGCGCGGCCACGGCCAGTCGGGCAAGCCGCCCGGGCCCTACTCGATCGAGCTTTTCGCGCACGACATCAAAGAGCTTCTGCAGGCCCTGGGCCACCAGCAGGCAGTCGTGGCCGGGGCCTCGCTGGGGGGCTGCGTTGCCCTCGAGTTCGCCATCGGCCATCCCGAGATGACCGCGGGGCTTGGCCTCATCGACACCACCGCATGGTACGGCCCCACGGCGCCCGACGACTGGTCCAAGCGGGCCGACAAGGCCAAGTCCGACGGACTGGACAGCATGGTGCAGTTTCAGGCAACGCGGTGGTTCAGCGAAAAATTTCGCGCCGATCATCCCGACGAGGTACGGCACTGCGTCGAAACCTTCCTGGCCAATGACGTCCAGGCCTATGGCGAGGCCTGCCGCGCCCTGGGCGGCTTCAACGCAAGCGCGCAGGTGGCGCAGGTCGGCGTTCCCACGGCCATAGTCGTCGGCGCCGACGATTACGCCGCGCCGGTCGCCATGTCGCGGCAGCTGCACGAAGCCATCCGCGGCTCCACGCTTACAGTCATTCCCGACGCCTGCCACCTGACCCCCGTCGAAACACCCCGGGTCATCATCGCCACGCTCGAGCGCCTGCTTGACGATTCACAAGCGCGGCGAGGCCAGACACGCCGCAGCAGAACACAAGGAGACCCCGAGTGATCCCATTCGAATACCTCACCCCCCGCACGCTTGACGAGGCGATCAGCCTGCTCGACCCCGAAGATCCCGATATCCGTCCCGTGGGCGGCGGCACGGCCGTCATGCTCATGATGAAGGCCGGCGTGCTTCGGCCCACGCGGCTGGTCAGCCTGCGGCAGCTCGAAGGCCAGCACCGGCAGATCCAGATCGACCCGGATGGCGCCCTGCGCATCGGCGGCATGGCCAGCCTGGCTTCGCTCGAACATTCCCCGGTGGTGCGCCAGGGCTGGCCGGTGCTTGCGCGCACCTTCCGCTCTCTTTCAAACCAGCGGGTGCGCAATGTCGCGACCATCGGGGGCAACCTGGCCCATGCCGACCCCCATATGGACATGCCGCCGGTCCTGTCGGCCCTGGGTGCAAGCGTCATCGCCACCGGCCCGGGGGGCAGCCGCCAGATCGCGGTAGAAGACCTGTGCGTGGGCTACTACGAGACCGTACTCGAGCGCAACGAGCTCATCTCGCAAGTCATCGTGCCCCCCATGAACGGCGCATGCGCCGCGTATTGCAAGGTCACCACCCGCGCCGCCCACGACTGGCCCGCGCTGGGCCTGGCCGTTTCGCTGCAGCTCGATGGCCCGGTCATCCGCGAAGCCAGCGTGGTGCTGGGCGCCGCCACCGACCGGCCGACGCGTCTCGAGCGGGCCCAGGCCATGCTGCGCGGCGCCGCCCCCACCGAGCAGCACCTGAAGCAGGTGGGCCTGGCGGCAACCGAGGCGCTTGACATCGTCAGCGACCAGCATGGTTCCGCGGGCTACAAAAAGCACCTGCTCAGCATCTATCTGGGCCGGGCCGTGAATGCCGCGATCCACACATCACAAGGAGCCGACCATGACGCTCATTGATCTCGAACCCGAAGCCGCCCAGTGGAACCAGTTGAAGAAGTCCCGGCCGCGCATCGAATCGCATGCCAAGGTAACCGGGCGGGCCGAGTACATACACAACCTGTCGCTGCCCGGCATGCTTCACGCCAAGATCCTGCGCAGCACCGTGGCCCATGGCCGCATCGTCTCCATCCGCACCGATGCCGCGAAAGCGCTCGAAGGGGTGCACTCGGTCGTTACCTCGCAAGACATCCTGCGGGTCATCCCCGAGCCCTATTTCGGCCCCGCGTTTCATGACCAGCCCATATTGGCCATAGGCAAGGTGCACTATGTGGGCGAGCCCGTGGCCGTCGTCCTGTCGCGCGACCCCTACATCGCCGAAGAGGCCCTGCACCTTATCGAGGTCGAGTACGAAGAACTGCCCGCCGTCTTCAATGAAGTCGAGGCGGCCACGTCGAACGTGTTTGTTCATGACGCGCTCAAGCCGGCGGGCACCTTCCCCGATCTCAAGCACCTGGCGGGCCGGAAGGAAACCAATGTCGCCCTCGACTTCCACGTTCGCCATGGCGACGTGTCGAAGGCGTTCGCCGAGGCCGACCACCTTTTCGAGCATACCTTCCGTACCCAGCAGGTAATGCACACCCCGCTCGAGCCCATGGTGTCGCTGGCCGAGCTCAAGGATGGCGGCATCGCCATACACACTGCTTCGCAAAGCCCTTCTTTCGTAAGGCTTGAAGTAGCGCGACTGCTGGGCTGGCCCGAGAGTCGGGTAAGGGTGCGGACCGCGCTGCTGGGCGGGGGCTTCGGCGCCAAGCTGTACGTCAAGCTCGAGGCACTTGCCGCCGCGCTGAGCCTGCTCAGCCGGCTGCCGGTGCGCGTGGCCCTGACCATGGAAGAACAGTTCTATACCATCACGAAGCACGCAACCACCTTCCGCATCAAGACCTCGGTCAGCAAAGAAGGCCGCATTACCGGTCGCCAGTGCGAAGTATGGTGGAACGGTGGCGCCTTTGCCGACATCGGCCCGCGCGTCACCCAGAAATCGGGTTTCACCGCCGCCGGGCCCTACGACATCGACAACGTCTCCATCGATTCCTATCAGGTCTATACCAATCTGCCGCCGGCCGGCGCCTTCCGGGGCTTTGGCATTACCCAGATGGTGTGGGCATACGAAAGCCAGGCCGACATCATCGCCCGCGAGCTGGCGATGGACCCGGTAGAGTTTCGCCGCATGAACCTGTTGCGTGACGGGCGGCCGCATGCCACCGACACCATCATGAAGGACGCCGCGCTGGTGCAAAGCCTGGACCTGCTCGCCGATCGCATGGAATGGAGCAAGCCCTTCGACCGAGGCACGGGCACCTTGCGCCGCGGCCGGGGCGTGGGCATCGGCTACAAGGCGCTGGTGGCGCCCACCACGTCGATGGCCATCGTAAACCTTTCGGCCGACGGAAGCTGCTTCGTCCATGCCGGCACGGTCGACATGGGCCAGGGCTCGGATACGCTGCTGGCCACGATCGCCGCCGAGGTGCTCGGGCTTGACCCGGACGTGGTGCGTGTCATTCACCCGGACACCGACGTTACCCCCTACGACATGGCCACGCTGGGCTCGCGCTCTACCTTCCACATGGGCCATGCGGTGCGGCTGGCCGCCGAAGACGCCCTGCAAAAGATGCAGGCGCTGGCTCGCGAACTGGGCATGGATCCCACCGAAAAGCCGGACGCCGCCAAGCTGCTGGTCAAGCGCTACGGCATGCAGGCGGGCAACATCATCGGCTCGGGCGGCTTCATTCCGGACTACATCTCGCCCGACAAGAAAACCGGCAAGTCCACCAATATCACGCCCAACTGGATGGTGGGCGCGGCAGGAGTAGAGATAGAGGTCGACACCGAAACCGGGCACTTCCGTATTACCCGCCTTGAAAACGTGGGCGACCTGGGCACGCCGCTGAACCCAGCCATCGTCGAGACCCAGCTGTCGGGCGCCTCGATCATGCAACTGGGGGCCGCCCTGTACGAGGAAATGGATTTCGACGATCAGGGCCAACTGCGCAACGCCTCGTTCGCCGAATACAAGATTCCCGGCATCCATGACGTTCCCCATCATATTCATACCGAGATCGTCGACTCCTACCAGCACAACGGGCCCTTCGGCGCCAAGGGCGTCGGCGAAACCGGCTGCTACGGCGTGGCGTCGGCCGTGGCCGCCGCCATCGAAGACGCGGTGGGCGTACGGCTGACCAGCCTGCCCCTGAAGTACGAAACACTGTGCCGCGCGCTGCATACGTCGGCGCCCCACCTGAACCCGGAGACATCATGAGCCGCACCACCATGCAGATAAGCTTTGTGCTGAACCAGCAGAAAGTCCAGGCCGTCATCGAAACCCACCATACCGTGCTCGATGTGCTGCGCAACACCTTCTCGCTTTACGGCGCGCGCGAAAGCTGCGGCCAGGGCCTGTGCGGCTGCTGCACGGTAATCGTCGACGGCGACGCGGTCAGTGGATGCCTTTACCTGGCCGCCGCCCTCGATGGCTGTACCGTGCAGACCGTTGAAAACCTGGACGCCGACGGCAGCCTGCACCCCATTCAGCAGGCCTTCATCGACTGCGGCGCCTTCCAGTGCGGGTTCTGCACCTCGGGCTTCCTGTTGATGAGCAAACAATTGCTCGAGTCCAACCCCAACCCCTCCGAGGCCGAGATACGCAATCATCTTTCCGGCAACCTGTGCCGCTGCGCCGCGTATCCCGAGATCATCAAGGCGGTGCAACTGGCCGCCCACCGCCTCAATGGCGCACAGTAAGAGGCATAACAGATGGAACTGACAGGCCAGCAAACACTTTCCTTGCCCATCGACGCCGTTTGGTCGGCGTTGAACGACCCAGCGATACTGCAGCAATGCATACCGGGCTGCGACACCTTCGAGGCCGCTGGACAAGACCGATACAACATCGCCATGACCGCCACCGTAGGGCCCATCAAGGCCAGGTTCACCGGCAAGCTGGCGCTGTCGGACATTCAACCGCCCCACTCGTACCGGCTGCAGTTCGACGGCTCGGGCGGCGCGGCCGGCTCGGGCAAGGGCACGGCTCATGTGCAACTTTCGGAAGATCCCGAAGGCACGGTGCTGCGCTATACCGTGGGCGCCACGGTTAGCGGCCGGCTGGCCCAGGTTGGTGCCCGCCTGATCGACGGCGTGGCAAAGAAGATGGCCGACCAGTTCTTTGCCCGCTTCAAGGCCATTCTCGAACCCTCGATCGACGCCGGCGAAGCCGGCGTCGGCGGGGCGGGTCTGGAAGAAGCCGGTTCAGCCCAGGCGGGAACCGGCATGGCAGCTTCAGGCGGGGCGGCTTCAGGGCCAGGCGGCACGCGCCCTGCCCCGGCCGCTTCCAGCTCATCGAATGGCCCTTCTGCCCGAAGCTCAGGCACAAAATGGGTAGCCGCCGTCGTGGTCGTCCTGGCCATTGCCTTGGGCGTGTATGCCTTTTCCACCTGAACCGACCGGAGCCCGTACATGACTCAAGCCCGCATACGCCTTATCGACAACCCCGACAATCCCCCCGCCGGCCACTACTCGCCAGCCGTGGTGTGCAACGGCCTGGTCTTTCTTTCAGGTGTGCTGCCCGCCGTCCGGCAGCCGCATGACTTCAAGGCCGAGGTCAGGCAGGTGCTTGAACAAAGCGGCGCAATACTCGCCCGGTCGGGCTGCGGCCTTGCAGACGTGGTGCAATGCACCGCCTACATCGTGGGCGCAGGCAACTGGCCCGACTTCAACGAGGTGTATGCCTCGTTCTTTGAGGCGTACAAGCCCGCCCGCACCGTGGTGCCCGTGCCGGAACTGCACCACGGCTGCCTGGTCGAAATCCAGATGATCGCCTCCCTGCCCACTACTTGAGAACTCGAGAAGCATCGGGGGCGCGTTTTGCCTTGGGGCGGACCGACGGCCCAAGGCAAAATACAATACAACCAACAAAAAACCCCTCTGCACAGGCAGAGGGGTTTTGACTTGCCGGGGCCGGGTGTACCCGGCTTGCGGTCGCGGGTGCTTAGCGGCGCATCTTGGATAGCTTGCGCGCGGCGGCGACCTGGGCCGCCAGCATGGCAAGCTCGGCCTCGACCACGGCGATGTCAGCCTTGTCCTTGGCGTTGCGCAGGGCCTCTTCGGCGCGCTCGCGCGCCTTGATGGCCTTGGCTTCGTCCAGGTCTTCGGCCCGAATGGCCGTATCGGACAATACCGTTACCCCGCCGGGCTGCACTTCGAGAATGCCGCCGGCGACGAATACGCTGACCTCTTCGCCGCTATCGGCCAGGACGATCTTGACGGTACCCGGCCGTATGCGTGAAATCAGCGGCGTGTGCCCGGGCATGATGCCCAGTTCGCCCGACTCGCCAGGCAGCACCACGAATTTCGCCTCGCCGGCGAAAATCGATTCTTCTGCGCTGACGACGTCGACATGCAGGTTGGCCATAACTGATCCCTTTTAGATTGACTTGGCTTTCTCGAAGGCTTCGTCGATGGAGCCCACCATGTAGAAGGCCTGCTCGGGCAGCGTGTCGCATTCGCCCTCGACGATCATCTTGAAGCCGCGCAGCGTTTCGGCCAGAGGTACGTACTTGCCGGGCGAGCCGGTAAACACTTCGGCCACGTGGAAGGGCTGCGACAGGAAGCGCTGAATCTTGCGAGCGCGAGCCACGGCCTGCTTGTCTTCGGGCGAGAGCTCGTCCATGCCCAGAATGGCGATGATGTCGCGCAGTTCTTTGTAGCGCTGCAGCGTTTGCTGAACGCCACGAGCCACGGCGTAGTGCTCTTCGCCCACGACTTGCGGGTCGAGCTGGCGGCTGGTGGAATCAAGCGGATCGACGGCGGGGTAGATACCCAGGGCGGCGATGTCACGCGACAGCACGACGGTGGAGTCCAAATGCTGGAAGGTGGTGGCGGGCGAGGGGTCGGTCAAGTCGTCGGCAGGAACGTACACGGCCTGGATCGACGTGATCGAACCGGTCTTGGTCGAGGTGATGCGCTCTTGCAGCTTGCCCATTTCTTCGGCCAGCGTAGGCTGGTAGCCCACGGCCGAAGGCATGCGGCCCAGCAGGGCGGACACTTCGGTACCCGCCAGGGTGTAGCGGTAGATGTTGTCGACGAAGAACAGGATGTCGCGGCCTTCGTCGCGGAACTTCTCGGCCATGGTCAGGCCGGAAAGCGCCACGCGCAGACGGTTGCCGGGAGGCTCGTTCATCTGGCCGAACACCATGGCCACCTTCGACTCGGACAGATTGTCGAGCTTGATGACGCCGGCTTCCGCCATTTCGTGGTAGAAGTCGTTGCCTTCACGGGTACGCTCGCCCACGCCTGCAAACACCGACAGGCCGCTGTGAGCCTTGGCGATGTTGTTGATGAGCTCGAGCATGTTCACGGTCTTGCCCACGCCGGCGCCGCCGAACAGGCCGACCTTGCCGCCCTTGGCGAAGGGGCACACCAGGTCGATGACCTTGATGCCGGTTTCAAGCAGCTCGACCGAGGGCGACAGTTCGTCGAACTTGGGAGCGTCCTGGTGAATGGCGCGCACTTCGTCGCTTTGAATGGGGCCGCGCTCGTCGATGGGGCGACCCAGAACGTCCATGATGCGGCCCAGGGTGCCCTGGCCCACGGGCACCGAGATCGGCGCACCGGTGTTGGCCACGGCCATGCCGCGGCGCAGGCCGTCAGAGGAGCCCATGGCGATGGTGCGGACGATGCCGTCGCCCAGCTGCTGCTGAACCTCGAACGTAATGCCCGCCTCGGCGAACTTCGAGCTGTCGTCGACGAGCTTGAGCGCGTCGTAGATGTTGGGAATGCTGTCGCGGGGGAACTGAATATCCACCACGGCGCCGATGCACTGAACGATGGTACCGTTGCTCATGTTTAGTCCTTGCTAAATATCTTTGACGGGATGCCTTGTTTGCCTATTGCTAGACAGCGGCAGCGCCCCCGACGATTTCTGAAATTTCTTTCGTGATGGCAGCCTGGCGGGTCTTGTTGTAGACCAGCTCGAGATCGCCGATGATCTTCTTGGCGTTGTCCGAGGCCGCCTTCATGGCGACCATGCGGGCCGATTGCTCGGACGCCATGTTTTCAGCCACGGCCTGATACACCAGGCCCTCGACGTACCGGAGCAACAGGTCGTCGATGACGGATTTCGCATCGGGCTCGTAGATGTAGTCCCAGCCGTATTGCGACTTGACCTGGGCGTCTTCTTGAGCCTTGTCTGCTTCGGCGGACTGGAAGGGATCGCTCAGGCCGCTGGGCAGAGGCAGCAGCCGGATGAAACTGGGATCCTGCTTCATGGTATTGACGAAGCGGTTGGTGGCCAGGTACACGGCGTCGATCTTGCCGTCGACGAAGTCGTCGAGCTGCACCTTGATGGCGCCGATAAGCCGCTCGAGGTTGGGCGTATCGCCCAGCTGCACTTCGTGCGACACCAGGTCTGCGCCGATGCGGGTAAGAAAGCCCAGGCCCTTGTTGCCCAGCGCCGTGGCCTGCACCTTGATGCCCTTCTGCTCGAACTCTTTCAGGCGGGACAGAGCCAGACGGGTGATGTTGGTGTTCAGGCCGCCGCACAGGCCCTTGTCGGTGGTAACCAGCACGACGCCGACCGCTTTGACATCTTTGCGTTCAACCATGTACGCATGATGGTAGTCGGGATGCGCCTGCATCAGGTGCGCAGCGATTTCGCGCACCTTGGTTGCATAGGGACGGCCGGCCCGCATCCTGTCTTGCGCCTTGCGCATCTTGGATGCAGCCACCATCTCCATGGCTTTGGTGATCTTCCGCGTGTTTTGCACGCTTTTGATCTTGGTTCGAATTTCCTTAATTCCGGCCATCGCACTTCCTGTCAGGGCGTTGTCGCGGGCTGGCGTGAAAGCCGGCCCGCATTACGTTTGGACTACCGGGGCACGGGCCCGGGGAGTCCTCGCCAATCACTTAAAAAGCACCGTGCTTCTTGAAATCTTCAATGGCAGCGGCGAGCTCGGCCTCGTCTTCCTTGGACAGTTCCTTCTTGTCTTCGATACGCTGCACCAGGGCTTCGTTCTTGGACTTGAGGGAATCTTTCAGCGCCTTCTCGAAGGGCAGGATCTGGTCGACTTCGAGGTCGTCGAGATAGCCCTTGGTGACGCTGAACAGCGAGACGGCCAGTTCCCACACCTGCAGCGGCTGGTACTGGGGCTGCTTGAGCAGCTCGACCACGCGCTTGCCGCGCTCGAGCTGGCGCCGCGTGGCGTCGTCGAGGTCGGAGGCGAACTGCGCGAAGGCGGCCAATTCGCGATACTGGGCCAGGTCGGTACGAATACCGCCGGACAGCTTCTTGATGACCTTGGTCTGGGCCGAGCCGCCCACACGCGACACCGAGATACCGGCGTTGATGGCGGGACGCACACCAGCGTTGAACAGGTCGCTTTCCAGGAAGATCTGGCCGTCGGTAATGGAGATGACGTTGGTCGGAACGAAGGCGGACACGTCGCCGGCCTGGGTTTCGATGATGGGCAGCGCGGTCAGTGAGCCCGTCTTGCCCTTGACGGCGCCCTTGGTGAACTGCTCGACGTAGTCGGCGTTGACGCGGGCCGCGCGCTCGAGCAGGCGGGAGTGCAGGTAGAAGACGTCGCCGGGGTAGGCTTCGCGGCCGGGAGGACGGCGCAGCAGCAGCGATACCTGGCGGTAGGCCCAGGCCTGCTTGGTCAGGTCGTCGTACACGATGAGGGCGTCTTCGCCGCGATCGCGGAAGTACTCGCCCATGGTGCAGCCCGAGTAAGCGGCCAAGTATTGCATGGCGGCCGAATCGGAAGCGGCTGCCGCCACGACGATGGTGTATTCCATGGCGCCGTGCTCTTCGAGCTTGCGCACCACGTTGTTGATGGTGGACGCCTTCTGGCCGATGGCCACGTACACGCAAGTGACGTTCTTGCCTTTCTGGCTGATGATGGTGTCGACGGCGACGGCGGTTTTACCGGTTTGGCGGTCGCCGATGATGAGCTCGCGCTGGCCACGGCCGATAGGCACCATCGAGTCGATGGCCTTGGTGCCGGTTTGCAGCGGCTGGTCGACCGACTGGCGCGCGATCACGCCGGGCGCAACCTTTTCGATGATGTCGGTTTCTTTGGCGTTGATCGGGCCCTTGCCGTCGATGGGCGCGCCCAGGGCGTCGACCACGCGGCCGCGCAGTTCGGGGCCCACGGGCACTTCGAGAATGCGGCCGGTGGTCTTGACCGTGTCGCCTTCGGAAACGCCGGTGTAGTCGCCCAAAATAACGGCGCCGACAGAATCACGCTCGAGGTTGAGCGCAAGACCATATACATTGTTGGGGAATTCGAGCATTTCGCCCTGCATCACGTCGGACAGGCCGTGGATGCGGGTAATGCCGTCGGTCACGGAAACGACCGTGCCTTGCGTACGTACGTCGGTGGACGCGCCCAAGCCTTCGATGCGGCTTTTGAGCAGCTCGCTGATCTCTGACGGGTTAAGTTGCATGTTCAGACTCCTGGAATCCTGTTGACCGGCTCGCCCTAGGCGGCCAGCGTATCGCGCATGCGGACCAACTGGGCCCGCACAGAAGTATCGAGTACTTGGTCGCCAACCACCACACGCACGCCGCCGATCAGATCGGCGTCGACCGTGACGGCCGGCTTGAGTTTGAGGCCGAATTTCTTTTCGAGAGCAGCGACCAGGTCTTGCACTTGAGCGTCGGACAGCGCGAAGGCGCTGGTGATCTCGGCCAGCGCGGTACCCTCGAGCTGGTTCTTCAGCAAGTCGAACTGCTCGGCGATTTCGGGCAGGACCAGCACACGGTCGTTGCCGACCAGCAATTCGATGAAGTTGCGAGCCGTTGCCGAAACGGGCGATTTGACCAGACCTGTAAACAGCTCAACGCGCTGGGCGTCGTTCAGGCGCGGGTCGGTAAGTGCTTCTCGTACGTCTTCGAGCTTTGCCAGCGAGGCGAACTCGTTGAGCAGCCCCGACCAGGACTCCAGATTGGCGCCTTCGTTCCGGGCCGCCTGGAATAGCGCTTCGGCGTAGGGTCTTGCGATAGTCGATAGTTCAGCCATTGCCTGCCCTGATGATTACAATTGTGCCTTGAGCTGGTTCAGCAGCTCGGCGTGTGCCTGTGCATCGACCTCGCGCTGGAGGATCTGCTCTGCACCCTTGACCGCCAGAACCGCCACGTCGGCGCGCAGGCCGTCGCGGGCACGCTGGACCTCTTGGGCGGCGTCCTGCTTGGCTTGCGCGAGGATGCGCGCTTTCTCGGCTTCGGCCTCGCGACGGGCCTCGTCGATGATGCCGGCCGCCTGCTTCTCAGCCTCGAGCATGCGAGAATGATTTTCAGTCTTGGCCGCAGCTTCGATCACATTGATGCGCGCTTGCGCCTGGGCGAGGTCGGCCTTGCCCTTCTCGGCGGCCGCAAGGCCGTCGGCGATCTTCTGACGGCGATCGTCCATTGCCTTCGTAAGGGGCGGCCATACGAATTTCATCGTAAACCAGCCCAACACGAAAAACACGATCATCTGAAAAAAGAGAGTCGCGTTTAAATTCACGGTCGTTTCCCTTTAATACCACTTGTGCCAGACAGCCCCGCTGCATGACACCATGTCCAAGCCGCCGGCAGCGCCTCGTATGCGAAGCGCGCCAAGCGGCTGCTTACCCGCATTGATGCGGGCTTGGTCGCTTTAGCCGACGAACGGGTTGGCGAAGGCGAACAGCATGGCGATACCAACACCGATCAGGAACGCAGCGTCGATCAGGCCGGCCAGCAGGAACATCTTGGTTTGCAGGGCGTTCATCAGCTCGGGCTGACGGGCCGAGGCTTCGAGGTACTTGCCACCCATCAAAGCGATACCGATACTGGCGCCGAATGCACCCAGTCCAACAATAAGACCGCAAGCCAGAGCAACGAGAGCAACGTTGGTCATAACAACTCCTTGGTTAAAAACCTGGTAATCAAAAAGTCAAAAAAGAAAACTTCTTTGCAAGAACACCTTGCGCCCCGGCCGAGACGAATGCCACCCCGGACCGGAATTCGATCAATGGTCTTCGTGAGCCAACCCTACGTAGACGAGGGACAGCATCATGAAGATATAGGCCTGGAGCAGGACGATGAGGATGTGGAAAATCGCCCACACCGACCCTGCGAGAACATGACCGATACCCAAGCCGATGCTTGCACCATTAAATCCGGCCCATGCACCGCCCAGCAGGGCGATAAGCATGAATAGCAATTCGCCGGCAAACATGTTGCCGAACAACCGCATTCCCAGCGACACCGTTTTGGCGGCGTACTCCATGAGGTTCAAAAGCAGATTGAAGGGAACCAGTAGCAGACCGACGACGCCATGCCCGTGGAAAGGCGCGGTGAACAGCCCCTTGACGAAGCCGCCGCCGCCTTTGATCTTGATGCCGTACCAAAGGGTAAGCACCAGCACGCCCAGCGACATGCCCATGGGCACGTTCAGGTCGGCCGTCGGAAGAATGCGGTGATAATAAAGAGGATCGTGATGCTCGACCGCCAGGCCCAGCTTGATGAAGACCCAGCCCAGCAGGTCGACCGGGATCAGGTCGAGGGTATTCATGAGAATGACCCACAGGAACACGGTAAGGGCCAGCGGCGCCACGAAGCGGCGGGAGGTTTCGTTGGGGATGATGGACTTGGCTTCGTCGGCCACCATGCCGACCAGCATCTCGACCCCCATCTGGAAGCGCCCGGGCACCCCGGCGGTGGCCGATTTGGCCGCGCGCCACAGCACGAAAATGACAATGGCGCCCATAAGGATGGACCAGAAAAGCGAGTCGTAGTTGACAACGCTGAAATCAGCGATGGCGGTCTGCTTTTCACCCAGACTGTTCAAGTGAACCAGGTGATGCTGAATATAATCAGACTGTGGCGACGACGCGTTGCTAGCAGCAGCCATTGGAACCCTACCCTGTAAACTTATGAGAAGGACGCGCCGTTCGCCAGAACGCCACGCCCGAAAACTTTATACCCATCAAGCTATGGCAAGCGGCGAAACGCCAGCAACAGCACATAACCCTTCAACACGCAAACCAGCCCGAACAACAGGGCGGGCCACACCAGCCAGCCTTGGCCCAAATAGGCGGCCAAGGCCAAAAGCAATACTGCGGAACCCAGCTTGACGAGTTCACCCATGAAAAAAGTGAACGGACTGGCTTGCCGGGAGCTTAATAACCCCATGAGCAGCCGCATCGCGAAAAGCGCATTGGGTATGCAATAGGCACCCGCCCCGATAAGCGCCGATGCCCCTGCCTCTACCCCCGCCACAAGCCAGGAAATAATGCCTGCCGCCAGACCCATGACAGCCTGGGCCGCCAGGGCGCGAAGCAAGCCTCGTCCCGCCTTGTACCTGAGCCGCTCGCGGTCGGCATCGCTAAGCACGATGGCGGCATCGGGGCCCGGACGACCCGCGCCGGATTCTTGCGCGCCGCCACTGTTTTGCATGCTTTCCCCGCGTATTCGCTTGTGGGCAGGAATACCGCCCGCCGCTTTCGCTGCTGCGTACCAACCCGCTCAAAGCAACTTTTTTCAAGCCCGCTTTCGCTTGCCAAAACCCCACCACCACAAGGGCAGCGCCCCACCACCATAAGGCAGCCATAAGGCCACCACTAGGCAAAAAGGCTTTGAATCAGCATCGCTAAAGCGTGTTGCGTCAAACTCGTAGAGTATAACTTTATTTTTTGGCAGTAAGCAAATTGTCAGCTTGTAAAACAACAGTTTCCAGGCGCCGCGGGGGCGACGGCGCAGGGACTCGCAAGAATCGACGAAGAGTGGCCGCGGCCGGGGCGCACAGCCATCTTCGCGGGCCCTTGCAGATCAGCGGTGCTTGAAGTCGGGTTCGCGCTTTTCGATGAAGGCGGCCATGCCTTCTTTCTGGTCTTCGGTGGAGAACAGCGCATGGAAGTTGCGGCGCTCGGCCAGCATGCCTTCGTTCAGCGGCATTTCGTAGGCCCTGTTGATGCACTCTTTGGCCATCATGACCGAAATCAGCGATTTGGAGGCAATGACGCTTGCGGCTTCCAGCGCCTCGTCGAGCAGTTTTTCGGCCGGCACCACGCGCGCCACCAGGCCCGCGCGCTCTGCCTCGTCGGCCTTGATCATGCGGGCGGTCAGCACCATGTCCATGGCCTTGGCCTTGCCCACCGCGCGGGGCAGGCGCTGCGTGCCGCCAAAGCCAGGAATGATGCCCAGGTTGATTTCAGGCTGGCCGAAACGCGCGTTGTCGGCGGCGATGATGAAGTCGCACTGCATGGCGAGCTCGCAGCCGCCGCCCAGCGCATAGCCCGACACCGCGGCAATGATGGGCTTGCGGATGCGGCGCAGGGATTCCCAGTTGTGGCCCAAGTAATCCTGGCTGTACACATCGGCGTACGACCAGTCTTTCATGGCGGCGATGTCGGCGCCCGCCGCGAAGGCTTTTTCATTGCCGGTGATCACGATGGCGCCGATGCCGTCGTCGGCGTCGAAGGCCCGCAGGGCTTCGGCCAGCTCGTCGACCACCTGGTTGTTCAACGCATTCAATACCTTGGGACGGTTCAAGGTAAGCAGCCCGACCCTGCCACGGGTCTCGATCTTTACCAACGCTTCGGTCATGCCCTTTTCCTCTTGCACAGTAATATAGGGGAATGAAAACAGAACCCATACTTTACAGCCTAACGCCCTTCGATCCCGCCGGCCACCGTTTTCGCGTCGAGCTGCGCATACCCCGCCCCCATGCGCGCGGCCAGCAGCTGACCCTGCCCGCCTGGATTCCGGGCAGCTACCTGGTGCGCGACTTCTCGCGCCAGATCGAGACCATCAGCGCGCGCAGCGGCGGCAAGCCCGTGGCCGTGCGCAAAAGCGGCAATCACAGCTGGCAGTGCGGGCCCTGCAACGGCCCCCTGCATGTGGAATATACGGTCTACGCCTGGGATCTTTCCGTGCGCGGGGCACACCTGGACGAAACCCACGCTTTCTTCAACGGCACCAGCGTCTTTCTTTCGCCCACCGGCCACGAGCGAACGCCCTGCCTGCTGCATCTGCACCCGCCCGCGCACGCCCGCAACTGGAAGGTATACACCAGCCTTCCGCTGGCAAGCGGCCGCGCCGCGGCGGCCAGGCGGCATGGCTTCGGGCTGTATTCCGCACCCGACTACGACGCGCTCATCGACCATCCGGTCGAGATGGGCACGCCGCAGGTCGCCCGCTTCACGGCGCACGGCGCCGAGCACGAACTGGTCTTCACCGGCGTCCTGCCCAATCTCGACATCAAGCGCATCGCCGCCGACGTCAAGAAGATCTGCGAAGCGCAGATCGCCCTGTTCGAGCCCGAGTCGCTGCGCGCGCCCTTCCTCGACTCGGCTGACCGCTATGTATTCATGACCATGGTGGTGGGCGACGGCTACGGCGGGCTCGAGCATCGCGCCAGCACCGCTTTGATGGCTTCGCGCCGCGACCTGCCCACCCTGGGCCGTGCCGACGCCGGCGAAGCCTACGAGAACTTCCTGGGCCTGGTCAGCCATGAGTACTTCCACACCTGGAACGTCAAGCGCATCAAACCGGCGGCTTTCGCGCCCTACGATCTCGCGCGCGAGAATCAGACACAGCTGCTTTGGGTGTTCGAGGGGTTCACTTCGTACTACGACGACCTGATGCTGATGCGCTCGGGCGCCATAGACCAGAAAGCCTACCTGGCCCGCCTGGCCAAGACGATCACCGCCGTGCGGCGCGGGCCGGGCCGGTACAAGCAGTCGGTGGCCGAAAGCTCCTTCGACGCCTGGACGCGCTACTACAAGCAGGACGAAAACTCGCCCAACGCACTGGTCAGCTACTACACCAAGGGTTCGCTGGTGGCTGCGGGGCTGGACATGCTCATCCGCCGCGAAACCGGAGGCGCCAAGTCGCTCGACGACGTCATGAGGCTGATGTGGCGCCGCTACGGCAGGCGCTTCTATCAGGGCCAGGGCAAGGGCGTGCCCGAAGACGCCATGGGCGGACTGGTGCTCGAAGCCACGGGCGTCGACGCCTCGGGCTTCATCCAGCGCTATGCCCACGGCCGCGACGATGTGCCGCTTGAGTCGCTGTTTGCCAGCCAGGGCATCGCGCTGAACTGGAAGGCCTCTTCCAGCATACCGACGCTGGACATCCGCACCCGCGTCAATCACGAAGAAGTACAGATCGCCACCGTGTACGAAGGCGGCGCCGGGCATCGGGGCGGGCTTTCCGCGGGCGACACCCTGGTTGCCGTTGACGGCCTGCGCGTCAGCCGCGACGGCGGGCTGGACCGCTTGCTATCGGCCTACCAGGCGGGGCAAACGGCAACCATCCATGTGTTCCGCAGAGATGAGCTGCGAGCCTTCGAGGTAGTGCTTGCCGAACCCGATCAGGGCGAGTGCGTGCTGTCGGTGGAATGATCGGCCCACAGCTCTGGGCAAAGAACACTAGGACAAAGCCTCGATCCGGGCCTGGATCGCCTTGGCCGCCGTAACCCCGTCGGCCATGGCCGTGACCACGCAAGGGTGAAAGCGCTGCGCCACTTCGCCCACCGCGTAGACGCCCTCACAACTGGTCTGGGCCGTGGCCATGTCCGTTTCGATGAACCCCCGCCCAGAGCGCGCCAGCCCCAGGCCCTGGGCAAACCCCACGCAGGGCTCCCAGCCGTAGAACACCATGATGAGATCGTAAGCCCGGCCATTCACCGTGCGCGCCCGTGGATCGACCCTGTATTCGCCCAGCATCACCTGGTTCGAGGGCAAGCGCCGCACGAACTGGCGCTGCGCCCTGATCGTGCGCGCATAAACATGGGCCTCTTCGGCCCCGTGTTCCAGGGCATACAGCGCATTCTCAAAGCCGTTGTCGCCGCCCCCCAGCACCGCCACCCGCAGCCCACTGAAATTCTGGGCCACGATATGGTCGCCCGGCCCCACCAGCACCCCCGGAAAGGGGCGCCCCCGATCGGAGGCGGTTTCCGCATCGGCGTCCGCAAGCGTACGGGCGCGCGTGCCTGTGGCCAGCACCAGATGGCGGCCGCGCAACGCGCCTTCGCGGGTGGTGACGGCAAAACCGCCGTTGATCGACTCGACAGCCATTACAGGCTGCGAAAGCAGCAAGGGCACCCGTGCGCGCCGCAGGCTGATCGCAAAATTCTCGGCCACCTCGGGGCCCGTATGCCCGGGCAGTGATGCGTTCCAGTCGTCGGGAAACGGATGAGCCAGGCACAAGCCGCCCACCTGCGCGCCCGCCTCGACCAGTAGCGGCGCAAAGCCCAGGCGCGCAAGCCATAGCGCGCATGACGCTCCACCGGCGCCGGCGCCGATGATGATGGCGTCGTATATCTGTTCGTCGTGCATCAGTCTTTTGTTCATTTCGTCCACGCCGGCTGCCTGGATGGCGAGGCAGAGATTGAGGCCAATGATATATCATCCAACAACGCCCTTCTCTTTGCAGCCTCGCAAGAACACATCATGCCCACACGACGTATATTCTTTACCCAACTGGCCCTGGACGCCCGCATCGGGATCCTGGAGCACGAGCTTCGCGCCACCCAGCCCCTGCACATCGACGCCGAACTCGACGTCGATGTCAGTCAACCGGTTCACGACCAGAACATCCAGACGGTTCTGGACTATCGCCTGCTGCGCGAAGCTATCGTGAAAGAATGCACCCAGGCCCACGTCAATTTGCTGGAAACCCTGATCGAGCGGGTGGTCGAGCGGCTGTTCCGCGAGTTTGCGGAAGTACAACGGGTTAAAATCCGCATCAGCAAGCCCAGTGCATTCTCCGACTGCGCCGCGGTGGGCATCGAACTGGAACGCAGCCGATAGCCAAACGCGGCCCCAATGCCCGGCGCCCCGCGCCGGCCCAAAGCCATGGACACCTTCAACCCTACCTCGCCGGCCCCGCATCGGGACGATACCGACACGCATGCCGGCGACGCTGCCGCGCGCGCCCTGCGCGACCGGCGCCAGCGCACCCACGACAACAAGCTGACCAAGCGCCTGATGCGCGAAACCGGCCGCGCCATCGCCGACTTCAACATGATCGAAGAAGGCGACAAGGTGATGGTGTGCCTGTCGGGCGGCAAGGATTCATACAGCCTGCTCGACATTCTGCTGACGCATCAGTCGCGCGCGCCGTTCAAGTTTGACATCGTCGCGGTAAACCTCGACCAGAAGCAGCCCGGCTTTCCCGACCACGTGCTGCCCCAGTACCTGGAATCGCTGGGCGTGCCCTTTCATATCGAAACCCAGGACACTTATTCTGTGGTGACGCGCGTCATTCCGGAAGGCAAGACCATGTGCTCGCTGTGTTCGCGCATGCGCCGGGCCATTCTGTACCGCGTCGCCTCTGAACTGGGCGCCACCAAGATCGCGCTGGGCCATCATCGCGACGACATCCTGGCCACTTTCTTCCTGAACCTGTTCTACGGCGGGCGCATGAAGGCCATGCCGCCCAAGCTGATGTCGGACGACGGCAAGAACATCGTCATACGCCCACTGGCCTATGTGGCCGAGAAAGACCTGATCGCCTACGCCAGCCTCAAGCAGTTCCCCATCATTCCCTGCAACTTGTGCGGCTCGCAAGAGAACCTCAAGCGCCAGGAAATGAACCGCATGATCGCCGAGTGGGACAAGAAGATGCCCGGCCGCTCGTGGAATGTGTTCGGGGCGCTGAATCGGGTGGTGCCCTCGCACCTGATGGACAACCGGCTGTTCGACTTTGCCGGCCTGAAGGCCACGGGCGTGGCCGACGAAGACGGCGACATGGCCTTCGACGCCGAAGACTTCGATGCCCCGATTGCGGGTTTCGAGCATGAAGACGGCGGCGAGGCTGCGCACGATGCAGTCCTGGAAACGAAGCCGGCTGCCGCAAAGCGACCGGTCGTCTTCATGACCGACCTGCGGGCGGAGCGCAAGGCCTGATCGGCGGTTGCCGCGTTGCCGTAGCCTACCGGCGGCCACCGCCGGGCAACCGGCCCGGGGCCCGGCCGTCCGACTCGACCTGCGTGCCTAGAATGATTGCATGAAGCGCCGGGCCGCATGTGGGCCCTGCAGCGATCAGCCCGCGGGCTGATCCATGCCTTCCCAGCGGGGGCCTTCGATGTGGATGTCGAACAGGTCCAGCACCCGCACGATGGTGTGGTCGACCATCTCTTCGATGGTGGCCGGATGATGGTAGAAGGCGGGCAGCGGCGGAAACACGATGCCGCCCATTTCGGTGACCGCCGTCATATTTCGCAAGTGCGCCAGGTTGAACGGTGTTTCACGCACCATCATGACGAGGCGGCGGCGCTCTTTCAGCGTTACGTCGGCCGCGCGGGTGATGAGGTTGTCGGACAGGCCATGGGACACGGCCGACAGGGTGCGCATCGAGCAGGGCACAACCACCATGCCCATGGTGGCAAAGCCGCCGCTGGCCAGGGCCGAGCCCACGTCGCGAAAGCTGTACACATGGTCGGCCATGTCGTACACCTGCTGGCGCACCAGGCCCAGCTCGTACTTGATGTTCAGCACGCCGGGCGGCGAAACCACCAGATGCGTCTCGATGCCGCCCACGCCGCGCACCGCCTGCAGCAGGCGTGTGGCATAGATGGCGCCGGTGGCGCCGGTGACACCCACGACCAGGCGGCGCTTTGCGCTCATGCCCAAAGTGCCCGGGCCATGCCCGGAACGGCGCGATAGCCGGCAAGGGCCCCGACGCTGGCCACGCAAAGAGCGAAGGCGGGAAGCCTGAGACAGGCAAGCGCCGGGCGCTTATTCATCGCCGACCGCGCCAGCCTCTTTAAGCACATCAACCAGTTCGCCGCTTTCGTGCATCTCGGCGATGATGTCCGAGCCGCCCAGGAACTCGCCCTTGACGTAAAGCTGGGGGATGGTGGGCCAGTTGGCGTACTCTTTGACGCCCTGGCGCACTTCCTCGTCTTCGAGCACATTGACCGTAACCAGCTTGGTCACGCCCGAGGCCTTCAGGATCTGGATGGCGCGGCCCGAAAAGCCGCACTGGGGAAATTGCGCGGTGCCCTTCATGAAGAGCACGACGGGATGTGTGGTGACCGTCTCGCGAATGAAATCTTGGACTTCGCTCATGATGTTAAGTATCTCCAGGAAATATGCTTCATTATAGGTCGCCGCCAAAAATCCGCTTTACCTCGGCGGCTCTGGCGGCTTGCCGCCGGCAAGCTCTTCATTCAGGCCGATGCTTCAGTTTCCCGCCCGAAATCCTTTCGATTCCGGCCAGGTCGCTCAGGCTGCGCACCTGTTCAAAGCCGGCCTCGAGCAAAAACCGGCGCACGTCGGCCGACTGGTCGTAGCCATGCTCCATCCACAATACGCCGCCGGGCGCCAGCCATTGCGGCGCCCGGGCGGCGATGTGCGCCAGGGCGTCCAGGCCGTCGGCGCCATCCGTCAATGCGGCGGCGGGCTCGAAACGCAAGTCGCCCTGGGCCAGGTGCGGATCGTCGTTGCGGATATAGGGCGGATTGGAAACAATGAGGTCGAAAGGCGCCTGCCCCGCCAGGGGCTGGAACCAGCTGCCCGACAGGAATTCGACCCGCGCGCCCAGCGCCTGCGCGTTGCCCCGCGCCACGCCAAGCGCTTCGTCGCTCAGGTCGGTGGCCACCACCTCGGTGTCGGGTCGCGCCAGCGCCACAGAGACGGCAATGGCGCCGCTGCCCGTGCCCAGGTCCAGTACCCGCGGGCGCTCATCAGCGTAGCTCGCCAGTTCGGCAAGCGCGGTTTCAACCAGCAATTCGGTCTCGGGGCGGGGAATCAGCACGCCCGGACGAACGGCGAAGCAGTGGCCCATGAATTCACGCAGGCCCACGAGATAGGCCATGGGCTCGCCTTGCAGGCGTCGTGCGTGCAAGGCTTCGAACCGGCGCACATGCGCCGCGTCGAGCGGGTCGGTGTCGTGCGCGATGAGCCATGCACGCGACACGTCCAGCACGTGCTGCAGCAGCATCTGCGTTTCAAGCCGTGGCAGCCGGCCATCGGCCAGCAAGCCGCGCACCGTCGCCGCGGCTTGCGCCCGGCTGCCGCCCAGGCTCGGATGATCGCCCTTTTGCGTCTTCATGCGGCCGCCCTTGGCGCCCGCGGCGTCCTAGGCTTCCCCCATGGCGGCCAGTTGCTCGGCCTGGTGCTCGGCGCGCAGCGCGCCGGTCAGTTCCTGCAGGTCGCCTTCCATGATGGCCTGCAGCTTGTAAAGGGTAAGGTTGATGCGGTGATCGGTTACCCGCCCCTGCGGGTAGTTGTAGGTGCGGATGCGCTCGGACCGGTCGCCCGAACCCACCAGGCTCTTGCGCTGGGCGGCCTCTTTGCTTTGCTGCTCTTGCTGCTGCTTGTCTTTCAGGCGCGCGGCCAGCACCTGCATGGCCTTGTCCTTGTTGCGGTGCTGCGAGCGGTCGTCCTGGCACTCTACCACCAGGCCGGTGGGCAGGTGGGTAATGCGAACCGCCGAGTCGGTCTTGTTCACGTGCTGCCCCCCCGCCCCGCTGGCGCGGAAGGTGTCGATGCGCAGGTCGGACGGGTTGATGGTGATGTCGCTTTGCTCGTCGGCTTCCGGCAGCACGGCCACCGTGCAGGCCGAAGTATGGATGCGGCCCTGGGTCTCCGTCTCGGGCACGCGCTGCACCCGATGCGCCCCCGATTCGAACTTCAGGTGGCCGTACACCGCATCGCCGTCGATGCGGGCGATGACCTCTTTATAGCCCCCCACCTCGGACTCGCTTTCGGACATGAGCTCCACCCGCCAGCCCTGGCTTTCGGCATAGCGGCTATACATGCGCAGCAAATCGCCCGCGAACAAGGCGCTTTCGTCGCCCCCCGTGCCTGCACGGATCTCCAGGAACACATTGCGCCCGTCATCGGGGTCGCGCGGCAGCAGCAATATCTGCAGCTCGTCTTCAAGCACCTCGATGCGGTCCTTGCCAAGCTGGTATTCCTCTTCGGCCATGGCCTTCATCTCGGGGTCGGCCATCATCTCTTGCGCCGCCTGGACGTCGGCCTCGGTGCGGACGTATTCATTGAAGGCCTGGACGACGGGATCGATCTCGGCGCGCTCGCGCGACAGCTTGCGGAACTTGTCCATATTGCCCGCTATTTCGGGCTCGGCAAGCATGGCATCGATCTCGATCAGCCGGCGAGCAAGCTGCTCCAACCGGCTGCGCATGGAACTTTTCATAAGAGGAAGAGGATGTGTTTTTGGAAGAAAGGAACGCGCAGACGGGCCAGGGCGGCACCGCTAACGACGGCGTTCGGCGCGGGGCAGCAGGCGCGGCAGCAGGTTGAGAAGCTGCTCGCGCTCGGTGTCTTCGCTGCGGTTGAGCGCCGCCAGCGGACCGTGCATGTATTTTTGAGTAAGGCTATGGGCCAATTGCTCGAGCACTGCCTCGGGCGCCTCGCCCCTGGCCAGCAGGCGCATGGCCTTTTCAAGCTCGGCCTGCCGCACCTGGTCGGCCGCCTGGTGGATGTCGACGATGGCCGGCACGATCTGGCGGTTTTGCAGCCAGTGCATGAAGTTCTGCACCCGGGTTTCGATGATGGCTTCGGCCTGCACCACCGCGGCGCGGCGGGCATCGGTGCCGCTTTGCACCATGCGGCCCAGGTCGTCGACCGAATACAGGTACACGTCGGCCAGGCGGCCGACTTCGGTTTCGATGTCGCGCGGCACGGCCAAGTCGATCATGACCATGGGTTTGTGGCGTCGCGAGCGCGTAGCCCGTTCGACCATCCCCAGCCCGAGGATGGGCAGGGAGCTGGCCGTACAGGAAACGATGACGTCGAATTCGGCCAGCCGGTCGGGCAGGTCGGTAAGCTTCATGGCCTTGGCCGTGAAGCGCGAGGCCAGGACATCGGCCCGTTCTATAGTGCGGTTGGCCACCACCATGTTGCGCGGCTTGAGCGCCGCAAAGTGCGTGGCGCAGAGTTCGATCATCTCGCCCGCGCCCACGAACAGCACATTGGTCTGGGTCATATCGCCGAACACGCGCTCGGCCAGCCGTACCGCCGCGGCCGCCATGGACACCGAATGCGCGCCAATGGCCGTTTGCGAGCGGACCTCTTTGGCCACCGAGAACGTGCGCTGGAACAATTGATGCAGCAAGGTGCCCAGGGCTCCGGCTTCGTTCGCGGCGCGCACGGCGTCTTTCATCTGGCCCAATATCTGCGGCTCGCCCAGCACCATGGAATCAAGCCCGCTGGCCACGCGGAAGGCATGGCGCACCGCCTCGTTCTGCTGGTAGCGATACAGGTGGGGTTGCAGGCTGCCCGATTCGACACGATTGAAATCGGCCAGCCAGGCCGGAATCTTGTCGGACACATGCGGCTCGGCCGCGCAGTAGATTTCGGTGCGGTTACAGGTGGACAAAATGGCCGCCTCGCGCACCGAGGAGCCAAACGCCGATTTCAGGCCGTCAAGCGCCGGCCGCAGGACGTCAAGCGGCATGGACACGCGCTCGCGCACCGAAACAGGCGCGGAGACGTGGTTCAAGCCGAAGGTAAGGACGTCTACGGACATAAATTGGAGGCAATTGGGGGCGGGCGGCACATAGTTGGCCCAACTGAACACGATTATAACCCCAGGAGACCTACGGGAAAACCCTGAATCTTTGCAGACCGTCCTCTTCTCGGATCCGCCTTTCCCTCAGTCTGAAACACCTCAGTGAGAACTCAGTGGGAAGGGTGGCAAGGCGGCAACGATTAAACGCTTCACTCTTTTTTCGAGGGCTGCGTGGTTCCAAGCGGACCAACAAAAATTCGTGTATCATTTCGCCTTTCTTGGCCTGGTAGCTCAGTTGGTAGAGCAGCGGATTGAAAATCCGCGTGTCGGTGGTTCGATTCCGCCCCAGGCCACCAGAATTCGAAGCCCCTGGTTCACTTGAACCAGGGGCTTTTTCGTTTTCTGATTCCATGGTTGACTACCCCTGTCCGCCTAGAAGCTTGGGCTCTTCCTCGCAAGTGAAAGGTTTCCATCGCGAAACAGCCGGTCGAACTCGCTGCCATCGCAGGAAACATCGTCCAGGTTAAACACTGGACGGAAAATCCGCTGCACGTCGCGAATGTGCTCACCGATAGCGACTGATGGCGGCTTGGCGGGTGGATGGGTCGGAAACCAGATAGCTCGCCGTGTTGGAGGCTTCATCGAAGAAAGACTGAATGTCAACGGCAGGAAGCATGACTTGTCCTTGCAGGGCACAGAGTCTTGAAAATATATATTAGTTTATGCTAAATTAGAAAAACAAGAAATAAATCGGGGTTGTGACCATGAAAGACAAGCAGTTCATACAAGACGGGGCGGCGCAGGCGGCTGCCATGCTTCGAACCGTCGGCAATGAGCACCGCTTGTTGATTCTCTGTCTACTGATTGAGCATGGGGAAATGACGGTAGGCGCGCTGCATGAATATGTGCCCTTGAGCCAATCCGCGCTGTCCCAGCATCTGGCCAAGATGCGCGAGGAGGGCCTGGTGACGTTCCGCCGAGAGGCGCAGACGCTGCATTATCGGATCGACAACCCGAACGTGGCCACCCTCATTGCCACACTCAAGACTATTTTCTGTCCTTGAACCGACCGCCCGGAGTCAATTGCCATGTCTTTAAAGCCTATTTCTCCCCAAGCGGCCCGCGACCTTATGAGTCACGGCGCAATCCTGATCGACATCCGTGCAACGAACGAATATGCTCGCGAGCACATCGCCGCCGCACGCCACGTCCCCATGGAAGATCTGAAAAGCGCGGCGCCGCTTGACGCTGCGGCGGGCGTCATCTTCCACTGCCGATCCGGCAATCGCACGCGGGTCAGTGCCCAGACACTCAGCGCATGCGCGGCCTGCGAGGCTTATGTGCTGGACGGGGGACTCGATGCCTGGAAAAAAGCCGGGCTGCCCGTGGTGACAGATACTTCCCAGCCAATGGAGTTGCAGCGCCAGGTGCAGATCACGGCAGGCTCGCTGATCCTGTTGGGCGCCGTACTGGGCGCCACGGTCTCACCCTGGTTTCATGCGCTGTCGGCAGCCATCGGCGCAGGCTTGGTGTTCGCTGGGCTGTCTGGATTCTGTGGGATGGCCCGCCTGCTGATGCGCATGCCATGGAATCGTAAGGCGCTGGCCGGTTGAACTGGATACTATGGTGGCAAGCTCGTGCGACTCGCGTATGAAACTTCCGGCACAGTCGACTCTGCAGAACTCCATCTCTGGAACCAAGCTGCATTTCGATAAGTCTATTGGCCCGCCATTCAGAAGCACATCCGTGAGCCCGACGTCGGAAAGAGGTTCAAAGCATCACGCCAGATGCACGCGGTTGCGCCCGACCGCCTTTGCCCGGTAAAGCGCAGCGTCTGCCCTAGCCAGCGCGCCGCGAAGGTCGTCTCCATGCGCAGGATAACAAGCGACGCCCAGAGAAATGGTCACATTTCCGATGACGTCAAAACGAGCCTTCTCCATGGTGGATCGCAGTCGTTCCGCAAAATGCCTTGCCGACTCGAGTCCCGTTTCAGGCAGTAAGGCGACGAATTCATCACCGCCCATGCGCGCTACCACGTCTTCGCTCCGTACTTCAGCCATAATCAAGACGGTAATGGCCTTCAGAACTTCGTCGCCAACGGCATGGCCAAATTCGTCATTGACCGCCTTGAAGTGATCGACGTCTATCATCACCACGGCCACATTCCGCGCCGTCTCCATCAGTTCCTCGATGGCCGTTTCCAGCCCTCTGCGGTTAACGACACCGGTAAGCGGATCCGTCGTTCCTTCACGGTGGAGTTTGCGCATCCGGTTGCCGATCGCCGAGAAACTCTGCATCAGGCCTTCTCGAATCATGGCCGCTTCGAGGTACCAGCCTTTGATAAAGCGGATGCGCAAGAAGTTGGCGCGATTGTCCAAATTAGCCGCAACATCAGCCAACTGGCGCAAGGGATTCGCAATGAGTCGCGATAGCCACCCGATGGCCAGCAAGCTGATGATGAATATGGGCAATGAATAATAAAAAGTCCGCCAAAACAGTTCATCAATGTTGGATAACGCCAGCTTGACCGGCCGCTGGGCGACAACGCCCCAGTCCGCGAACGGTATCGGCGCGTAGCTGATAAGCTGGCCATCGGACTCGACGCCGCTCATGTATTGAGTTCCCCTTCCGCCAGGCGGCACTGCCGGCGCGGATTCCATGTCTTCCGATCGGGAGCCGATGAGACCTTGTGTCGGGTGATAGACAATCCTTCTCTCTGCATCCACGATGTAGAAGTAAGCGCCCTCCTGATAGTGCAACTTGGTCAGAGCGCTTTGCAATGCACTGCCGCTTTGCAAGAGCACCGTGCCGCCTATAAACCCTGCATAGCCGCCATCAGCCGAAAAAATCGGGTGCGCGACGATACTCATCCAGCGGTCGCCCGGCCCTTTGAAAGCCCCGCTGATCGCCGTGGCTTCTTTCGCGTTGAGCAGTTCTCTCGCTTGCGGCGCCTCTAGAAAGGCGTTCAAGAAAGCGCTTCTGGGTTTGGCGGCGATGATCTTGCCCGATATGTCGACTGCAATGATTGCGTCGAAGGCATCGGTAATGCTGGCAAGCTGGTCGAACTCATTTTGTATGGCGGCAGGATCGAGCCGAGTTTCAGTAATGTCCAACGCGGCGGCCTGCAGTGCCTGGGCGGATGATTCAAAGAAGGAATCCGTCGCGTGCGCAAGCTTCTCGGCATAGGCGCGGTTCGTGTCGAAGCTATGCCTGAGCAGCAGGCCATGCTGCACCTTGTATGCGGCATGAAGGCTGTTGGCCAGGGCCAGAAATACGAAGAACAGACACAAGCACAGGATGAGACATCGTAGGTCGATGCGGAAAAACGGCTTGGATGCCTCCGTCGGATTGATGTTGGCCATTGATAAGGTGAGTCGGTTCGGCAATGGTCGCCATTCTAGCAATTGCCTGGGCTTGCCTTCCGAATGTTCGGTCAACGCCCCCGAGGCTTCCCTGCCTGTATACTTTCATTCATATAGCTAAGCGCATTGCTATGTGCTTTAAATGTATTTTGCGGCCAGGACCTGCCCTGCGCAGGGTTTGAATCCACTTCGCCGCAGCCCAACCCGACTACAAGAGGTCATCATGAGCGTGATAGACACCGTTCCCTCTCCCGTGCGCCTGTCGGCCGTGGCCGCGCCCGGCCAGCCCGAGCCCACGCCCGCGCTGGAAAAACTCTACCGCGGCTTCGAAGAAGAGCTGCTGGTGCCTCTATGGACCGAGATCGGCGGCCTGATGCCGCTTGCGCCGAACAGCAAGGCCAGCCCCCACCTGTGGCGCTGGGATCGCCTGCTTGAACTGGCCGACGAGGCCGGGCGCATCGTGCCCGTGGGCCGCGGCGGCGAGCGCCGCGCCATCGCCCTGGCCAACCCCTCGCTGGGCGGGCGTCCCTATGCCACGCCCACGCTGTGGGCTGCCATCCAGTACCTGATGCCCGGCGAAGACGCCCCCGAACACCGCCACACCCAGCACGCCTTCCGCTTCGTCGTCGAGGGCGAAGGCGTGTGGACCGTCGTCAACGGCGACGAAGTCCGCATGTCGCGCGGCGACTTCCTGCCCCAGGGCGGCTGGAACTGGCACGCCCACCACAACGCCGCCAGCAAGCCCATGGCCTGGATCGACGGGCTCGACATTCCCTTCGCCTACTACACCGAATCGCAGTTCTTCGAGTTCGGCCGCGACGAACTGAGCCAGGCCGAGCGCGTCGCGCCGGAGTTCTCGCGCTCGGAGCGGCTGTGGGGCCATCCGGGCCTGCGGCCGGTCTCGCAATTGGAATCCACGCCCTCTTCGCCCCTGCTGGCCTACCGCTGGGTGGACACCGACCGCGCGCTCACCGAGCAGCTGGCCCTGGAAGACGAAGGCCACGCCGCCACGCTCAGCCCGGGCCATGCGGCCGTGCGCTACACCAACCCCACCAACGGCCGCGACGTGCTGCCCACCATCCGCACCGAGATGCACCGCGTCCGCGGCGGCGCCAGCACGCTGGCGCGTCGCGAGGTCGGCTCGTCGGTGTTCCAGGTGTTCGACGGCGAGGGCTGTGTAACGGTGGGCGAGCGCTCGTGGCAGGTACGCCGCGGCGACATGTTCGTGGTGCCGTCGTGGGTCAGCTTCCAGGCCAGGGCCGACGCCGGCCGGGCCTCGCTCGACTTGTTCCGCTTCAGCGACACGCCCATCTTCGAGGCCCTGCACCAGCAGCGCAGCGAAATCGTCCAGCAGACCTGAGGCCGCACAAAGCGGGGCGCCTTGCGCCCCGCCGGTTTGCCCTATGCCCGTTCGCGAAAACGAACGGGCATTTTTCATGAGTGCGGTACCGCCGCACCGGTACATGCGGTGCCGGCCGCAGGATTTCGCCACCGCCTAAAATAGCGCCATGAAGACAGCAGCTTTATCCCGCGCGGCCCGCGCTTCGGGCCCACGCTCTGCAAAAGGGCAGTTTGTAGCGGCCATCGTTGGCGCAGCGGCCTTTGCGCACCTGCTCAACGACATGATCCAGGCCATGCTGCCTGCGATCTTCCCCATGCTGAAGTCGCAGTTTACGCTCAGCTTCGGCCAGATCGGCATGATCACGCTGGTCTACCAGGTAACGGCATCATTGCTGCAGCCCTGGATAGGCCTGTATACAGATAAGCTCCCCAAGCCCTACCTGCTGCCTTGCGGGATGATGGTGACCTTGGCGGGCATTGCGCTGTTGGCCAGCGCGCCCAGCTATCCCATGCTGCTGCTGGGCGCGGGGGTGGTGGGCGTGGGCTCGGCCACTTTCCACCCCGAAGCGTCGCGCGTCGCCCGGCTGGCATCGGGCGGACGCTTCGGCACCGCGCAATCGACCTTCCAGGTGGGCGGCAACACCGGTTCGGCCCTCGGCCCCCTGCTTGCGGCGGCCATCGTCATTCCCCACGGACAACCCGCCATCGCCTGGTTCATGGTCGCGGCATTGATCGCCATCGCCGTCCTGTTCCGCCTGACACGATGGACGCTCAAGCATGGGCAGGCCCAATTGAAGGGGCTGGCCCGCCATCAGCAGGAAGGCTTGAGCCGTTCCCGCCTGATCCGCGCCATCGTGGTCATTTGCGTCCTGATGTTCGCAAAGTTCATCTACATCGGGTCCTTCACCAACTACTTTACCTTCTACCTGATCCAGCGCTTTGACCTGTCCATCCAGCAAAGCCAGCTTTTCCTTTTCCTCTTCCTGGGCTCGGTCGCCCTGGGCACCTTTGCGGGCGGTCCCGTGGGCGACCGCATCGGCCGCAAGGCGGTCATCTGGATTTCGTTCCTTGGCGTCGCGCCGTTTGCCCTGGCGCTGCCGCATGTCAATCTGTTCTGGACGGGCGTGCTCGCCGTCATGGTCGGGCTGGTCATGTCCTCGGCGTTCGCCGCCCTGGTCGTCTATGCCCAGGAAGCCGCGCCGGGCCGCGTGGGCCTGGTTTCAGGCCTGATGTTCGGCCTGATGTTCGGCATCAGCGGCATCGGCGCCGCCGGCCTGGGACTGCTGGCCGACCGGTACGGCGTCGTCTGGGTCTACGGGCTGACATCTTTCCTGCCCTTGCTCGGGCTGGCAACGGCGCTGCTTCCCAGCACCCGCAATCGCATGCTGCTGCTGCGGAAAACATAGGGCCACGCGCGCAAACCAATGAACGGGTAAAATCGGCATCCGGATTTTTCGAGCCCGACCATCATGAGCAAAAAGCGCATGTTCTTTGCGCAGGTTGCATTTCCCGCGTCGCGCGGCCACACGGCCGCCAACGACGACATTCACACTAACCCCTGCCTGAGTTGCGGTGCGTGCTGCGCGCATTTCCGCGTCTCGTTCTATTGCGGGGAAATCGCAGGCGAAAATGGCGGAACGGTGCCGCCGGATCTGGTAAGCCAGGTCGGCCCCTTGCGGGCCTGTATGAAGGGCACGGAGTACGGCGGGCAACGCTGTGTGGCGCTGCGCGGCGAGGTAGGGCAAGAAGGAACGCACTGCGCCATTTACGAACAGCGCCCTTCCCCCTGCCGGGACTTTCCGGCATGGGAGGAAGACGGCACGCCAAATCCTGATTGCCAGAAGGTGCGGGCAAAGTTTGGTCTGGCTGCGCTGCCGCACATCGAACAGGACAATGACCGGGACCCGGGCAAAGCGCCGCCGGGGCAAGGCGATGTGGCGGCCTGAGTCTGGCTGGCCGGCATGGACTGTATGAAAAACATCGACGTCCCTCTGCTAATTGAGGGTTGACTGGAAGCACAGGATACGAATGCTTCAATCCCAGGACGACTCGGGATTCAAATGCCGTGATAGCTCCATGGCATCGTGCAGCACACGAGCGACCACCACTAGTTCGGCGGAGGCAGTCAGCCGGTAGCGGGCCATTAACGTGGCGTGACTACACTTTTTGCCGCCTGTTGACCCAATCGGCCAACGAATGCCTCAAGATCGGAATCGGCAACATCGGAATAGCGCCCGGCAGCCAGATCAGCCCAGCCTTTCTCTACCGCTTCACGCAACGCTACGAGCTTGGCAGCATTCACTTGCTCGCGCCGCTCTATGAGCCGCAGGCCTTCGCGCAGCACTTCACTGACGTTCTGGTAGCGGCCTGACTGCACCAGACTTTCTACCAGCTGTTGTTGATGCTCGGTAAGTACGACGTTGCGAGTAGGCATGACTTCGATTCCGAAAAATGGCAATTTTCGAAGGAACAGAATAACACCATTGGCATATTATGCCAATCTGAATGCGCCGCTCGGAACCGGCCGGGGCGGCTTTCAGTCCTGGACGAACTCGTACCGATAATGCGGCTCGTCCGGGTCGTCAACCGCCCTGAGATAGCCCGCGGTGGGGTCGGGAAAATGCGCCGGGAACAGCAGCGTGCCGCGCCCTGCATGCTCGCTCATGAAGGCAAGCCGGGTCTTGCGCGACTGGTTCGCGTCAAAACAGAACCGGGTGCTCCAGCCCGGGAAACGGCATTGCAAGGGATGGTGCAGCAGGTCGCCGGTGATGATGGCGTTCTGGCCTTCGCTGCTGATCTCGATGCAGACGTGGCCCGGCGTGTGTCCCGGCGCATGCAGCAGGCGCAAGGAGCCGTCGATCTGGTGGCCGACACCCACGATCTCGGCCAGCCCGGCCTCGAAGATCGGGCGCACGCTGTCTTCGACATAGTCGCCCGTGCGCTGCAGCGCGCTGCGGCCCGCTTCGCTGCTCCAGTATTCGTATTCTTTATCGACGAAAAGATATCTGGCATTGGGAAAGGTGGGCACCCAGCGCCCGTCGGCCCAGTGCGTATTCCAGCCGATATGGTCCACGTGCAGGTGGGTCGACAGCACGATGTCCACCTGTTCGGGCGCGACACCCGCCTGCGCAAGGCGATCGAGCCAGTTCCAGCGGGCTTCGTCGAACTCGGGCCTGACCCTTTGCTTGCAGTCGCCCACGCAGGTGTCCACCAGGATGATTTTTCCGGCGTTGCGCAGGAGGAAGCTTTGCATGCATATCACCAGGCGGTCGCTGGCCGGATCGTAAAGCCTGGACGACAGCCAGTCGCCCTGCCGGGCAATGGTGTGCGGATCGGAATCGGGAAATATCTCGGCCGGATGCAGCAAGGGACCGCTGGACTCAACGACGAGATCGACCTGGACGGCGCCGATCTGGAATTTGCGGATGGGGTTGCTCATGAGGTTCATCATTTTTCGTTGGAGGGTTGGCCGGGCATCCGGTACTAGCGATAACGCTAATCCGCAAAACGGCGTTCCGGCCGGGAATAGCGTACCATCGACTCCACCATGACCGCCGCCCATCCGATCAGCTACCGAAAGGTCCTGTACCTGGCCGTTCCCATCATTCTGGCCAACCTGACCCAGCCCTTGATGTCGGCGGTGGACACGGCCGTCGCCGGCCATCTGCCGGGCGCCCACCATCTGGCGGGGGTGGCCCTGGGCAGCCTGTTCTTCAACCTCCTGTTCTGGGTGTTCGGCTTCCTGCGCATGGGCACCACGGGCGTGGTGGCGCAGTATTTCGGCGCGGGCAAGGCCGAGTCCATCGTGCTGACGGTCGGACGAGGCGTGCTCCTTGCCGTTGCCATCGGCCTGTTGATACTGCTGCTGCAGCGCCCCCTGATCAACGGCGGGCTCGCCCTGCTGGGCGCGTCGAACGAGGCGGCCGAGCAGGCGCGCCTCTATGCCTACGGCCGGGTCTGGTCGGCGCCCTTCACGCTGACGAACTACGTCATCCTGGGCTGGCTGCTGGGCTGTCAGCGGGTACGCATTGCGCTGGCCATCCAGATACTGATCAATATCGTCAACCTGGCCGCGGTGCTGGCTTTCGTATATGGGCTGGACTGGGGAGTAAGCGGAATCGGCCGCGCCACGGCGCTGGCCGACTTCAGCGGCATGGCTGTGGGGGCCGTGCTGCTGTGGCGCAGCTACCGGCCGCAGCTGGGCGCCATACGCTGGATCGAGATCTTCGAACCCACCGCCTTGCGCCGGCTCGTCCAGATCAACGGCCACATCTTCATCCGCACCGCCTGCCTGCTGGCCACATTCGCCTGGTTCACCCACCTGGGCGCCAGGCAGGGCGACGCCCTGCTGGCGGCCAATGCCATTTTGATGAACTTCCTAAGCTTTACCTCATACGGCCTGGACGGCTTCGCGCATGCGGCGGAGACCCTGGCCGGGGCCGCCGTGGGGCGCCGCAACGCCCGGCAGCTGGCGCGCGTGATTCGCGTCTGCATGGTGTGGGGCCTGATCGGCTCGGTGATGTATACGCTGGTTTACAGCACCGCCGGGGCGCGGCTGATCGGCCTGCTCACCGACCAGCCGGAAATCGCCGGCCTGGCCCGGCTGTACCTGGTCTGGGCGGTGCTGGCGCCCCTGGTCTCCATGCCCGCTTATCTGTACGACGGCGTGTTCATCGGTGCAACGCGCACCAAGCCCTTGATGCTCATCATGCTGGGATGCTCGGCCGCCTTCCTGGCGCTGTCGCTGGCGCTGCTTCCGCTTCTGGGCAACCACGGCCTGTGGCTGTCGTTCCTGATATTCAACGGCCTGCGCGGGGCGGGACTGAAGCTGGCGCTGCGGCCGAGCATATATCGGCAGATGGAAGAGCCCAGTGGTTCGCCCGTCCATACCGGCTGAACGGCCCTACCCTGCGTGCGGCGGCTTTCCTTCTATGCGCCCACCACCGACACTGCCTTGGTGTTGAGATAAGCCTCGAGCGCCTCGGGGCCGCCCTCGGTGCCGTAGCCCGAATCCTTGACGCCGCCAAAGGGCATTTCGGCCGAAGGAGTGGCGGGCTGGTTGATCCACAGCATGCCGGTCTCGACCTTGTTCGACAACAGTTGCACATTCTTGAATGAGCGCGTAAAAGCATAGGCCGCCAGGCCGTAGGGCAGGCGGTTGGCTTCTGCGATGGCTTCCTCGAGCCGGTCGAAGGTGCGCACGCCGGCGATGGGGCCGAAAGGTTCTTCGTTGAACAGATCCGACTCCAGCGCCAGCTCGCTGACGATGGTGGGCGCAAAGAAGTTGCCCGCTTCGCCCACACGCTCGCCGCCCGTCAGGATGCGGGCGCCGCGCCGGCGGGCGTCGGCCACCATTTTTTCCATGGCCGCGACACGGCGCGGGTTGGCAAGCGGCCCCAGCGTCGTGCCTTCGGCCAGCCCGTCGCCCAGCTTGAGCGACTGCGCGTACTGGGCCAGCGCCCTGGTGAATTCGTCCGCGACGCTGGAATGGACCAGGAAGCGGGTGGGCGAGATGCACACCTGCCCGGCGTTGCGGAACTTGGAGGTGGCGGCCACCTTGGCAGCCAGCTCGAGGTCGGCGTCTTCGGCGACGATGACGGGCGCGTGGCCGCCCAGCTCCATGGTGACGCGCTTCATGTGCTGGCCCGCCAGGGCGGCCAGTTGCTTGCCCACCGCCGTGGAGCCGGTGAACGTGACCTTGCGTATGACCGGATGCGGGATCAGATAGCCTGAAATCTCGGCCGGGTCGCCGAAGACCAGGCCCACGACGCCGGGCGGAATGCCGGCATCGACAAAGCAGCGCAGCAGCGCGGCCGGCGAGGCGGGCGTTTCTTCGGGCGCCTTGCACAGGAATGAGCAGCCGGTGGCCAGCGCGGCGCCCAGCTTGCGCACGATCTGGTTGACCGGAAAGTTCCAGGGCGTAAAAGCCGCCACCGGCCCCACGGGCTCTTTGAGCACCCACTGCTGGGCGGCCACGTTGCGGCCCGGCACGATGCGGCCGTACACGCGGCGTCCTTCGTCGGCGAACCAGTCGATAATGTCGGCGCCGGCATTGACTTCGCCCCTGGCCTCGGCCAACGGCTTGCCGTTTTCCTGGGTCAGCAGGCGGGCGACGTCCTCGGCCCGCTCGCGCAGCAGGGCCGCTGCGCGGCGCATGACGGCGGCGCGTTCATACACCGAGGCATTGCGCCAGGCCTCGAAACCGCTTTGCGCCGCGGCCAGGGCCCGGTCCAGGTCGGCGATGCCGGCATGGGCCACGGTGCCGATGGCCTGGCCGGTGGCCGGGTTGCGCACCGGGATGGTCTTGCCGCTGGCCGCCTCCACCCATTCGTTTGCGATCAGAAGCTGCGTATCGGGGTAGGCGGGGCTGCTCATGGCGTTTTACCTATACCTGTATTCAAGAAGTTGAGGAAGCGGCGCGGGACGTCGGCACCACCGAAACCGGATCCAGATCCGGGCTGCGGATTCGGGATGCCGGTGGCCGCGCCGGACATCATCCTGATGATAACGCTGTTGCGGCGGGGCAAGCCGTTCCGGCGGGCGCGACGGAACCAGCCTTGAATTGCGCTGATCCGGTCAGCAAGGCTACACGCCCGGCAAATAAAGCGGCCCCGGCGGCCCAGAAAACGCCTCGCATCAACGTTCCGCCAGCGCCCCTTCCAGCGCCTTGCGTCGGCTGGCGGTCTCTTGCCGCGCGGCCTGCCTGCGCTCGCGCAAAGTGCCGATATGGTCTTCTTCCTTCTCGAGCGCGGCCAGATAGCGCTGGCCCAGGGCGCTATCGGGGGGCACGGCCGCCAGATTGTCGCGCACGCGCGCCTGGTTCCCGGCGGCTTCGCCCAATTGCTCTTCAAGCATCTGCTCCTGGCGCTGGGCGTCGGTCAGCTCGCGGCGCAGATCGGCCAGCCGGCGCAGCTCATTCTTGCTGCGCTCGTCGGCGGCGTTTGCGCTCCATGCGGCCAGGGTCTGTTCATTGGTGTCGACCAGGGCCACGGCCTGCTGTTCCTGGCGCGACGCCACGGCGCGCACCGTGGCGCTGCCCTGCGCGGGCACCTCTGCGCGCAGCCTGTAGTGCGTGGCTGTTTCGCCCGCAAGTTGATCGGATTCGAGCTTCCAGCCTTGCCTGCGCGGCTGCTCGATGATGACGGTACGCGGCGCGTCGGGCGCGCCCTTGATGGTATAGACGGTTTCCCGGCGCAACAGGCGCTGGGCGCGCAACACCCCCTGGCTGATGCTGAGTTCGGACAAGCGTTCTCGCGGATGCTGCTCGGCGCGCACCTCGACCTTGCCGTCTTCGGCGAAATACAGGAAGCGGCTTTCTCCCATCGGAATGGATGGCAGCTGGGCATCGCCCAGATGGCCACCCCGCTCGTCGTACACGGTAAGTATGCCCGGCGGCAGGCTGCCCTGCGTGGTGTTCTTGAGCCATACCGCCGCCACGGGATGAGGCCCGCCACGGTCGGCCTGGAATACGGACACCCGCTCGGCCTGCACCTGGGCGTCGATAAAGGGCACAGAGGCCGTCTGGCCCGCCGCCACGGTAATGGGCCGGG
>Ga0180218_1000369_pt1 | contig 48602 bp, 35 predicted proteins | sample eDN3rd37CKraftBY_FD_151334 | JGI IMG/M metagenome (GOLD analysis project Ga0180218, IMG submission 151334) | Enriched backyard soil microbial communities from Emeryville, California, USA - eDNA 3rd pass 37_C Kraft BY (version 2) (version 2) | ecosystem: Environmental > Terrestrial > Soil >... | reverse complement strand
GTGAAATACAGCACCCCGCTGGCCGTGATCCACGATCCCGCCACGCGCACCGCCACTTCCTGCCAGAACTTCTTCCGGTTGAGGACCAGAGCGGCGAGGATCAGCGTCAAGAGCGTCACGCTCAGAACCGTCGCTGCGCCGGCGAGAAGCGCGGACGCAAACGTTTCCGCATCGGGCTGGGCGTCCAGGCCGACCGCGACGCCGCCAATGAGCGCCAGCACCGCGACGGCGCCCGCCCTCACGCGCAAGCCTGACGTCACCAGGGCTGCGGCAGCAAGCGCTACGCCAAGCAGCAGGCCAGTGCTAATTCCATGGGCGGTCCACAAGACGCCTGCGGCAAGGCCGAGTATCAACCCGGCCGCCAAGAAGGGTATGCCCAGCCGGCAGTGTTTTGGGCCGCAGAAGCCGAGCAGCAGGCCGACGGCCACTGTCGCAAGCAACTCCGCCGGCACGATGATAGGGTGGAGGAGACCGGTGTAGAATTCGCCAACGCCCTCCAGAGGCGCATGGGCGCGCGCGGGTGCAGTCGCAACCAGGATCGCTGCTGCCGCAATGCCGGTCGTCGCCCGTCCGTTCATCACACGATGCCGCTCAGGAAAGCGCCGCCCGCCACAGCGATCAAACCGCCCGCGCCGCGCACGAGCATCACGCCCGAAGGCCACCGCACCAGCGCGCCGATCGCGATGCCGCACAGGTGAAGCAGGCCGGTCGCGATCACGAAGCCGAGCGCGTAGGACATCGCATTCGCGGCGTCGGGCATCTCGGCCCCATGCGCGTGGCCATGGAATATAGCGAAGGCACCGACTATGATTGCCGCCACCCAAAGCGGCGGTTTGAACGCAAACGCGACGCACAGGCCGAGGATCACCGCGGAGAGCGCGATTCCGGTCTCCACTCCAGGCAGCTCGATCTGCGCGATGCCAAGCGCGCCACCCAATGCCATGACGAGCGGGAAGACGATCGGCAGAAGCCAGATCGCTGGCGCCCCAAGAAAGGCTCCCCACAATCCGACCGCCACCATGGCGACGACGTGATCGACCCCGAAGACAGGATGGAAAAACCCGCTAAGGAACCCGCTTGAAGCGCCCGTCTCCGTATGCGCGAAGGCGGGGCCCGTCAGGATGAACAGTCCGAGACCGCAAAGCGCCGCTGATGCTCTCGTGATGTCGATTTTCAACTCGATTCCCTTTCCTGGTAAGCGGACCGCGGCACACGGGGGTGGTTGCCGGCCGCTTCCGCCGAGATGCTTCCGTAGCCGCTCACGCGAGGATCCCCGCTACGCGCTCGATGAACCAGACCGATGCGACGATACCGATGGCGTAAGTCGTCGTCGCGAATGCGGAGCGGCCGACTAGCGGCGGGTACCTGAGAGTTCTGACCGACGCCACGATCGCGAGGATCACCGCGATAAAGAACAATTGGCCAATCTCGACGCCGGCGTTGAAAAACAGAAGCGCCAGCGGAATGTCTCTGGGTGGAAGAGCCAGATTGGAGAGCGCGCCGGCGAAGCCGAGGCCATGGAGGAGCCCGAAGGCGAAGGCCACCGTCCATGGACGTAGCGCGGTCAGGCTTTGGTAACCCTGCCGGATGCGAATGATCTCGGCTGCGAGCAGGAGGATGCTGAGCGCGATCGCTGCCTCGACCGGCGGTCCCGGCACATTGACGAACCCCAGCGTCGCAAGTGTCAGTGTAATCGAGTGAGCGGCCGTAAAGGATGTGACCGTCAGAAGGAGAGTTCGCCAGTCTCTCGCGATCAACAACAAGGCGAGCACGAAGAGCAGGTGATCGTAGCCGAACAGTATGTGTTCGATCCCTTGCGTGACGAAGGTTCGCGCAACCTGCAAGGGGCCGGCGGCTGCTTCGATGTCGACCCAAGGCTGAGAGGGGCGGACGAGCAGGGTGGTGGCCGCTCCGTCGGCCAGTTTCACGCGAACGAGAGCATCGGTGATCGTGGCCTGCAGACCGACGATCTCTATGCGCCTGCCGGTCAGTCCGTCAGGCGCCTCGACAATACGACGTTCAACGATGGAGTCCGGAAGCTCACGTTCCGTCGGCTCGGTGACATTGCGCACGCCGTCGGGAAATTGCAGGAGGACGGGCAGACGCATGCCCGACAGCAACGGCGTGCGCCACGTCACGTCGTAACGGTTTGGCCCGATCTGATCGATTTGCAGATAGGCCGGCCGGATCTCGTGCGCGGCCGCCATGGTGGCGAGGCCGAGACACCAGACGAGGACGGCAACCAGGAGCTGCCAATTCGCGCGCCGGCGCTCGTTTGGGCTACTCATTGCGACAGCGTTCCCTCAGAGGCGTTGGCGGCCTGCGGCCCTGACAGTCCCCGCAGGTCGATGTCGTGGAGAGATGGGACAACAACCTTGTAACGTGAGCGCATCTCTTCGAGCGCGTTCCGCTTGATCTCGCGATACCTGTCGTCGAGCCAGGCCGACTTGACGTTTGGCTCGACCTCCTCGAAAGCAGTGACGCGACCGGGCTCTATGGAATCGACCCACACCAGATGCCAGCCATAGCCGGATTGTATCGGCCCCTGCCATGACTTGGGCTTGAGCTGGAAGAGCGTCTCCGCGAATCGAGGGCCGAACTCCTTCGCCACCTGCTCCGGCGTGCTGTCGCCATAGTAGGTCCGGAACATGAAAGGGTCGCCCGCCGAAGCGACTTCCGGCGAATCTGGAAGCTTACCCGTGACGAGATCGAGTGTGGCCGTTGCCGCGTCGCGTGCACCGCCGCCGTGCTTGTCCGGGGAGAAATACAGGTGCTTGAAGCTCACATGCGGAGGCAGCGCAAAGCGGTCGGCATTCTTCGAAAACCATTCCACAAGCTCGGCCTTCGTTGGCTCGTTGATCGCCGCGAGGTCGGCTGCCAGGAAATCCATCTTTTGCGCGAGCCGCCTCTTGATGATCTCGTCGTCGCGATCGAGGCCGAGGGAAACCGCCTCACGGAAAAGGATCTCCTCCGTCACCCTCTGATCCACGAGGCTGCGCAACTGGTCCACCGTGGGCAAGGGGCGGCCTTGGGCCAGCCAGCTCACGGCAAGTTGGCGGATATCGTTCTGCGTCAGCTCGATCTTTTGCCCGTCGGGTCCTGCGTCCCGTTCGCCGCTGACGAAGTGATATGCGCCAAACAGGAGGGCGCCCACCACGAGAAAATGAACAAGTGGCTCGCGCAGAAGGCGTGCCCACCCGCGAGATGGCGCCGCAGCTGCTCGAGTGCCTTGCAGGCCGTCGTCCGGCGTGATTGGGAGCAGCTTCATCCGTGACTTATTCCTGTCGACCGGGCGACGACTGGGATGCCGCTACCGCTGCTGTCGCCGGGCTTTCGTGGAGGTAGCTGAGGATCGCGAACTCGCCGGCGGGGTCCTTCACCGCCTTCGAGCGCATGATTTCGACATAGTCGGCGGTAACCTCCCAGGCTCCCCAATTGGCCAATTCCATGGCCACAAAGCCTGCCATCGGCTTGCGCGCGTTGATGAAGTAGCGATAGGCTTGGACAACCCTTGCCCGCCACACTGCCGTGTCCGCTCCGCCGTGGACGCTGAGCGCCAGCAGGGCAGCTTCGATCTCAGGCAAGGTCCGCCGGCGGTCGGCGAAGAATGTCTGTTCGAGCCAGTCGACACGGCTCGGTCCGCGCAGCTCGAGATCTGCCGCGAGTACTGCCGAAAGGTTCGCCGTTTCTCCTTTGTCCAGTGACGAACCAATACGCCGGTCGATTTCCTTGGCCGCTCCAGGGCCGCCGACAATGCCCAACAGAAGCACGTACGCTGGAAGCCGGGCCTCCAGTTTTTGATCATCGACCCAGGTCGCGATTTTCGCTGCATCGAGCTGTGGCTTGAGCGTCCGAATGGCGTCGTAGGGAGCCCTGGCGAGTTCGCCATACGCGATCTCCGCGGCCAGCGGTTCGGTGCTCTCGAGTTGCGGCGCGACGACCGCGACACGTCCGAGCCATTCGACATTTGTGGAATTTGCTCCGACGAGCGCGGCTAGCGCCGGGGTTCCTGTCGGCCGGCCCTTTCCACCGTGGCCTGTGGCGGCAAGCTCTCGGAGCCAGCCGGCATATCCCGCATCGATCGCGCCGATGCTTGCCCATCCTTCGGACAGCTTGTCGCGGACGAGCAACAGCGGTTTCTTGGTCGAGGCCTGGGAAACCTCTTGGCTCGCCAAGGGCCCGTCCATGGACATCACGAGGTCGGATTTCGTGGCCGAGAGGCCGGGCTGTGTTATGGTCGCGCCGGCTGTCACGTCTCCCTTGATCACCTCGACAATGTGGAATTGCCCGGGATTGGCCAAGGGAAGGGCGAGTACGGCCTTGTCGGCCGAGTCCAGTTTCTGACCGGGCGTGATCGTGATGCCCTTCAGACACACGGCGCAGGCATACGCCTGACCGCCGAACGCAAACAGCAGCGCGACGATGCCAGTCACGAGGAGGAGTGGCGTCTGCTTGGTCGATGATCTCGTTGGCATTGCTTGCCTCCATCAGAAAGCAAAGCCGGCCGCGGGAATCCTTGCCGGCGGCCGGCCTGTTCGGTCCGCTTCAGAACGGCGGCTTCTGCTGATCCAACGGATCCAGGACTTGAGGTGTCGACACGACCTCGTAATTCGCGAAGCCGAACTCGTTGCTGCGTGCCGCGAGATACTTGTCCCCGTGCTTGTAGACCCTCACTTCGAACGGCGTGTTGTTGAGAGTGGTCACGATTGCGTCGTCTCTGATCTCGTAGGCTGTCCCGCTGCCCATCAGGCCACCATGCAGCACGTCCCCGACTTCACTCGGCTGCGGCAACGAACCACCCACATTGTTGATGAGCCGTTGGCCGGTCTTGGTCCAGGAGATGCTGAAGACCTCGCCTGTGACAGTATTCTTCACCCAGGTCGTTTTGCCGACGACGAGGTCGGTCAGCGCCGCCTGACCGAGGGCTGTCGCGCCTTGCTCCTTGAGGCTCGCCACGGTGGTGCCCTTGTCCGCCGCCTCGCGTATCTCCTTGGTCGGGGAATACCAGATCGGCGAACTCCAGGCGCGCTCCTGGACCGTCGCCGCTACGTTGTCGGGCGGGGCGATACCCAACTCCGCAGCCTGTATCGTTGTCCAGCGCGGCGTCGGTATTTCGAGGGTTCTCACATAATAGAACGCGTCCAGGCTCGGATCGAACTCGGGATCGGTCCAGATGCCTTTGAGTTCAACCGCTCCTATCGTGTTGGTGTATGTGGCGTTGGTCAGGTTCACCGTGGATCCGATCGGCGGAACCACGCCTGTAAACGGATCGGGCGTGCGGTTGCCCGCCCAGGCGACATCGAACACTTTTTCAAAGCTCTGGCCGTGCTTGGTCCAGCCCTTGACCACCTGGATGCGGTCGAGATTGCCCGAAGTCGGATCCTTGACGGACCAAACGATGAAGGATGGGGCCCGGTCTTTCGGCAAGGGCGGGAGGTCGCTTCCCATCGGCACGCCTTGGGCATAGGCCACCTTGGCCCAGTCCGTTTCGTTGGCGACATTGCTCCAGTCGGGCCCGCCGAAGACGCGCACCTGAATGCGGGGGCCGCTGGTGGCGAAGGTCTCCTTGCGCTGCATCGCGTCGAACAGCGACGCGCGGGTATTTTCCTCGGCCCACACTCCGGTCAGGCCGGCAGGGTTTTCGAGCCGAACGTCGAGGCCTGCAAACACAAAGCCCGACATGCGCTGCTTGACGTCGCCGTCGGCCTTGCCGTGGGCACCGAAAAAGTTCGTTTGCCGATAGGGAACGCCCGTGTTGTGGGAGTCCGAACCGCCGACGAAGCCCATCTTGTACGGATTGTAGCCGCGCGCGTCGGTCATCGAAAGACCGTCCTTCAGCGCCTGCCGGACGTAGCTGCCGGAGACATGCGGGAAGCGTCCGGCGGGGTCGCCAAGCAGATATGTCAGAATTTCGAAGTTCGCGAATTCGTCATTCGGTGAAAGCGCCGGGTGCGTCTCGGACGCACCCTTGACCTGCTTGATCTCCGTCAACCGTTCGTTGCGGTCTCGCGAGGCCGCCCATGCCGCATCGATCGGGCGCCCCTTTTCGTCCACATCGGTCGGGAACATGTGGCCGTCCGACAGATTGGCGTTGTGCGAGATGGCGAGCAACTCGTTGCCAGCCTGACGCTGCTGGTCCATCCAGTCCCACAGATCCTCCGGCTTGTCGGAATCGATAGAGCTGTAGGGCAGTTCCGGGACCTTGGCGCAATCGCGGAAGAAGATGTTCCGGTGCATGTTCCGGTTGTTCGGCGTCGATGTCCATTCATACGAGCAGAACGCCGTGAACTTGCCAGGCTCGTTGGCCTTGTCGGCGATGTCGATGTTCTCCTTCCAGACGGTTCCGGCCACTTCGGGGGAAATCAGTTCCGGAATCGGCTTGTTCTCGGTGATGGTCGTTCCGAGCCAGAGATAGATGCGCTGGACGTCCTCGGGGTTGCGGACGATAAGCTTCTGGGCGATCGGCAGCTTGGCGATCGGCGAACCCGGCGTATTGGCGAGTTTGACCGTGCCGACATATTCGGAATGATCGGTGACTCCCATCCAGTCGAGCGGTGTCTCGATCTTGATGTCGTAGCCGAGCGGATGCTTGATCGGCTGGCCCTTGGCGTAGGCCAAAGCGTCCGCCGGGCCGGTGTGGGTGTTGCCGAAGATATAGGCGTCGAAGGACCAGCCTGTGTGGACATGGGTCTCTCCGAAATACGCTTGCCTCTCTTGAGCATGGGTCGGACTCAAGAAAAGCAACGTGGCAGCCGAAGCGAGTAAGGCGCTCTTTCCCGTCAATCTGTGCATCTTGTTTTCCCGTCTCGAATTGTCTCAAACTGGGCAGAAGCGGCTGCACTGGGGGATCGGGGCCGGCCGCCGCGCTACCACCGCTAGTATAAAAACGCCCTGCGGTAGCCACGCCTCGCGACGCCCGCATAGGAGAGCGGCGTCAGCGGCATCCCTATGATGTCGATGAACACGGAAACCTCGGAGCCTTTCTCCGGCATCTCGCCGCCAACCATCTTCACCGTGTAGGTCAGATCACTGCCGCTCAGCTCGGGATTCTGAAGAACGACGACGGCCTGCTGGAGCTTGTCGCCCTCGAGGATCGACAGGTCGGCATTGGGCGGATCGGTCAGGAAGCTGTCCTTGCCCTTGCTCCAGAACGGGACGAACGCGGTCGTGTCCATGTTCCCTGCGATGCGCTCGGGCCGGTCAGAGAAGAACAACGTCGTAGGGCTGACACCTCCGAGCGTCAGCTTGCTCGCCACCTTGTCGAAGGTCATCGCACTCGCAGTCTGGACGAAGAGGAAATCGGCCACCTCGTCCCCGGCCTGCGCCACGCGCGGTCTCAGCGACACCGCCGTTGCCGCGACAGCGGTCGCTGCCAACAGCACGCTCCGTCTGCTCGTCATTGCACTCCCTCCTCGATGTCGTCGGACCTTGCGGCCCGAGCCCGTTTATCTGTCGAGATTGTGCCGTTGTTTCACCGTATGAGAAGGTAAATAACCGTATCGAACATAAGCTGGGCGGGATCGGCGGCCCGTTACTTGGGGTAATCGGGAAATCCCAGGCCTGCCTTTCTGAGCGAGCCGAGGAACCGCTCGGCATCTTCTGGGCGGCCGAACCGCCACAACGTCTCTTGCCGAATGTTGGCCACCAGAGCCGGCTGCTGTTCCAGGAGCCAAGCGCGTTCACGCTCGACGTCGGCCTTGGAACCTCCTTCCTCGGCAAAGATCGCCGCGGCAAGCACGTGATAGAGCGCATTGGCTGGCGTGTTTGCTTTCCTGATCCAGGCGGCGGCCTGCTGATAGTCGCGCCGGAAATAGGAGCAAATGGCCAGTCCGACCTCATAATAGGCGAGCGGGCCGGGATTGCGTTCATACGCCTCGGCGACCAGCGGGCAGCCATCGTCCCAGTGTCCGGACAACGCCAGCCGATAGCCATACTCTCCCATCAGGATGGTATCGTTGGGGTTGATGGTCATCGCGCGGCTGCCCACCCTCATGGCCGCATCGATCTCTCTTTTGAAATAGAGCGCGAGCATCTGCGCGTGCAGGCCGCGGACGTTGAGCGGATCCAATTCCACGGCGCGGGCGGCGGCGGCGAGGGCGCGGTCGATCGATGGCGGTGAATGGATGGGATCGAACGGATAGCGGAACCGGACCTCGTCGGTGTAGGTCAGCGACAGCAGCGCCCAGGCCGTCGCGTAAGTGGGAAAGCGCTCCACTGCCTGTTCGAGACACGCGCGCACCGATGGATGGGCGTCCGGATCAAAGTTGGCGCGATAGGCATAATAGGAGAGCGTGCAGGAATAAGCGGCCCAGTCGTCGGGAGGATTGGAAACGACAAGCCTCGCATCCGCCTCGAAGATGACCCCATAGGCCTGTGCCAGGCTCGTCGCCACGTTGCCGGCGATGTCGGCCTGCGCCTTCAGAAGATCGGGAACCCCCGCCGCGTCGTAGCTGTGCGCCCACAGCACCGACCCATCCGCCCGATTGAGCATGCGGACCCGGAAGCGGAAGCTGTCCGTCGACAGATCCACGCTTCCTGCGAGTGCATACCGCACCCGCGGAAGGGTCGCCGGGCCGGGCGATTGGACGACGGCGATGTCCTTGAATTTGGAAAGCTGACTGATGACCTCCTGCGTGAGCCCGCGGGCAAGGGCCGCGGACCCGCTCGTTCCGGACAGATCATCGAACCCTTCCACCAGCAAGCGCGGGACTTCCGGCTTGCTCGGCGAAAACCGGAAAGGGTAGCCCCAGGCCAGTGCCATGGCCGCGGCGACGAACAGGATCGCAGCCGCCGCGACCAGAGGCTTGCGTCCAAGGCTTGCCCGCCGCGGCGCCGGTGCGGCTGCGACCGCGGGCTCCTCGGGGACCGGGCCAGGCGAATAGCGCCGCGAGAAGGTGGGAACATAGCCTCCCTTCGGGATGCCGATGAGTATGGGGTCGTCCAGTCCGGCGGTCAGATAGTACCGTTCGAGCGCCCGGCGCAGATGGCCGGCTTCGACCCGGACGATCGGATCCGTCTGCGGGTCGAAGGAGGCATCGCGGCCGAACACTTCGACCGCGATCGAATAGGCCTTGATCCGGTTCCCGCGCCCAGCCAACGCCTCGTCCACGACGTAGCGGAGGAATCTATGTTTGCGATCGGTCGCACCGAAGTCCGCACTGTTCAGGATGCGCGCGAGTTGGGCACGACAGTCCTCGACGGAGGGCGCAGTCTCACCTTTCGCAGGGATCTCTTGGCGGATCACAACACCCCTCGTTGCTGTTCATTCGTCCGCAGCCATGCGTCCTCCTATGTAAATTACATTCCGGCGCTTGCTCTAGCAACGGTTTAGTGCGTAGCCTTTGCTCATCCATGAGGCGAGACGGAGGGCAGAGCCACAGCGATGCGAGCAGCGATGTCGGTGGCAAACCGCTGATTTTCCTCTGTCGTCGGCACATTCCACGACATGCGCTACTGGGCGGACGAGCCGCCAAGCGCCTTCGTGCAACGGGATCGCGCGACAATCGAGAAGGTGCACGAAATCTACGCGCTGTCCGAGGCAGGTCATGTCGGGGCCATTCGCAGCGATCCGTGGAATCGGGCACCGCGCGATTTGTGATTGTGGCTGATGGAGTTGAATTGAGACGGCCATTCAGAAATCGAGACAGGCGTCTTCAACCCGACTATCGATATCGGGTTGGGCCGGAGAAGGCAGATATCTTCGGGAGTAGCCTCAAGTCGTGCTGAATGACCTGTTCAATGCTCCATACCCTGAGCAAATTTCTCAGGTGACCTCGCACTCGATCGCTCCGTCCTTCCTGCTTGGCGCGGTAGCAAGCTTCATTTCGTTGTTGTTTACGAGACTGACCAGGATCCCTGGGAGAATCCGCGACATCAATGCCCTGCCCGAGAAGCATCATCCGATGAGTGGCCTCAACGGAAGTTCGCGAGTGCCATGACGAGCATGGAACGTGCCGAGTCGTGTCGCCATATGGCTGCCGCCATCGAGAACCGGAGGTGATGATGAGAGCCGCCATCCAACTTTGCCTGGCAATTCCGGTCGCACTGCTGATTGCTTTGATGGCCCTGCAGGAAGCCAGTTGGGCGCAGGATGTACCCGCTGAGCTGCCTCCAGAAAAGGCAAGGCAGTTTCTCGAACTGCTCAACGATCCGGAAGTCAAGACGTGGCTGGAAGACAAAGTCGCTCCACGCGCGTCCGAGCGTCAAGCGGGAGACCCGTTCTCCGATATGCTGACACGTTGGGAGATTGCGATACGCGATCGGATCGGGGTCCTCGTGCATGCGGTGCCGCGCATCCCCCAGGAGCTGGCGCGGGTGGCAGATATCGTAAGCCGTGACGTCAATTCCGGCAGGCCAGGCCTCGTGGCTCTCATCGTTGCGGTGCTGATCGCGGTGGGTTGTGGCGCGGAATGGCTGATGCGCCGCGCGCTCCCGAAGCCGCCCGCGGCCACCAAGGATGGGCCGGATTCCGCCCATAGCACGATCCTGAGAGAGTTGGCCATCCTGCTGACATTCTCTCTGGCCAGCATTGGGTTGTTCCTGACTTTCGAATGGCCGCCCTTGTTGCGGAAGACGGTTCTTACCCTGCTGGTCGGCATCATTATCTTTCGTCTGGTGCGAGCTGTCTTGCGGCCTGCGCTCGTCCTTGCCGCCGCCGCCCCTCGCACTCCGCCCGATGCGTCGGCCAACGGCGCCGCAATTACCTTTGCATCAGACGCCAAGCAGCCCATCATGACGAATGGTGCGGCAGTCGACTTCTGGTTCAGCCGCGCCAGCCTGATGGCCGGGATATTCCTGTTGGGCTGGGCGGTGGCCAGCATCATGCGCTCTCTCGGCAATTCGTCGGAGGTTACGCAGCTCGCCGCCCATCTGATAGGGCTCGCCCTGCTGGCGGCAGCGATTGACGTCGTCTGGCGTCGGCCTGGCCAGACGACTTCCGCCCTGAAAGGGGTCCTGCTCACTCTTTTCCTGGTCGCACTCTGGCTGTTTTGGGTTGGCGGAATGCCCGGTCTCTTGTGGATAGGCATCTATGCCTTGGTCCTGCCAGCCCTGCTGCGGACTGTCGGCCAATTGGCGCAAGCCTTCGCCTGCAGCGGAAGGCCCGTTGGCGCAGTCGGCGTCATATTCGATATCCTCGTCGCCAGGGGTGTCAGGGCGCTGGTCATCGCCGTCGCGGTCGCCTGGTTGGCATATCAATGGCGATTCAGTGCTTTCGCGCTGTCCGGCAGCGAGCTTGGCGAGAGACTGGTCGACGGCCTGTTTCACGCCGTCATCATCCTGGTGATAGCCGACATGGCTTGGCAGCTTTCGAAGGCGTTGATCGACTATCGGCTGAAGCTTGCCGAGGAGGCTGACGGCAACGGAGAACAGAAAGCGCGATCCGGCAGGCTGCGCACGCTGTTGCCTATATTCCGCAACGTGCTCCTCGTCTTTATCGCCGCTGTGGCCGTTCTGACCATCCTGTCGGGTTTGGGCATTCAAATTCTGCCGCTGATCGCGGGCGCAGGCATCCTGGGCGTCGCCATCGGCTTTGGATCGCAGACGCTCGTCAAGGACGTGCTGAGCGGCATCTTCTACATGCTCGACGATGCGTTCCGGGTCGGCGAGTACATCCAGAGCGGATCATACAAGGGCACTGTCGAATCCTTCAGCCTGCGCTCGATACGGTTGAGGCATCATCGCGGGCCGGTCTACACCGTACCGTTCGGCCAACTCGGAGCCGTCCAGAATATGAGCCGCGACTGGGCGATCGAGAAAATGACGATCAGCGTCACCCACGACTCCGACGTCGAGGCAGCACGCAAGATCATCAAGAAGATCGGGCAGGAGCTGGCCAACGATCCCGAGTTCGCCGCCGACACGATCGAGCCATTGAAGATGCAGGGCATCGACAACTTCGGGGAGTATTCGATCGTCTTGCGGATGAAGCTGATGGCAAGGCCCGGCACGCAGTTCACCATGAAGCGCAGGGCCTACATGATGATCAAGAAGGCTTTCGCGGAAAACGGAATCAAGATTGCTTTTCCCACCGTTCATGTGGAAGGCGGTGGCGATACTGTTGCCGCAGCACAGCAAGTGCTCAAGATGCAGAAAGCAGCTGCGCCAGCCTCAGCCGAGGCTTGACGCATTCGCTAAAGCGCGTCGCGATCCTTCAATTCGCTCCCGCGCTGTAGGCCTTTGAGCATTCTCTCTCCCCAAACCGGTGCCCGGTTGGGGAGCATACTTTAGGCTAGCATTGCCTCTGCGGGTTACTTGGCTTGGCGCCGACGACTTCTCGCTTCGACGGAAGATACGACCACCCGCCGGGACAGCCGGCCCCCAGAACGATGCAGAACGCACGTGCGACCCGGCCGACGCATCATAAACGTCGAATTCGCTTATCATTTCTGCCGAAGGAATTGGTACGGTTGGGTGGATTCGAACCACCGACCTCAGGAGCCACAATCCTGCGCTCTAACCAACTGAGCTACAACCGCACGGGCCACCAATCACGGGCGAAGCGTCCATACGGACAAACGAAGGATAATTCAAGCCCGTTGAGAAGGCTATCGGTGGACGAGCGCAAGAAGGAAAAGGCCGGACGATGCGGATCCGGCCTTTTCCCGCCCCCACAAGAGTCGGGGAGCCTCTCGAAAACTGGGCCGCTCACGCGGCCTTGAATTCGTTAAGCGCCTTGTCGAACGCGCCCTTGAAGGGCTGCGCCACGTCCTCGGCCGCCTTGGTCGTGGCGGACTGGAATTCCTTGACCTGACCGACGGCCATCTCGACGCGCTTGCGCAGATAGGCCGCCTGAAGTTCGACGAGCTCTGACAGCGACTTGGCGGCAAGAAGAGATTCGAGGTGGGAGAATCCGAGTTCGGCGTTGGCTCGAAACGCGGCGATGGCCTTCAGCGACAGCTCGTTCGAAGCAGTTCTGGCTGTTTCAACAGTGCTCTCAAACAGCTTCTGCGCCTCCTCCGCGCCGGCCTTTACTTTGGCAAAGGCTTCCCTCGACTGATCGGCGCCCTTCTCGGCAAAGGCGCGAAACTGGTCGGTGGCCTTCGAGGTGTCGAAAGCGGGGAATTCTACGTTCTCGATGATATCCGCGGTCTTTTCGGTCTTGGCCATTCTTACGGTCCTGTTCTGGCGGTGACGTTGCAAGGACTTCAATTCACTTCGAAGGAGACAGTATAAATCAACATATTGTGCATCGCAACATCTTGCGTGCGATGCACCATGAACCTCCCAAGCGGTTAACCAAAGTCCGAAATTTGGCTTGAACCGACGCTCTCGTTTCTGGACGTTCGAGCTCTTAGCTTTTATTAACAATATGTTAATAACGGCGCCAACGCCCGCAGGCAGCACGGATGGCTTCACGGGACTACTCATTCCTCGACATCGCGGTCCTCGACGATGTGCGCTCGCGCTTTGCGGCGGGCGATGCCGTTGCGGTGCTTTCGACGGATCTCGAGGAGGTGATCTGGGCCAACGGCCCCGGCGCCGCTCTCTTCGGCTATGCCGAGGTCGAGGAGATCATGGGGGCCGACGCGCGACTGCCTTTGATCGCGCGCCGCCAGATCATGGCGGCGCCGGGCTACCCGGATCTGGGCCAAGACCGTCCGATCTCGGTGAGGCTCGCCAGCGGCATGACGAGCCGCATGGTCGGTTTCATTGCCAGCCGCCTCGCCCTGCCCGGCGGCGAGGCCGCGATCCTGCTCGCCGTGCCAATGCTGAACGGCTCCTCGCGAACTCCGGACGAAATCGCCGAGCGGGCCATCAGCGGCTTTGGAGGCGCGAGTAACCATGTGGCGCTGGTCGACGGACAAGGCCGGGCGGTTGCGGCGTCGGAGGGCTTTTCCGCCCTTGGCCTGACCGATACTGCCCTGGAGGTCCTCGTCGGAGAGGTTCGCAGCGCGCCCGATCGACTGGTGAAGCGCTTGATCCGAGCGGGCGGCACCAGCCTGCCTGCCGGCATGGCGCGGCTTGCCGACGACCCGCTCCTGGCACTGCTCCTGGTGATAGGCGAGGATCAGCCGGAGAAGGCACCTTCCCCTGCTGCCAAGACCTCGCCAGCAGCCGAAGAGCCGCGATCAAGCGCGACAGCTGCGGAAACGGCACCCCCGGCGATGCGACCTTCCAATGCAAAGGCCGAACACGATCATTGGTACTTCAGCGCCGGCGAGGATCGGTCCGGTCATGCCGCTGAAACTGCCGTCGCAGATCGATCCGAGGCGACGACGCCTGCGGAGATCCCATCCGGCAGCACCACGCCGGGGGACGCGAATGGGCCCCAGCCTGACCGCGATTCCGCGCCGGTGAGATTCGTGTGGCGCACCGATGCCGAGGGGCGCTTCAGCATGATCTCGGAGGAGTTCGCCGGGGCTGTCGGAACCGCGGCGGCCGATGTCGTCGGTCGCAAGTTCAGCGACGTGGCCATGATTTTCGGCTTCGATTCCGACCGGGACATCGCCGGCCTTCTCGAACGGCGCGACACGTGGTCCGGCCGCACCGTTCTTTGGCCGGTCGCCGGCACCACGCTCAGAATTCCCGTCGATCTCGCCGCCCTGCCGACCTACGGACGGAATCGCGAATTCGAAGGCTTCCGCGGCTTCGGCGTCGCGCGCCCCGCGGATGCGGTGGGCGACCCGGAAGGTATCGGCCGCAGCCTCACTCAAGACTATCGTCCGCCGGCTCCGGAGCGGCCGCACGAGGGGACCGACGAAGCCACGGCTCCCGCAACAGACGAAGCCGCAGGACGTGAAGCCGCCCCGGCCGCGGAGAGCGCACCGAAACCGGACCGGCGGCAGAACGACAAGATCATCCGGCTCGCCGAGCACCGAACGCCGGCCAACGACCGGGGCCTTACCCCGGTCGAGAGGAACGCCTTCCGCGAAATCGGCGACCGGCTCCGAAGGGAGAGCGCTGGCGGCCTCTCGGACGCCAAAGCGGATATCCCGGTTCATGGGAAGGAAGGGCCGAGCGCTGTCCAGAAGAGCGGCGAGAAGGCTGCGGCGCCGGGCGACGAAACGCCTCTGCCGGAGACGTCGCAAGACACTCGTGTCGAGCCTCCGATCACCCCGCCGGCCGAAGTGGCAACGGGCGATGCCGAGGCCATGCCCGGGCCCGCCGAGCCGCCGGCGCGTCCGGCGGTCGACACCACGATCCTGGACAAGCTGCCTGTTCCTGTCCTCATCCACTCCGGTGACCTTCTGCACTACGCCAATCGGGATTTCCTCGAATTCACCGCCTATGCTTCCATCGAGGAACTGGCGGAACGCGGCGGACTCGACGCGCTGTTCGGAGATCCCTATCGCGACGACACCGACAGCGAACGGAACGACCGCAAGCTGCGGCTTCGTCGCGGCGACGGTCTCGAATTGCCGGTCGAGGCGCGGCTCCAGTCGGTGCCGTGGAAGGGCGGTAAGGCATTGCTGCTCGCGTTGCGCAAGGTCGGACGCATGCCGGTGCTCACTCCCGGCCTGTCGATAGAGCAGAAGCTCGATCTGGAAGCGCGGATCAGCGAACTCTCCACAATCATCGACACAGCCACCGACGGCGTCGTGCTGATTGCCAATGACGGCACGATCCGCTCGATCAGCCGACCCGCCGAAGCCCTGTTCGGCGTCGACAGCTCTGAAGTCGCCGGCCGGCCATTCACTGCGCTGTTCGCAATCGAAAGCCAGCGAGCGGCACGCGACTATCTGAACGGGCTTTCCGAAAACGGAGTAGCCAGCGTGCTGAACGACGGGCGCGAGGTGATCGGCCGGGAAGCGCAAGGCCGTTTCATTCCGCTCTTCATGACGATCGGCAAGCTCCCCAATCTCGGCGGCTATTGCGCGGTGCTGCGCGACATCACCCAATGGAAGCGCGCGGAGGAAGAACTCACCCAATCGCGGGCGCAAGCCGAGCGGGCCTCCTCGCAGAAGACAGATTTCCTTGCTCGCGTGAGCCACGAGATCCGCACACCGCTCAATGCCATCATCGGCTTTTCCGAGTTGATGATGGACGAGAAGTTCGGGCCGATCGGCAACGACCGCTACCGCGACTACCTGCGCGATATCAACCGCTCGGGCAATCACGTCCTCGACCTGGTCAACGATCTTCTCGATATCTCAAAGATCGAGGCGGGCGAACAGGAGATGGCCTATGAGGCCGTCTCGCTGAACGACACGCTGGCCGAAACGGTGGCGATGATGCAGCCGCAAGCCAATCGCGAGCGCGTCATCATTCGATCGAGCTTCGCCTCTCGTCTTCCGGAAGTGGTCGCCGACCTGCGAAGCGTGCGTCAGATCGCACTCAATCTTCTGTCCAATGCCGTGCGCTACACACAGGCGGGCGGCCAGGTGATCGTCTCGACATCCTACGAAGCGTCTGGCGATGTCATGATGCGGGTGCGCGACACCGGGATCGGCATGACCGCGGCCGAGATCGAGCAGGCGCTGAAGCCCTTCAAGCAGGTCAACGCCCTTAAGCGTGCACGTGGCGACGGCACAGGGCTCGGCCTCCCCTTGACCAAGGCGATGGTCGAAGCGAACCGCGCCAAGTTCGCCATCAACTCCACGCCCGGCGAAGGCACGCTGGTCGAGATCACCTTCCCCTCCACCCGCGTATTGGCTGGGTAGACCCCGCCGTCGCGCCAAGTGATTGCGATGGCGCGGATACCTCACGAGGCGTGTAGCAGCGCGATCTGCCCTGGTAGAGGGAGCGCTCCCACGCGCGGGCATCCTGCGCATCTTGATGCCACCGCAGAGGACGTGTCGCGCGGCTAGGCATGGCTGGACAGATCATCGACCGATAATGGACGCGGTGACGCGCCGGGACCGGAATCGTCCGATGCTGCGGTCGTTTTGCGCCAACCTCCAATCGCCCATCCAAGTACTTGAAAAGCTGCGAAAATCCCTCCAGTTTAGAACATTTCTAAATAATTGAAATCATTGGACTTTCACTTGACGCGTGGCAGCAAATGCCGCATGAGACCAGCCAGCGGCTGGCGATTGTGCGGCACGCAGCCAAGAGCAATCCATATTCGAGACAGGGAGACAAAGATGAATTCGAAGAGCGCCCGGTTCGCAGCAGCCTTCGCCCTCGCAACGTTGTCTGCCGGGACCGCGCTGGCCGATGGTGTCGTGAATGTCTATTCCTATCGCCAGCCCGACCTGATCAAGCCGGTCCTGGACGCCTTCACGGCGGAGACCGGAATCAAGACCGAAGTCCTGTTCCTCGACAAGGGCCTCGAGGACCGTATCGTCGCCGAGGGACAGAACTCCCCAGCGGACGTCATCCTGACCGTCGACATCGCCCGCCTGACCAATGCCAAGGAGAAAGGTGCGACACAGGCCTTGGACGACGCCACCATCAATGCCAACATCCCCGCTGAATACCGCGATCCGGAAGGCCAATGGTTCGGCCTCACCAAGCGGGCGCGCGTGCTTTATGCCTCGAAGGATCGGGTCGGCGACGAGCCGATCGCCTATGCCGACCTCGCCGACCCCAAATGGAAGGGCAAGATCTGCATGCGTTCCGGGCAGCACGACTACAATCTGGGACTGTTCTCGGCGGCGATCGCGCATTGGGGCGAAGCCAAGACCGAGGAGTGGATGAAGGGTCTCAAGGCCAATCTCGCCCGCAAACCGGAAGGCGGCGACCGCCCACAGGCAAAAGCCATCTTCGCTGGGGAATGCGATATCGCGCTCGGCAATACCTACTATGTAGGCCTGATGCAGACCAACGAGAAGGAGCCGGAAGAGAAGGAGTGGGCCGGGGCCATCAAGGTCGTCTTCCCGACTTTCGAGAACGGCGGAACGCATGTCAACATTTCCGGTGCCGCGCTCGCCAAGTATGCGCCGAACCGCGACAATGCCGTGAAGCTGATCCAGTTTCTCTCCAGCCACAGGGCGCAGCAGATCTATGCCGAGCAGGTATTCGAGTACCCGGTGGAGCCGGGCCTCGAGGCCTCGGCCGTCGTGAAGGCCTTCGGCACGCTCACCTCGGACACGCTGCCGCTCGCCGACATCGCCAAGAACCGCAAAGCGGCATCCGAAATGGTCGATCGGGTCGGTCTCGACGATGGGCCGGCGAGCTGATCGGCCGGGCTGACAGTGCTCTCCGGGGCCGGGTCGCGAGCGTCCCGGCCCAAAGCATGTCTCCCCGGCTTGTGAGGAAGGACATGCATCAAATCAAAGGTCTGAAGCGCAGGAGCAACCCTGAACGATTGCGACGCGCTTTGGCCGGAGGAAGGACCCTTCGATCATAGGCATGCAGATCGCAGCATCCGACATGAAGAGCGGTCGGCGCGTTCGACGCAATGCTCATCCTTATGTCCATCTCCTCACGATCCTGATCTCGTCGGCGGTGCTGCTCCCGGCCCTGGCGCTCGCTTCGATCGCGCTCACGGGAAGCGGCAGCGACTGGCCGCATCTCGTGGCCAATGTGCTGCCCGGCGCGACCTGGACGACGCTTCTCCTGCTTCTTCTGGTGGCGATCGGCACCGGCACCATGGGTGTCGCCAGCGCCTGGCTGGTGGTCGGATACGAGTTTCCGCTGCGGCGTCTGTTCGCGTGGGCACTCGTCCTGCCGCTGGCGATACCGCCTTATCTCGCTGCTTACGCCTTCGCCGAATTCTTCCACTTCACCGGCCCGGTGCAGGGCGCCGTGCGTTGGCTGTTCGGCTTCACCGGCCCGCGCGACTACTGGTTCCCCGACATACGTTCGACGCCAGGTGCCGCGGTCGTCCTGTCCTGCGTACTCTATCCTTATGTCTACCTGACCTCGCGCATCGTCTTCCTCATGCAGGGGCGCAACATCGCCGACGTCGCCCGCACGCTGGGCGCACGACCTGCCAAGGTGTTCTGGCGCATCCTGCTCCCGGTCGCGCGTCCGGCCATCGTCGCCGGCATCACGCTCGTGTTGATGGAAACCATCAACGACATCGGCGCGTCCGAATATCTGGGCGTGCGGACCCTCACGCTTTCCGTCTTCACGACCTGGCTCAATCGCGGCAGCCTCGAAGGCGCGGCACAGATCGCGATGCTCATGCTGGTGCTTGTCGTGATCCTGCTCCTCACCGAGCAATGGGCGCGGCGCAAACAGCGCTTCCACACCGGGCGCGCCACTCATCTCAAGGCGCAGCCGCCACGCCTGCGTCTTTCCCGGGCGAAGGGGATCGCGGCGCTCGTGGCGGTCACCTTGCCCGTGCTGTTCGGATTCGGCATCCCTCTCTATGTGTTCGGCCGCTATGCCGCACGACGCCTTGACCAGTTCGTCTCGCCCGAACTCGGCCATGCGCTCCTGAATTCGATCGTCACCGGCGGAGCAACCTCGCTGATCACCATCGCTCTCGCGCTCGCGCTGATCAATGCGGTGCGCCTGGTGCGCTCGCGGCCAATCGCGCTCCTGGTGCGACTCGCCTCCATCGGTTACGCGCTACCAGGCACGATCCTGGGTCTCGGCCTGCTCTTCGCGCTGGCCCGCTTCGACAATCTGATCGACGGTCTCGCGCGCGACCTTCTCGGTGTCTCGACCGGCCTTCTGCTTACAGGCTCGGCGGCGGCAGTGGTTTTCGCCTGCACCATCCGCTTCATGGCGTTGGCTGAAGGCGCGATCCGTTCGGGTGTCGAAAAACTGCCGCCTCATATCGACGAGGCGGCCCGCAGCCTCGGTCAGAGCCCGGGGCAAAGCGCGGGCAAGGTCCTGCTGCCCCTGTTGAAGCCAGCCATCTTCACAGCAGCGGTTCTTGTCTTCGTCGATACCGTCAAGGAACTCTCGGCAACGATCCTGCTCCGACCCTTCGGCTTCAACACGCTCGCGACCAGCGTTTACGAGAACGCTTCGCGTGCCGTGGTTGCCGATGCCGGACCGGCCGCGATACTCATAATCGTCGTCGCGCTCATTCCCGTGGTGCTGCTCACCAGCGCATTGATGCGCGACCAAGAGGCATGAGCGGGTAGCTGGAGCGCCGATGCCCGTTCGGTCGCGCCCCCGCCTTTTTTCCTATTGGCGGTTCGCTCTCTTCAGCCCGCCAGCTCCGGCAGGTTCTTGAACAGTTCCAGCGCCTCAGGGTTGGCAAGCGCCTCCTTGTTCTTGACCGCACGCCCATGCACCACGTCGCGGACAGCGAGTTCGGTGATCTTGCCGGACTTGGTGCGTGGAATATCGGCAACGGCCACAATTCTGGCCGGCACGTGGCGTGGGCTCGCGCCGCTTCGGACCTTCGCCCGGATGCGCTTCTGCAGTTCCTCATCGAGGACCGCGCCAGGCGCGAGCCGCACGAAGAGCACCACGCGGACATCGTTGTCGAATTCCTGGCCGATGCACAGGGCCTCCGCGATTTCCGGCAACTGCTCAACCTGATTGTAGATTTCCGCGGTACCGATGCGCACGCCGCCCGGATTGAGGGTGGCATCCGACCGGCCGTGGATGATCACCCCACCGTGGATCGTCCATTCTGCGAAGTCGCCATGGCACCATACATTCTCAAAGCGCTCGAAATAGGCGGCATGGTACTTTTCGCCCTGAGGGTCGTTCCAAAAGCCGATCGGCATCGACGGAAACGCCTTGGTGCAGACGAGTTCTCCCTTTTCGCCGCGTATCGACTTGCCGTCGTCATCCCAAACGTCCACTGCCATGCCCAGTCCCGGCCCCTGGATCTCCCCGATCCAGACGGGCTCCGTCGGGACACCGAGCACGAAGCAGGACACGATGTCGGTTCCCCCGGATATGGAAGCCAGATGCACGTCGTCCTTGATTCGCTCATAGACATAGGCGAAGCCTTCGGGCGAGAGAGGCGAGCCGGTCGACGAGAGCGTGCGGATCGCCGAGAGGTCGTGCGTCTTGCCGGGATGGAGATCGGCCTTGCGCAGCGCGTCGATGAACTTCGCCGAGGTGCCTAAATAGGTCATCCGTTCGGCCTGAGCATAGTCGAACAGCACGCTGCCGTCCGGATGGAAAGGCGAGCCGTCATAGAGCAGCAGCGTGGCGCCCGACGCGAGGCCGGATACCAGCCAGTTCCACATCATCCAGCCGCAGGTGGTGAAATAGAAAAAGCGGTCCCCCTCGAGGAGGCCCGCATGGAGGCGCTGTTCCTTCAGGTGCTGGATCAGGGTGCCACCGGCCGAATGGACAATGCATTTCGGCACGCCGGTCGTGCCCGAGGAAAAGAGTATGTAGAGCGGATGCGCAAAAGGCAGCCGCTCATAGGCGACGTCCTTGATGGCGAAAGGCGCGATCGCCGATTCGAGCGATGCGGCGCCGGGTATGGTTTCGGCCACCGCGGCCGAATTGCCGAGATAGTCCACGACGATTGTCTTGCGCAGGCTCGGGAGCTTCCCCGCGACGGCGGCAATCTTGTCGGCGACTTCGATTGCCTTTCCATTGTACCAGTAGCCGTCCGGGGCGAGCAGCACCACTGGCTCGATCTGGCCGAATCGATCGAGCACCCCCTGCTCGCCGAAGTCAGGCGAACAGGAGGACCAGATCGCACCGATCGAAGTGGCGGCAAGCATGGCCGCGACAGTCTCAGGCATGTTCGGCATCATCGCGGCCACGCGATCGCCCGGCTTGACGCCGAGAGCGGCGAACAACTGCTGGAGCCGAGAAACCAGGGCTCGCAATTGCGACCAGGACAGGCGCCGCTCCACCTTGTCCTCGCCCCGGAAAACCAGGGCATCCGTGGAGCCGTCCTTGCGCAACAGGTTCTCTGCGAAATTCAGTCGGGCGTCCGGGAAGAAAGCAGCGCCCGGCATTTTGTCTCCGTCGACCAGGACGCGCTCGCCCTTATCTCCGATGACGCCGCAATGATCCCAGACCAGATCCCAGAACGAAGCGCGGTCGGCGACGGACCATTCGTGCAGTTCCGCGAAACTGGACAGCTTGCGGCCCGCTCTCTCAGAGGCCACCGCCATAAAGGCTGTCAGCGGCGCCTTCGCGATCTGCGCGGCAGTCGGCATCCACAGCGGGGCGTTCGTCATGAAGTCCTCCCAGATAAGACGCCGTCCTTATGCATACCGCGTCCCACCGCCGCAATAGAGGACCCGAATTTGCCACCATTCTAGCCGTAGAAGCCGAATGCACGACCACGGAGCTAGATCGAATGTGAGAAATGCGAAGCGAGACTTGAAAAGCCATGATGCTCCTTTAAACCGTGCAGGCAAGCGGACCGAAGCGGTAGCAGTCGATCCGATGCGGAGCGTCAAGGGCAGATGCCGTCAAACATGATCAGGAAGGGCATCTGGGTAATTGCCGCGCTTGCGATCGCGGGCGTGATCGCCTTCACCGCCTTGCCCTTCATCGCCTCGACGCAAATCGTGCGCGACCGCATCGCCATCGAGATGAGTGCCTGGAGCGGCTACCGGGTCGAACTTGGCGGCGCACCGGAAGTCGAGGTCTGGCCGTTTCGGGCGATACTCAGCAACGTAACGCTTTCGGGCTGGAGCGATCCCGAGCACAAGCCGGTGGTTTTCGCCGAGCGTGTGGAGATCGACCTGTCGGCGCTGGCGGCACTGCGCGGCTACATCGTCTTTTCCTCGACGCGCCTGATCCGGCCGACCTTACGTGTGGCGCCGGTCGGCGGGAAGCTGCTGCTTCCCCTCTCGCCGGGCGGAGGGCGTATCGTGCGGTCGATCGAGGCGGCCCGGGCCGCTGTGGCGGCCAATCCCTCCAATCCCGACCTCAGCGGCATACCGAGCGATCCGTTCGGCAGGCTCGAATTCGTCGACGGGCGTATTGTCGTCCAGCGAGGCGGAAAGGACGAGGAGATCGTGAGCAGCCTCGCCGGGGCGATCAACTGGACCGCGCTCGACCGCGGCGGAACTCTGGCAGCCACGGGCATCTGGCGGGGCGAGAGCGTTACCCTCGACATGACGATGGCCCGCCCCCTCGTGCTCTTCGCCGGCGGCACCGCCCCACTGTCGCTGAGCGTGAAGGCTGCCCCGGCGAGCCTGACCTTCGAAGGTTCGGCCAATCTCTCCCGCGATACTTATTTCGAAGGGCCACTCAGCTTCTCGACGCCATCGCTCAGGCGCATGCTCGATTGGTCGACTGTGGAGGCCGCACCGGGACCAACCCTGGGATCGGTCGCGATCAAGGCCACTGTCACCGGGAACAGCCAGCGCATGCGTTTCGCGGAGGCCGACGTCACGCTCAACGGCAATCCAGGCATGGGGGTGCTCGATCTCTCCTTCGCCGAAACCGTACCCATGCTGTCCGGGACGCTGGCCTTCGATGCGCTCGATATCCGATCCTTCCTGACTGCCTTCACCCCGCTGGAAACCGGGAACGGCACAGTCACGGGGATCGACGCGGCTTTCGCCGACCGCTTCAACCTCGACCTCAGGCTCTCCGCAGCCAAGGCCAACGCCGGATCCGCGACACTCACGAACATCGCGGCGACGGCACAGATCAAACCCAAGATCGCGGCCTTCGACATCTCTGATGCCACAGCCTTCGGGGGCAGCATCCAAACCGGCATCCGCTTCGATCGTCAACCCGGCGCCAATCAGATCGAGGTCCGGCTGCTTGCCACGGATATAGATGGCGGCATCCTGGCTGCTGCCAGCAAGTCCGGACGTCTCATACCGACCGGCCGCGGCACGGTTTCGATCATCCTCAAGGGACCGGGAACAAGCTGGAACGAACTCCTGCAGCAGGGAGACGGATCGGTGACGGCGAGTTTCGGCCAGGGAAAGCTTGCTGATCTCGACCTCAACGCCCTCCTGGAGCGCATGAAGCAAGGCGGGTTCTTTGCGCTTGCCGAGGTCTCCAATGGCTCCCTGCCGGTCAACTCCGTCGAACTCAAGGCATCCGTTTCGAAAGGCGTCGCTCGCATCGAGAAAGCCGAGGTGAAGGCCCCCGCCCATACGATCACCCTCTCCGGCATCGTCCCTTACCTCGGCGGCGGCCTTGCCTTGTCGGGAACGATACATCCCTTGGCAGCGGAAGGCACCGATCCACCCCCAGTGGACTCGGTCTTCTTCGTCGGCGGCTCATGGGGCGAGCCTTTCATCGCGCCGATCTTCCAAAGCGTCCCGGCCCAGCCCGTGGAATAGATCCACAAAGCATGTCGTTCGCCCAAAACCGCTGCACAGTTTTCGGCGACATGCATCAGCCGCGCCGGGCCGCCTGCTCGTCACGCTGTCTTTGAACCTCGCGGCGCTTGTTGACGAGCGAGGCAACGATCACGCCGATCGTGACGATGCCGATCAAGATCGTGCAGACCGCATTGATCTCGGGCGTGACACCAAGCCGAACCTGGCTGTAGATCTTCATCGGCAGCGTGGTGGCGCCAGGCCCGGATGTGAAGTTCGAAATGACGAGATCGTCAAGCGACAGGGTGAAGGCAAGCATCCAGCCGGAGATAACTGCGGGGAGGATGATGGGCAGCGTCACCTGGAAGAACGCCTTCACGGGGGTCGCGCCTAGGTCCATCGCCGCCTCCTCCAGGGCGCGGTCGAATGTGACGAGCCGCGACTGGACCACCACCGTCACGAAACACATGGTGAACGTGATGTGTGCCAGCGTGAGGGTCACGAAGCCGCGATCCAGGCCTACCGCCACGAAGAAAAGAAGGAGCGACAGGCCGGTGATGACCTCGGGCATGACAAGGGGCGCAAAGACCATGCCGGAAAAAAGGAGCCGGCCGCGAAAGCGCGCGTAGCGCGTGAGCGCGATTGCGGCCAGCGTGCCGAGAACCGTCGCGACGGTCGCGGCGATCAACCCCACGCGGATCGTCACCCAGGCGGCATCCAGGATGCCGCGGTTCGACATCAGAGAGACATACCATTTCGTGGAAAACCCGCCCCACACGGTCACAAGCTTGGATTCGTTGAAGGAGAAGATGACGAGAAGGACGATCGGCAAATAGAGGAAGGAAAAGCCCAGGACCAGCGAAACGATGTTGAACCTGGACAGTGCCGTGTTGTTCATCGTCCTGCCTCCTGCGCCTTGGCCTGCGCATTCTGGAAATAGACGATGGGCAGGACGAGCAGAAGCAGCAGGATGACCGCCACGGCGGAGGACAGCGGCCAGTCCCGATTGGCCGAAAACTCGTTCCACAAGGTCTTGCCGATCATCAGCGTCTGGGAGCCGCCAAGCAGATCGGGGATGACGAACTCGCCTACGGCGGGGATGAAGACCAGCAGGCAACCCGCGATGATACCGGGAATGGCAAGAGGAAAGGTGATCTTCCAGAACGCCGAGAGCGGCCGACATCCGAGGTCCTGGGCGGCCTCGATCAGCGAGAAATCCATCTTCTCCAGCGTCGCGTAAAGCGGCAGGATCATGAACGGAAGATAGGAATAGACGATGCCGATCACGATCGCCGTATTGGTGTTCATGATTTGCAGCGGCTGGTCGATGACGCCGATCGCCTGCAGGAACTGATTGAGCAGACCCTCGGGTTTTAGGATGCCGATCCATGCGTACACACGGATCAGAAAGCTCGTCCAGAAGGGCAGGATCACCATCATCATGAGCGTCGGCCGGATGGTCGCCGGCGCGCGCGACATGGCGTACGCAATGGGGAAAGCGACCACCAGCGTCACGAAGGTCGACAGCGCGGCAATCAGCACGCTCGAAATATAGGCGTTGCGATAGAGAGGGTCGTCGAACAGGAAGAGGTAATTGTCGAAGTTGAATTCGCGGAGCTGGTCGACGAATGCCGACAGGCCATCCGACAGGTCCAGCACCGGAGTGTAGGGCGGCATCGCGATCGCCGTGGTCGACAGCGAAATCTTGAAGACGATCACGAAAGGAACAAGAAAGAAGACGAGCAGCCACAAATAGGGAACGACAACCACGATGCGGCTGGCAAGCGCCGCCATTATCCTGCCGCCGAGCGTGCCCCGCCGTTCTTCGCTCTCACCGACGGTGCGTTCGGAAATGGCCGCGTTCGACATCGAGCCCTACCGTGTCAGAACGACGCCGGAATCCGGCCGGAACGATATCCAGGCGCGGTCGCTCCAGGTCAGCGGATCCTCGACGATGCGCGCGCTGTTGAGGGCGCTGGCGGTGACGATCTGCCCGTCGCCGAGCTTCACGTGGTAGACTGTCATGTCGCCGAGATAGGCTATGTCGAAGATTTCACCCTCGGTGGCGTTGACCGCCGTCTCCGCCGGTCTGCGGGACGAGACCTTTATCTTTTCCGGGCGGACGGCATAGCAGACCTTGGCTCCGGGCTGCGCGTCACCAGGATTCTCTGTCCTGATGGCCAGTCCGTTTGCTCCCTGGATCAGGGCGCCGTCGCTGTCCCGGCTGGTCAGCGTACCATCGAACATGTTGATGTTGCCTACGAAATTCGCAACGAAACGCGTCCTTGGCGCTTCGTAGACCTCGGCCGGAGTCGCCACTTGCATGACCTCTCCCTTGTCCAGGATAGCGATGCGGTCGGCCATGGTCATGGCCTCCTCCTGATCGTGCGTGACGATGACGAAGGTGAGACCAAGGTTTTGCTGCAAGTCCATCAATTCGAACTGCGTTTCCTCGCGCAGCTTCTTGTCGAGCGCTCCCAACGGTTCGTCGAGCAGGAGGACCTTGGGGCGTTTCGCGACAGAGCGCGCCAGCGCGACACGCTGGCGCTGGCCTCCCGAAAGCTGGTGCGGCTTGCGCCTGGCGAATTGCTCGAGCTTGACCAGCTTGAGCATCTCCGCGACACGCTTGGCGATATCGCTCGCCGGCATGCCCTCTTGCTTGAGACCGAAGGCGATGTTTGCTTCGACGGTCATATGCGGGAACAGCGCATAGGACTGGAACATCATGTTGACTGGGCGCTTGTAGGGCGGGATGCCCCGCAGGTCCTGCCCGTCGAGTAGGATACGTCCCGAGGTCGGCTCCTCGAACCCGGCCAGCATTCTGAGAAGCGTCGACTTCCCGCAGCCAGACGCACCGAGGAGCGCGAAGAACTCACGCTCGTAGATGGTCAGCGAGAGATTGTTGACGGCTGTGAAATCCCCGAATCTCTTGGTCACGTTTTCGAATGAGATGTACGGTTTGGCTGCAGGGTCGGCCCAAGGGGCAAAGCTCCTGCGAATGCTGCCAAGCGATTTCATCCGTCCCTCGTCGTCGCGATCTTGTCTCTATGCACCCCCGGCGAAAAAGCCCCCGGAAGCGCCGCTTCCGGAGACTGCGGATCATTGTCCGGTGACTATCTTTGTCCAGCTGCGCGTTACGATGCGCTGGGTCTTGGGATCGTAGGGTGACACCGTGAACAGCTTCTGCAGCATCGCCTCGTCGGGATAGATCGTGGGATCATCGAGAATTGCCTTATCGACGAATTGCTGCGACGCCTTGTTCCCGTTGGCGTAGTAGATGTAGTTGGACGCCTTCGCGATGACTTCCGGCTTCATCAGATAGTTGAGAAAGGCATGTGCCTCTTCGACGTGCTTGGCATCGGCGGGAATGGCCATCTGGTCGAACCACATTTCCGCCCCCTCCTTCGGCACGACGTAGTTGATCACGACCCCCTGATCCGCCTCCGCGGCGCGGTCCCGGGCCTGGAAGACGTCGCCCGACCAGCCGACGGCTACGCAAATATCGCCATTGGCAAGGGCGTTGATGTATTCGGACGAGTGGAACTTGCGGATGTGGGGCCGAACCTTCAGCAGCAGTTCCTCGGCCTTGGCGAAATCGTCTGGCGACTTGGAATTCGGGTCGATGTCAAGATAACGGAAGACAGTCGGGAAGATGTCGGATGCCGAATCCAGCATGTAGATGCCGCAGCCGGCCAGCTTCGCGGCCGTGTCGGGATTGAAGAGCACGTCCCAGCTGTCGATCTTGTCGGTGCCGAGCACTTCCTGCACCTTCTTGGTGTTGTAGCCGATGCCGACCGTGCCCCACATGTAGTTGATCGAGTATTCGTTGCCGGGGTCGTATTTGGCGGTTCGTTCGCTGACCACGTCCCACATGTTGGAGAGATTCGGCAGCTTCGACTTGTCGAGCTTCTGGAACACGCCCGCCTCGATCTGCCGCGACAGGAAATTGCCTGTCGGGACCACCACATCGTAGCCGCTGCCGCCCGCAAGCAGCTTCGTTTCCAATATGTCGTTGGAATCGAAGACGTCGTAGACAACCTTGATGCCGGTTTCCTTCGTGAACTCCTGAATGATGGAGTCGTCGATGTAATCCGACCAGTTGTAGACGTTGACGACCTTCTCCTGCGCCCCTGCCGGTAGGGGCAGCATGGCGACGGCGAAGGCCGCGGCGGAAAGCCATAGCGCCTTTCGGATCATGATGGGTGTTCTCCTCTGTATATAGCCACCCGGCCAGCACTACGGTCCTTTACGGCCGGGTTTCTTGCGCCCGGGACGACCCGCCGACAGAACTGTCGAAGCCGCCCTAACCTGTTGTTTTAGCTCCCTAACCGGTCCTCGTTCCGGAGCCTCTACCCCGCCCGGAGCCTATTGGGCTTTGTCTTGCGCGACAAGCGCGAAAATGTTTTCCCACCGTTACAGATAGGTGCTTCTCTCAAGCGGCGTGATCTCGCCCCAGAAGGCCAGGATTTCCGCGCGCTTCAGGTCACGATAGACCTTGGCGAGCAGCGGTCCCAGGGCTCGGTCGACGAAGCCGCTCTTCGCCATGAGCTGCAGCGCGTCGTCCATGTCGTCGGGCAACGACAGTCCCTCGTCATTATAGGCATTGCCCTGGACTGGCGGCGGCGGAGCCGCGCCCTCTTCGATGCCCTCGACCATGCCCTGGATCAGCGCCGTCATCACGAGATACGGATTGGCGTCCGCTCCGGCGATCCGATGTTCAACGCGGCGGTTCTCGTCGTTGGAGACGGGGATGCGCAGCGCCACCGAGCGGTTGTTCTCGGCCCAGACCGCGCGCGTCGGCGCGTAGGAGCCTGGCGTGATGCGGCGAAAGCCGTTCCACGTGTTGATGAAGAGCAGGAGCGATTCCGGCATGGTCTTGAGCAGGCCGGCTACCGCCGACTCCAGCGTCTTGCGACCCGACGGACCGCCGAAGATGTTCCTGCCTTCCTTATCCAGGATCGAGGCATGCACATGCATGCCGTTGCCGGCGTATTCCAGGAACGGCTTGGCCATGAAGGTGGCTGTCAGCCCGTGCGCCCGCGCGCAGCCCAGCACGATACGCCGCAGCATGATGACATCGTCCGCCGCCCGGAGGGGATCGGCGCGATGCTTGAGGTTCACCTCGAACTGACCCGGGGCCGCTTCCTTGATGATCGTATCGATCGGGAGCCGCTGCGCGTCGGCGGCGTCGCGGATCATGTCGAAGAGTTCGGCATGCTCGGCGAGGTCGTCGAGACCATACATGCGCAGCCGATCCGGGCCCGCCGAAGCTCCCACGGGCCCCGGCATGCCTTCGTCCCACTCGATGTCCGGATCGAGAAGATAGAATTCGAGCTCGAAAGCGACGACTGGGAAGAACCTCTTCGCTTGGACCTCCGCCACCTTGCGCTTCAGCATTTGTCGCGGATCGGCCAGGAACGGCTCGCCCTCCGGCGTGAAGGTTTGCAGGAGCACCTGTGCCGTCTTGCGCTTGGCCCAGGGCACGATCGAGAGAGAGCCCCGCGTGGCGCGACAGTAGCCGTCCCGATCGCCGGTCTCGATATGCAGGCCGGTCTCAGTGACCTCCCGCCCCCAGACGTCGAGCCCGTGCAGCGACATCGGAAAGTTCACCCCTTCCTGGAATGCTTTCTTCAGGGCATCGGCAGGCGCCCATTTGCCGCGCATAACCCCGTTGGGATCGACCAGCAGGAACTCGACGGCTTCTATATCGGGATGTTCTTTGATGAAGGCCTTGTATTCCGCCTCGTGATCGGGGGAAACGAATTTTGCGGAGTCGGCCGAACTCGCGGAGGGGCTGGGGTCGGAAGGATTTGGGTCGTCGGGGGCTTTCGCCCCGGCGGGGTGGTGATTACGCTTTTTTCCGGCGCCCAAAGTGCCGGCTAATTCAATCGGCAAGATAAGCCTTCTATGTTGTTTCAGACGCCATTAAGCTGCCTGTTCTTCCCCGATACTGTCAATGGGGTGCCGGCACGCCGGTCACGCCTGGCCGGGCGGCCTCGCCTGCCTCCGGAACTCGAGCGCGAGATGCACGAACAGCGCGCCGAAAATGACCCCGCCGCCGATGATGGTGCGGGTCGACGGGACCTCGCTATGGACGAGCCAGACCCATACCGGACCCAAGATCGTCTCGAACGTGCCGAGCAGCGCTGCAAAGGCGGCAGGTATGAGCCGGGCGCCGGTGGCGAAGAAGGCAAGCCCGAGACCGAGATTGAGGGCGCCGAACGCAACGAGGAATCCCATGTCCGCGGGCGAGACCGCAAAGGCTTCGGCCTGTGTCGAGGCAAACAGCGCCGCAAGCATCGTGCCGACACACGTAGCGGGCGTCATGCGCACATGAGCGAAACGTCTGGTGACGACCGTCGCGATCGAGAACACCACTGCGATGAGCAACGCCAGACCATCACCCACGGGCGAGACGTCGCCCGTGAAGGATTCGGAGACCATGATGGCAACGCCGGCGATCACCGCCGCGATCGCTACCCAGGTCGCGGCTCCGACCGTCTCGCGAAACAGCGCCCAGGCGATAAGCGTCGCGATCAGCGGCACTCCAGCCTGCATGAGAACGATATTGGCGACGGTCGTATAGGCCAGGGCGACAACGAATCCGGTCGATGCGATCGCGAAACAGATGGCCACGACCAGCCCCGGCAGGCCCATTTCGCGGAAAAGCCTCAACATGCCGCGGCCGCCGTCCCGCCACAGCATGAAGCCGATAAGAAATGCGGCGGCCCAGAACGAACGCCAGAACACGACCGTCCAGCTGTCCGCTTCGATGAAGCGCGCAATGGCGCCGCCGAAGCTCCACATCAGCGCGGACAGAAAGACCAGCAGAAAGCCGAGCCTTTCCTCGCGCAAGGGCGCGTCCTGACTGACCGCAATCGCGGTTGGCTGTTCGGTCATGTGGCGGCGCCGTGTCGTTATTGGTTAGAGCGAGCCGTTCCCCTCGCCCCTCCTAACCGAACTCCAGGATTTCCGCGTGATCCAGCCGTTGTCGAGGCTTGTGTCACCCGGTACGAAATGTGCGGCGTGAAAGCGCTTCGGCGCGGTCATCTGCTCGACCGGATTTCGTCCGACAAGTGGCCTACGCGTTCCGGATCGGTTCCATGGAATCTCCGGTCGACCTGAGGCGGGAGCTCGCCAAGGCGACTTAGGCGGGCCTGACTGACTGTCAGCTTTGCGCCCCATATCGGTCATTCCAGCGGCCCTTCCGGTCCTCCAGATGCGGACATAGCTGGTTCGCTAATGCTTGCTCACGTCGCCCTTCCACCGGCCGGCACCTGGAATGCGCGGACATCTTCAAGGCCAAATAGGTCAGGGAGGGTGATCTGGACCTCCATGAGAACGTGCCGCGCACATGGATCCGCAAGACGGAGACCGATCTGCAGCATGCCGTTTGAGGCCTATGGACACGTGACACCGGCCGGCAATTGTGCCTGTGTGACTAGCTAGGGCAAGCTGGCGTTCATCAGCCTCCCGCCATCCGCTCCGTTGCTGAATGCGGCGACACAGATGCACTTGAGAGAGCGGTGTGGATCTGGGCTACCGCCGCCGCTCCCTCACCAATTGCGGCGCCGACGCGCTTAACTGAACCCGCCCGAACATCACCGACCGCGAACACATTTGCGACTTCCGCTTCCAGCGGAAGGGGGAGTCTTGGACCGCTTTTTTCCATCATGCCGGTGGCCGGGAGAGCCGCACCTGTGCGAACGAAGCCCTTGGCGTCCAGGCCCACGCCGCAGCCCTTGAGCCACCCCGTTGCCGGATCTGCGCCGATGAAGATGAAAACGTTGCGGATGGGCTTCTCCCTCTCGGCGCCGGTGATGCGGTTGCGCCACCGGATGCACTCAAGTTGCCCTTCTGGCGAACCCGAGAGCGCGGTGATCTCGGTTTCGGTCAGCACTTCGATGTTGTCTGCAGCCGCAATCCTGTCGATCAGGTATTGCGACATGCTCTTGGCGAGACTGGGTCCACGGACCAACATCCACACCTTCGCGGCAAAGCCCCTCAGAAACGCCGCCGCTTGACCGGCAGAGTTGCCGCCGCCCACAAGGGCAACCTCCTCGTTCCGGCACAGACGGGCTTCGATGGGCGATGCCCAGTACCACACGCCGCGCCCCTCGAACTCCCGCAGGTGAGGAATGTCAGGCCGCCGATAGCGGGCGCCGGAGGCCACAACCACCGTGCAGCCCTTGACCCGCCGACCGTCAGCAAGTTGCAGTCCATATGGCACTTGTGAGCAGTCAAGGCGGACAGCTTCGGCCGGGATCAGCATCTCGGCGCCAAATTTCTGCGCCTGGACGAAAGCGCGCGCCGTGAGGTCCCGGCCGGGGATGCCGGTGGGAAAGCCAAGATAGTTCTCAATACGGGCGCTCTCGCCAGCTTGGCCGCCAAATGCAACGGCATCCAGGATGATGACCGACAATCCCTCCGACGCCGCGTAAACTGCCGTCGAGAGACCCGCAGGCCCTGCTCCGACGATGGCAACGTCATAGGCTCGATCCGGCTCATCGACGGGCACCATGCCGAGCGCCTGCGCCAAAGCGCCCTCTGTCGGGTTCCTGAGAATTGTCCCCTTGGGACACACGGCGAGGGGCAGATTCTTCTGGTCCGGGGCATAGCGCTCGACCAGCGACGCCGCATCGCGGTCCCGAACGGGATCGAGTACCTGGCACGGATAGCCATTGCGAGCCAGGAAACCTTGCAGACGAACCACATCTGGATGAGTTTCGGGGCCAATCAGGACCGGACCGCCCGCGCCGGTTTCGATCAGCACGACACGCCTGAGAATGAGCGCACGCATGATCCTGTCGCCCAGTCCGGGTTCTGCGATCATCAAGGCTCGCAGATTCCCGGGCGGGATGAGCAGCGCCTCCACATCGTTAATGGCATGAACATCGACAAGCGCCGGCCGGCCAGACAATTGCCCCACCTCAGCGACGAAATCGCCGGGTCCCAGCTCGACAATGGGAGCAAGTCGCCCCAAAGGATCATGCCGACTTACCGTCACCGAGCCGGTGGTGAGGACAAACATGCCCGGAGCAAGGTCGCCGGTTCTAAAAAGCGGCTCACCTGCCGTATGGCGCCGGATTTCGCCAAAGCGGCGCAGGCGGTCGACTTCCGCGGACGCGAATTTCGGAAACATCTGCTCATCGCGGGGATCAATGGCTGCCATGGGAAGCCTTGCTTTCACAGTATGAGATGATCGGGAAGGTGGCCTCGCTGAAATCCAGGAGCCGCTCCGGCCTAATCGACAGTCCCTTGGGCCTGATCCTTCTCGGCGGCATCCTTCCTGTCCTGGTCGCGCACGAGCCAATGGACCGAGCCGAGCGCCAGGATGGCTGCGGCCAGCCCGATGATGGTAAGCGGCTCAGTCTTGCTCGCATCCAGGATGATGAATTTTCGCATCAGCGCCAGCAGGGCGATCAGCACCACTGTGCGCACCTGCACTATGCTTTCCTTGCGGTGAAGGACGCCGATGATCGAATGGTTGAATTCCAGGGCGATCAGCACCGTGAAGATCATGCCGAAGACCGCCTGGAACACCCCCGTCTCCGCCGGGTCGAGCAGTCCCGACAGCACCAGCATGAGGATGCGGAAGCTCAGGTGGATCACCGCGGCCGCGATCACCAGCCCGATGAGGCTGGTCAGCACCAGCGAGACGACCTGCTCGAAGCGCTCGTAGGTGCTCAGGCCGGGCCAGGCCTCGCGGGTTTCGCTCAGGGCGCGGCTCATGGCCATCGGGGCCCGGCCAGTTCCCATCGTGGAGCGGGGATCGTCTCGCTCGGCCCGGGGGTGGCCCCCCTCGTCGGATAGCTGCCTCATGTGTGATCCGGTGGCTTCAGCTGTTGGCGCCGCCCGGTGTGCTGTCCGGCGCGCCACCTTGTCCGCCTTGGCTGCCTCCCCCCCGGTGATGCCTGACGCGCCCTGGCCGCCCTGAGCGGCCTGACCACCCGAGCTGCGACCCTACACCGGGATGCGGCGCGAGCGCTCCTGTTGCTCGGTCTTGGGCACGGTCACGGTGAGCACGCCCTTCTCGAAGCTTGCCTGCACCCGCTCCGGATCGACAGGGTAGGGTAGGCGCAGCGCGCTGGAAGGTGCCGTAGGCGCGCTCGACGAAACGAAAGTTTTCTTTGTCGTCCGCGCGCTCGAACTTCTTCTCGCCCCGGATGGTGAGCACGTCGTCATCGAGGCTGACGTCAATGTTTTGCTCGGTGACGCCGGGCAACTCCGCTGTGATGCGGATCTCGTCGTCGGTCTCCGATACGTTCATGCTGGCATTGACGAAGTTGCCGGCGCCGGGTTGGCCCTGTGCACCGGCAGCGAGCAAGCCCGCGCCGCGCAGGGCGTTGTCGAAGAGGCGGTTCATCTCGCGGTGAAGCGACAGAAAGGGATCGCTTCCTCCCGGGGTGCCAAAGTCGGATTCAAACGGGGCTAGAGGATTGCGGGCCATGAGGTCCTCCGATCCCAAGATGCGGAACGGCGTACGATGTCCTCCGGACGTGTCGAGAGGCAGCCGAGATCCTCACGCGGCCGCCGTCCTGCTGTCGTCGCCGGCCCCGCGCTGGGCCTCCCGGTCTAGCTCGACTGCATTGCGGTGGTCATCATCCGTCGCGACCGTACCCTTTGTCGCACCCTCTGCTTTGGGCAGAGGCTCCAGCACTACCCTCTGCTGGTCTCCGTCCCAGCGCGCGAGCACCCGGTCACCTTCCTGAACCTCGTTTGCCAGCATCGCGCGGGCAAGCTGGGTCTCCAGCTCGGAGCGAATGAGGCGCCGCAGCTCGCGGGCTCCGAACTCCGGTCGGAAGCCGACGGCCGCCAAGTGATCGACAAGGCTGCCGTCGATGTCGAGCTCCACGCCTTGGCCATGGGCGGTGCGTTTCACCCGCTCCAGCTGGAGCTCGACGATGGAGCCGATCTCGCTCCGCGCGAGGGCGTGGAAGACAATGATCTCGTCGATGCGGTTGATGAACTCCGGTCTGAAATGGCCGCGCAGCACGTCCATCAGCTCGCGCTTGAGACGGGCCTGGTCATCTTCGGCCGTGCCGCGCAGGTTGAGGTGGCGCTGGATGATGTCGGAACCCAGGTTCGACGTAGCGATCAGGATTGTGTTGGTGAAGTCCACAACGCGACCCTTGCCGTCGGTGAGCCGCCCGTCGTCGAATACCTGCAGCAGCACGTTGTAGACGTCCGGGTGGGCTTTTTCGATCTCATCCAGCAGCACAACGGAGTAGGGGCGCCGGCGCACGCGCTCGGTAAGCTGCCCGCCTTCCTCGTAGCCGACGTAGCCGGGAGGCGCACCGATGAGGCGGGCGACCGCGTGGCGCTCCATGTACTCCGACATGTCGAGGCGGATCATCGCGTCCTCCTCGCCGAAGACGGTTTCAGCAAGAGCCTTCGCCAGCTCCGTTTTGCCGACGCCGGTGGGGCCGAGGAATAGGAAGGTCGCGATGGGTCGGCGCCCCTCCCGCAGGCCAGCGCGCGCCAGACGCACGGCGTCGCTGACCGCCCTGACCGCCTCCTCCTGACCGATCACGCGCTGGTGCAGGCGCTCTTCCATCTTCACAAGGCGCTGACGCTCCTCGGTCGTGAGTTCGTTGACCGGCACGCCGGTGAGATTGGACACCACCTGTGCGATATGCTCGGTGCGCACTTCCGTCGAGGCCGAGCCGCGTTCCCGCCGCCAACGTTCGGTCGCGTCCTGGAGGTCCTTGTTGCGGGCATCGTGCCGGGCCCGGATTTCCGAGGCGCGGTCGAAGTGCTTGCGGGAGGTGGCGTAATCCTGCTCGCGCTTGAGCTGGCGCACCTCGGCCTCCATTTCCTGCACGTCCAGAGGCCTGGCGGTGGCCGAGATCTTCACCCGGGCGGCGGCCTGGTCGATTAGATCAATGGCCTTGTCGGGCAGGAAGCGTCCGGTGATGTAGCGGTCGGATAGCTCCGCCGCCGCGATGATGGCCTCGTCCGTGATCGTGACCTTGTGGTGCGCTTCGAGGGTATCGCGCAGGCCGCGCAGGATCATGATGGTCTGGGCGACCGTCGGCTCGGGCACAAATACCGGCTGGAAGCGGCGCTCCAAGGCGGCATCCTTCTCAATGTGCTTCTGGTATTCGTTGAGTGTCGTGGCTCCGATCAGGTTGAGTTCGCCGCGGGCGAGCGCTGGCTTGAACACGTTGGCGATGTCGAGCCCGCCTTCCCCGCCGCCCTGGCCTGCGCCCACGATGGTATGGATCTCGTCGATGAACAGGACCAGCTCGTCCTCGCGCTCGGTGACCTCTTTAAGGATCTGCTGGACGCGCTCCTCGAACTCGCCCCGATACTTGGAGCCGGCCACCATGGAGTTGATCGAGAGCTCGACGAGGCGCTTGTCGCGCAGGCTCTCCGGCACTTCGCCGGCAACGATGCGCTGAGCAAGACCTTCGACGATGGCGGTTTTGCCGACACCCGGCTCGCCGATGAGCGCCGGGTTGTTTTTCTTGCGCCGGGCTAGCACCTCAATGGTGGTCTCGATCTCCTTGGCGCGGCCGATCACCGGATCGAGCTTGCCGTCGCGGGCGAGCTTGGTGAGATCGCGCGAGTACTTATCGAGGTTGGGGGTGTTGGTGGGCGTGTCGACCCGCCCTTCCTCGGCACCGCGGCCGACCACCTTTGTGACCTGTTGGCGGATGGCCTGCGGGGTGAGGCCGTAACGGTTCAGGACATCAGGTGCGATGCCCTCTCCCTCCTCGGCCAAGCCGATGAGCAGGTGCTCGGGACCGACATAGGAGTGGCCGAACTCGCCGGAGACCGAGAAGGCGCGCGAGAGGGCGCTCTTCACCCGGGGCGAGACGCCGATCTCGCCGCCTTCCTCTGGATTGAAATCGCCCCGAGGACTTTCCTGGACAATCTGGTTGCGCAGGTCATCGAGCGAGACCTTAAACTGGTCGAGGATGTTGCGGACGACGTCACTTTCGGTCAGAGCGAGCAGGAGATGTTCGGTGTCGACCTCGCGGCGGCCGAATTCACCGGCCCTCCGGGCGGCCGATTGGAGGATCTCCTCAGCATGCTCGCTCAGACGGTCCGCCACGCCTGCTGCCGCGCCACGGCCGCGGACGCGTCCACGCCCGGACCGAACCGGAATGGGCGTGCCGCCGTCCCCGGGGTCGGAAGGCTCATCGGCAAGTCTCCCTGCACTGCGGCGCGGGTTCTCGCCGAAGAAGTCGCCGCCGAAGACGTCGTCGAATAGGCCGCCGCGCCCGCCAAATAGGGACTCTAGCGGCGAACTCGGCCGCTGCTGCCGCGCCAAACGCCGGTAATCGATGTCACAGAGCTCCATGGTCTGGCGCTGGCCGTTGCTGATCACCTGCGCCCGAACGGTCGCAGGCCGGACTCCACAGATGTCACACAATCCGTCTGCCATGGCATGCCTCAATGCTGGCTGTGCCGTGCCCCGGACGGGCGTTCCGTCATTTCAGCAGACGCTCGCCACAGGACACAGCTTCGGCGCGATTCCTGGAGGGTAGCAGTTGCGAGGGTGTCTACGTATGCGGTCGATTCCTGAGGAAAAGTACGTGGCTGCGGACTAAACAGCCTGAGCCGACCATGAGCCGCAAGTTTCGCGCCTCTGGGGCCGGCCGGCTTCAGCGCCGAGCGCACCATTCACATTGACGATGAGACCTCCACAGTGCTTTCCCGAGTCGGCGCTATTGCGGTGCAGACGCGAACGTTGCGAGGAGTATGCCGGGCTTCGCATGAGCCCGAGGCGCTATATTCGTCGGCTGACCTGTCCTACGCCGAGGAGAAGTCGGCGAGCTATCGGAGTTGTCGCACATGCGAGTTCCAGAAGGCCAGACAAACTGAGCAGCGGCGCCCGGGATGTGGACCCTGATGATCCCCTTGCTATTCGGTCATGTGTAAACGGGCCCGCGGATCGTTCGGGCTTTCCTTCGATCCTAAACCGCTCGTCGCCGGATCAATCTCGTCCATGCTGTAGGCCATGGAGGGGGCCAGTTTCGAGATGTGATGGTCCCATTGCGCCCGGTAGGAGATATAGGCCTCGGCACCGGCCTTCTCGTCACCCGTGGTCTGAATTCCCGCCTGTTGAAGCCGATGCAGGGCCGCGCGGTAGCGTGCGAGCCAGCGGTCTCGGGTCTGCTGGTCCGGCTGGGCCCCGCCGCCCGATTGTGCGCCGCGGTGAAGGAAGGTGTTCACCAACGTGATGAGCAGCATCATTGACGCTTCCCAGAGCTGCGCAACGGCTCCCGTCTCCTTCAGCCAGCGGTACTTCTCATCATCCAGGGCACTCTTGATTAGGCTCACCGTGTCCAATGCCACCAGCATGGAACGGGACACCGAATGATAGGGATCACTGAAGCGGAAATAGAACAGCACCGGGTAGAAGTGGTGCGCCTCCTTGGCGTGGGTCATCTCCACACCGAGTTCCGACAGATTCGTGTAGCCGGCACTAAACTGCCCCTGAGGTCCGAGATGTGCCAGCAACTCCGCGGCGTCACCTCTACGGCCTGAGAGGAGATGAATGCTCAGAGCCATGACGTTGCGGCGCCGCAGCGCTGTATAGACCTGCATCAGATAGGTTAGCGTCAGCGACAGCACCGACGCGCCGATCAGTGAGTTGGACAGGAAAAGCAGCCGTGTCGAGCTGGTGTGTGGCGTGAAATCACTTGCGCCGACGATGGCCATGCTGGTTCCCCCGGCATACATCGCGGTGACGAAGTCGGTTGGCGTCTCGCCGTTGGTAGCGCGGATCGACGTGCCGAGTTCCGGGTGCATGATCAAAGCTGCCCCGAGCGTCAGCCCGAAAGCCCAGACCCCAACCAACAGCACGAGGATGACGGGACCGCAGTATGACAGGACGGTTCCCTGTCTGGAGCCAAAAGCGTTCGAGGCTGTGACGAAGGAGGCCCAGATCAGCCGCTCGACCCTGGATCCTACAATGCTTGTGCCAATGCGTGCGTAGAGCACGGTGAGAAAGACATCGAGCAAGATGATCAGGATCAGCAGTATTCCAAGGCCCTGCTGCAGTCGCCCCATCATGGCTGCCTCCTGTCATCCCAACTGCTCCGTCAGGGTCATTGGGGCTGCCCGGCCGTGCCGGTCGCCTCCCCGTTCTGTCCAGGCTCGATGCGCCACAGCTGCGTCTCAAGACGCGGGCCGGTCTCGGGTTTGAACCAGCTCATGTCCTGGATGCGGGAGCTGGTGACGTAGATCGTCCCGTCGGGTCCCTCCGAGAATGTATCGGGCCAGCGCAGCCGCTTGTCCTGGACAAGAGTGGTAATGCGATCCCCATCGCGAACCTTCACGGCATCCTGCTCAATCGCACTCAGATAAAGGCGCCCGCGCCCATCGATCCAAAGACCGTCCGTCGGCTCGGTTTCGGCGACACGCTCCACCCGAGCTTCGAGGTCCTTCTCAGACAGACCTGGGTTCTCCAAGGCATCCGTCGTGATGCGATAGAGCGTGCGGCCGGTCAGGGCTTTCCAATAGAGACTGCTTCCATCGGGAGAGAGCGCGATGCTGTCGGCGGCAAATTCGACCCCGCGCCCGTCGGGCCGGCGCAACTCCTGCCCATCGGTCTTCACCACCACATCCTTTTCCGGCTGGGTGCTCGGGTGGCCGTCAAGGACGCGTCGAGCCTTGCCGTTCCGTAGATCCACAACAACGAGAGCACCCTTGGCTCCGGCGTCGGTCAGATAGGCATGCCGCCCATCCGGCGAAAACCGCACATCGTTCAAGTAGCTGCCATGAGGAGCGACCGTCTCGTCGAAGCGGATCACCTGCGCAACCTTGTTCGCCTTCAGGTCGATCCTGACGAGCTTGGGCCCACCCTGCACAACGGGTGCTGTGGCTGGCGCGGCCGGATCGACGACCCAGAGATTGCCGTGCGTATCGGCCACGACACTCTGGACGCACACGAAGTGATCCCCGGCTGACATCTGGTTCTTCTTGGCATTGCGCCAGGAATTCCACTCGTCATCCGGGTAAGGTTTGATCTGGCCGTCGCGCGTCACCTCGGCAACCGAGATTGGGGCATCCTCCGTCCAACGCGGGAAGTTGACGAAGATGCGTCCATCCTTCGAAACGCTTACTCCGGTTACCTGGTGTTCAAAGCTGGCGACCTGCTGCAATTGCGCTGTACCCTGAGATGGTGCTGCACTCTGCTGTGCCATGGATGTGGTGGCCAGCAGAGTTCCGAGAAGCAGGATCACTGGTGTGAGCCTGAGCATGTTCACCTCCATCGCGTGGCAATGATCGTGTCGGATGCGGCTGCTATCTCACAGCGTGAACGCCGCTCGAGCGCAGCCGTATCGTCGTTAGCTTAGTGAGCACGTGCCCTCTCCAGCGGGGCACGATCGGACTCAGCTGCGAGGGCCGGTGCGGCCCGCATGTCCGGCGGCACCTGGAAGTCGTTGGCGGCGCCTCGCGCCGCCTGGACACCCTGCGGGAAGCCCGTCCGATCCCTGTAGGAGCGTGGGCGGCCACGGGGGCGGCTGTGGCGCGCCGCGACCCCCTGCGCGCCAATGATGTCGAGCAGCGTTACTCCCAGCACCGCCACAAGAGCAATCCCAACATTGTCGCGCTTCGGATTGTCATGCCGCATGGCCGCCAACAGAGTGGCGATGTCGAGCCCGTCTCCGGCCACCCGGCTCCACAGTCCGAGGTGCTTGTCGGGGGAGAGCGAGGCGATGCCGTGCCCGAGCTCGCGGACGCCATAGGCCCGCACGAGGGCCTCCTTGCCCTCCATTCCAAGCGCCCGGGTGAAGCGCTCCGGCGCGACCAGCTCCGCTACACCCAGACCGATGCTGAACCAACCCAACGCTTTGGCCATGCGGTCAGCGGCCCCCAGCGAGCTGGGGCCGGAGTGGAGGACCTTCGGGTCGCCCTTGGACCGGGCAATGTTCGAGATGTAATAAGCCATGTCTTCTCTCCCGGGTCTTTAGGGCTTCAGGACGACCTTGATGCAGCTGTCTTGCTTGTCGCGGAACACCTTGTACATCTCGGGCCCCTCATCGAGGCCTACGGTGTGGGTGATGACAAACGATGGGTCGATCTGGCCTTCCTCGATGCGGCGCAGAAGGTCATCGGTCCAACGGTTGACATGCGTCTGGCCCGTCCGGATGGTCAGCCCCTTGTTCATCAGCTGACCCATCGGGATCTTGTCCACCAACCCGCCATAGACGCCCGGGATCGAGATCACTCCGGCCGGGCGGCAGACGTAGATCATCTCGCGAAGGACGTGCGGCCGGTCGCTTTCGGCTCCCAGCATCTGCTTGGCGCGGTCGTAGATCGTATCCGGCATGGAGGGCGAGACGTGGGCTTCCATCCCGATGGCGTCGATGCACTTCTCCGGGCCCTCGCCACCGGTGAGCTCGTTCAGACGCTCGACCACGCTCTCCTCGTCGAAGTTGATGGTGATAGCGCCCCCGGCTTCGGCCATTTCCAGGCGCTCGGGCAGGTGGTCGATGGCAATCACCTGCTTGGCACCAAGCAGAATTGCGCTGCGGATCGCCATCTGACCGACAGGACCGCAGCCCCAGATCGCGACGGTATCCGTCGGCTGGATGTCGCACTGGACCGCCGCCTGCCAGCCGGTCGGGAAGATGTCACCTAAAAAGAGAACCTTCTCGTCCGGGATCCCATCCGGCACCTTGATGTGCGTCGCATCGGCAAAGGGAACGCGGAGATATTCGGCCTGCCCGCCAGGATAGCCGCCGGTCAGATGCGTGTAGCCGAACAGGCCTGCGGTCGCGTGGCCGAAGACCTTGTCAGCGAGATACTTCTTGCGGTTGCTCCGCTGGCAGACCGAGAAGTTGCCGCGTTGGCATTGGTCGCACTCGCCGCAGATGATCGTGAAGGGGACAACGACCCGGTCTCCCTTTTTGAGCTTGCCTCTCATTTCCGGCCCTACCTCGACGACCTCTCCCATCATTTCGTGTCCCATGACATCGCCGGGCAGCATCGCCGGGATGAAATTATGGAACAGATGCAGGTCCGAGCCGCAGATGGCGCAGCTCGTCACCTTGACGATGGCGTCGCGCGGCTGCTCGATCTCGGGATCTGTGACGGTGTCGCACCGGATGTCTTCCTTGCCGTGCCAAACGAGGGCTCGCATGCCTTCTTCCTCCTTCGTCCAACGAAGATGCAGAGGCTCCTGCATTCTGAACCCGTTACAGCCAGAGGCAGATCTCTGCGGCGATGATCGTCGCCCTCAAACCTCTGCGCTGCCTGGACGGACTGCGGATGATCCCTGAGGGACATTCCGCCTGTTTGTGCAGCGCTTTTCTGGCAATGCCATCAACATCAAGGACAGCAAGACACTCCTGTTTGGGATCAGGCTTCAGGGCTGCCTGTTCTCTAAGGTATGTTGGCAACGATGCTGTGCGGCAGGAATCCCGCGGAGGTTGCGATCAGCACCGCCTGTGACAGGGTCTGCACGCCCAGTCTCTGCATGACGTGGGCCCGATGTGTCTCGACTGTCCGAGGGCTGATGCCGATGTCCCGCCCGATTTCCTTGTTGGTCTTGCCGGCCAACAAGCCTGCCAGGACTTCGCGCTCCCGTTCCGACATTTCGGCAATCCGACGCCGCGCCCGGTCCGCCTCCTGGTTCTGCTCATCCTCCTCACGGGTGCTGGCTGCGGCCGACGCCACTGCGGCCAGAAGCTGATCCGAACCATACGGGACGGGCAGGAAGTCCACGGCTCCAGCCTTCATGACCTGCACCCCAAAGGTCACGTCGCCTTTGGCGTCCCCCAGAACAATGACTGGCAGGTTGATGCGCTGGGCATTGAGCTTCCTCGGAATGGCCAGACCGGCAGCGCCAGACCGGCAGATGTCGAGAACGACGCACCCGGCCGCGAGAGCCGGGCCTGCCTCCAGAAAGGCTTTGCCGGACGAAAACACGCTGACCCTGTAGCCGGCGTCGCGGAGTATGCGGGACACATCTCGGCGGGAGGCCTCTTCGCCATCAACGACATACACGAAACGCCCCTCATGGCGGGTGATGTCCTGGGCAATGCCGCCGGCTCGCCGGATCCGTCCCCGGGCGTCGCGAATGGGAAAGAAGGTGTTGCGGATCCAGCGCACCCCCCGGTCCTGCCGGATGATGCGAAACTCCTCAGTGCTGATGTCGCCCAGTTTGACGCGCTCAAGCGCGCCTCGCGCGCGGTCTCGATCGTCCGGATGGAGGAAGTGGCTCCAGCGGCTGGGATCGCCGAGCACTCCTTCCCGCGGCTCGCCCCAAATCGGTTCGAAAGCGGGGCTCACATATTCGAGGTACATGGTCTCGAAGTTCAGGATCCAAAGTGTGTTGCTGGAGTGCTCGGCGAACTGCCGAAAGCGCTCCTCGCTCTCACGCAGAGCTGCTTCGGCCCGCTTGCGCTCCGTGATGTCCATGGCGGCTCCAATGAACGCCACGGCGCGGCCATGCTCGAACGTGGTCCGGCCGTGGGTGGAGACCCAGCGCTCGACCCCATCCCCGATCCCGATCACGCGGTATTCAATGGCGTAGATACCAGAACCGGCAGGATCGCTGCACCGGGCGATGGCGGCTTCGACCCGCTGGCGATCCTCGGGATGAATGCCGGACAGAAACACCTCCTCGTCGACATGAACATCAGGGGGCAGCCCCCACATCGCCTTGAGCCGGGCATCCCAGTCCAGCGCTCCCGTGACCGGATTCCAGGTGTAGGGTGATAGGCCGACAAGGGCGACGGCAGTCTGGAGCAGCGCCTCGCTTTCGCGCAACGCCTGCTCTCTGCGCTTCTCGCGGTCGATGTCCTGGACCACGAAGACTGCGCTCAAGGCCTCCTGCGGGGTGTTGCGGAAGGGTGCAGCGCTCACCCTTGCCCAGATGGAATGGCCATCGCGAGCTGTGAGGAGGAAATCGTTGCCAGGAACAGCCGTTTCACCCCGCAATGCCCTCGCGCTTGGGTAGTCCGATGGGCTGAGACGTTGGCCTTCAGGAGTGTAGCCCCGCCAGCGCTCGGCTTGGTTGGGATCTCTGGAGGGGATCTTATCGAGGCCGTATCGCTGTAGGAGCTGATTGCTCAGGGTGATGTTTCCCTCCGGGTCGGCAAGACCTACACCGACCGGGAATTGCTCCAGAATGGCAGCAAGCTTGTTCTCGCTATCGCGAAGGGCCGCCTCGACTCGAACCCGCTCGGTGGTCTCGTGGACCGTGCACAGCACTCCTCCGACTTCCCCGATTTCGTCGCGAATGGAGCTGTAGGAAAAGGAGAACCAGGTCTGCTCGGGGTGGCCTCTGCGCGTGAGCGTCAGCGGCAGGTCCTCGAAGTAGCTGGCCTCTCCTCGCATGGCCCGTGCTGCAATGGGGCCGATGACGTCCCAGGCCTCGGCCCATACCTCGGGAAACGGCCGCCCAAGCGCCTCCGGTTTGTCACCCAGGATGGGAACATAAGCATCGTTGTAAAAGCTCGTGAGGTCCCGCCCCCAAGCCATAAAGGTAGGGAAGGCGGAGTTGAGCATGATGTCCAGGGCCGTGCGCAACGACTGCGGCCACGTCTCCATCGGGCCGAGGGGCGTAGCAGCCCAGTCGTGAGATCGCACGCGCGCGCCCATAGTACCATGATTGGGGGGGAGTTCGGCCGTTCTCTCCATATTCCTGTTTGAAGTAGAGCGCGAGGAGTGGAGGTACAGACGCTGGCATTTGAAACACCAGATGATCGAGGTGGTTTGGCAATCGTCTCTGCGTGCTGACCGCGTTCGATACCGTCGTGCGTTTTGCAATCATGTCAGTCGATGATATCGGCACCCTTTGCCTTCAAACGGGCGAGGCCGTCCTTCATCTGCTGCAGCTGTTCAGGCGGATGCCCTTGCCATTTCGTCACTTCGGCAAGGACCCGTAGCGGGTCGCGGGAGCGATAGGACAGTGTCGGATTACCCGGAAACTTCTTATCCGTCAGGTTGGGATCGTCCACGAACGCCCCAGTTGGCTCTACGACATATATCCGTTCACGCCCATCGCCGGCGGCCAGTTCAGCTCCCCAGATCGCAGCATCCAGCGTGGCCGTAAAATATACCCAGGATAGCGACGTAGCCTCGGCAAAGTTGGATTGGTAGCCGACCACGATCAGGTCTCCGGGTTTGAGATCGGCCTTGGTTCCGTGGAAAAACGATTGCGAAAACATGCCGGCAATCGCTGACATAGGCTCGGCGCTCCTTTGATGTGAATCGAAGACGTTCTCTTGCCGCAAGGCCACCACTTGCCGCACCTTGAAGTCAAGCCGGTTGCGAAGGCGGCGAACCGCGATGCGACCTTTTCCTCGTGATCGCGCAGCCGTTCCAGATCCTTGCGACGTACCGTTCTCCAGCGCATTGGGCGGGATGCTTAGATCCGCAATTTGAGAGGCTGCCTCGTCGCTCGCAGGCAGGGGAAGTGCGGGAGGGTGTCGGGCTATACGGTCCAAACCGCATTCGGAGCGCGACAGCGGACGCCCGGTTCAACCAGCCATCGGCCGCATCTCTCGGATAAGGTCGATGAGCAGCCGCAGCGCGGTCGGCACCTGTCGACGGCTGGAATAGTAAGCGTGAAACCCGCTACCCATCGATGCCCAATCCTTGAGCACGACCCTAAGCGCGCCCGACTTGAGATGCGGGCGAAGGACCGGCTCCGCTCCATAGATGATGCCGACCCCACTGAGCCCCAAACCCATTGAGGCATGACTTGCATCGACGGTTAGAGGTCCAGGTGTGGCGATCGCGACCGACTCGTCGTCCCGCTCGAATTCCCACTGATAGAGCTCGTCGTTCCCGAGCCGGATCCTGACACAACGGTGATCTTGCAGATCAGGCGGGGTAAGTGGCGCTCCATAGCGTTCGAGATAGACAGGCGACGCGGCTGCCACCCAGCGAATGTCGGGGGAAAGCCGCACGGCAATCATGTCCTCTGGCACCGTGCCGCCGTAACGGATGCCGGCGTCGAAGCCGCCGCCGATGACATCGATCAGGCGGTTGCTGACGCTGATGTCTACCTCGACCTCAGGATAGCGCTCGACGAAGGCCGGCATCACCGGGTCGAGGAGCAACGGCACGGCATCTTCGAGGACATTGAGTCTTACCCGGCCCGCTGGCGCATCGCGGAACCTGTTCAGGTTTTCCGCTGCCTCGCTCACGGCTCCGATCGGCCCTTCGATGGAGGCTCGAAGTTCCTCGCCAGCCGCTGTCAGGGTGACGCTGCGCGTAGTCCTGTTCAACAATCGCACGCCACGTCTGGCCTCAAGCGCTGTAATGGCGTGGCTCAAGGCAGAGGTCGTGACCCCCATGTCCAGCGCTGCACGCCGAAAGCTGCGATGCTTGGCAATCGCCAGGAAGTAGAGAAAATCGGCTAGGTCGGTCCGGCTGAGCTGCATCGCTCTGCCTATCACGTTGTTGAGCACTGTTCATCGCATCATTGCACGCGAGGGCGCTAATCCAGGTCCATCCAGCGCGCTAAATTCGCCCTGTCTCGTTGGCCCTATCGGGCGATCGATGGAACTGGATGCCGGCCGCCATGATCGAGCGAGCAATCTCAGCCGTGGCCCTCGCATTGGCCGCGAGCGCGGCCTCCGCGCAGGAAGGAACGACCACAATGGATATCACCCGCAAGGCGGAACTCAAGACCGTCGATGGACCCTCGGACTACTTCACCGGCAAGGTCACGATCACGGGCCAGTTTTCGCGCCCGGAGCCCTCCCGCGTCGGAGGCGCGATCGTCCACTTCGAGCCTGGTGCTCGCACCGCATGGCACACACATCCGGCCGGGCAAACGCTGATCGTGACCGAGGGCGTCGGCTGGACCCAAGTGGAAGGTGGGCCGAATTCCATGCCGGGGATATCCTGTGGTGCCCGGCCGAGCACAAGCATTGGCATGGTGCGACCCCACATGAAGAAATGACCCACATCGCCATCCAGGAGTCGGTCGACGGGTCGCCCGTGACCTGGATGGAGAAGGTGACCGACGAGGACTATCTCGCGCCGCCGGCAGAGGGCTGAGCCATGCCGCATGTGATCGTGAAGCTTTGGCCCGGCAAATCCGACGCCCAGAAGCGCGACCTGACGGACGCCATCGTCCGCGATGTCACCAGCATCCTTGACTACGGCGACGACGCGGTGTCGGTCGGCCTCGAGGAGGTCGCACCCGATGAGTGGACCGCACGCGTCTACGAGCCGGATATTCGCAGCAAATGGGAGACGCTCCTGAAGAGCCTGGCTACGGCGCCGGTCCGAAATCCTGAATGAAAGGTGAGCAAGATGGTACTGGAAGAGACATTCACGCTCGCCAACGGCGTGAGGATCCCGAAACTGGGGCTCGGCACTTGGCGGATTGCCAATGACGAGACCGCTAAGGTCGTCCGCGAGGCGATTGAGATCGGCTATCGCCATATCGATACGGCACAGGCCTATCAAAACGAACAGGGCGTGGGTTCAGGCCTGCGCGCTAGCGGCGTTCGCCGCGACCAAGTTTTCGTAACCACCAAGCTCGTCGCCGAGTGCAAGAGCTTCGCAGAAGCCAGGGATCGCATCGACGGATCACTCCAGAAACTCGAGTTGGATCATATCGACCTGATGCTGATCCACAGCCCGCAGCCATGGGCGGAGTTCAGGGAGGGCAAGCACTTTCTCGAAGGCAATCTCGACGCCTGGCGCGCGCTCGAAGAGGCTTATCGTGAAGGCAAGCTCCGCGCGATTGGAGTTTCCAACTTCGAGCAAGCGGATTTGGACAACCTGTTCGACAACGGCGCTGTCGCGCCGATGGTGAACCAAGTCCTGGCCCATGTCGGCAGCACGCCATTCGATCTGATCGAATACTCGCGGTCCAAGGGTATGCTGGTCGAAGCGTACTCGCCGGTCGCCCACGGCGCGGTGCTCGACAGCGCCGACCTTGGCGCGCTGGCCAAGAAATATAGCGTCAGCATCGCGCAGCTTTGCATCCGCTATTGCCTCCAGCTTGACCTGCTTCCCTTGCCGAAGACGGTCAATCCCGCACATATGCGCGACAATGCTGGGGTCGATTTCGTGATTTCCGAGGGAGACATGAATACGCTCAAAGGCCTCGAGAACAACACCGATTATGGCGAAGCCAGCGCCTTCCCGGTGTTCGGCAAGAAGCGGCAGGTCGCCGACGCAAGCAGGGAGCGCTGACCCGTGAATCCGGTCTACGATTTCAAAGGTCAGGTGGCACTCGTGACGGGTGCGGCCAAGGGCATGGGGCTCGCCACTGCACGCGCCTTCGCCGCGAATGGCGCATCGGTGGTGGTGGCCGATCTCGACGGCGACCTCGCCAATCGCGAAGCGCAGCAGATCGTCCTTGAGGGCGGCATCGCGATGGGCGTGGCTTGCGATGTGGTCGACGAGGCGCAGGTTGCAGCGCTCGTCGATCGTGCGGTCGCGGAATATGGCCAGCTCGATATGGCCTTCAACAACGCCGGCATCCAAGTGCCTCCGTCCGATGCCGCCGACGAGCCGCTCGATAGCTTCGAGCAGGTTACCCGCGTCAACCAACGCGGCGTGTGGGCGTGCATGAAGCACGAACTCCGCGTCATGCGCGGGCAAGGTTCCGGTGCGATCGTCAACTGCTCGTCGCTCGGCGGCCTGGTCGGCCTGCCCCGACGCGCT